>Ga0209515_10004286_pt1 | contig 19418 bp, 19 predicted proteins | sample Subgroupgradi54m_FD_187454 | JGI IMG/M metagenome (GOLD analysis project Ga0209515, IMG submission 187454) | Subsurface groundwater microbial communities from S. Glens Falls, New York, USA - GMW60B uncontaminated upgradient, 5.4 m (SPAdes)... ...
TGAGCCACCGCCTCTACGAGCTCATCAAAGACCAGCTCACGGAGTACCAGCAGGCCAGCCCGCTGATCAGCGTCGAGTTCGTCGACCCGGACCAGGACATCGCGCGGGCCAAACAGCTCGCCACACAGCTCCAGATTAACGACCTCAACCTCGTCGTCTTCCAGGCCACGCCTGCGACGGGGCAGGCTGGCGCGCGCCACAAGTACCTCTCCGACTCCGAGCTGGCCGACTACGACCTCAGTTCCATGGGGGCGGGGGGCGAGCCGCGCGTCAGCGCGTTCAAGGGGGAAGACGCGTTCACCTCCGCGATCATCAGCGTCACCCAGACCGAGTCCCCCACCGTGTGGTTCACGAGCGGGCATGGGGAAAAGTCGCTGGAGGCCACCGACCTGCGATCGCTCTCCGCCTTGAAGCGGGCGCTGGAGCAGCAGAACATCTCGCCGAAGACGGTCACGCTGCTGGAGCAGTCGGCGATCCCGCCGGAGGTCAAGCTCCTCGTCATCCCCGGTCCCACGCGGCGCTTCACGGAACAGGAACTGGCCCTCCTGCAAACCTATGTGGCCGGCGGGGGCAAGCTCCTCGCTCTCATCGATCCGCTTGACGAGACGGGACTGGATGGCTTCTTGGAGCGCTGGGGGATCACCGTCGGGCTCAACATCGTGGTCGATCCCACGAACCGGCTGCCGTTTGTCTCGGCCTCGAACCTCCTCGTGACGACGTATACCGACCATCCCATCGTCAAGAAGATGAAGACGTTCGTCACGCTCTTTCCGCTCGCTCGGTCGGTGGAACCCTCCCCCTCGAATCCGGAGCACATGGACGCCGTGCGGCTCGCACTCACGTCAAAGGCGGGGTGGGGCGAAACCCAGACTTCAGGAGAGGTGTTTGAGTTCACGGAGGGGAAGGACCTCAAGGGACCGGTCTGCATCGCGGTGGCGTCGGAGCGCGAGACACCCACCCGCACGCGAGTCGTCGTCATCGGCGACTCGGACTTCATCGTCGACGCGCAGCTGGGCAACGTCGGCAACCGCGACCTGATCCTCGGCGCGATCCGCTGGCTCATCGAGCAGGAGCAGCTCATCGGCATCAGCCCCAAGGCGCTCGAGTCGATCAAACTCAACCTCACCGGCGGCCAACTCACCAACCTCTTCTGGGTCAGCTTCCTCGGCCTGCCGATGGGCTTCGCCCTGCTGGGGGTGGGCGTGTGGTTCCTCCGACGACAATAAACTCACTCAATCACCTAATCACTCAATCACCTCATCACCCAATCACTCGAAAACATGCGCTGGAAAACGACCGTCGTCCTCTTGATTGCGACGATCGGCATCGGCGCGTACCTCTCCCTCTACGAAATCCGCCAGCCCACGCGCGAGGAGCACGCACGGCTCGCGAACCAGGTCGTGCGCGTCTCGGCTGAGGACACCACCCAGCTCGTCCTGGACCTGCCGAACGTCAAGGCGACGCTCACCCGCCAAGGCACGACGTGGCGGATCAACCCCCAGCAGCTCCGGGCTAACCCCGTGCTCGTGAACAAGCTGTTAGGCGCGCTCGATCCGCTCATGGCCAATCGGATCCTCTTGGGATCATCGGACCACCCGCTCGATCCGAAGAGCTACGGGTTGGATCCGGCGGTCGGATGGATGAGCGTCGTCAGCCCCGCGGGTCCCACGACGCTGCTCATCGGAGAGACGACCCCGGTGGCGGGCAACCGGTACGTGCAGATCAAGGGCCGCCCGGAGATCTTCATCGTCTCCGCACGCCTCTTCGACGACGCCAACCAGGTGCCCGAACAGTTCCGCGATCCGCTCCTCCTGCGCTTCGACGCGTGGCAAGCCGATGGGCTCAGCGTCTCCGCCACGGGACGATCGCTCACGCTGGCGCGCACGCCGCGCGGCTGGCAGATCGCCTCAACGGGACCGACCGGGCCAGGGCCCCAGTCGAATCCCGACCAGCCATGGAGCGATGTCGCCGATCGGACGGAGGTCAACAGCTTGCTCCAGCACATCGCGCGCGTCTCCATCGCCCGCTTCTTGGAGGAGACCCCGCAGGTCGAGCAGGTGGCCGCCTACGGCTTCGACCAGCCGAGGGCTGAGGTGACGCTCCGACGGAAGGACGCCTCCTCCGTCACGGTGTTTTTCGGCAAGCCGCTACCCGATAACCACTCACTCCTCTATGCCAAGCGCAGCGATGAACCCGCCCTGTACGCCGTCTCGAACGCTGACATTGAGGCGCTCGTGCGTGATCCGCATGGGCTGCGGTCGAAGCCGTGTTTTGACTTCTTCACGAACGAGGTCAGCAAGCTCGAGGTCGTGTGGGAAGGCGCGCGCTGGATGATGGAGCGCGCGGAGGGCCGGTGGAAAACCGAAGGGGCTGCGGGGCCGCTCGACGAGGCGCGAGTGGAGGAGTTCCTGAACGACGTCGTGGACCTGCGCCTCGGAGGATTTGTCGACGACGCGCCGAAGGATCTCGTCCGCTATGGCTTGGAGCCGCCGAAGGGCGCGCTCACGGTCTGGACGGTCGCTGACACGCCGCCGCAACGGCTCTTGGTGGGCTCGACGATCGAGCCGTCGACCAACCGCTATGGCCGCATCGATGGACGAGCGGCCATCGTACGGCTGCCCGAGACGATCACCGAGGTGCTCGCGAAGACGCTCGACTCGCTTAGCGCTCCTGCTCCGTCGAAGACCCAGCCGGCGCTCCACCCCATCGGGACCGGCACCTCGCCGCCGCCCGCCGCTCCATCCAAGTAACCTGTCCCGTTGACATAAAGTAGTAAAGATGCTACATTCATGTCATGTTGCAGTTCAGTCAGGCATTATGGCTGTGGCGGCGGCACCGCGGTCTCACGCAAGCAGAGCTCGCGCAGCGGACACGAATGGCTCGCCCGAATCTCTCGGCGATTGAGCGGGGCAAACGAGAGGTGACGTTGGCAACACTCCGGGCGCTCGCCGCTTCGCTTGACGTGCCGCCGGGCGTGCTCGTTGATGGCATCGCACCCCAGGCCTATCGCAGCGGACCATTGTCATCCTCGCGCGAGGCCCTTGAGCGCATTGCGGATGCCGTGGCCTTCGGCCGGCCGTCGGCGGATTCCCGCGAGCGGGCGGCGGTCGAATCGCTGACCCTGCTCCTTGGGCCACGGACGCGGGCCATTCACCGACAATGGCGGCGGTCGCGAAGCAGCCAGCGGGCCGCGCTGAACGCCTGGAGAACGCTCACCAGCCTGTACAGTCGTGAAGCGATCAACACGCTGGCAGATCGGGTCGCGCAGCGGCAGCGGACGCATGGACCCCAAGGTCATTGACCGGTTCTTCCGGATTCTTGCCGAGGAATTCGACCAGCCGGCAACGGTGATCCTGACCGGGGCGGCCGCCGGCTCGCTGCTCGGCCACATTCGGGCGAGTCGAGACATTGATTTTGCCGTGCAGCCGGTGCGGCGGGACGCGAGAGCGTGGGAACGATTGGCCGACGCCATCGACCGGACCATGCAGCAGGTCGGCATCGAGGTCAATTACGCTGAGGACATCGACCGGTGGAGCAGCATCACGTTGCTGGACTATCGACGCCACACCACGACCTACCGTCGATTCGGCAAGTTGCAGGTCCGGGTCTTGGATCCGGTCTACTGGTCGATCGGCAAGCTTGGGCGATACCTGGAAATCGACGTGAACGACGTCGTCGCCGTGCTTGCGCGTCATCGCGTTCCTGTCAATCGCGCGCTTGAGATATGGGGAGCCGCCCTCCGCGCGAGCCCTCGGTCGGCAGCGGTATTTCAATTTCGCCGGCAAGTCGAGCACTTCCTGCGCACCTATGGCCGGACGATCTGGGGCAAACAGTTTGATGCCGATGACGCCGTGCGGCACTTTCACCGGACTGCCGGCATCCGGTTCTCCTAGCCCCCATGACACCACAGAATCACAGAATGGCCACAGAGTCACAGAAGCGGAAGACGAGTCGCATTCATGCTCTGTGTTTCTGTGGAACTTTCCGCCACCATGCCTGGCGGATCCGCCAATCAGTGTGGCGGACTGTGTCATCTGTGGTGTGATCCCATCCGAGAGGAGTATGCGTGACCCGTCACGTCTGACGCGCTCGGATCAACTGGCGGGCCCTCAGCACGCGCTGGGCGACGGTCAGGTGGATGAGAACCGCGAGGATCAGGAGCGTCCACCAGAACAGGTCCCGGCCGAGCGGACGCCATGAGAGCACCGCGCTCGCCAGCAAGCCGACGAGAAAGACGGTGCTGCGCTCCATCCGCTCCATGAGATCAGGCCACTCCACGTTCGACACCGGCACTTCCATTGCCGCGCGCGCCTTCGCGTAGCTCACCAGCAGCGCCCCAGCCAAGACGATCATCGAGAGCGCCCAGTAGCCGCTCACCCAGGCGGCCGAGAGTACCACCATCGCTTCCACGTAGCGGTCGGCCAGCGCATCGAGGTAGGCGCCGAACTTCGTCACCCGCCCGCTCACCCGCGCCACCGCCCCGTCCAATCCATCGAGCGTCCCGATCGCCGCCATCGTGAGACAAAACGGGACCACGGCGCGGCTGCGGATGAACCACCAGCACGCGAGCGAGGTCAGGATCGGACCAAGGAGGGTGAGTGTCGCGGGGGAGATGCCGAACCGCGCGATCCCGTGCGCGATCGGCTCAAGGAGCCGGTTGAGCGCCGGCTTGTACCGTGTCGTGATCACTGGGCGGGGCAGGTTTGATCTCAAGCACTTTGACGTTGAAGGTGAGCGTCTTCCCGGCCAGCGGGTGGTTGAGATCGAGGACGACCGATTGGTCCTTCACCTCTTTGACCGTGGCGCGAAAGCTCTTGCCGTCCGGGTTCAGGCCCCGGAGGATCATCCCGACGGTGGGCTTCGCATCCTGCGGGAGCCGCGCGTTCGAGACTTCGACGATGGCAGACGGATCGATCACCCCGTACCCTTCTTCGGGCGTCACGGTGAGCTCCTTGCTGTCACCAACGTGCAGCCCCTGGAGCTGTCGCTCCAGCCCAACGATGACTTGCTTGCGGCCTTGGATGTAATGGAAGGGGTCCTTACCCTCGGTGGAGTCCACTACGGCGCCGTCGACCGTGAGCGTGTACTCCAGCGCCACATCCATATTGCTTCCGATGGCGACGGGGGCTGGCACCGCCTCATCGGCCTGGGTCGAGAGCATGCCCATGAGGCTCATGGTGGCCACCCACATTCCGACCCGCAGGATCTGACGTCCGTGGAACGCGCGACGACTCTTCACGGTGTCCTCCTTCATGAAGCGGTGGAAAGCTCACGCTCGTCAAGCCACTGCAGCTCGTCGAGCCACTCCTCGTCGTTGGATCCATCCCCGGCGGTTTCTGCTGAGGGCGGCTCCTCGTCGATCTGCTCAAGCAGGTCCAAGGTCTGCTCGAGCCACGCCTCATCTGAGGTGGGAGATTCCGCGAGCATGGTGGCGGAAGGATGTGAAGCCGTCGCGCCTGGGGGTTGCTGCGCAAGCTGACGGCGCGTCTGGTGGGCGGACGTCAGCGCAAACACAAGGCATGCGGCGGTCGCCATGGCCATCGCCATGCGTGGCCACCATGCCCACGGCCGAACAGGGGCTCTCGCCGGACTCCCGCCCGGGAGGGGACCGAGGGCCCGCACCCGCGCCATGACCTCTGCGGTGTAGTGCGCGCGCTCGGCGTCGGTCGGTTCCTTCGTCGGGTGCCGCATCAGCCAACTGCGAAGCCATGTGAGGAATTCCATCACCGGGCCTCCGCTGACAGCCAGGGACGCAGGTGCAAGCGCAACTGCTCCGTGGCGCGAAAGATGTGTGATTTCACCGTCCCGACCCGGCATCGCATGACGGCCGCCACCTCGTCCAGAGTGAGGCCGTCGAGATGGTGGAGCACGAACGCCGTTCGCTGCTTCATCGGAAGCCCCCGAATCGTCCGCGTGAGCTGATGGGAGAGATCTCGATTGGCCAATTGGTCGCGGGGAGTGGCTGCGGGATCATGGACCTCCACAAAGAAGGTCGTGCCATCAGCATCCGCGCCACGTCCATCCACGCGAGCCACCGCCATCGGCTGTCTCGCGCGCTGCCGGTAGGTGTCCTTGCACTCATTAACCACGATGCGGTAGAGCCAGGTCGAGAACGCCGCACCCCCGCGGAAGCGCCCCAACGCACGGTAGGCGTTGATGAACGCTTCCTGAGAAGCGTCCTTGGCATCCTCCGCGTTGCCCAAAAGGCCCAGCGCCAACCGAAACGCGGCGGCTTGGTACTTGTCCACGAGCTGCGCATAGCGATCCACATCGCCCTGCAGGACCGCCTGGATGATGTCGGTGTCGCTCGCCATCGCGTCAGGTGCGGGTAGTATAACATTCCAAATCGCCTCTGTGTGTCCCTGGTTGATGGCGTGGCGAAGCGCATGGTCCATTGGGTGCTGCCTTCCTGTGATGCTCTCCCGAGTGAAATTACGGCACTACCGTCCATGACTCAACGCCCACGTCGGCCGCCTCCCCCACCACCTCGCGGACCCCCGCCCCCACCGCCTCCCCGAGGACTTCCGCCTCCAGGACCTCCGCCCGCAGGACGTTGGCCGCCCGCACCACCGCCGGGACCGCCGCCCCCCGGTCCGCCCCTGACCGCTCCTTGCGCGTTCGGGTTACGGTGCTCCCCGCCCTGCCCGGCACCTTGGCCGACTCCTTGGCGATGGTCGCGGACGCCGCGGTCCCCCTGCGGACTCCCTTGGCGCATTGGTTCTCGAGAACCTGGACCAGACCCCCCAGACTCACCACGGTGGTCTCCCATATTCTCCCGACGGTCCTGTCGGTTTTCTTGGCGATCTCCAACATTCTCACGCCGGTCCTGAACATTCTCTTTGCGGTCCCGCACATCCTCGCGTCGGTCGCGGACATCCTCGATGTGGTCGCGCAGACCGCCCACCCCTGGCTGGCGGTCCCGAACATCTTCACGGACATCGCGACGGTCTTCCCGCCGATCTCCGACATCTTCCCGTCGGTCTCGCACGTCCTCACGATGGTCGCGGACGTCTTCCCGATGGTCCTGCACGCCCTCGATACGATTCGACGTCGGGCCGCTCGATCCAGGATGATTCTCCATGAACCGCTTGTACGCCTGGGGATGGTTCTGCTTGAGCTGCTCCAGCCGCTCTTGGCGCCGCTCGGTGCGCTGCTGCATAACCTTGGCGTACTTCTCCGGGTTGGTCGTCTTCAAATTCTCGAGTCGCTCCTGAACGTGGGCTTTGCGCTGCGCCAACAACTCTTGGAACTTCTCGGGGTTCTCCTGCTTGAGCGTCTCGAGCCGCTCCCGGCGATTCGCTTGGCGGCGCTCTTGCATCCGCTCCTTCACCTGTTCGAACTTCTCCGGATTGGTCGTCTTCAACTGCTCCAGCCGCTCGCGTAGCTGCCCCTTGCGCTCTTGGATCGCCTGCTGGAACGCTTCGGGGTTCTCCTGCTTGAGCTGACGCAGCCGCGTGAGCTCTTCTGGATTGGGGCCGCGTCCTTGATCGGCGCGATTCTCGAGCCGATCGCCGACATCTTGATCTCCGGAAGGACCTTGCTGGTCTTTGCGAGATCCTGCCCCACCCTGCCGGCGCTCAGGCCGTCCCGCGTCCTGAGGCGGTTGGGCGTAGGCGACCGTCGTCTGCACCAACCCCACCACGACCACTCCCAGCACCCATCGTCTCATCATCATGCCCTCCTTTTTCACCTGGTTAGACGCCAACCGGGTGAAAAAGTTTACATGGCCACTCGGCGTCGGGCCAGCGCGGCCCCTCCCACCAGCAGCATAAACGCCACCTCGCCGATCACATAGTAGATGAGCAGCGGCGGCAAGGGCTTGGCGTGGCCGCCTGCGTAGCTGTGCAGCCCCACCAAGTAGAAGCTCACGCCGTAGTACGTCATGAGCAAGAGGAAGAACCCCGGGATCGCCGCCAGCGCCACCCCAATTCCCTTGATCCATCCGGCAAACCGACCGTGGAGGACGGCCAGGAACCACAACAGCGTGATGAGCGCCCACGTCTCCTTCGGATCCCACGCCCAGTACCGGCCCCAGGACGCGTTGGCCCAGACGGCTCCCAGCATGATGCCGCAGGCAAGCATGATCACCCCGACCTGGATCGCGCGGTAGAGGAACGTGTCGAGCCGCTCCAGCGCCACAGACGCCCCGGCGCCTGCGAGGTAGCGGATCGCGTAGATGTGCGCCAACCCCAGCGACAAGGTCAGCGGTGCGTAGCTGCCGACGACCATCAACACATGGATGCTGAGCCACAGGTTGCTGCGCAGGACCGCGACGACCGGCGAGATGCTCGGATCGAGCGGCAGGTGGTCCGCCAGGAGCAGCACAATCGCCGCGAGCAGCGAGGCCGCCATCCCGAAATACCTCGCCCGATAGATGCGCTCGAACACCAGCGAGAGCAGCACCAACACGAAGGGCAGCCACAGCATCGTCTCGTAGAAGTTCGAGACCGGAGGCCGCCCGCCCAGGACGACTCGCGTGCCGATCCCGACGCCATGGAGGAGGAAGCCGATCATGAGCGCTCCTGTCCCGGCCTGCCACGCCCACCGACGACGCGGCGCGCCGCCAAGCAGCAGGCCCAGGAACGCCGCCACGTAGAAGAGGCGCACGACCCGGAACGGTTTCAACTGGTTGTAGAGCACTTCGAGACGCAGCCTCCACTGGGCCGGATAGGCGGAGGGCCGCAGTCCGTGGAGCAGCGTCGCGAGCTGCTGCGCGGCACCCCCCAGCGTGTCCCGCTTCCCGTCGCGGATGGCCGTGAGGAGCGTGGTCCAGGCGTTTCGCAGCGCGAGCTGCTGCTCCTCCGGGTAGCCGCTCGGCCGCAGAATCGGCAGCCAGGAGGGATCTGTCCCAGAAGCCGGCGGCACGAAATCGAGCTCCTGCTCGAAGAGTTTGTTGAGCAGGACGAACCGCTCGAACACATCCCATGTCTCCTGTTCCTTCATCGAGAGCTTCTCGTCGCGCTGCAGCTTGTCGCGGAGTGCCGGGAGTAGGCGCATGAGCTTGCGCGTCGCGACAATTTCGTTGAGCGAGATGTGGGTCGCCTTGGGATCCATCCCGAGCGCCTCGCGCACCGGCCGAAACGGGACCGCGATCAAGCGCTTGTCCTGCCACTCCTCGGGCGAGGCGAGCAGGGCCAGGATCGTCTCGACCGGATCCTGTCGGCCCAGGCGGGGCGAGCCGGTCAGTCGATCGAGGACCTCCCGGGCGAAACTGTCGAACGGTTTTTGCCGTCCGTTGTGCTGGATCGCGAGATGGCGAATCGTCGTCAGGGCATCTGGGCTGACGGCCGCGTCGGCCGAGCACACCCCAAGCCACCCGAAGAGGGCAAGAATGGTCACCAGTCGACCCCGCCAACGGTACGGCACGTCTCCCGATCGATTCATAGGCTCGCTCCTGATCCTGTGGTGGCTCGCAAGATGAACATGGCGATCACGCCGAGGATGACGGTGATGAAGCCTGCGTAGACGAGCGGGGTGCCGGGGTCGCTGCGCACCGAGAGGACCGTGACCTCGGGTGACCCAGGGATGTAGCTCGACTGGTAGAAGCTAAACCCGCGGTAGCGCAGCGGATTGTTCATGCTGATCTTGCGCATGAGGATGAGGCCGTGCTGCGGATCCGTCACTTCCACATCGCTCTCAAACCCCGCCGCCAGCTCGAGGCCCGGATAGGTGATCTTGCGAAAGTCCAAGAGCTTCACCGTGACCGGCAGTTGGCGCGTGGCGGGCCCGTACTCGACGGTGATCGGCTCCTTCCCGAGCCGCAGCTCCACCGTCTCGCGCGGCCGAATCCACGCCTCCGCCCGCTCGTCCCCTTCACGAGCCACGAGGTGCAGCGCTTCGGCCTTGACTTCATTGTCCTCATTCGTGAAGTGGTGCGTGATGGTCGCACGCGGGTAGGAGGCGACGACTTCAAATTGGTAGTCCAGCGACGGGTGCGTGTAGCGCGTGCCGAGGACGAGCGGTTCGATCACCTGTCGCTTCTCGGCCGTGTCCACGAGGATCGCCGAGAGTGTGCCGGATGGCGTCTGGAGCAGCGCGATGGACTGGTCAGGAAATGCCGGGGTCCCGTCGAAGGTGTAGCGCACCTGCGCGGGAATCTGGAATTGCCATCCATGCACCGACGAGAAATCCGGGTGCAGCGCGAAGAGCATGTACGGATCCGTCCCTTCGGGTCCGCTTAGCGTGAAGGCCACGGCCGGGTTGTTGGGCGAGGCGGAGCGGCTGCGCAGCCCCTGCTCGTCCATCTCAAAATCCGGGAAGTAGTCCTTGAAGGTGATGTGATACGGTGTCCCAGGAATCTCGATCGGCTCATTGAGCGACTCAGGCACCGGAATCTCGCGGGTGCCTGGGATCGTGGGAAACGCGAGGGACACCGCCCCGCGCGGATGCGGGGGAGCCAGCGAGGGGTTCATCAACCGCTCCAACGACTGCGCGTCCTTGGGCTCGATGAACAGGACGTGCGTCTCGCCCCAGCTCACCCCAAACCGATCCGGGTCTCTCGCGAAGAGCCACACCGTGTCCTCGTGCTCTTGGTGCATCATCCGCACCTGAATCGCCGGATTGTCCTCCGCTCCATCGCCGGTCACGGTTTCCTCGGTGGAGGCGTTCGGGTAGTAGCGATCCACCGTGAGCTGCACCGAGCGCCCATCGAACGTGACCGGCACCGCCATGTTGGGCTCATGCACCCACGCCTGCGTCTCGAAGCGGGTCGGGAAGACCTGCTCGACCCCGGGATTCGCTTGACGGACCGTCAGCACGTTGCGGAACAGGTGCAGGGTGTTCTCCGCCTGGCCTTCCGGGATGATGAGCTGGCCCTGGATTCCGAACCGGCCGCCGATGATGCCGCCGATTAAGATCAGGATGATGGCCAGATGCGCCGTCAGGAAAGGGATGTGCCGGCGCTGCCAGGGATAGCGCTGGATGGCGGCGATTGCGAGGTTGAGCGCGAGGAATCCCAACAGTGACTGGAACCACCAGGAGGAGTAGACGACGCGCTGCACCGAGGCGGTGCCGAAGCGGGTCTCGTAGATCGTCCCCCACGCGAGGACCGTCGCGATGACGATGAGCAGGGGGACTGCGATCGTCAGGGAGCCGAGGAACTCGTAGAGGGCGCGGAGGAAGCGTCGCATGGTGAGAACTTTATCATACCACAGAACCACAGAAGAGGTTTCAGGTTACAGGTTACAAGTTGTGGTGTCTAGGTGAGCTTACGCACGAGTTCGTGGAGGGGTCGTCGAGGTGTTCGGGCGGGAGATTCGCTCGGGTAGCCGATCGGCAAGAACGCGACGGGCCAGAACCCTGCGGGCAGGCGCAGCGCCTCCTGGACGACCTCCTGCTCGTGCACGGCGCCAATCCACACGCTGGCTAGTCCCAGGGCGGTGGCGGCCAGCTGCGCGTAGGCACAAGCAATGGTCGCATCCTGGATACAGAAGAGCTGCTCGCCCTTGGCACCATAGCGTTCGGCGGAGCGGTGGGGAATCGCGCAGAAGACGAGGACGAGCGGTGCTTGCGCGACCGGTCCTTGACCGCCGGAAGCGGCATCCAGTCGCCGCCGGATCGTCGGATTCTTCACGACGTAGATCTCGTAGGCCTGGAGGTTTCCCGCTGATGGCGCGCGCTGGGCCGCCCCGAGGATCCGGCGCACCTGCGCCTGCGCAACCGGCGTGGCCGCGAACTGTCGAACCGACTGCCGCGCATGCACCGTATCAAAAAAATTCATCGTGAGCGTGCGATCACGCCTCTTGGTTGGAGGTGTTCGGTATGGCCACCGCCCGCCTGCCCTGACAAACGCGCAGTTGAACCGAACACAGTCCTGCTCCTTATCGAGGCAGTTGACGATCCTCCAGTCACCGCCCACCTGCGGGGTCAGAATCGCCCACACCGTCTTGCGGCGAAACGCGCAGGAGCTGGGCTGATACTGTAACTCGGGTGTGGGTACCTTGTCCATTGATCGCGTGGCTGGCAAGGCCGTCTGGTCATGGGTGCACGAGGCACCCGGCACAGGTCGCCGCCTCATCTTGGGAGACGTAGATGTCGTGTCGCGGTTCTCCCTCGACCTTCAGGAACCCCACCGCGCCTTGCTCGATCCGAAAGATCGCGTGATCAACGAGCGTGTAATCCCCCGGCACCTCGACGTCGAATTCCACCACCGTCGCGCCGCCGGCCGGCACCAGGGTGGTCTGAATGCTCCGGCCAGGGGGGCTGAGGAGGTCGCCTTCTCGATAGACGCGATCGAAGATCTCCCCGATGACGTGAACCCCGTACCACGGCTTCACAGCCGTGACATCCGGCAATACGCTTCGCGCTCTGGGCAGATTCCTCCCCGCCCCGTTCCAACTCGTTGGAACGGGGCCCGTGTTCACACACGGGGCTTCCTGCGGTACGGGGTGAACACAAGCGAACCAACGGCCTCGAACGTATGGCACCGCCGGCAGTAGGTGGGATCATGCGATTTCCTCCGGCGAGAAGGCGACTCGATTCATGCCAGGCGCATTCTGTCCGGCACAACGATATTCCTGGCCAGCCCGAGGGACGCCAGCGCCCGGATCGTCAGGTACGTCAGGTCCAGCTCCCACCAGCGCAGGCCATGCGCGGCGGAACGGGGGAAGGCATGATGGTTGTTGTGCCATCCTTCGCCAAAGGACAGCAGGGCTACCCACCAGAGGTTGGTGGATCGGTCGTTCGTCTGATAACTCTGGTAGCCCCAAGTGTGGGCCGCGGAATTGACCGACCACGTGACATGGTAGACGACCACAGTCCGCACACTGAAGCCCCAAATCAGCCAGGGGAGCCCTCCGATCGCATAGAGGAGAACCCCCAGCAGGACCGGCCAGAGGCCCTGAGTCCGGTCGAGGAAGCGGTGGACCGGGTCCCGCGCAAGATCCAGCGCAGCGCACTGAGCTCGCCTGGGATCGTGATGCAGGAACCACCCCATATGGCCCCACCAGAAACTTTCTGCCGGACTGTGGGGATCCCGGGGTGTGTCGGAGTAGGCATGATGCAACCGGTGAGTGGAGACCCACCCGACCGGCCCTCCTTGGGCCGCAAGCACCCCGCAGAACGTCAAGAGATACTCCAACAGCCGGGGGACCTTGAAACTTCGATGGGTTAACAGCCGGTGATAACACAGGGCGATCCCCACCCAGCCGGTCGCCCACATCAACCCCAGGCAGAGCCAGAAGGCCGACCAGGTGAAGGTGAAGGGAGCCAGCAATACCCCCAGATGGATTAAGCTGACGGAGCTCACCACTCCCCACTTCGGCTTCAGCCGTGGTACAGCCGAACTGTGGTCGGCGGGGACCTCTCGTTCCAGGGAGGTCACTTGCTTCACCTGATTCGACATGGCATTCTCCTATTCATGAGGGTTCATTTCGCTCAACAATATGTAACTGGTTCGCTCGTCGGACGCGTGCCCTGCGGGGCTTCCGTGGGTCCAGGCGGGATCTCCTGATACGGCCAGCTGCCGCCGCTCGTCGTGAAGTCGCACTCGACGTTGAAACACGCGGCGTCTTTATCCAGGCAGTTCACCACGCGCCAGGAGCCATCCGCCTGCTGCATGAGAACCGCCCACACCTCTTTGTCTAGCAGCGTGCACGTCGTCGGCTGATACCGAATGCTCACTCGTGGCGCGAGCGACATCGCACCCCTCCTCACCACCCCCACATCATCACTCCAAGCAGGTCCTCGCCTTGCCTGCGGGGAGGGCACTCCTGTCCGTCACACGACTTGCTTTTCTCACGGCAGTGGGTCAGCGCCCACCGTCCATCGGCTCGTTGGATCAGGACGACATCAACGTCCCGCTTGAGCAGCGCGCAGTAGCGCGTGGCATACCGCGCGCGAGGGGGCTTGTCGTTGGCCATGCGCTCTCTTCAGTTAGGGATGCACCAGGCAGCCGGCACAGGTCGCCGCCTCATCTTGGGAGACGTAGATGTCGTGTCGCGGTTCTCCCTCAACCTTCAGGAACCCCACCGCGCCTTGCTCAATCCGAAAGATCGCATGATCAACGAGCGTGTAATCCCCCGGCACCTCGACGCCAAACTCCACCACCGTCGCCCCTCCAGCCGGCACCAGGGTGGTCTGGATGCTCCGCCCTGGCGGGCTGAGGAGGTCGCCTTCTCGATAGACGCGATCAAAAATCTCCCCGATGACGTGAAACGAGGAGAGAAGATTCGGCCCGGCGTTGCCGAAGAAAATCCGCACCCGCTCGCCCGTTTTCGCCGCGAGAGCCCGCTCGCCCATCAGCGACCCGACGCGACCGTTGAAGACGACAAACCGCGGGTGCTCCTTCAGCCCCTCGTCATGGGAGAACTCGAGTCGCGCGGATCCCTCAGTCGGCTCCTTCGTGTAGAACTCGCTCTGCATGACGTAGAACTCTCGATCCGCGCGGGGCAATCCCTGCTTCGGCTCGACGAGAATCAAGCCGTACATCCCGTTGGCAATGTGGTCCATGACCGGCGGGGCGGCGCAGTGGTAGACGAAGAGGCCCGGGTGGAGGAGCTTAAACCACGCGATGCGCTCCTCGCCCTGCACGACGGTCGTCACCTTCGCCCCGCCGCCAGGTCCGGTGACCGCGTGAAGGTCGATATTGTGTGGCATCCCGCTCGCGTCACTATTCGTGAGATGGAGCTCGAGCGTATCGCCGACCCGGGTTCGAATGAACGGTCCGGGGACGTGCCCGCCGAACGTCCAGAACTCGTACCGGGCTCCGCTGTCGAGCTCGGTCACCTGCACGCTCGAGTCCAGGCGGACGCGCACGAGAGCGGGGTGCTTGCGCCTGATCGGCGGGGGCACCGCAGGCGCATCGGTCAGCGTCGCCTCCTCGACCGGCAGTGTGCCCTTGGACTTGGCCATGGCGGCTGGCGCTCCGATGACCAGCACTCCAACCAGCACCAAGAGCATGGAACATCGCATAGCGGTCGGGTCCTCCATCCGGTTCCTCCTTGAGTGGAAGAGCAGCTGCCCTCGAGTCGTACTAGGGGAGCCGTTCAAGACGCCAACGCTCTCGGTCGGTGAACAGGCCGAGGGCATGGACGACCTGGTCGACACCCGTGGCGACCATGCCGGTTCCGCGCACGTACTCGAAGTCGATCGTCATCGAGATCTGTGCGAGGGGGAGGTGGATCTCGCGCTTGGCTCGCAGATGATAGGCCGGAAAGGTCCCACCTGGCGTTTCGAGGGGACCGATGCCGATGAAGTCCAACTGCCATGTGCAGGTTCCGCGATACTTGACGGATCTGGTGCGTATATTGCTCACGAGCACGCGCGCGCTTCCCATCAACGATGTCTCGCGGTCCACCGTGGCAGGCAAGAGTATGACCGGTGAGACGTATTCGATTTGCCGATCCTGGCGGAGATCGGTCTCTCGATCGATCAGCAGATTGCCCTGATGATCGCGGTGCAGCTCGTGTCGGGCCAACCCCTGTTGTGTCAGAATCCACTGGTCGCCGCGCTGCTCGAAGGTAAACGGCACCTGAATCCCTTTTTCAACGCCCTCCGTCACGAGGTAGACACCGCGACGAGCCTCCAAGGGCATCAACTCCTCGGCGGTAACCGGAAGGAGGGTCAGGAGCTCCACATGATCCTGGTTCGCCCCGCCTGTCGGAACTGCTGCGTTGACTAACGCGGAAATGGACACGACCAGCAGTCCCAGGGCCGTCCTGATGCCTGGTCTGCCATGCTTGAACATTACAACGGATGCCTGCCTAGCACCCACGTCCAGTGCACGTGAACCTCATCGCCTGTGCGAAGCATGCCCAGCATGGCCCTCGGCGGATCGACGCCGAATTCCGTCATGCGCAGCGACGTGTCGCCGCTGATCTCCAAGCGGTCATTGGACAGCCGCTTGATCTGCATCGGAATGTCCACCGTCCGCTCAGCTCCGGCGACCACTAGGACCCCTGCGGTATCGATCGTGAAGCTCCCACCAGTGTCATCTGCTTGAGCGGTTTGTTGAGCAGGGATCGTCACCGACTCCAGGCGGTAGGTAATCGTCGGATGCGTCTTGGCCTTCAGCGCCTCATGCATCTTCTCGTCCATCTCGCGCGTACCGCCCGTGAGCGATGTGACGGGGATTTCCACACGAACCGTTGGCGCCAGCGTGTGCGGGGATGAGCTGCTGACTCTCCAGAGGGATGCGAGCTCGTGCCCATCAATACTCAGGAAACCCCCGAGGTGCTGCCCCTCGACGTGCCACTCATGCAGCGTCGAGGTGCCCGTGACCGTCACACGACTGGCCGTGAGGTCCGCCTCATAGCGTTCGGTCCCGGCTAACTCAGCCGATGCGCTCGCTGTGATGATCCCGGTGAGGAGCAGCCCAACCGCTCTGATCGGTGGCACGCGTCTCATCCTCATGACGCGTCGCTAGAAGGCGAACGACGCTTCCGCCAGTAGCCCCTGGAAATGGGGATGACCCTGGACGTCGACACCGCTGACTTGTGCGCCCTCGGAACTAAACCCGCTGTACAACTGATAGACGTACTCGCCCTTCAGCAGCACCGTCTTGGTCAGCCAGTAGCCACCACCGAGCTGGATCCGGTGCACCAGGCCATCCGATCCGACGTCGCGGCTGCTGTCGGCAGCCGAGACCAGGCGCAGCGCTGAGGCACCGCTATATCGGAGGGCTGCATAGAGGCGGTCCGTGAAGTGGTAGCTGCCCTCCGTCGCGTAGTACAGCCACGACGTGCGGGGGCTTCCGGAGAGGTTACCGTTGTTGTCGCCATCCTGGACCCAGCCGATATTCCCGTACACCTCCAGGGGATCGCCCTCCCAGGTGGCGTCGAATTGCGTGGCAAACACCCGTTGCCCATTGGTGGGCTGGACTTCGCCGGGTGCGCTGCTGCCATCGAGGATGCCGGCGTACGGCCCGCCGGATCGGTTGGCTCGGAACAGGTTTGTCCGCGAGCTGGTCGGGGTCTTCGCCTGATCCACCCAGTAGATCGAGGAGGAGGTGCGCAGCTTCTCAAGCGGATGCCCCCAGAGTTTAGCGTGCAGCGACGGGCCATGGTTCTTCTGAAAGTCCTCCGTATCGCTGCCGCTGCCGAAGCCGAGCAGCCAGTTGACCGGAAAGCGGCCTTCATCGCTGGAGACCTCGATTCCGATCTCGGTGTCTCGCGGATCGACCACGTAGTTGCCGATCAGCGGGTTGCGCTGCACCGCGGCATTGAGTGACCGGCGATAGTGCGCATCCCCGAAGTCGAGTTCAAACTGGCCGGCTTTGATATCGATGGCGTCGAAGATGGTCTTGGCCAATTGCGTTTCGCCGAGGGCCTCGGGCAACTCCCGGAGGAGAATGTAGCCCTCATCCCCTTGCAACCGATCCTGGTGCGGCCGGTCGGCAATGAAGATGTCGAAGTACACTTCCATCGCGTTGTCGAAGTCGGCCAGGAACGACATGTTCCCAAACGCGGTCTGGAACCCCGGTGAGAGTTGGCCGGGCAGCACACTGTCGCTGCCGACCGTGTCCTTGACGTTGCGTTGCGTCAAGTATTGGAGGCGCCCCACCGTATCGACCCCCATGAACAGGTTCATGTCGCCGGCATTGGCAATCCGCACACTCTTCGACGCTCGCCGCCCTGGACCCATCCACCCCGGTGCCCGGACCCGCTCCCAGCCCGGGGTCAGGTTGCTGCCCGGCAGCAGCTCAAATCCAGGCTTTTGCTCTGGTTCCTTGGCTTCCCTCAAACCCTGCTCCCGTCCCTGGACGGCTTGCTGCACCGGCTTCGCGGTGGTCATAGAAGTCTGCTGCTGAATTTGCTTCACCTGCTCCTTCAGCGCCTCGAAATCTTTCTTCAGCCGCTCGTATTCAGACCGAGGCACATACTGCCCGGACGCCGCTTCCTCAGCGGGCTGCTGGCCGAACACCGCAGGACTCGCGGTGAAGAGCACCGCACACGTTGCGACAACACTTACAGCTCTCATAACCAACCTCCTCCTTATCTGTGCTACTGATTGTGATCTCAGATCGGCCATGTTCAGTCCTCAATGGGTGTCGTTGCAGGCGCAGGAGCGAATCGTGTCCTCGAGCGTGTCCACGAGCTCACGCGTGTCCATCCCGTGGCGCCACGCGACCTCATCGAGGCACGTGCACCCCTCAACCGTGACGTTGATGAAGAGCCGATCGAACACCGGTTTCGTGCCCGGGAACTCCTGCGCGATGCGGTTGACCGTCATCGTCTCATCGATGGCCACCGGTCGCGCCGGGGTTGGCGGGGCCGGCGCCTGCTCAGAGAGCACGCGCTCGAAAATCGGGAAGAGCTGGTACTCCTCCTCGTCCATGTGGCGGCGCAACCCCTCGATGACCTGCGTCAGCGCCGGCTTGATCCGATCGAGCGAGTGGTCGGCCTGAGAGACGAACAGCCGGTTGATCGTGCGCAGGTGCGCCGGCTCGTCCTTGTGCTCCACGACCACCTCGGCCAGCGCCTTTGGGGTCATCGCCTTCCGACAGGCCACCACAAGATCCTCTTCGCGCTTGATGTGGTCCCGCAGCTGCCGCGAGAGCGTGAAGCACACTTCCCGCAGGATGTACCACGTCTCCGACCCGATCGTCAGGGCGCTCTGCAGCACATCCAGCTTCGAGCGCAAGATTGTGTGGTCCCGCCTCAACCGCTCGACCGCGTTCATCGTCTCCCTCCTGCCCACTGGGCGTCGTCAGCGTTGACACCCTAAGGGTACGCGAAGCGGAGGGCCTCGTCTATGACAGGCGTCATAGAGCGCCGCGCGTCGCGCCGGACACGGGAGGAAGTGACGAGGGTTCACGCGCCCGTCTCGTCGTGGGGGGAGAGACTTACAGGTGAGCAAGCCGCTGGAGCGCTTCGGGCTTGGCGATCGTCGTGGAGCCGCGGGAGGACTTGATGATGCCCTGCTTCTTCAGTTGGCTGAGGACGCGGATCGTCGTCTCCACCGTCGTGTTGGCCAGCTCCGCCAGCTCGTGTTTGGTGAGCGGAATGGTGGGGCCGAACTTCTTGGAGAGCGTGAGGAGCGCTGACGCGAGCCGCTGCTCCACCGACTCATAGGCCATGCAGCTTCTGTGCTCGACGTCGCGCAGCCGGTCGCAGAAGAGGCACAGCGAGTCCTGGAGGAAGCCGGGGTTGCGCTGCATGAGCTCATGGAAGGCGCCGGTGGGAATCCGCACGACGACCGAATCGGCTGCGGCGATGGCATCAACGGGATAGGGTTTTCGATCAAGCGCAGGCAGGCAGCAGAAGGTTTCGCCCGGCGCCATGACACACGTCGTCGAGGCCTGCCCGCCCTCGAGGAACTTCATCAGGTGGACGCGGCCTTCCTTGACGATGCACACCGCCTCGGCTGGCTCGCCCGCCCGGAAGACGGTCTCGCCCTTGGCGTATCGTTTCTCACGGGACACCGCGGCCAGGCGCTGCCGCTCCGTTGGGGAGAGCCGCTTGAAGAGCTGAATGGTGGAG
>Ga0209515_10004287_pt1 | contig 19413 bp, 22 predicted proteins | sample Subgroupgradi54m_FD_187454 | JGI IMG/M metagenome (GOLD analysis project Ga0209515, IMG submission 187454) | Subsurface groundwater microbial communities from S. Glens Falls, New York, USA - GMW60B uncontaminated upgradient, 5.4 m (SPAdes)... ...
TACTCGGCGCTCCGGCGCTTACCGAGGCGGGACTTGCACCCGCTGGAGATGAACAGCGTGAAGCCGACGGTGATTTGTCTGCTTCGTCACGACGCACCATGGGCCGATTGTAGCTACCTGCAATCGCGATATCGATTGAATCCGCTGCCGACCTCGCCGGCATCAGAATTTCGATGATGGAATTCTTGATCGGCATTGGCCGAATGCCTCAAGGGCCTTCGAGTCGTAGTAGTGTCCTGAAGTCAGCACGGCGTCGATCAATCGAGTGTTCCGAATATCGGTCAACGGGTTTTGACGCAGGAGAACGAGATCCGCTCGCATTCCAGCCGCAACCCCGCCCGCCTCGCTTTGAAGGTTGAAGAACCGCGCGGCATTGGTCGTCGCTGCCTGCAATGCTTCGCGTGGAGCCAGGCCGACACGATCCGTTAGTAGTTCAAGCTCCTCGTGAAGGCTGACGCCCGGATACGTAACCAATGTTCCGAGATCCGTTCCCGCGAGGAGCGACACACCCGCTAGATGTGCCAAGCGCACCTGTTCGATGTCCTCTGCCAAAGCGCGGTCGTGAGCTTGGCGATCGGGCTTGCCTCCGATCAACATCGATTCCCACACGTCCATCTGGTGTGGCGAGAGATGGCGCTCGTAGTGCTCGCCGTGCCCTTTCGAATCCGTTATCAGAGCGGCAACGTGTTCAGGCGGTGCCCACACAGTGTCAGCAACCAAGGTCGGCGTGACGAACATCCCACTTCGCGCGATGCGGGTGTATTGGACCTCGCGCTCACGTGGAGAAACTGTTCCAAGGCGAAGCACAAGATTCTGACTATGTTCGACACTTCGTTGACCGGCCTCAGCGGCGTCGGCCAGGCTGATCCCATTTGCGGCATGTCCGGCCAAAGGGATCACGCGTCTTCGCGCTTCAGCAGCGAGGGCACGAAACGCGTCAGCGCCCAAGTTGCGGAACTTGACGACGTCCATGCGGCTGCGGACGGCAATGTCAACCGCTTGGAATGCATCGGAAGGTCCCGCCATCACGAATCGCGGTGACCAATCCCAAATCGGGTAGGCGGGTGCGCCCGATGCCGTGGATAGCGTTGCGAAACCCTTTGTTGCCGCCGCCATCCATCCCGCGCTCTCGATGTCCAAGCCCGCCAGATACAGGTGCGGCCCGACGATCGTGCCAGCCTCGATCTGTTGCCGCCATTCAAGGTTCTCGGAAGGAGGGCCACCGAGATCGCGCACGGAGGTGACACCGCCCGCGATCAATCTCTGCAATGAGCACGGGCCGGGGTATGACAGATGAACGTGCGAGTCCCACAGACCAGGCATGAGAAACCGCCCTCGGCCGTCAATCGTGAGGACACCGGATGGAACCTTTGTGCGATCGTCGGTTCCGACGGTCAGGATGTAATCGCCCCGCACGACGACTGTCATGCCTCTCTCTGGTGCGGCGGATGTGGGGTTCACCACGGTGACATGCGTCAACGCGACGAAGTTGGATGGATCTGGTGAACGCCGTATCGGCTGTCCAGCCGCAAGCGTGCTGGCTGCGGCACCAGCAAGAGCAACCGCCGCGATAACGGCCGTGCCAAGCTCCCGTGGGACCGAAGACGCGCTTGTCATCATGGTGGTGAAAACTCGAAATACGCGTAAAGGTTACTCGCCAAAGCGTGCCGGAGTGCTTTGCCACCTCACAGCGGCCGGCCGCCGAAGTCGTCTTCGGGTGTGATGCTGCCGGGATTCGGGATTGGGATTCGGGATTCGAGGGTGCCGGACTGGAAGGCGCCGGGTTCGAAAGCGCCGGACTGGCCTGGGTGGGTTTGAGCGGAGATCCACCGCAGACCACGAGCATCAGGCACAGCCATAATGCGCTGCGCATCCAGGGGCTCCGGACAAAACCGCGCGTTAGTAACCTTTCCCCCGTACCGCGGTTTTCAGGAAACGAAGGAACTGTGACCGACGAGACACTCATGCACGCGGTGCGCGGCGGCGACGTCGCCAAGCTGGGCGTCCTCTTCGAGCGCTACCACCGGCCGCTGTTCGACTTCCTGGTACGGATGACGGGCAACGCCACGGCGGCCGAGGACCTTGTGCAGGACGTGTTCGTGCGCGTCCTGAAATACCGCGCGACATGGCGAGATGAAGGGCGCTTCGAGACGTGGCTGTTCCGGATCGCGCGGAACGCGCGCGCGGATTACTTCAAGAGCCGCAGCGCCGACGCGCCGATCGACGAGGCGGCCGACCACCCGTCTGGTGCCCTGCCCGCGATCGACATGCTGGCGCGCGACCGCGAAGTGGCGCGCCTCCAGCAGGCGCTCATGCTGCTGCGCGAGGACAAGCGCGAGCTGATCGTGCTCGCCCGCTACCGCGGCATGAAGCTCGAGGCGATTGCCGATCTCCTCGGCGTGGAAGTCGGGACCGTGAAAGTGCGGATGCACCGCGCGGTCAAGGAACTGCGCGACATCTTTCTCCGTTTGAACGAGAGTCCATCATGGAAGACGAACAACTCAGTCGGCTCCTGCCCGACGGCGTAGACGAACGCGAGGCGGACGCCCTCGACCGGACGTGGCAGATGCTCGGCGCCATCGAGGCGCCCGCGCCCGATGGCGGCCGGATGCGCGCGCGCCTCGACGCGGTTATCGACGCCGTCGAACCCTTCCGACGCGGACCTGAAAGGTCCGCGCCGCGCCGGTGGATGTTCCACTCCTACGCGCTGCAAGGTCTCGCGGCAGCCGCGGTGCTCGTTATCGGGGTCGGGATTGGCTCGTATGCGGCCCGTCGCCCGCAGACGGATTCGGTCTCCGAGATTGCCGCGATGCGCGTCGAGATGCACGACCTGCGCGAGATGGTCTCGCTCTCGCTGATGCAGCAGCAGTCGGCAAGCGAGCGGATCCGCGGCGTGACGTGGACGGGCCAGCTCGATCGTCCGAGCAGCGAGGTCGTGTCGGCGCTGCTCGACACGCTGATGCACGACTCGAACGTCAACGTCCGCCTGGCGACCATCGACGCGCTCGAGCGGTTCGCATCTCTAGACGAAGTGCGGCGCGGAACCATCGAGGCGGTCGAACGGCAGCCGTCGCCGCTGGTGCAAATCGCCCTGATCGACTTCATGGTGAAGACAAACGAACGGGAGTCGGCGGCCACGCTGCGGCGCCTCTCGCAGGATCCGCAGGCCAATGACGCCGTGCGTGCGCGCGCGGCGTGGGGCCTGCAGCAGTTGGGATAGGAGCGAACGATGCGAAAGACTCTTGGATACGCGGCCCTCGTGATGGCGCTCGCGGCCCCTGCCGCCGCACAGCCCGACGCCCAGGGACCGCCACCACCCCTGCCGGCATTGCCATCACCGCCGCCGCCACCGACCGGCGCGACCGGTGCCACGCCGCAGCGAGAGGCGGCGGCCGGTCAGCGAGTCACGATTTCCTTCAGCGATCCGGCGCGGCCCGGGACGCTTGAAATGCGCATCGTGATGGGCAGCATCTCTATCAAAGGCGTCAACCGGAAAGATGTCCTGATCGAGGCCCGAGGGCCCGCGGCCACTGCCGCGCTCCGCCGAACGCCGAACGAGCCACCGCCGCCAGGCTTGCGCCGCCTTTCGCAATCGGGTCCATTCAGCGTTGAAGAGGAGAGGAACACGATCACGGTGGACGTCAACGGGTTTCAACGCGCCATCGACTTCACGATCGAGGTGCCGGTGCGAACCAATCTCGACCTTGAAACTGTTATGGGGTCGATCTCCGTAGAGGCAGTTGACGGCGATCTGGAGATTGACAGCGTCAACGGGCCAGTCACGCTCACCAACGTCGGCGGCTCCGTCGTCGCGCATTCGGTGAACGGCAAGCTGCTGGCGACCGTTGCGCGGCTGACGCCGCAGAAGCCGATGGCGTTCACGTCAATGAACGGCTCGGTCGACGTGACACTGCCGGCGGCGGTCAAGGCGAACCTCAAGCTGCGCAGCGACCAGGGTGACGTGTATACGGACTTCGACCTCCAGCTTCAGCGGGAATCGTCGGGGTCGTCTCAGGTGGATATTTCCCGCAATGGACGACGGACCAATCTGGTCAACATCGACAAGGCCATTTACGGTTCTGTGAACGGCGGCGGACCCGATTTCGAGATGCGGACCTTCAATGGAAACGTCTACGTGCGGAAGGGAAAATAAGGAGCTGCCGATGCGCGTCGCGCTGCACGAGCCGACGCGCGACTGATAAGGGGCGATGCGCGCATCCGCCTGCAGGAGCAGCCGTTCCAGATCCTCCAGCTGCTGCTCGCCCGCCCTGGCGCCGTCATCACACGCGACGAACTGCGCGACCGTCTCTGGCCCGAGGGGACGTTCGTTGACTTCGAGCACAGCCTGAATGCCGCCGTGAAGCGGCTGCGCGCCGCCCTGGGCGACGATGCGCGCGAGCCGCGGTATATCGAGACGCTGCCGAGGCGAGGCTATCGGTGGATCGCCGCGACGATCCCGCTCGCCGCAGAGCCGCTGGTTCACCGCCGTACCGCGGGGATTGAAATCGTCTGGAGCTGATTCAGGGTACGTCCTGCCGTGTCACGCGGACGTGGCCGTCCTCGAGGCGACCGATCATCGCGAAATCGAACAGATCGCGCTGCAGCGCGAGGACGATGTCCTCCTTCGGACGGTAGTCATGCTCGCCGCGAAGGCTCGCGGCGATGTCAGGATCGTGCACGCAGTCCCACATCGCTTGCAGATGATCGTAGGGCCGGCTGAAGCCGGCCCCCACACCGAGGAGATGCTCGATGTAGTCGCCGCATCGCTCGTCCTCGACGGAGGGCCTGATGCCTTCGAAGCCCATCGCCACGATCGTCACCGTGGCGTCGTGCCCGCGGACAAGCGCATCGACGCGGGTGCGATCGCGGATGTAGGCCGCCGTCGCGGCCGCCGTCATGTAGCTGCCGAGGATCACCTGGTCGGCATGCGCGGCGGTGGCGAGCACACCCTGCGTGCCGGCCGACGATCGCGCCGCGATGCGCCGCCCCCGGAAAAACGCCGCGCCTTTCGAGACGATGTCCGCTGGCGAGTTGCCGAGATCGAACCCCTCGACCTTCACACCTTTCACCTCGCCCGCGACGAGGTAGTCGGGATCGCGCTCGCGGAACGCCAGCGCGTCTTCCGGCGTGCGCACGAGCGCGAGATCGCGGATGCCGTAGTGAAACATCAGGGCGCTACAGCTGAAGGCGCGCAGCACGTCGATCACGACGACGATGCCGCGGGCGTCGGCCGCGCCGGTGAGCAGGCTGCGCCGCTCGACCTTCATCGCGATGAGCAGCGGCGCGCGATCCGCTCCCCGATCGGCGCCACGACGGCCACGAGAACCCAGGTGATCACCGAGAAGAGACGGAGGTGCGCCAGCCAGAAGATGCCGATCACCTCGAAGCTGATGACGAAGGCGACGAAGCGCGGCGCGTCGGCGGCGAGCGCCCGCGCCAGCGCCGATGCCGAGTGCGCGGCGAGCGGCGGCAGCCGCAAATCCAGGACGAGCAGCGTCAGCGCGATCGCGAAGACGCCATCGCTCAGGAACACGACACGATCGAGCGCCCGGCGATTCCGGTCGTCGTGGAGGAACTCGGACTCGGCTGTCACCGCAGGCGATTGTAATCGCCCGCGGCCCGGCCCTGGCGGGTCCGCCGTCGCATGGCTTCCGCGCTCGGCCGGACCCGCCCCGCGATCTACGGCCGCAGCGCGCGGCGGCGCGCCATCATCCGGTAGAGCGTCAGCAGAATCACGGCGCCGAGAAACGACATCAGGAATCCCGCGGCCTGGCCGGGACCGTACACGCCCATCGCGCGGCCGATGAGTCCGCCCAGCATCGATCCCGCGATACCGATCAGCATCGTGACGATGATGCCGCCGGGGTCGCGTCCCGGCATCACGAGCTTGGCGAGCGCGCCGACGATCAGACCAAACACAATCCATCCAATTACGGTCATAAGTTGTCCTCCTGCGAGACGTAGGGACCGGGCGTGACGGGCGGCGGCGGATCCTGAACGGGAACCGGCGGCGGCTCGTCGAACGGGGTGTCGGGAACCTCATCCTCGCGATGGTGATCGCGCGGCTCGGGCTCGGGGGGAGTACGGCTGTGGTCCGATGGCGTCTGCATGACTGAAGACGCCATGCGATTTCGCTGCCGTCCCCGGCAGCGACGCGCCATTATTTCTTCACACACGAGCTCGCCGTCACGTGCGCTAAGCTTTGACGGTCAGGAGGTCGATGTGAAGCGCAGACTCTTCATCCTGGGCATAGGGTCGCTGCTGGCCGCCGCCACGGCGGCGTACGCGCATCACTCCTTCGCCAGAGACTACGCGGAAGAGAAGCTGATCTCGCTCGAAGGCGACGTGGTCAGCTTCGAGTACCGCAATCCTCACGCGTGGGTGTACTTCACTGCCAATGACGGCAGCGGCGTGCTTCGCAAGTTCGGAGCGGAATGGGCGAACCCGCGCCGCCTGGAGCAGCAGGGCGTCGGCGCCACCGATCTCAAGGCGGGCGATCACGTCATCGTCAGCGGCGCGCCAAGCCACAGCGCAACCACCTACAACCTGCATTTGAAGCGCATCCGCAGGCCCGCCGATGGATGGTCCTGGCCCGGCGGTGGAACCGGGGCGGGGACGCGCGGCCGCTTCAGATAAGACGCGCTACGCCGTCTTCTTCTGGCTGCTGTCGAACGGAAGGACTTTCTGTTCAGCAGTGTGCACGTGCGTGTGCAGGTCGCAGACCTCTTGATATTTTTTCGTCTGCTTGTAGAAGTTGCCGATCGCGTACCCGCACAGCAGTGAGAACACGTGGCTGTCGGCGAGGTCGTTCCACAGCACCTCGAGACGCACGGCTGCTTCGGCCTTCCCCTGCTTCCACAACACGTCAACCATCTCGCCATAGGCGCGGATCGGCGTTCGCTCGCGCCCTCGTAGCGTCTGGTCAATCACGTCACCGACGCTCTTGCGGAACAAGGCACCGACTGGCGCCTGTTCAACCGTGAAGGTCGCGAGTGTCTCGTCGGCGTCGAGCATCACGAGATCACCGAGGCGTTTCGCGGCGGCGACGTCGATCAGATGCGACTCGAGCGCCCGTTCGATCGCGATGCGATGCGTGGGCGTCGCAATGACGATCGCGGGCTGTCCCGCGACAAGTCCTTCACTCAGGAACGTTCCGACGGTCTTGAATAGCTGGGCGTCGTCACCGTAGAACTGAACGGCGTGCTGACGGGCGTGGATTCGGTCTGGCGCTTTTGCGTCCATGGTGCATTAACGATATCACCCGAAAGAGCCAGTACAACCTCGGCCGTGGCGACAAGATCATTCGGCATGACGGTTGAGCTCTTCCCAGACGCGCCGCGCGGCATCAATCGCGGCGCGGCTTTCATGACCTGAACCTTTCCGCACGGCGTGCGACGCAAAGCCAATCCGCTCATAGTCAGCTGCCAGCGACGCCTCGTCCACATCGTGCACTCGGGCCCGACGTACACCGATGACGTCTGACGCGCCGGTCGCGGGCGACACTAATGCGTGGTCGTGCGGTCCATGGACGGCAGCGCGCTCATGACCGCGCGATGCATCAGCACGATGGCCGGATCGGCCTGCAGCACCGCATCGTAATGCTGCCGGAAGCCGCCCGGCGCGTCGCCGGCGGTGAGCAGCTCGCGCGTTTCAACCATCAGGATCTCGGCCTCGGCTCTCACCTGGTCGGGGGTCATCGCGGGGCGCGCGGGCGTCGGACGCCGGCGGTCGTTCGCAATGCTGATCAACTCGTCGACGCGAACGATCAGCTCCGAGATCGGGTGCAGCCACGAAAAGGCCGCGTCGCGGATGAGGAGCTGCAGCATTTCGCCCGGGGAGACCGCCCCGTGCCCTTGCTCGTACGCGGCACGTTCCCGTTCGATCAACGCTTTGTGCAGATCCAGAAGGGTGCGGCGGACCTGCGTGAGGCTTTCCTGGGGAATCATGGCGTCGTTTTAGTTTAATCTGTCCCTCACATGCGCGTCCCGGTTCTGCTGATCACGCTTGCGGTAAGCGGCACCGCACTAGGCAGCACTGCGTGCGCCGTTCGCACTGCGCCGGTCCGCGCGGTCTCCTCAACAGCTCCGGCGACGACGGCCGCACATGGCGCCATCGACGCGCTCGTCGAGCGCGGTTGTTACCGCTGCCTCGAACAGGCCTACGATGCAGCGGTCTCTGCATCCGATCGTACGCGGACGTTTGAAACCGCGTTGCTGCTTGTCGCGCGCGCAAAGGAACTTGGGCTTCCCTACGGTTCGTGGCTCGAGCGTGCGCGCGCCGCGACGCCTCCGGGGCCCGACTGGTCCGACTACCTTTCCATCGTCCAGGCGCTTCGCATCGATCCACTCGCGGACGATCGCGACGTCGTCCTCGTCGATACGCTGAAGAATCGCGCGTCGGCCGAGACGGTTGCCGGATGGCGCACCGATCTGGCAGCGGGCGCCGGCTCGCCGCTGCTTCGCACCTATCTCGAGCTGTCGCTCATCTGCCAGTACGTCGTGGATGACCGGAACGTGACGATTGCCGCGGCGGTTCAACGCTTCCATGATGTGCCGCTCGTCGAGTATCGCGCCGGCGCGTGTGGCGCCGCGCAGGCGCCGCACCTCGAAGCGGTCCACGACGCGGTTCCTGAATTTGTGGACGTCGACTTTGCGCTCGGACGATACGCGGCCGACATCCCGCAGCAGCCCGATCAGGATGAAGCGCTTCGACGGTTCCTGCCGGCGCGCGCGGCATTCCCGCAGTCGGCTGCGATTGCCGCCAGCCTTGCCGCCCTCCGCCGCGACCGCGAGGAATGGGCGGAAGCGCTCGAGGCCTATGACGCTGTGCTGGCGCTCGTGCCCACGCATCGCGACGCGCTGGTGGGACGCACCGTCACGCTGTCTCACCTCTCCCGCCACGAAGATGCGATCGCGGCGGCGACGCGCATCATCGAGCTTGGAAGCTGGTTTACCGGCGAGGCGTACTACTGGCGCGCGTGGAACCAGTACCATCTCGCGCGCATCGACGAGGCACGCATCGACACCGATCGCGCCAAGGGACTGATGCACAACGCCTCGGTGCTGGTGCTGTCGGGGATGATCGAGTGGCACGAGCGTCGGTTCGATGAAAGCGAGGCGGAGCTGCAGGATGCGCTCACGCTCGATGCCGGCCAGTGCGAGGCCGCGTTTCTCCTCGGCTCGGTTCGCGCCGAGCGCCGCCAGTGGGCATCTGGCGCGGCGGCGTTCGAGCTGGCGCAGCGCTGCTACGACCTCAGCGTGACGCTGCGGCGCGAGACCATCGCCCGCATCACGGCGGGCCCTGGGACCGAACAAGGGAAAGCCCGCCTGATTGCCCGCCAGCAGCGCGCGATGACCGAGGAAGCGCAGCATCGCGACGAGGCCGCCGAAAACGCGACACGGCTGCAGAAGCGGGGCGGCGTGTGATCGAATCCCGAATCCCGGCCCGCGTCAGAGGTACAGGTGCAGCTGCGCCAACAGCGTCGACGTACTGATCTCGAACGTGTGATTATGGTCGTGGTAGTACGACACGCCGACGTTCCAATGCGTGCGCGGCAGCAGGTCGGCCTCGAACAGCAGTCGGCGTAACTCCGAGAAACCGCGCGCGCCTCCTGACGTGCGCAGCTGCGGCGAGAATTTCAGCCAGAGCCCGCGATACGCCTCGACCGACGTTTCATTCACCGCCACCCACGAATGGCCGCCTCGAGCCTGCGTCTGTAGATTCGCATCGACTTCCGTCCAGACGCTCACCCGCTGGATCGGCGCGAAGCCGAACGCGCCGCCGACGGCCGCCGACTTCGGATCGAAATCCGTCGCATGCCGGTAGATCGCGGAGCCGACGAAGGCCGCGCGCGTCGTCACGTCGAACTGCCACCGGCCCGCCATCGAAACGCCGCGATGCGAGGTGTCGTGGAGGATCGCTTCCGCCTTGCCGGGGCTGATCGTCACCTGCAGGAGCGACGGGCCCATCGTGTCGCTCACCTCGAGGCCGTACACCTGGTCGTTGCGATCGAAGTCGAGATAGATGCGCGAGTACGCGGTGTGATCCGAGAAGCGGACGCCGTACGCGGGCATGAACCGTCCGGCGCGAATCCCGAACCCTCCGTTACTTTGATACGCGACCCAGTGCTCGTACGACATGAAGGCGGCGTCGGGCTGCGTGCGGCCGTTCCTGACCGCCGAATTCGGCGGCTCGCGGCCGGCCATGCCGTACGCCGTCCAGCCGTTTTTCTGAACGGCGCCGATGAGATCCATGTTCATCAGGAGGTTCAGGTCCTGGTGGCCGCCCGGGAAACCGATACCCAGATGCGACGGGCGCATCTCGAGGCCCAGGTGCAGCGGGCCGAGCGCGTCGCCAATGGCGCCGTAGAGAAACGCCTGCTCGCCATGCGGATCGTCTTCGGCGCCGGCGGCCGGCGCCGTCCCGGTGCCACCTGTCGTCGACAGCTCGCGATGGGACAGCAGGCGACCGTACAGTGTCAACAGTCCGCCGCCGGTCGGCGAGTAATGACACGCCGTGCAGCGCGTGTACTGCTTGGCGAGAAACATAGGCTCGGCCGACGCGATTGATGCAATCAGAACGATCGCAGGCACGAGCCACAGAGACACAGAGACGCAGAGGATTCTTTTTTCTCTGCGTCTCTGCGTCTCCGAGGCACGGGTAATTGTTTCAATGATCATGGTGTGGCGGTGAAGGTCACTTCGACCTGCACCGTGTCTTTGACTCCGACGCCAAGATAGCGCGGCTCCGGGATGTTGTAATCGGGAAGGTACACGGGGAACAACGCGTGGACCCGCAGACCGGCCCCCGCTTTTCGAACCTCCACGGGACCGCTGACCGTCCTCTTCACACCGTGGAGCATGAGCGATCCGGTGAAGGAGCCTCTCCCTTCGGGTGCGTGGGGATTGAGATCCTCGAGATCGATCTCCGACAAGACGGCCTTGTCGTAGCCCGCCCCCTTATCGACCTCGAGGTACTTCTCCCGAAGGTGCTCGTTGCGCAGGTTGATGCCGGTGTCAATCGTGCGGAGATCCACGTCAAGCGTGCCGTCGAAGGCCTGCGGATGCGCCGCGCTCGTGGTCAACGACCCGCTCAACGCGGTCGTCTTCGCGTCGAAGCTGCCGCCGATCGTCATCAGACACTTGATGCGGACATCGGCCTGTCCCGCCCGCCACATCGTCGCGGCCGCGACCTGGACCGCGACTGTCGAGAGCACGATGACGGTTAAACCACGAAGGGCACGAAGAACACGAAGACCAAGGTTGGTACTCATAGCGCGATGGTCAACACGTTATTCGAGAACTGCGTCGCGAAGGTTCGCAGCGGCGCGGTGGCCGGGCCGGTGACGACACGTCCAGCGGTCGTGAACCGGGACCCGTGACACGGGCAGACGTAATTCGAATTGTCGAACCCGGTGATCGTGCAGGCTTCGTGCGTGCACGTGGACGTCAGCGCCGTGAATGCGTCCTGCCCCGTCCGCGAGACGAGAAATAGCCCGCCCGAGCTGCGCACCATGGCTGCGCTGCGGACAGCGGCAAGAGGGGACGCGGAATCGATCTGCAGAACGACCGCGCTGCCGCTCACGTTGCCGTTGACCGCTGCGAGCTGAGGAACATTGCTGGGACTGGATCCGCCGCCGCCGCCGCACGCCTCGACCAGCGATCCAATCGCCAGGCATGATGCCGCCTGGCAGGCATGAAGACAGAAGGTCCTTCGACCCACTTCTTTCTCATGTGACATCGTTTGATCATCGAAGCGCTGGCTCGCGGACCTGAAAGGTCCGCGCCGCAGTGAGCAAGACGTGTGCCCGGCAAAAGAACTGGAATTTTTCCGCCTGTCTCCGTTGCGTGACACCGGCTTGTCTACGTTCACGAGCGACGCCGGCACTCTGCCAATGCGGCGCGGACCCTTGGGGTCCGCGAACCGAATTACACGAGCGGAAAACCCTTACGCGATTCCGCGGCCAACGACGAACTCGCCTGGAACGTCGTAGGTCGTGCCGGTGCGCCACGAATCGATCGACGCGAGGTACTCGGCGTGCGCCTCGGACCGGGTCGCGTCGTTGAACTTCGAGTACGCGAGCGCGACCGGCCCGCCCGCAAACGCCGCCCCGCAGGCATCATCGCCAGAGCGGTAATGCAGCGTCGTCGGGAGCCGTGCGATCTCGATCGACGCGAAGCCAGCGCGCAGCATCGTGTTCCGGAGTAGGTCGCCGGTACCGAGCTGAAAGAACATCGGACAGACTTCCGATGCCACGCGGCGATCGACGATCGGAAAGATCTCGGCCCATCCGCAGTTGGCGCGCGCACCCCAGACCGCGACGGCGGCTCGCCCGCCCGGTTTCAGCACGCGCCGCATCTGCGCGAGCGCAGCGTGTGCGTCGGGCACGTACATCAAGCCAAGCGCACACAACGCCGCATCGAACGACGCCTCGTCGAACTCGAGTGCCTCGGCATCCATGCGCTGTGCGGTCACGTTCGTCAGCCCGCGGCGTGACGCCTCTTCGCCGACAAGACTGACCATGACCTCGGAGATGTCGGTGGCGACGACGGCGCCCGTCGGACCAACGGCTTCGGCCGCCGGAAACGTGACGAGCCCGGTGCCGCAGGCGATATCGAGCACGCGTTCGCCGGCCTTGAGCTGGGCGAATTCGAGCACGCGGCGCTGCGCCGGCGCCAGCTGCTCGCGCCAGTACTGCTCGTAGTACGCAGCCGCCTTGTCCCACCCATAGCGCTGCACGCGCCGCTGAAGACGCGCGTCCATCAGTCGCCTGACTGCCTGATCGTCAGCTCAGTACGGCGGACATCGTGCGCGCGGGCGTAGACGTCCCGGTACGGGCTGTACTTGTCGGCGATGTCGATCATGCGGCGCACGTCTTCTTCCGGTGCGGGACTGGTCACGGTCACGCGATAGCGCACCTGCGTGTAGCCGGGAGGCACGTCATCGGCGACGCCAAGCTCGCCGCGGCGGTCGTAGTCGGCTTCGACGTCCACGTCGAGCGACTGGATCGGCACGCCCAGCCGCGCCGCCCACATCGCATAGCCGACCGCGAGGCACGAACCGAGCGCGCCGCGCCCGAGGATGCCCGGGTTCGGGCCCGCGTTGTTGCCGCCGGACTTCTCGCCGACGCCGACCACCATCTTCCACGGACCTTCTTCGACCACGCACTCGAGATCCGCTTTCAGGTGCACGCGCGTCGTCGCCGTGCCCTGTCCGACCGACGGACGAAGCGTGACCGCCTTGGCGTTGCGCTCGAGGAGGTCACGAAGCTGCTGCTGGTCTGCCATGGTCCGCTATTATTGTCGTCCTAGGAGCTGCCATGAGACTTTTCGCCGCGACGCTCGTTCTCCTCGGTGGCGTGCTGGTTGCCGCGCAGCAGGCGCCGCAGCTGCCCGCGCCGTTTGCAACCGAGTCGGCCAACAACGCGCCGCGCGTGGTGGAACCACCGGCAGGCGCGCGCCTCCAGGCGCCGCAGGGCTTTTCGGTTGAGCCCTGGGCCGGCGGCTTCGACATGCCGCGCTTCATGCTGCTCGCGCCGGGCGGCGAGATTCTGCTGTCCGACAGCGGCGCTGGGACCGTGTACGTGTTCGCCGGCGGCAAGGCGGCCGGTAAGAAGCCGCTCATCACCGGTTTGAATCGCCCGTACGGGCTCGCCTTCTGGCAGAACTATCTCTACGTCGCCGAAACGAATTCCGTGAAGCGATACCTGTACGATGCGAAAGCGCTGACCGCGGGGCCCGGGCAGGAGGTCGTCCAGGTTCCCGGCGGCGGCAACCACTGGACGCGTGCGGTCGTCTTCGATCGCGCCGGCCAGAAGATGTACGTCAGCGTCGGCTCATCGTCGAACATCACGCCGGATGAAGAACGGCGCGCCGCGATCAATCGGTACAACCCCGATGGCAGCGGCCACGAGATTTTCGCGGCGGGCACGCGCAACCCGTCGAGCATTCACTGGTATCCCAACAGCGACACGCTGTGGGCCATCGTCATCGAGCGCGACGGGCTCGGCGACGATCTGCCGCCCGATTACTTCACGCACGTCCAGCCGGGCGGCTTCTACGGATGGCCGTGGGCGTACTTCGGCCCGCATCCCGAGCCGCGCCACAACGGACAGCATCCCGAGCTCGTGCAGAAGACGATCACGCCGGACGTGGCGCTCCCCGCGCACAACTCGCCGCTCGACTTCACGTTCTACACGGCCACGCAGTTTCCCGCCGAGTACCGCGGCGGGGCGTTCATCACGCTGCACGGAACGTGGAATCGATCGCAGCGCGCCGGCTACAAGGTGGTGTACGTGCCGTTTGCGAACGGCAAGCCGTCAGGGCCGCCGAAAGATTTTCTGACTGGATGGATGATTGCGCCGGCCAACAAGGACGTGTGGGGCCGTCCGGTCGGCGTCATGACGCTTCCGGACGGCAGTCTGCTCGTGTCGGATGACGGAGGGAAGAAGATCTGGCGCGTGTCGTACCGATCGTGACGGGATTCCCGGACTACATCGCGTCTTTGCGGACTCCGTCGATGACGGAGGGGAAGCACTCGGGGCAGATGCCGTGGCTGAACTCGGCGTCTGAGTGGTCCGAGAGGTAGCCTTCGAGCTGCTGCCAGTACTTGTCGTCGACGCGAATCTTCTTGCAGTAGGCACACATCGGCAGCAGTCCGCGCAACTGCTTCACATTCGCCAGCGCCTGCTCGAGCTCCGCGAGGCGCCGCGCCATGCTCTCCTGCAGGGCCACCATGCGCATGCCAACCTGCGCACGCGCCTTCAGCTCGGCGGCCTTGAACGGCTTGATGACGTAGTCGTCGGCGCCGGCATCGAGCCCCGCGGTGATGTCAGAGGTCTCTGACGCGCTGGTCACCATCAGGATGTAGAGCGGTGGAAACGACGGCAGCAGGCGCGCGCCGCGGCACAAGTCGACGCCGTCGATTCCCGGCATCATGCGGTCGAGGATGAGCACGGTCGATTGCGTGCGCTCCTGGATTTGCGCCCACGCGGCGTGGCCGTCTTCGGCGACGGCGACGTCGGCGCCGCAGCCCGTCAGTGCGTGCATGGCAAGACGGCGGCTGATCGGGTCGTCATCGGCTATGAGAATCTGCATGGTCTTTCCTCAGTGCGCATGGCAGACCGCGTTCGCGGTCTGCCTGGGCAGCATCTACTTGTCGGGCCGCCTCGCGGCCCGACATTGAGCAGAGAGCGTGCCGGATCCGCGACAAGAATTTTTCTAATTTTACGGCGGTTTTCGAAGATTGCGCCGGAGAAATGTGCGGACCGCGCACGGGAACGTGTACCGATCGCACACACGCGACCACAGCTATTTCGCGGCGAAAAAGGACGGCAGCGGCATGTCGCGCATCGTTCTCAGGCCGGGTGCGGCGGCGATGACGTGCGGAATCGCGTTGACCGTCAGCGACGCGGTCGCGATGTCGCCATGGATGCCGCTCTGCACCTTCGAGTAGATGCGCGGCGACCCGTCGATCAGGACCGAGTCGAACGATTCGGGCGCGCCCAGATAGGCATCGAGCTGCAGCCGGATCTTCGGGTCGTCGCCGACGTAGCCGATCCCCTCCTGGCTGATGCCCGCCACGTAGCCCGGATCGACGGCCAGCAGCTCGCTGTGGACTTCCTCCTCCGCAATCCAGGGCCGCACCACGTCGGTGACCCGCGTGAGCGTCCATCCGAGCGCATCCGCAATCATCTGAATCGATTCCGCGAAGCCGACGTGGCGCACGGCGCCGGCGGCGACCTGCTGCTGGAACTGTTCGCGCGTCAGGCCGCTCCCGATCTTCTGCTGGAACGGGAGCCGGCGCATGCGCGCGTCCTGCACGCGGCGCACTTCGATGCGGTTGACCTGTTCGCAGACCGCGGTCAGCGCAATCGGCAGCGCGTCCATCGCGAAGCCAGGATTGACGCCGGTGCCGAGGACCGCGACCTTCGCCTTGCGCGCCATCTGGTCGACCTGCTTCGCCAGCCGGCGATTGTGGGGCGCCGGATACGCGAGCTCCTCGGTCGTCGACACGATCGGCACGCGCAGCTTCAGCAGTTCCTCGAGCTGCGGCATGATGCTCGTGAGCGACGACGAGGTGCAGAGGACGGCGACGTCGGGTTTGGTCGCCTTGACGGTCTTGCGCAGATCGCTCGTCACCTTCACGCGCACGGGACGGCCAAGCTCGGCGACGTCGCCGACATCGCGGCCGATCTTGTTCGGATCGATATCGACCGCCGCGACAATGCGAAAGCCTTTGCGCACCGCGAGCTGCCGCGCGATGGCCGCTCCAATCGGTCCCAGCCCGACATGCATCACTCGAATCGTCATCGCAGTCCCCTAATGTAACATTCGGCCGTGCAAAGGCTTGCGCTTTTCGTGGCCGGGGTCGCGCTGGTGTTCACCAGCGTGGCGGAAGGCTCGCAGAAGTTCGATCAGCCCGCGCCCGGCGCGCGGTCGCCTCGCAATGCCAGCTACGACATCGACGTGCGGCTCGAGCCGGGCGACCGCTCGCTGCACGGCCGCGAGCGCATTCACTGGCGCAACATCAGCGCACACCCCGCGAACGAGCTCCAGTTCCATCTCTACTGGAACGCATGGCGCAACGCCGAGTCGACCTGGCTGCGCGAACGACGGCTCGGCGGCAATACGAACACGCCTCGATCGGATGCGTGGGGATGGACCGACATCCGTCTGCTTCGCATCATCACGCCCGGACGCATCGACGAGCTGACGCCGCGCCTCCATTTCATTGCGCCGGACGACGGCAATACCGCGGACAGGACGGTCGCCGCGCTGCCGCTGCCGCGTCCCGTCGCGCCCAACGACGCGGTTGATATCGAGATCGAGTGGAGCGCGAAGATTCCGCGTCCCTTCTCGCGCACGGGCTACGTCGACGACTACTACTTCTTCGGCCAGTGGTTCCCCAAGCTCGGCGTGCTCGAGGACGCCGGGTGGAACACGCACCAGTTCCACGCGGGCACGGAGTTCTATTCGGACTACGGCGTGTACGACGTACGGCTGACGGTGCCTCGCGGCTACGTCGTCGGCGCGTCCGGCCGCGAAGTCAGCATGACCGACGGCCCCAACGGCACTGCGATTCATCGCTATCACGGCGACGACATCCACGACTTTGCGTGGACGACGGCGCCGCAGTTCCTCGTGCGAACGAGGACGTTCCGGCATCCAACGCTGCCGCCTGTGCAGATGCGGCTTCTCCTGCGTCCAGACCATGCGAGCCAGGAAGGCCGTCACTTCGACGCCGCGGCCGCCGCGCTGAAGCACTACGGCGAATGGTTCGGCGCGTACCCCTACGACTACATCACGATCGTCGATCCCGCGTTTCAGAGCGCGAGCGGGGGCATGGAGTACCCGACGCTCTTCACGGCCGGCACGCGGTGGATCGCGCCGGCGCGCGCGATCAATCTCGAGGAGGTGACGATCCACGAGGCCGGGCACCAATGGTGGTACGGCGTGGTCGCCAGCAACGAGTTCGAGCACGCGTGGATGGACGAAGGGATCAATCAATTCTCCGAAGCGCGCGCCGACGAGACGGCGTTCGGCGCGAACAACTATCTCGCGCGGCGCTATTTCGGCGGCTTCATCCCGTGGGTGTTTCGCGACATCTACGTGACGCGCGCATGGGACGAAGGGCTCGCCGGCTACCGGCGCGAGGCGGAATCGGACGCCGAGGCCACGCCGTCGTTCCGCTACTGGCCGTCGACCGGCGGGAACATCACCTACTTCAAGACCGCGCTCTGGCTCCACACGCTCGAGCGATCGATCGGATGGCCGGCGCTGCAGCATGCCATGTCGACCTACTTCGATCGCTGGAAGTTCAGGCATCCGCAGCCGGCTGATTTTTTCCAGGCGATTAGTGAAGCCGCGGGACGTGACATGACGCCATTCTTCGACCAGGTCTACCGCGGTTCGAACACGTTCGACTACGGCGTGCAACAGCTCACAAGCGCCCCTGTCTCGCCGAAGCCGGAAGGCGAAGGCGGAGGCAGGTTCCGGACGACGGTCGTGGCACGGCGATTCGGCGAAGCGATCTTTCCCGTGGACGTCGTCACGACATTCGCCGACGGATCGAAGAAGACGGAGCGCTGGAACGGAGTCGAACGCCGCGCGATGTACGTGTACGACACGAAGGCGCGCGCGCGATCGGTGGAGGTCGATCCGAACCGCATCCTGCTGCTCGACGTCAACTACACGAACAACAGCCGCACGCTGCAGCCGCGCGCGGCCGAGGCCAGCCTGAAATGGTCGTTGAAGTGGATGACCTGGCTTGAGGACGTTCTGATCACCTATGCGTCACTTGTCTAGGCTGGTGGCTGGTGGTTAGTGGTTCGTGGCGCGACGGCTTCCGACGCGTTTTCGCAGCGCCCGCGATCCTGGCTGGTGTGTTCGTCATCACGCTGCTGGCCGCGCTGCCGCTCGCGCTGTCGCTGCGCGACGCGCTGCAGGATCACCTCGGCTCGAGCCTCGCCGCAGGAGCAGCCGCCGACGGCGTCAACTACGACTGGTGGCAGGAGTTCGCGTCGCAGGCCACCGGCGTCGGCACCACCTTCACGCCCACCATCATCGGGTTCGCGACGACGCTCGACAGTGTGAGCGGCCTGCTCGATCGCCGGACGCCGATCACGCCGATCGTGGGGGCGCTTGGCTCGTACGTCGCGGCCTGGATGTTTCTCTCGGGCGGCATCCTCGATCGCTACGCGCGCGGCCGCCGCATCGGCGCACACGCCTTCTTTGCCGCCTCGGGCACCTTCTTCTTCCGCTTTCTGCGGCTCGGTGTCGTCGCCGCCGCGGTGTACTGGTTTCTCTTCGCCTACGTGCACGAGTGGCTGTTTGCGAAGTGGTACGTCAATGCAACGCGGGATCTTTCGGTTGAACGGACGGTCTTCTACTGGCGCCTCCTGATGTACGCGATCTTCGCGGCGCTCCTGGCGTTGACGACCGTCATCTTCGATTACGCGAGGGTGCGGGCCGTCGTCGAAGATCGGCGCAGCATGGCCGGCGCGCTGATCGCTGGGACGCGCTTCGTCGCGCGCCATCCGATGCGAGTCGCCGGTCTCTACGCCGCCAACGCCGTCGTCTTTCTTGTCGTCGTCGGGCTGTGGGCGCTCGTGGCGCCTGGCGCAGGCGGGTCAGGCGCCTCGATGTGGGTGGGCGTCATCGCGTCGCAGTGCTACATCCTCGCGCGGCTCGTCGTGAAGCTGCAGTTTCTCGCGTCGGAGACCGCACTCTTCCAGCGATCGCTGGCTCATTGGGGATATACAGCGGCGCCGGTGGTCGTCAGGCCCGAACCACCGGTGGTTGAAGTCATACGGTCCGCCTAGACAGAATGACTTCGGCGACCGAACACGGCTGACCTCCGGCGAGATCGCGGGTTAGCCTGTCGGCCAGAGCCGCACGCCGCATGGTCCGCGGC
>Ga0209515_10004288_pt1 | contig 19413 bp, 19 predicted proteins | sample Subgroupgradi54m_FD_187454 | JGI IMG/M metagenome (GOLD analysis project Ga0209515, IMG submission 187454) | Subsurface groundwater microbial communities from S. Glens Falls, New York, USA - GMW60B uncontaminated upgradient, 5.4 m (SPAdes)... ...
AGAAAAAAAAAGCGAAAGTCAAAACGATTTCCGGTTCCTCGTTCGGCCCTTCAGGCGAGGGCCATGTCCGAATCACGTTCGCTACCTCTAAATCACTCCTTGAAGAAGCGTTGAACAGAATTCGGTGCGCTTTAAACAAACTAAACGCATGAGGACCTGAACGTAAAGATTTTTTACCGTGAAAACAATTGAGGTTGAAGGATTAACAAAGGTATACGAGCGGCTTCCATTTTCGAAAGACCCTGCCGTAACAGCGCTGAAAAATGTCAGCTTTCAGGTAGAGCAAGAAACGGTTTATACCGTTCTCGGTCCCAATGGAGCTGGAAAGACTACTCTCATTCAAATCCTGGCAGGTCTGATCCCTCCAACACAAGGCCGGATCAAAATTACAGGCATTGATATGCAAAACAAGAAAACGATTTCAAAAACGATCGGACTTTTTACGTCGAGCGAAAAAGGGTTCTGGAAATTTTTGACTGGATGGCAGAATTTGGAATATTTTGCTGCTCTTCATAATTTGACAGGTCGTGCCGCCAAAAAGAAAATCGCTGAATTGATTGAGTTGTTTGACATGGCTTCTTATATAAACCGCGAAATGCACGCCTATTCAAACGGCATGAAACAGCGGCTTTCGCTTGCAAGAACGCTTCTGCATAATCCTGAAATTTTACTTCTGGATGAACCGACTACTCATCTTGATCCAATGGCGGCCCGAGACTTTTATTTTCTGATTAAAAATCAATTACTCAAAATCTTAAAAAAAACAATATTGCTCTCAACCCATCAACTCGAAGAGGCTCAGGAGATCTCCGATACGCTCGCCTTCCTCTTCGAGGGAGAGCTGCGGTGGGAAAAACCAGCTGATTTATTTCGATTAAGCCCTGGGAATCTTTTGAATGAATACGTAGAAACGGTGAAAAAAAAGAATGAATGTCTTGAGACTCAAAATCACTAGCTTATGGATTTTGCTTGTGACGCAAATCCGTATCGATACGAGAGCTTACTTTAGCTTTTGGGGAAAATATCTTTGGGTATTTTATTTTTGTTTAATTTACCGTTTTTTATTTGAAACGGGGCTTTCTCGTCCTGCAATTTCATTAAACTTAAACCATGATCGGATTGACTTCTCTTTATTTCTCATCAGCGGCATCTCTTTGATTCACTTAGTCACCTTTTCCGTCAAGAGCATAGATGAAACAATTTCAGATTTAAGACGCTCAGGTATCATCAGCTGGGTCTTGATCACTCCTACGAGTCTTCATGAACTTTTTTTGGTTCGTTGGATTTGGGGCTTTTTTCTAAGCATCACCGAGTTGACGGCGACGATCATTTTTGGGCGTTTTCTGATCGGAACTCCAATATGGCTGTTTTTTCAGGGGTCAGCTTTCTTTGCTTTTTTCTTGATGAGCTTGGCTTATGCCGGCATCGGAATGGGCATTGCAGCCCTTTCTTTATCGCTGCGCAGAGGGGGCTTTTTGTGTTCGGTCGTCCACCAGGCCTCAGTGGTATTTGGCGGGGTATTTTTTCCTACCTATTTGTTTCCAAATATGATCAGCTTCATTTCGCAAGTCTTGCCCATTACCCATGCGCTTAATATTGTCCGATATGCTCTGATTCATGCTGGTCAATCGGTTCCATTCTCTTTGTTCTCACCGCTGATGCAAATGTCGCTTCTTTATTTTTTGTCGGGTCTTTGGATTTTGCAGAAGAGTTTATGTTATGCAAAACAGAATGGACTCCTTTTAAAAGACCTACATGAGTAACGTTCAAGCGAATTACACAGAAATTGCCGCGGTTTTAAGAAATAAGAACTTTTTTTTGAAAAAGGACCTTATCGAATTTAAATGTGAGGGCACAAGCATGAATCCTGTGCTCAAAGAGGGAGATGAAATTGTAGTAAAACGCATTCCATTAAGCAGTCTTTGTTTTGGCGACATCATTACATACGAAGAAAATGGAACATTTATTACACATCGATTTCTGTATTCGCGGGGTGAGAAGGATCAAACCGTAATGGTGACAAAAGCTGATAACCGCTTGAAATTGGATCAACCCGTTTCGGCTCTCCTTCTTCTGGGCAAAGTCATTGGTATTTCACGAAACGGCCAAAGAATTGAAATGGAAACCAAGCGCTGGTATTTTATTTCGTGGCTTATTGCGCTTTTGTCTTTAATGGAAGGCTGGCTATATGAAATAATACGTTCTTTAAAAATAGTTGTATTCAAACATTCCAAAATATTTAATGCGCGATGACTTCTTTTTCGACTGAAGCGGCTTTTACCCATTCTTGCATGGCAGGAAGAGCGAGAATCGATTTCATATAAGCTTCCGAGATTGAATCTAATTTCACCCCGTAAGTCACAAAACGCGTAACAACCGGCGCGTACATCGCATCTGCGATCGTAAAGTGGCCGAACAGAAACTGGCCGCCCTTTCCGTAATTTGCCCGAGCGTCTTCCCAAATACCCGTAATGCGATCAATATCTTCTTGAGCGTCTTTTGGAATTTCCTTGGAGATGCGTTCGCGGATATTCATCGGAAAATTTTTTCTCAGCGCCTGAAAACCGGCGTGCATCTCGTTGCTGATTGAACGGGCGTAAGCACGCACCTTAGAATCAGCCGGCCATAAATTTGATTTTGGAAACCGTTCGGCCAGATATTCACAAATCGCCAGGGACTCCCAAACAGTAATGGTTCCGTCGACAAGAGCAGGAACCCGGCCTGAAGGCGAATATTTCAGAATTTCTTTTAATGAATTTTCTTGATGAATTGGAATTCTAATTTCTTTGAAGGGCTGAGCGATTTGTTTGAGTGCTAGCCAAGGCCGAAGCGGCCAGGGAGAATAATTTTTATTGCCAATGATTAAAGTAAGGTCAGACATATTGAAAGGCTGTCATTCTAAGCGAAGCGAAGAATCCCATCCGAGATCCTTCGGCTCCGCCTCAGGATGACATTGAATTTAAGACTTTTAACTATTCTGCTTTTGCTGGCGCTACGACTGGTACGTCTGTCGTGGCAGTTTCAGACGGCATCTCGATCAAATCCATGCCGCACTTTTCACATTTTCCGGGTTTATCGGATGTGAAACCGTCCATCGGGCAAAAATATTTTTTGGCACCCATTTTGTCACCGGCAACCGGAGTTTCGGACATCGCCGGAACGGCGGGAGTTTCTGCATAAGCTATTGAGGCAAAGAACAATGAAACAACAAACACGACCGCGAACTTCTTCATCTTAACGTTCTCCTTTTAGGTTACGTGCCATCCCCGAATGTTTTTACGCTCGCGCTTAATGCGCGGAGCACTTCGCTGCGCGTCCTTTGCGCGAGCACTTTTCGGGATGAGCTTTGTCGCTCATCTCCGAAAGTGTTCGGGGAAGAACTTGATGTTCCTCTCCGAAAATGTGTCGGGGATCCAACATCTAGATTCCCGCTTAAAGCGCGCGGGAATGACATGCTAAGCAGGTATCTGTTTGCCCGCTTTCAGATCATAATGCCATTTCCAAACGGCATATAATACAGGATATACCAAAAGTTCCAAGACAAATGATGTGACGATTCCGCCCACCATAGGAGCGGCGATCCGCTTCATCATATCGGCCCCGGTCCCCATAGACCACATAATCGGCAAAAGACCGATAAAGGCGGCCATAACGGTCATCATTTTGGGCCGAATACGTTTCACTGCTCCGTGAATAATAGCTTCCTCCAAATCTTGTTCATTCCGCATTTTGCCTTTGGCCTTTGCTTCCTGATAGGAAAGGTCGAGAAAAAGCAGCATAAAAACCCCGGTTTCGGCGTCCAAGCCCATTAACGCAATCATTCCGACCCAAACGGCAATCGACATGTTGTAGCCCAAAATCCACAGAAGCCAAACCGCGCCGATTAAAGAAAATGGAACCGCAAGAAGTACAATTCCAGTTTTGATTGCCGACTTTGTATTCATATACAAAAGAAAACAAATGATGAACAAAGTCACCGGAAGTACGACTTTGAGCCGATTCTTGACGCGGATCATATTTTCATATTGGCCGCTCCAAACCAGATGAAATCCTTCCGGCAATTTGAGGCTTTGACTGACTTTCTTTTTTGCCTGATCCACATAACCGCCAAAGTCTTTGCCTGAAATATCCACGTAAACATAACCGGACAACGTTCCATTTTCGTTGCGAATCATGCTCGGCCCTTCCACGAAACGAATGTTCGCAATTTGTCCCAATGAAACATGCTCTCCGGATTGCGTTGGAACCAAGATCCGTTTCAACTTCGGAAGTTCATCTCTGAAATCACGGCCGTACCGGACATTGACCGAATAACGCTCACGGCCTTCGAGAACGGTTGTTACGTTTTCTCCTCCGATTGCCGCCATAATAATATTTTGAGCATCCTCGACCGAAAGACCATAATGAGCCAGCTGTTTTCGGTTGATATCAAAATCAAGAAAATAACCGCCCGCCACACGCTCGGCATACACGTTTCTGGTTCCAGGCGTGGCTCTCAGAATTTCTTCCAGTTGCTGTCCGATATGCTGGATTTGAGAAAGATCAGGCCCCATGACTTTAATTCCAATAGGCGTTCGGATTCCCGTTGAAAGCATATCGATCCTGTTTTTAATAGGCATCGTCCAAATGTTCGGAATTCCGGGAAGCCGGATTTTTGCGTCCATTTCATCGATTAATTCGGAATAGCTTATTTTCCGTTTCGGCGCGAAACCTAAAAGGGTCTGACGAATGTGTTCCGGGATCCAAGCCGGCAATTTCCTGGGAACTTCGCGCCATTCATCCCTGTGTTTTAACATGACCGTTGTTTCAATCATGGAAAACGGGGCCGGATCGGTTGAGGTTTCTGCTCTTCCCGCTTTTCCGAAAACGCGTTTTACTTCGGGAAATGTTTTGAGCAGCTGATCCTGAACTTGTAAAATACGGCTTGCTTCGGTCACGGACATTCCCGGCAGCGCCGTCGGCATATAAAGGATCGCCCCTTCATTGAGCGGCGGCATGAATTCGGAACCCAAACGAAAATAAATGGGAATGGTCGTTAACATCAAAAGCAAGGCCGATAAAATTGTGGTCTTGCGATGGTTTAAAACCCAACGCGCGGCAGGTTCATAGATCCGGAACAGAACCCGGCTGATCGGATGTTTTTCTTCCGGATAATAAGTCCCGACAAACGCCATATTGATGATTTTGGAAATCCAGTTTTTTATTTTTGTCATCCCCGAATGCTTTAATTGGGGATCTAGATTCCCGCTAAAAACATGCGGGAATGACAGTTTGATCGGATCCATTCTTGTAAAAAACATTCTCAGCGCTGGGTCAAGCGTGATTGCCAAAATGGCGGCAATGCCCATGGCAAAGTTCTTGCTGAAAGCAAGCGGTTTAAACAGCCTTCCTTCTTGATCAATCAAAGTAAAAATCGGAATGAACGCAACCGCGATCACCAAAAGCGAAAAGAAAACAGACGGACCGACTTCTTTTAAAGCATTGAGCCGGACTTCATGGTAATCACCAACTCGCCCATGTGAATTCCAAAGCTCCAGTTTTTTATACGCATTTTCAACTTCCACAATGGCACCGTCGACCAGAATACCGATGGAAATCGCGATTCCCGCCAGAGACATAATATTGGACGTCAGTCCCATGAGGTACATCGGAATAAAAGCCAATAAAACAGAAACGGGAATGGTAATAATCGGCACAATGGCAGAGGGAATGTGCCAGAGAAAAATCAAAATGACGAAACTGACAATCATGATTTCTTCGATGAGCATGTGTTTCAGCGTTTTAATGGACTCTTGGATCAATTCCGAGCGGTCATACGTTTCGACAATGTTGACACCGCTTGGAAGCGCAGATTTTAATTCATTTAGTTTCGCTTTCACCCGCTTAATGACATTCAGCGCATTCTCCCCATGCCGCATGATGACTATTCCGCCCACGGCATCTCCCTGCCCATCCAAATTAGCAATGCCCCGCCGGATTTCAGGGCCCAATTGAACGTCGGCAATGTGTTTAACCAAAATCGGAACCTTGTTCTTCATGTCAAAACCAACAACGATATCTTCAAGATCCATTTTTGATTTGGCGTAACCCCGGCCGCGAATCATATATTCAACACCAGAAAATTCCAAAAGCCGGGCGCCGGACTCGCTATTCCCTTTTCGGATCGCGTCGATCACTTGCATTAATGGAATTTTATAGTTCAGCAGCCGGGTGGGCTGGATATTGATTTGATATTGCTTCACAAATCCGCCAATTGAAGCGACTTCCGCAACGCCGGGTACGGACTGCAACTGGAACCGCAAGAACCAATCTTGAAGGGAGCGAAGTTTGGACAAATCATGCTCGCCGGATTCGTCCACAAGCGCATACTGATAAACCCAGCCGACACTGGTCGCATCGGGCCCAAGCTCTGTTTTAACGCCTTCCGGAAGCGTCGGCAGAATTTTATTTAAATATTCAAGCACTCTGCTGCGCGCCCAGTAAAGATCCGTGCCGTCTTCAAAAATCACATAAACGTAAGAATAGCCGAAATCAGAAAAACCGCGGACCGCTTTCACTTTCGGTGTTCCCAGCAGGGCCGTCACAACCGGATAAGTAATTTGATCCTCAATAACATCCGGGCTCCGGTCCCATTTGGAATAAACGATGACTTGAGTATCGGAGAGATCTGGGATCGCATCCAATTTCACATTCTGCATACACCAGACCGCCAACACGACCAAAACAGCTGTCATGATGACAACCAAAAATTTATTTTTCGCGGAAAATTCGATGATCTTTTCAATCATGGATGAACATGACCTACGTGCGAAGACGTAGATTCATCCTTTCCTTGTTTTTCATTTTGATTATTGCGGGTGTAATGCTGTACCGCTGAACGAAGGCGCGATTCCGAATCAATCAGAAACGCAGCCGAGCTGATTACTTTTTCACCGGCAGATAAACCCGAAATCACTTCATAGAAATGATCCCCTTGAAAACCCGTCTTGACTTCTCGCGGCTCAATATTGCCGTCTCCGTGATCCACAAAGACAAGCTGTTTCTCCCCTGAATTCAAGACTGAATCTTCTGGAACAGCCAGTTTGGTTCCTTTCGATACTTCCATATAAACATCAACTGACATACCGGATTTAAGTCCCGGCGCGTTCATAATTTCAATCCGGGCCCGGACAATTCGGGTCATGGCATTGAGCACAGGGTCTACGGTTTTAACTTCCCCATCAAACTCCTTTCCCGGCAATGCCGGAACGATCAGCCGCGATTTTAAACCTGGCTGAATCAGTTCCGAATCGGGTTCATAAATATCGGCGTTGACCCAGATGGCGCCTTCATGAAGCGCTAAATTTTCTGGAATAAAGATTCCGCTTGAGAAATATTGACTGCCGCCGCTGGCAAACTGGATCTGCTCCATTTGTTCTTTGCTGAAACCCGCCAATCTTAACTTGAGCTCCGCCAAACGCAAAACATCGGAAGCACGGTCCCGAACAATTTGATTGGAACTTTTTCGGGTTCGTTTAAATTCTCCGAAGGCTTCCCGGTATTCGGCTAACGCGTTGTAAAGGTCCGGGTTATACGCGACATGGCCGGCAGCGTGAACGGTTAAGGAAAGGGGCTTTTCTTCAACGGTTGTAGTTTTAACACCGATCAGCCGGCGCTGTTCGGGAGTAATAGTCAAATCAGAATGGCCGGGCACCATGCTTGTTGCGGCATTCCGATCTATTCGCACCAATTTCATTCCGCAGATCGGACAATTGCCGGGTCTGTCGGAAATAATGAAAGGATGCATAGGACACTGATAAACTGCCTTTACCTCTTCGGCATGGGTAGAAGAGTCAGTCTCCGCAACCAAAAACTTTGGGAAAAACAAAAGCAGAATTAATCCAAATACGGTCAATCGTTGATATAAAGATTTCATAAATCCTCCTTTGCAGTAATGCTGTCATTCCCGCGAAAGCGGGAATCCAGAACTTAGATCCCCGATAAAAACACAGGAGATGAATATCTCCAGTGCCTGCGGCTAAGATTAGGAATTCTTAGTCCTTAGGCATTCGGGGATGACGTGCAGGAAGAATTCTCAGAAGCGTAAAACGAGATTGGAGAGGTAGAGAGGAATGCTGCCTAAGCGATGAGGCGATTCATCTGAGTTCAGTGGCACGATTATATTGGAACGATGATTCACCGTTGAAACAGAAGATAAGGCTGAGAGATTTAAAAAACCATACGCTGAAACTAAATCCAAAACCGAAATCTGATTGATACCGGCTAAATCTTCTTTGACAATCTTTGCCAAACAACAACAATCAGAAGCTGATAGTTCAGCATTTAATGATCGCGGCAATTCCTGCGGACAGCAAGAACTGGCCATGGCAACAGTTGGTCCGAGCATTAAAATAATGAAAAGCAACGCGCTGATCTTTTTCATGATCTTAACCCTATCAAACATAATGTATTGTTATTTCTAACGGGGTTCATAGATTTGTGTAAGTATAACACATTTCCTTCTTCCTCTGGGAGAAAAACAAGAAGGAGGGTTTTCTCCTCACCCCAACCTCTCCGAGCCTTTCGGCTCGTAGAGCCAGAGGCCTCTCCCAAAGGGAGAGGGAAAGTTGATTAAACCTTAAGCGGCGCTTGGCCTGGTTTCCATTCACAACCGGTCAATTTACCGGTCTGGAAGGCTTGCAAAGTTCTTAACGTTTCTTCCACACTGCGTCCCACCGGAAGATCATTGATTGTAGCGCTTTTCACAACGCCGTTGGGATCGATAATAAAGGTGCCGCGAAGGGCTATACCTTTTTCGGGAAGCAGAACCCCGAACCCTTCTGAAATATTGTGGTTCGTATCGCCAATCATGGGAAATTTAATTTGGCCAAGACCGTGCTCAACCCAGGCCTTGTGCGAATGAACACTATCTGTACTGACAGCAACAACCTCAGTCCCCAATTTTTTGAATTCCTCATAATGGTCGTTGAAACTGCGGATTTCAGTCGGACAAACAAAGGTAAAATCCAGTGGATAAAAAAAGACGACCAGCCATTTACCCCGATAGTTGGTTAAGTCAATCGATTCAAATTTTCCGCCCGGCACCAGTGCTTCAGCCTTTAACGGAGGGATTGTGTCTGCTACTCGAATACTCATTTCTAAATCCTCGCTTTCTAATCATGGATCTGATTTCTATGGTTGGTGGAAATTACGCGGAATCATTGCGGATCTACCACCTAAAACTGGGGTTATTTTACAATAAGACAGGCCAAAATTCAAATGCGCAAAATCACTGTGAATTATCCCGCCAGCGGGATAATTGGTTGATTTACCCCGTACAAAGCGAACTTCCCGGCCGGAAAATTACGAATTACCCTTGATTTCGCCGGTAAAAACCCACCACCAAAACCAGTACAGTCAAACCGACAAGCGCATAAAGACCCGTTTCGGGCTGAATGGAAACCTGTTGCACAAAGTTCTTGGCAATGATCCCAAACGGCGATTCTTCAACCTTGGCCAATGAACTTGAAAAAGCTCTCTGAGCAGCGGAAGACAAGTAATAAGTTCCGACCAGCACATACGCGGAACAAAGGACCGACAAAAGCGATGATCCAATCAGGGCTGAACCTTTTCGAATCGGAGTCAAAAAAAGACTTAACACCACAAAGAAATAGGCCAATATCAGCGCAACTGGGACTAAAGCGCCAAAAATAAATTCCGGTGATATTTTCACCGGCGCACCGGTGGCTTGTTTTTTAGGCGTAATTTCTTTTACGAAGTCCATGAAATCAAAATCGGTATTAAATTTCCCCATTTTCTTTTCTTCCCCGGCTTTTCCTTTTGGGGCGCCTTTCGGAAGGGTTTTGACGATATCTTGCACGCTCCAGCTTTTTTTACCGAGGGCGGGCAATTTGATGCTTTGCAACGGTAAAAAATAGGTGCCGAGGGCCGCAAATAAAAACAAGTAAATGACGAAGGTTGCCGTTTTATAACTGTTAGAAGCAGATGATTTCGTTTTTGACATCGGTATCTCCTTTTTGATTAAAGATCGGTTTTTTGGGAAATTACTTAACTCCGGAATACGCCTCCTGGTAAACACAAAAAGTGAGATCGTCGAAAAGCACAAAACGCACCAGCTTAATCTCAGAATGATTTTTCAGATAATCTGATACCGATTTCAATGCGATGGCAGCCGCTTCCTGGACCGGATAACGATAGGCGCCGGTGCTGATTGACGGAAAAGAAACGGTTCTGATTTGATGCTTAGAGCAAAGTTCAAGACTGCTTCGGTAAGCACTTGCCAATAAACGCGGATCATTTGAATTTCCGGAATACACCGGGCCGACGGCATGAATGACGAATTTAGCTTTTAATTTTCCACCGCCCGTGATCACAGCGCTACCGGTCGGACAACCTTTATACTGAGCCTTCAGTTCCACCATGATTTCCGGTCCGCCGCGGCGGTGAACGGCACCATCGACTCCTCCGCCGCCTGCTAAACGGCTGTTGGCAGCGTTCACAATGGCTTCGGTATCTTGTTCGGTAATGTCACCGCTGATGATTTCAATCATAAATTGCCTGTCATTCTGAGCGTAGCGAAGAATCTGTAACTGTAGATCCTTCGGCTCCGCCTCAGGATAACCGTTTAAAAAAACTCGGCAAAATTTCCGGAATGCACTTCAATCCACTTTTGGGCCGCTTCCTCTTCAGAAACAATACGGCCTTCCTGTTTTGAAAGCATTTGCTGATACTGAGCAATTTGGCGAAGTTGTTCGGCCATTTTTACTTTAAAGACATGATCGGCCCTGGGAAACTGGATTCCGATTTTGTGTAAATCTGAACCAGAATCATGTTCCACACGAACCACTTTTCCCTGCATCGTAAAAATTTGGTTCTTAACCGGAAAAGTTAATTCAAGGGTTGTTCCTATTTCAAAATTCTCGGAAGAAAGAAACAGAAGTCCGTTATCGGAAACATTTTTCGTCCGGCCGCGAACGGTAATCTGTTTACCCTGAGGGTCATCAACGATCTTGTATTTGATGGGAAGTTCGATCAGGTGCCGATCTGATGAGCGCCGCTCACGCCATACCATATTTATTTTACCTCCCGAGAAAGTAATGATCGTACCCGGTTAAAATTGTCTTGTGAATTCAACTTACCTGAGTTCCTTCATAATTTTTTGATATAAACTCTGAGCCAATTTAATATCCGGAAACAAATTCATGGCTTTCCGTGCCCGAATGACAAAATGGACGCTTTTGGGAGAAACTTGCTCTGCGGAAAAACTGACTTTGGATTCATCGACAATAGCCTCTATTTTAGCCCGTTCTTTATCCGCCATTTCGACAGCGCCTTCGCGATTGATCACTTCCCACGCTGCACGCCAAGTCCGTTCCAAAGAATGGTCGCTGAAACCTTCAACTTTATCTTTGCTGATGGCATAACCGCCGGCCGCACCGGCCCCCAATGCCAGAATCACACAGCCGGAACAAATGAACGAAATCAACAAAAGAGCAGCCATCACTGAATTTCTATTCATTTTTGGCGCTCCTCTGCATGTATACTTAGATGGGTGATTCTACTCTTTTGGGGCTATTTTTCAACTAAAGCTTAGGGAAGGAGAAGGTTACCGAATTGCTTTAATGAGCGAAAGTAGAATCAAAGTTCCGCCGAAGGAGCAAACGACCGCAGCTCCGGTGGGAAGGTCGTAATAATAGGAAAGCAAAATTCCAAAGAAACTGGTCACAGCACCGATCAACCATCCGATGAAAAGCCGCTTCGAGAGAACTTTCGAAAATAAAACGGCTGCCACCGCGGGAACGATAAGAAATGAAAATACGAGCAGGACGCCTGCAATTTGAACGGAACTGGTGACAACAAGCCCGAAGGTTAAGTAAAAAACAACATCCCACCATCTCACCGAAATATTTTGCTTAAACGCCGCTTCGGGTTGTGTCGAAATCAGAATAAAAGTTTTCCGGAAGCGCCAATGAAACAAACCGATCAAACTATAAAGAATTGCCATCTTGATGATATCGTGAAGATCAACCAACAATATATTTCCCACGAGCATATGCCTGATTTCTTCATCGCCTTCCGCGGAGCGGCTCAAAATCAAGACGGCCGCCGCCGCAGAAACGGCATACACAATTCCAATAATGGCTTCCTGAGGGATTCTTTCCTTTCTCATTCGCGTGATCGAAAAAATAATTGCGCCGATAAAAGTTGCCGTTAGCGAAAACCAATAAGTGGCCTGTCCGTGAAGGTCAAAACCAAATAAAAAAGCAATGACCGCTCCCAAAGCGGCAATCTGAGCCAGTGCCAAATCCACAAAAATGACTTTTCGCTCAATCACGTGAACGCCCAAATAAGTGTGAATTCCCGTAAGAATTAAACACGCCAGAAAAGGCTTCCACATAAGAAGAAAAAAATCGTTCATATTTTCCAATCTCCTCCCCCCTTGTGGGGGAGGATAAAGATGGGGGGAATAGTCGCATCAAACCCCCATCCTAACCTTCCCCCATAAAGGGGGAAGGAATGATTGCTATTTCTCGAGCGCATGTTCCAATTCACTTACGTCATATTCCATCATTGAAATGTAATCTTTTGCTTCTTTTGTTTCGCCTACGTCTTGAGCCAAAGTCAGCACCTTAGCTCCTGTCGCTTGGGCAATCTTCGCAGGAGCTCTGCTTTCGCGAAAAGATTCCGTCATGATAATTTTGACATTTTTTTCTTTCATTGAATTAATTACAGACGCCATATGCTTTGCAGTCGGAGGAATGCCGGGCTCCGGCTCCACTTCACCGACAACAATGAGACCAAACCGTTCGGTAAAATAAGACCAGTTTCTGTGATAGGTCACAACGTTGGTTCCTTGATAAGGCGACATTCGCTTTATCCAATCCTTTAATTTTTCGCCAATTCTCTGATTTAGATCATCAGCATTCTTTTTGAAGTTAGCGCTTTGGTCCGGGAAAATATGTGAAAGCCCTTCTGCAATGTTATTCGCCATGATCTTCGCGTTAACAGGATCCATCGCATAATGTGGATTCCCATAAGCATGTTGGTCACCTTGCGAACGGGACAAACTGGTCGGCACTTCAAGGAGAGAAATTCCTTTTGAGACGTCGATTTGCTTATCACCGGAAGGCCACATCAAATCGGTTCGGCCCACAGCATCGAGCAACGGACCGCGCCAGGCTTCCAAATCAAGCCCGCTGTGAACAAAAACCTGTGCTTTTTTAACTTTGAGCACATCTTTCGGCGTTGGGGCAATGAAATGAATGTCCCGCTTGGGCGAGGCCACATAATGAATGTCTGCTTTATCGCCTGTAATTTCTTGAACAAGATCAGCAATCGTGCTTGTCGTCGTCACAATTCTGATCTTATCTGAAGCAAAAAGTTTCGTTGATAGAATAAGCGAAGCTAAAAAAATGGACAAAAAAAGAAATGATTTTTTCATTTGAACCTTTCTTTCCTCCCCCTTTATGGGGGAGGACTAACGTGGGGGGATAATTTCCAAATCCACCCCCATCCTAACCTTCCCCCATAAAGGGGGAAGGAATGATTGCTGTATCAGTTATACTTTTACTGCACTGGATGTTTATGGGCTCCGATCAGAACATTGGCTTTTAAAAACAAAGCGTTATCTACTTTATCGCTTCCATTTGCAGGTTCTAAGCGAGAATACTGCAGCCGGAAATCAGCAAATTCACTTTGCCAGAAAGTCAGATAAGGCGAAATCCCGATGGTTTGGCGATGATCAGCAATCACATCGAGCGGCTGAAGATAATCAAAACGTACTCCAGCGCTGAATTTTTGTGAGAACCGGTAATCCAATAAGGAATAAAAACCCCATGGATCGTCGTTCCTATGCACGAGATTGCTGCGATTTTGGAAGTAAACTTCGTTTTGAAATTTAATTTTTTTACCTTCGGGCAAGAACCAATTAAACGTTATGTCTCCACCGAACACTTTGACGCCGTAGCGATCCTGCCCTTCAGGAGGCCTGATGCCATTAATCGGAGGATTTTCATCACCAAATAAAGTCGTCCAGCCCAATTCTAAGTTGGCATCATCCGTAACATCAAAATATGTTTTGGCATGAACGTTGAATATAGGGCGCCGCGAAATTCTGGAAAAACTCTTCCCATTATTTCCACGTAAAATTTCGGCTGTGATTTCAGCCGGAATGTCCCACGGATTCGGAATCATGTTTTGAAGGCGGGCTCCGGAAGACGCAAGTCCTTCCTCACCAAAAAAATTCTGGATGACAAGCGGATAATCAACCGTATCCAATTGATGGGAATGAAGCAGGTTTTGTTTCCCGATTTTGGAACGAAATTTTCCGATTTGTCCCGTAAATCTAAACGGAAGTCCCCACCGGGTGTAATAGGCTTCCTCAATATCTACATTTTGAGCTTCGAGGTTATCGTTGAAACTGATAACGGAATCAAGGCGCGAGAACGGGTCCACCACTTGTGCAAGGTTAAGTTCAAGTTCTTTAAACGCAATGGCGTTGTTACCATCCTCGTCTGCTTTATTTTGAGTGAGCTTTCCTTGGATACTACTAGTCACTCCCATGTCAGGATTGAACCCCATAACGCCCGCCATTTTCGGAGCGGCGGCCGGCATCGAAGTGGTTGAAGTTCCTTCGGAAGCAATTCCTTTTCCTTTTTCAAGCACTTCGATTCGAACCGCTTGTTTCTCAATCACTTCATTTTGATTTTTCACCGTTGAATTTAAATCATGGACCGTGTCCTGAAGACCTAAAACGCTTTGGCGCAGAAAACTCAATTCCTTTTGAATTGCATCACCTGGAATTTGATCCGCAGACACTTGAGTGGAATAAAACAAACAGATTAGGAAAATTAAGAAAACTGAAGATAATAAACGCATGGCTTACCTCCTTTAAAATATGAGCTATAAAGTGTGAATGCTTAAAGAGAAGGTTTAAGCAGAAACAGGAGGAGCGCGGCCTTGGAGATGATCGGCAAGTAAAAATGAGGAAAGTTTTTTAACCGGAACCAGGAAAAATATCCGGCTAACAGAGGAGGTAGCGAGGACAACAGCGGAAACAAAAATAAAAGCGACATACTGAACCAGCCGGCAAATCAAACAATGTTGAGTATGATCACCCTCTGGATGATGATGAAACAAAAGAAAGCCCGAGGCAGCAATCAACAGGCAAGCAATTAAGATAATTAAATTTTTATTCCTCAAGAAATTCCCTCGCTAAAAAATGGAGTGTATCACAACCGTCAAACCATTAATCCAAGATTCTTTCCTCGCCAAAGGTTGCGCTAGACAACATATTTCATCCAGTGTAATCTTATTCCCTTATGTATAAACAAGATGCGGTTTTTGACGTAGCCATTATCGGAGGCGGAATTGCCGGAGCCGGCATCGCCCGCGATGCTACTTTAAGAGGCCTGAAGGTTGTTTTGCTCGAAAAAAATACATTCGGATCCGGAACGAGCAGTAAAAGTTCAAAATTAATCCACGGCGGAATCCGGTACTTAGAACTCGCCTGGCTGGCTTTAAAAAAAGGCAGCTTGTTTGAAGCCTGGAAAAATTTCAACTTCGTCTTATCCGCTCTTAAAGAAAGCGCCATTCTAGAAAAAATAGCAGGCGATCTCGTCAAACCGATTGAACTTGTGGTTCCCATTTACCAAAGCCCCGGCCGGAATATTGGGTCTGTTTACTTTGGAGCTTTACTTTACGGTTTGCTTGCTTTCGGTTCCGGCAACCGCCGATTTCCCAGAATTTTATTGGGTCAAAAAGCGGTGCTCAAATTGATTCCGAACTTAAATCCAAAAGATTTGGCAGGCGGAGTCATTATTTGGGATCATTGGACAGACGATAAACGCCTTGTCAACGAAACGATTGAATCCGCTCGGCGGTTCGGAGCTCAGGCATTCGAGCACGCTTTCGTGAAAAGCTATCAATATGATGAACAAGATCAAATTTATACGGCCGCCGTGGAACTGAACGGTCAAACGCGTTCTTTCTTTACCCGAAAATTAATCAACGCCGCAGGACCTTGGATCGATAAAGTCAGAGATTCCGCACATGAAAAAAAGGGAGATTTCATCATTCCAGTCGCCGGTTCTCATATTACGCTGAAACGTTTCACTAATTATTCGGTGATTCTTGAAGCCGGCGATAAGCGCATTTTTTTTGTGATTAACCATGATCATCACGCCAGGGTTGGAACAACAGAGCGAGTCTACAGAGATCCAGATACTTTAAAACCCACGGAACATGAAGTGGAATATCTCTTGTGTGCTCTGGAACGATATTTTCCAGGGATGAACATTAAATCAGAAGACGTGATCAGTAAAGATGCCGGAATCAGACCGCTGGCAAAACCCAATGAAACGCAATCACCTCACGCCATATCTCGTGAACATGAAATCCGGACCGGGCCTACGGGAGTCATCCATGTTCTGGGAGTCAAATTAACTGATCACCGGCGCGCCGCGGAAGAAGTGGTGAATAAAGTTGTGAAAGAATTAAATTTGAAAGCAAGATCCGTAACGGATAAGGTTCTACTTTAAAATTAAGAATGATTAATAACCTGCGAATTTAATGGGTAATGTCTTCTGAAATTTGTGCATCTGATTTCTTTCTTACCTCACCCATATTAAGATCGTTAATTTTTAATTCCACAATGAGTGGCAAATGATCCGATGACACTTTGTCCAGATCTGTGCGAGGCACGGCAACCCCCATCACTTCGATATCAGGACTGACAAAGACGTGATCAATCCGTCCGTATATCCATGTACTATGGGGCCTGTGTGATTTAAGAATCATCTGAGCATCGCGAAGAGTGCATCCCATCCTCTGACAAATAATGGACCGCGGTTGAGCATTAAAATCACCGCAAATGATAACCGGCCCTTCACAGCCAGCGCTTCCGGCCCAATCCGAACCTAGCAGCGCTTCGGCCTGAAGTAATCGTTCAGCCGGCCATAAACTGAGATGGCTTGTAACCAAATTAATTTTTGTTCCATTTGTGTCAAGCTCCACCCAGAGTGCTCCGCGCGGTTCGAATAATCTCTGAGCTTTGAGTCTTGGAAGCGCGCCGGTTCGAATCACGCGCATGGGAAACCGGCTGAGAATCGCGTTTCCATATTGGCCTTCCTTGAGATGAAAAGAAGGATGAAAATGAAAACTCATGTTCAATTTACGCGCAATTATTTCAGCTTGGTCTATTCCACCGGAACGGCCTCTTCCCACATCAAGTTCCTGAAGCGCCACGACGTCCAAATCATGACGAGCAATCACCCGCGCAATCCGATTCGGTGAAAGTTTGCCGTCCATTCCCACACAACCATGGACATTGTAGGTCATGATGCGTAAAGTTTTAACTGAGGAAGACGGCTCAAAATAAGAAGTGGCCATAGACATTCGGCCCAAATGTCGGAGCACTGCTTCTCGAATCATGATCGGTCTTAAATAAGGACGTTCTTTGAACGATACCGGAACATCGGTAGGAAGAAGAGCAAATCCATTCGTTTCCTCAGGCCCAAATCCGGCGTGAGAACCATTTTCAAGCGGATAAGTCCGCGGCGGCTCACCGGTTCGCCAGCCCGAGAAGATAATTTTTCCCGCGCTCGGATGATGACACAGATGAATCAGATCCTCAGTTGCTTCATTCAAGAACGGATGATGATCTCCCAAAATTTGAGCGGCATCTTCAGGCAATCTATAGATTTTGTCGAGCGTTCTCGCTTCAACTTTACCTTCCCCATCTGGAACCAGAACAAGCGGAACTTTTGCCGTATTTAATAATTCTAAAATCACGCGCTCTTTTTCCTCTGAGCTCAATTCCTGAGCCGGGTAAATATGTCCAATCGGCCCCATACCGGTTACCTTCACTTTTGGATTTTTTTCATCGATCACTGCAGCATGTGATAGGGGTAAAAGTCTTTTCGAATAGTTACCCCCACAACAGGCAAGGATTTCTTTCCGTGTCCATTTCGTTAACGGCACGCTTTCTTCCAGCTCACCAAAAATTTTTGAGATCACCTCTTTAATCGACTTTTTATGTTCAATAGAATAAGGAATGGCGTCTTCCTGGCCATGGTCGGAATAAATCCAGATATCATAATCGCGCCGGTCAGCGCGCTGCGCTTCGTTCCAGATTCTAGAAATGCTGTCGTCAATTCCTCCTAATGACCAATGAGCAAACTTAGATGACGGGCCCCGGCGGTGAGATTGTTCGTCGTATCCGAAGAAATTTAAGTGAATGATGGGGAGGCCGCGTGCAATATCGATTTTAGCTCCGATAACAACAAGTTCCCGAAGCAAAACACAAACCAAAACTCGAGCCAGAATAAACGTAAACTCAACTGAGAATTTTTCGCCGGCGAGTGTTCCGCGGATCGATTCAACAAACGCCAGGATGAGTTCGACCATAAAAAGGAAAAGTGTGCGAATGATAACATCCAAATGAAAAATAATAATCACGGGCCACATAAAAGGATTTAACACTTTGAAAAGTCCATTCCATCCAAGACTGGCGGCACAAAAATGTGCTTCTTTGGCGCCGCCGGTAAAAATATTGGAGTATGAACTTCCGTCTTGAAGAAGAGCGATTTGATCCTTGCTGATGCGGCTTTCAATTTGGCTGGCACTTTTGGGCTCGAACATAATAAATGTTTCGCCGGTTTCATAATCCACAAAGTTGAATGCCGGTACACACCCTTTAACTCCGTAAAAAAGTTCGCCTTGGACAGCAGGTGTCGTAGAGGGTACGCCGGAATAGTGGGTATAAGCTTTATACTTTTGCCGCTCCATTAAATACTTTAAAAAAGGAAGATTGCCCTCCTTGATTCCGCGATCGAATTGTTTTTGGGATAAACCGTCAATTTGAATTAAAACTAGACCCGGTGCAGTAGCCGTATCCTCGGATTTGGACAAGCGAAGCAGACGGATAGCCCAATAGGATCGGCTAAGCCACTTCCTTAACTTTCTGATCTGAACTGACAAATGGGTTATCATTTCATTGAATCATCCTGTTGTTACTGTAATACGAGACTTGAGGCAAATCTTGAAAAAATCAGGTAGCTATTGGATTGGATATTTTTCATCTGCTTCTAAAGCTAAACAGATTTTAAGCAGAAGAATAAAAATGTTCAATGGAATATTAAATGACGATCGGAACGGTGTGGATGCGCTTTTTTAATTATTTCCGGTAAATCACTCCGATGACGGTGCCAGCAGCGATGGAATTAACAAACGCAGAAGCCAGCCAGCCAAGGTTGAGAATGAAAGGTACCGGCAGAACAACGTACCAAATAAATCCCTGCGCCGCGACTAAAACAATTCCGACATACAGGCCAAAACGAATTCCCTGAGCAAGACTCGTTTTTGCCGGCTCATAACCTAACGTATAAAACCACGCCAAAGCGAACGCAAATAAAA
>Ga0209515_10004289_pt1 | contig 19399 bp, 19 predicted proteins | sample Subgroupgradi54m_FD_187454 | JGI IMG/M metagenome (GOLD analysis project Ga0209515, IMG submission 187454) | Subsurface groundwater microbial communities from S. Glens Falls, New York, USA - GMW60B uncontaminated upgradient, 5.4 m (SPAdes)... ...
TCATTCTCGAGCAGATGAACGTAATCCTTCACGTGCGAGCCGCAGCCGCTCGCGGTCATGACGATGGCCTCGGTGCCGGATTCGAGGTGCGGCCACCAGGCATCGATGTTGCTTCGGGCGAAATCGAGGCCTTGTTCCACGCCCGAGGTGTGGTGGCTCGCCGCGCCACAACAACCGGCACCGGAAACTGCGACCAGACGGATGCCGAGCCTGTCCAGCACGCGCGCGGTGGCGGCATTGATGTTCGGCGCGATGGCAGGCTGAGCACAGCCTTCGAGAACGAGCATGGTGCGCGCGTGTTCCGTCTTTGGCCACGGGGAAGCCAGCTGGCGCCGGGGCACGGAACGTTTCAGGAACGACGGCAGCAGCGGGCGGAACAACTGTCCCATCCGCAACAACGGCGTGAAGCGCGCCGGATAAGGAATAATGGCGCGCAACATCCAGCGGGTTAACCGGTCGAGCCGGGTTCGTTTTATTCTCTGCTCGGCAATATCACGGCCGATATCCAGCAGCTTGTGATACTGCACGCCCGAGGGACAGGTGGTCTCGCAATTGCGGCAGGTAAGGCAGCGGTCGAGATGCGTCAGCGTGTGGTGCGTGACGGTCGCGCCTTCGAGCATCTGCTTGATGAGGTAAATGCGCCCGCGCGGACCGTCGAGCTCGTCGCCCAGCAACTGGTAGGTCGGACAGGTGGCGTTGCACATGCCGCAATGCACGCAGGTTCGCAGGACGGCGTCGGCCTCGATGCCCTGCGGCGTGTGGCGGATGGAATCGGTCAGGGCTGTTTGCATGGTGCGCGCGTGACGTCGGCATGCCGGAGGCGAATGCAGCCGCCACGATACCCTAAATCACGGCGGAAGTTCCATTCCGTCCGGAGCGGCTTATTTGATTTCGTGCTTGGCCAGCATTTCCAGTGCACGCACCATGGCCGAATGGTCCCAGGCGCTGCCGCCGTTCGCGGCGCAGGCGTTGAACAGTTCCTGACAGGTGGCCGTGTTCGGCAGACTGATATGAAGCGCGCGCGCGCCGGACAAAGCCAGGTTCAGGTCCTTCTGGTGCAGTTCGATGCGGAACCCGGGATCGAAGGTACGTTTGATCATGCGCTCGCCATGCACTTCCAGGATTTTCGACGAGGCAAATCCGCCCATCAGCGCCTGGCGCACCTTGGCCGGATCGGCGCCGGCCTTGGAGGCGAACAGCAGCGCCTCACCCACCGCCTCGATGGTCAGCGCGACGATGATCTGGTTGGCAACCTTGCAGGTTTGGCCGTCGCCGTTGCCGCCCACCAGCGTGATGTTCTTGCCCATCAGTTCGAACAGCGGCTTGGCCTTGTCGAAGGTCGTCTGGTTGCCGCCGCACATGATGGTCAGCGTGGCGTTCTTGGCGCCGACTTCGCCACCGGATACCGGCGCGTCGATGTACTCGCAGCCGAGCTTGTTGATTTTCTCGGCGAATTTCTTGGTCTCGAGCGGCGCAATCGAACTCATGTCCACCACGATCTTGCCTTTGGAAAGGCCCTCGGCCACGCCGTCCTTGCCAAACAGGGCGGTTTCGACATGCGGGGTGTCCGGCACCATGGTAATGATGATTTCGGCGTTCTTGGCGACCTCTTTCGAAGACTGGCAGGCGATGCCTTTATCGCCGATCAGATCCGGAGGGATGCTCGGGATGCTGTAGAGATAGAGCGTGTGGCCGCCCTTCATCAGGTTATGGGCCATCGGGCGACCCATGATGCCGAGACCGACAAATCCGATTTTCATGACAGTTCTCCTGTATAGATTATTTTTGCGACAGATACGCCGCGGCCCAGCCAAGGCCCGCGACTGTCGCGGCGGCCGGCTTGTATTCACATCCGATCCAGCCGTCGTAACCGATCTGGTCAATGTGCTTGAAGAGGAATGAATAATTGATTTCTCCGGTGCCGGGCTCGTTGCGCCCCGGATTGTCCGCGAGCTGGATGTGGCGGATGCGGGAAATATTTTTTTTCAGGTTGGCCGCGAGCTCGCCTTCCATGCGCTGCATGTGGTAGATGTCGTATTGCAGAAATAGATTATCCGATCCCACCTCGTCCATGATTTCCAGCGCCTGTGCGCTGCGCGAGAGATAAAAACCCGGTATGTCGTAAGTATTGATCGGCTCGATCAGCAATTTAATTCCGGCGGCCTTGAGTTTGCCGGCGGCGAAACGCAGGTTTTCGACAAAGGTCTTGCGAAGCTGATCCGGCTTGGCATCCTTGGGCGCGATCCCGGCCAGGCAGTTGACCTGCTGGCACCCGAGCGTGGTGGCATATTCGATGGCCTTGCCGACGCCGTCCTGAAATTCGCCGACACGCGCGGGCAGGCAGGCAATGCCGCGCTCGCCGCCGCCCCAATCCCCCGCGGGCAGGTTATGCAGGACCTGGGTCTGCTTGAGCGTCTTGAGTTTTTCCGCCAGCTGATTTTTGTCGTAGGCGTAGGGAAATAAATATTCGACGCCGCGGAATCCAGCTTTGGCGGCGGCGTCGAACCGGTCCAGAAAATCGACCTCATTGAACAGCATGGTCAGGTTGGCGGCAAACTTGGGCATCGTCGTTCCTTCAAAGATGGAATTGAACGCATGTCGCGGCACACATCGCCGCGACGTTGTTACGGACGGCAACGGTGATCAGGCTGCCTGCGTCTTTTTCTCGGGCTTGCGATCGAAAATCTCTTCGAACTCGGTGATCTTGTCGATCTCCGGGCCCATGGAGATATTTGTCACGCGCTCGGTAATCACTTCGACCACGACCGGCACGCGCTTTTCCGCGCTCAAACGCCGCGCCTCCTGAAAGGCGGGTGCCATGAGTTTCGGATCGAAGATGCGCGTGGCCAGACAGCCCATCGCCTCCACGGCCTTGACGTGATCGACGCCGTATTCGCCGATCTCGGGACAGTTGATGTTATTAAAACTCAGCTGGACCTGGTAATCCATCTTGTAACCGACCTCGGCCTGGCGGATCAGGCCGAGATAGGAGTTATTGATCAGGATCATCACGAACGGCACGTGATGCTGGGCGGCGACCGCGAGCTCCTCGATCAGGAACTGGAATGAATAATCGCCGACGACGCCGACGACCTCCTTGCTCGGGTCGGCCAGTTTGACGCCGGTGCAGGCCGAGATTTCCCAGCCGAGCGGGCCGGCCTGGCCGCAGACGATGTAGTTGCGCGGCTTGTTGATTTTCTGGAACTGGCCCGAGGCGATCTGGTACAAGCCGATGGCGGTCACGAAGCAGGTGTTGTCATCGAAGACATTGTTGATTTCCTGGAATACGCGCTGCGGCTTGATCGGCACGTTATCGAAATCGGTACGGCGCTGCATGGTGAATTTCCGTTCCTGAACCTCGGCGATCCACGACTTGCGGCTGACAATCTTGCCCGCCTGTTTGCGAACCCGCGCTGCTGCGACAAATTCCTCGAGCGCGTATCCGGCGTCGCCGACGATGCCGAGATCGGGACAGAACACGCGGCCGATCTGCATCGGGTCGATGTCGACATGAACGAATTTGCGCCCTTTGGTGTAAACATCGAGACTGCCGGTCTGGCGGTTGGCCCAACGGTTGCCGATGCCGAGCACGAAATCGCTGCGCAGGAAAGTTGCATTGCCGTAACGGTGCTGAGTCTGCAGCCCCATCATGCCGGCATTCAGCGCATGATCGTCGGGGATGCTGCCCCAGCCCATGAGCGTGGGGATGACGGGCGTCTGGGTCAGCTCGGCCAGTTCCACCAGCAGGCCGGACGCCTCGGCATTGATCACACCGCCACCGGAGATGATCAGGGGGCGCTGCGCCTCCATCATCATGTCGAGCGCCTTCTCGATCTGTTTCCGGTGCGGGCGCGGCTTGAATACTTCGAGCGGGAAATCGGAGTCGGGATCGTATTCGATGATTTCCTTCTGGACGTCGATCGGCAAATCGATCAGCACCGGGCCGGGGCGGCCGGAGCGCATCAAATGAAACGCCTGCCGGAACGCGCGCGGCACCTGCGCGGCTTCCATGACGGTGATCGCCCACTTGGTCACCGGCTTGGCGATCGCAGCGATGTCGACCGCTTGGAAATCTTCTTTATGCAATTTGGCACGTGGTGCCTGGCCGGTAATGCAAAGAATCGGAACGCTGTCGGCCATCGCCGAGTACAGGCCGGTGATCATATTGGTGCCGGCCGGACCCGATGTACCGATGCATACGCCAATGCGGCCGCTCACGGCCCGCGTATAGCCTTCGGCCGCGTGGGTTCCGCCTTCTTCGTGGCGAACCAGCACATGTTTGATCTTGCTGCCGTTCATGGCCTGATACAGCGGCAGGATCGCCGCGCCGGGAACGCCGAACGCCAACTCGATGCCTTCGCTTTCCATGACACGGATCGCCGCTTCGGTTGCGGTCATTTTTGCCATTTTTGTTTCCTCGATATTTACAACGCGGAACTAACTGATTCGTAAAAGTAGCCTTGCTCGCTGCGTTCACTCGTTTTGCCGTATGACTTCATGAGAAACACAGCAGAAATCCAGTTTACGTCTGCCGGTGACAACAGTCACGCTTGCAAGAAAGGCTATCGCAGGATAGGATATTTCACAATACATAATCGTTTTCACTATACGCAATATGCTCAAAACCGCCACTTCCTCGATTCAGGTAATTGACCGGGTCACCACGCTGCTCGATGCCATCGCGGCGCGCCCGGAACCGTCCAGCCTCAAATTCCTGTCGGCCGAAACGCATCTGCATCCTTCCACCGCGTTCCGCATCCTCAAGGCGCTCACAGGGCACGGGCTCGTCGAGCGCACCGTCAATGGCCAATACACTCTGGGCGTGAAGCTTCTGCACTTTGGCAGTCGCGTGCACGGAAAAGTGGACCTGTTGCGCGAGGCCAAACCGATCATGGAATGGCTGCGTTCACAGGTGGGCGAATCCGTGAACCTCACGGTACGCGAAGGCGATGAGGTGGTGTACGTGGAGCGCGCCATTCCCAACCGCATGATGCGCGTGGAACAGGTAATCGGCAGTCGCGCGCCGCTGCATGTCACTGCCGTGGGAAAACTGTTCCTCTCCGAGGATGGCGAGAAGGCCTGCCGCGAATACGCGCGCCGCACCGGCTTGCCCCGCTATACCCCCAACACCCTCACCCAGGTGACCAAGCTCTGGGCGCAAATCGAAAACGCCCACAAACAGGGGTACGCCCTGGACAATGAAGAGGCGGAGCAGGGAGTGGCCTGCGTCGGCGTGCCGCTGCACGACCCTCATGGCAAGATGGTCGCGGGACTATCAATCTCGGCCCCGCGTGACCGTCGCCGCGAGGCCTGGATCCCCATCATTAAAAAAGCCGGCGCGGATATTTCGGCGCGCTTGGGTTACATGGCCAGATCCTCCTAGCCGCGCTTCCTGAAGAGTTTCGCCACGGGACGGAGTCACTCGTTCACCTCGGACACCGGACACCAGAAGACAGTTTGCCTCAGGGATTTCCCACCTTATACTGCGCGATCTCCGGATAATGAATAACGAGAGGTCGAACGTGAGCTACACATCCTTCAATCCACCGGTCCGTACCTTGATGGGACCGGGACCTTCGGACGTGCACCCGCGCGTGCTCACGGCCATGGCGCGCCCAACCATCGGGCACCTCGATCCCGCGTTCGTCGCCATGATGGAGGAAATCAAGGCGTTGCTGCAGTACGCGTTCCAGACCAGCAACGCGCTGACCATTCCGATCTCGGCGCCCGGCTCGGCCGGCATGGAAGCCTGCTTCGTCAATCTCATCGAACCGGGTGAAAAGGTCGTCGTGTGCCTGAACGGCGTCTTCGGCGACCGCATGAAGGAGAACATCGAGCGAGCGCGTGGCGTGCCGGTCATGGTGGAAGACACCTGGGGCACGCCGGTGGACCCGAACAAACTGGAGGACGCGCTCAGGGCCCATCGCGACGCCAGGATCGTCGCCTTCGTGCAGGCCGAGACTTCCACCGGCGTGCAATCGGATGCCAGGAAACTGACGGAGATCGCCCATCAGCATGACTGCCTGACCATCGTGGATACCGTGACCTCGCTGGGAGGCTCGCCGCTGAAGGTGGATGAATGGGGCCTCGATGCGGTCTACTCCGGCTCGCAGAAATGCCTGTCGTGCACGCCGGGGCTGTCGCCGGTCACCTTCAACGACCGCGCGGTCGACAAGATCAAGAAACGCAAAACCAAGGTGCAAAGCTGGTTCCTCGACCTCAATCTCGTGATGGGATATTGGGGCTCGGGCAAACGCGTCTATCACCACACCGCGCCGATCAACCTGTTATACGGCCTGCATGAGGCACTGGCAATGCTGCAAGAGGAGGGTCTGGAAAACTCCTGGGCGCGGCATCAACATCAGCATCTCGCCCTGCGCTCGGGCATCGAGGCCATGGGGCTCTCGTTCCTGGTTCACGAATCCGCGCGTCTGCCGCAGCTGAACGCCATCGTGATCCCGGAGGGCGTGGACGAGGCGGTGTTGCGCAGCCGTCTGCTGAATGAATACAACCTTGAAATCGGCGCCGGGCTCGGTGCGCTCGCCGGCAAGATCGTGCGCATCGGCCTCATGGGTTATGGCGCCAACATGAAGAACGTCATGTACTGCCTCGAGGCGCTCGAGGCCGTGCTGGCGAACATGCGCGCCCCGATCCGGACCGGCGTCGCGATGAACGCCGCCCAAAGCGTGGCGGTTTTGAATTAAGAATCTGTGTGTAGGGTGGGTTAGGCGCGCAGCGCCGTAACCCACCAAATATTATTTCGGTGGGTTACGCGCCTGAGAACCAACGCTAACCCACCCTACATTTAATTTATCCAACATGACTGAACCATTACTCATCGCCAAGGCCAAGGAACCTCTTTATCTTCTGCCGAAGATGGCCAACCGTCACGGCATGATCGCCGGCGCCACCGGCACCGGCAAAACCGTCACGCTGCAGGTCATGGCCGAGCGCTTCAGCGCCATCGGCGTGCCGGTGTTCATGGCCGACGTGAAAGGCGACCTGGCCGGCATCAGCCAGAAAGGCGGCGGCAATTCCAAGGTGGAAGAGCGCGTCAAGCAGATGAAACCCGAGGGTTTCGAGTACCGGGGATTTCCGGTGACGTTCTGGGACGTATTCGCCGAACAGGGTCACCCGGTGCGCGCCACGATCTCCGAGATGGGGCCACTGTTGCTCGGGCGCCTGCTCAACCTGAACGAAACCCAGGAAGGCGTGCTCAACTTGGTCTTCCGCATCGCCGACGACAACGGCTGGTTGCTGCTCGACCTCAAGGATCTGCGCGCCATGGCGCAGCACGTCGGCGATAACGCCAAGAAATTCACCACCGCCTACGGCAACATCTCCAGCGCCTCGATCGGGGCGATCCAGCGCGCGCTGCTCACGCTTGAAAGTCAGGGCGCGGACAAATTCTTCGGCGAGCCGGCGCTCAATCTCGACGACCTGATGCAGACCGAGCAAGGACGCGGCATCATCAATATTCTCTCCGCCGATAAACTGATGCAGTCGCCCAAGGTATACGCGACGTTCCTGTTATGGCTGCTCGCGGAACTCTTCGAAAAACTGCCCGAGGCCGGCGATCGCGACAAACCCAAGATCGTGTTTTTCTTCGACGAGGCACATCTGTTGTTCAACGACGCGCCCGCAGCGTTGCTCGAAAAAATCGAGCAGGTCGTGCGTCTGATCCGCTCCAAGGGCGTGGGCGTGTACTTCGTGTCGCAGAATCCACTCGATATTCCGGATGTCGTGCTGGGACAGCTCGGCAACCGCGTCCAGCATGCGCTGCGCGCCTTCACGCCGCGCGACCAGAAAGCCGTCAAGGCCGCGGCCGAAACTTTCCGCGCCAACCCCAAACTCAAGGTCGAAAGCGTCATCACCGAACTCGGCGTGGGCGAGGCACTGGTCTCGATGCTGGATGAAAAAGGCAGTCCGTGCGTCGTGGAGCGCGCCTTCGTCTATCCGCCGCAGAGCCGACTCGGGCCGATCAGCGAGGCCGAGCGCAGAACCATCATCGGCGCCTCGGCGCTCAATGGGCAATACGAGAAGAGCGTCGACCGCGAATCGGCCTACGAGATTCTCAAGGCGCGCGCCACTCAGGCAACGACGGCCGCGCCACAGAATGAATCCAGCGCCGGCGGGCTGCTCGGGGGCTTGCTCGGCGGCACCACCGGTCCGCGCGGCGGCCACCGAGAGGGCGCCGCCGAAGCCATGGTCAAAAGCGCCGCCCGCTCCATCGGCAGCCAGATCGGCCGCAGCATTATCCGCGGCGTCCTGGGTTCGATCCTCGGCGGCCGGCGCTAACACCACCCCCAAAGCCCCCCTGATGGGGCTGAATTCCCCTAGTCCGTCGCCTCATGGCACGGACCCGCGTTTTCCACCTTCTCCATCCCCGAAAAATGGCTGATTTAGGCCGGAATTCCGGCCTCGGGCCAAGTGCGCCTACCCCCCCAAGGCTGGCACGGCCTATGCACTAAACTCACAGAGAATCAGCCAATTAAGCATTTTGTTCAATTAACGACCGGATGGTCACAAGCATCAGACAGGACGATGCAGACACTGCTGACATTAACCATCATTGTCGAGCCCGACCGGCAGCGCCTCGCGCGGTTTGCGATGGACGCCGTGGAAGCGCTCGGCGGTAATGTTTTCGCGGCCGCGAACCGGCTCGAGGGATTGCTGCGCCGGGTGCGCGAGGACTGTGCGCGCGCGCGTACGCCGGTCGAGACCAGTCTCCTGCTGGACGAACTGTCCTTGTGCCTCGCGTGGGAGAACCAGCGCGAACCGCTGACGACACTCTCGCAACCGCCGGAAGCCAGCAAGCTCACGGACCTCGCCACTCAGCTCAAGAATGCCAGTGAATCCGCCGACAGCACGCTGCTCAAGCGCCGCAATGAACAGATCATCATTGACCTCGAAAGCGCCAAGAAGCGCGCGCGCCAGGAGATGGATGAACTCGAAACGTTGCTGGAGATGAAGAAGAACGAGCTGAACAAATCCATCCTCGCCGCCCAGACTGACGGCCTGACGGGACTGTATAACCGCAGCGGTTACGACACGCGCCTGCGCGAGGCCTACCTGCGCTGCAAACACCAGGGCGAACCGCTCTGCCTCTTGATGCTCGACGTCGACTTCTTCAAGACCATCAACGACACCCATGGACACCAGCACGGCGATGAGTACCTGAAACGTGTGGCCAATTCGCTGCGCGCCTCGGTGCGCGAACACGTGGACCATCCTTGCCGCATGGGCGGCGATGAGTTTGCCATCATCCTGTACTCGGACATGCCGATCGCCAAACGCGTGGCCGGCAAAGTGCTCAGCCTGATGGAAAACAAGGTCAGCATCGGCATAACCCAGATGCAGGAAAACGACAGCATCGAGGTCCTGGTCGGGCGCGCGGATGCAATGCTGTATGAAGCCAAGCACCGTGGACGCGGACAGTTTGCCGCCGACGAGGTCAGCGAGGTCCGAATCAAGGCGGTCTGAAAAATAGATTCCGCGCGGTAAGGGAAATCATGAAATTGCTGATCGAGCAGGGAGCGAAGGGGGATAGCGGTGTCGTGCTGTTGCGGTCGAAGCTGCGCGCGGTGTCGCGCCGCATGGGCTTCAACGATTTGAAACGTGAACAGATGGAGCTGGTGTGCAACGAAATGGTGACGAACCAGAACAAATTCGCCGAAGGCAACGGGCTGATGCAGATATGGGAGACCGCTCATCCCAGGCCGGCGCTCGACTTGTTCGCGTTCGACTACGGCAAGGGCATCCTGAACATCAAGGCCGCCGTGGAAGACGGCTTTACCACGGCGGGCACCATGGGCAAGGGACTGGGCGCCATCCGCCGCCTCTCCTCCGAGAGCGAAATTTACAGTCTTCCGCTGGAGAACGTCGGAGATTGTCCGTGGCATGGTACGGCCGTATGGTCGCGTTTCTATAAGGACAATCACGATGACACGCTGCCGCACCAGATCGGCGGCTACACGCGCGCCTATCAGGACAGCGCCTTCAACGGCGACATGTTTCAGGTCCGTTGCAGCCCGAACAAAACCCGCTGGCTGCACATGGACGGGCTCGGCCACGGACGCGAGGCGGCCGAGGTCGTCGAGGGCATCGGGTATTTTCTCGATGACGAAACCCCCGTGGACGGCTTGATGCAGCGCCTGAGCAAGCGGCTCGAGGGCACGCGCGGCGCGGTCGGCATGGTGTGCGAGATTGACGCCACCACGCAGACTTTCAGGATCTGCGGGGTCGGCGACATGGTCGCCTATCTCATCGCCAGCGGTGACAAAAAAGCGATTTTGTTTTCCCCCGGCGTGCTGGGCCATGCCCATCGCACGCCGGAGACAACCACCCTGTCGTTTCCGCCCCAGGCTCTGCTCATTACCGCCTCCGACGGCCTGCGGCGCAGCATCACCCTGCGCACCTTCCCGGAATTATGGCGATTGCACCCGCAAATAATCGCCCTGGTGCTGGGTCAAGTCATGGGCCGACATAACGACGACCGGTCCGTTTTCACCATTCGTTTAAACCCAAGTATGAGGACATAGTCATGGCCAAGGAAACACCCCAGGAAAAATCCACCAATCAGATCCTGATCGAACAGCTCATGGAGAACGTGGGCAAGATCTCCGCCATCATCGAGAAGGAAGGGCAGAGCATCTTCGGTCACAAGAATATTCTCTCGAACAACGAGATCAACGACTACAGCCTGGAATTTCTCGAGTTGCTGACGATGCTGCTGCACGCCGGCGAGAAGGTGGACCGGCGCGGAGCGGAATACAAGGCGCTGCGGCAGTTCTTCGCCAACTTCTCGCAGCAGATCCAGGTGCGCGGCGGCGACATGGACGAGTTCGTGCGCTACGTCCACTTCCTGCAACGGGTATTCCTGGAGAATCTCGAGGAAAACAAGACGGTCAGCTTCGAGAAGACGCGCGAGATTTTGATGCTGCTCGGCATGATCTTCAACGACATCATCCTCGACGTGTTCCACATCTACCTGGAAGGCAAGGAAAAGACCATCCTGGCGCAGCAGGAAGAACTGCGGCAGACCTCCACGCCGATCACCGAGATCTGGGACGGCGTGCTGACGCTGCCCATCATCGGCTCGCTCGACTCCTCGCGCACCATGATCGTGATGGAGAAACTCCTGCAACGCATCGAATCGGACCGCGCGCGGGTGGTGGTCATCGACGTCACCGGCGTGATGGCGATCGACTCCCAGGTCTCGCACCACCTGATCCAGATGATCCGCGCCACCGGCCTCATGGGCGCCACCGCCATCCTGACCGGTATCCGGCCGGAGATCGCGCGTGCCCTGACCAGTCTGAACATAGACCTGAGCTCGGTGACCACGCGCTCCAAGCTGTCCGAAGGCCTGAAAGAGGCGTTCCGCCAGTTGCACATTGAGGTAACGCGTCCCGGCAAGTAAGCTTCACAGGACTAGCGTGATCGGAACAGGCCACGGAATGATGGCAGGAACAGGACGGCATGACTGAAGGCATCCATCTCACCCCCATCGGGGACGGCAACGTGCTGCTGGAACCCGGCGAGGGGCTCGATCCCAGCGACCCGGGCGCCCTGGTCGCGCCGGTGCTCGAGTTTCTCCAGAATAACGAGGCGCGGCGCCTGGTCTATGACCTGAAAAACGTCCGCCTGATCGATGAGGTGTACTACGCCTGGCTCACGAAACTCAACGCCACCTGCCGCATCGCCAACGTGGAAATGGTCACCGTCAACATGCAGCCGGCGGCCGCTTATGCGCTTTCACTCACGCTCAAAAACCCAACGCCGTTCACCTGCGCACTCGATATCCACCACCTGCGCTGAGCAGCCCGGGCTTTTCTAAATCCACTTCTTGCGGCGGAAGAACACCATCATCCCGGCACCGATCCCCGCCATCACCAGCAACACCAGCGGATAACCCCAGCGCCAGCCCAACTCCGGCATGTAGTGAAAATTCATGCCGTATAGCCCCACAATGAACGTCAGCGGCATGAAGATCGTGGCGATGATCGTCAACACCTTCATGACTTCGTTCAACCGGATACTCAGGCTCGAAAGATAAATATCCATCATGCTGGCCAGCATGTCGCGATAGGTTTCGATGGTGTCGATGACGTGGATGGTGTGGTCGTATACGTCGCGCAGATAGAACCAGGTGTCCTTGTGGATCAACGTCGACTCGCCGCGCTGCATTCCGCTCACCACTTCGCGCAGCGGCCAGACGGATTTGCGCAGGAACAGCAGCTCGCGCTTGAGCGCGTGCAGCGTCTGTAACGACGCCGGTATCGGCCGGGAAATGATGGTATCCTGCAATACCTCGATCCGTTCGCCGAGCGTCTCGAAGATCGCGAAATAATTGTCCACCACCGCATCCATCAGCGTGTAGACGAGATAATCGGCGCCAAGTTGGCGTATGCGTCCGCGGTTGTTGAGGATACGATCTTTCACGACGTTGAAAACACCGCTGTCGCTCTCCAGAAACGAAATGACCAGATTGTGTCCCAGGATCAGGCTGATCTGTTCCGTCGAGATTTCGTTTGCCGGGGTGCCGTTGCCCAGCCTTTTGATCACGATGTACAGGTATTCGCCGTAATCCTCGAGCTTCGGGCGCTGGTCGGTGTTGAGGATGTCCTCGAGCACCAGCGGATGCAGACCGAAAGCATCGCCGAACTGCGCCAGCGTTTCCACCTCGTGCAGACCGGTGATGTTGATCCAGCTCACGCCCGGGCTGTCACGCAGCGCCAGGCATTCGCGCGCGGTTTTCATTTCCTGTTCGACGGCGCGCTGCTCGTTGTAGTGCAGCAAGGTCAGGCGCGTGGTTTCGCTCTTGCGCTCACCGAGATGCACCGGTGTGCCGGGCGGGAGGCCGGCCTTGCGTGAGCGTTTGGGCGCGAGTCGGGACATAAATTCACCTTGTTATTTCATGACTTGGGAGAGACGGGTTCCTAACCCCGGTCAATTGTCTATAGTATCGCTACTTCGTGGCCCAAGCCCACCGATGTTCAAGGGATTTAATATGGACATGTTTCGCGTCGCGCATGGAACCGCCCCGGACTGGCAGCAGGCCGCGAATCTCTGTCTGGCCCAGCTCGGCAGCATTCCGGCCGAAGCGAATCTGGGCTTCCTCTACGTCACCGATCATCTCGCCGGTCAGCTGCCGGAAATCCTCGGCTTCTTCAAGGAACAGACGGATATCCTGCACTGGGTGGGGAGCGTCGGGGTCGCGGTCTGCGCCACCTCGCAGGAATACAACGACCTGCCGGCCCTCAGCGTCATGATCGCCGATTTCCCGCCGGATTCGTTTCGCATCTTCCCCGCGATCAAATCCGATATCGCGGAATTCGCCGACAGCCGCGCCTGGTGCGAGCAGACGGATGCACATTTCGCCGTGGTGCACGGCGATCCGCGCAACCCGAAAACGCCCGGCTTCATCGCGGAGCTCGCCGAGGCGATCCACGATGGCTTTCTGGTGGGCGGGCTGACGTCCTCGCGCGGGCCGAACTTCCAGATCGCCGGCGGGCTGACCGAAGGCGGCGTTTCCGGCGTGCTGTTCTCGGGCCAGGTGTCGGTCGCCACCGCGCTGACGCAAGGCTGTACTCCGCTCGGCCGGCAACACGAGATCACCGAATGCCGGGACAACATCGCCATCCGCATCGACGACCGCCCGGCGCTGGATGTCTTCAACGAGGAAGTGGGCGATATCCTCGCGCGCGATCCGGCACGCGCCGCGGGCTACATCTTTGCGGGTTTCCCCATCAAGGGATCGGACACCGGCGATTACATCGTGCGTAACCTCGTGGGCATGGATCCGGAGAACAAGCTGCTGGCGGTCGGCGAATACCTGAACGCCGGCGATACCATCATGTTCTGCAAGCGCGATATCCGCACCGCCTTCGAGGATTTGGTGCGCATGCTGCGCGAGATCAAGCAGCGGCTCGGCGGTCCGCCCAAGGGTGGCGTGTATTATTCCTGCCTGGGCCGCGGCGCGCACATGTTCGGCGAGGACTCCGTGGAGATGAAAACTATCCGGCAGGAGCTGGGTGACATTCCGCTCGTGGGCTTTTTTGCGAACGGCGAGATTTCGCACAACCGGCTGTACGGCTTCACCGGGGTGCTGACACTGTTTTCCTGAGTGCGGTAACCATGGCCATCGCGCTCGTCCCCGCCCTGCTCTACTTCGATCCGGTTACCGAGGAGAACGGCAAGGAGAAGGCCAAAGCCAAGCCGGATGCCAGGCCAAAGAAAGAAAAACGCCTGTTCTGCGCCGCCTGCCGTCACCCCGTCACGCATCAGGATGAGCGCATCATTATGCAGGGCGGTCACGAACACCGCTTCACCAATCCCCAGGGGATCAGCTATCACATTGGCTGCTTTCGCGAAGCCGCTGGCTGCGCGCCCAGCGGCGAGGCAACCACGGAGTTCACCTGGTTCAAGGGCTATGCCTGGCGCATCGCATATTGCGCCCATTGCCAGGTGCATCTCGGCTGGCGCTTTCAGTCAGACGGCGACTATTTCCACGGCCTGATCGTCAACCGTCTGATCTCCGTCGGTCCCGTTAAAAACTGACTAAGAAGTCATAACAAAGAAATAGACAGGATTTACAAGATTAAAAACAGGATTAACAGGATTAAAACATTTAAGAAATAAATTAATCCTGTAAATCCTGAGAAATCCTGTTAATCCTGTGAAATTTTAAATTCAGACGACGGGCAAAGGGGTGCCCGCAAATCGCTCAAGCAGGAAACCGACAGCGTAGCCGAGACCGGTGGCTATCAGCGCAATCGAGAGAAATTCCAGTCCCGAGCGTCCGAGCGACTGGCCGGAGAGTTTTCCCTTGAACATGCCCACGCCGAAGAGTGTCGCGCCGGTAAAAAACACCGCGGTCACCAGCGCCCATTGCAGCGGCATGAAGGCGAAAGGCGCGAGTGGCAGCACGCCCCCAAGGATGAAAGACAGCGCCATGACCATGGCGCCCTTGACCGGATTATTGACATCGGCGCTGCCCAAGCCCAGCACCTTTTCCTGAAAGGTGGCGACGAACACGGATTTCTGTTCGTGCATCAACTTGACGATTCGGTAACAGGCTTCGCGTGTCAGGCCTTCACGATGCAGCGCCTCGAGTAGACCCTCCTGTGCCAGATGCGGTTCCTGCTCGACGAACCTGGCTTCCTTCTCCAACTCGTGGTCGAAGATTTCCTTCTCGGCCTTGGACGAGAGATAGGCGCCAGCTGACATCGAGAACGCGCCGGCACAGACCGAGGCGGTACCCGCCATGAGGATCACGAACCGGCTCGATCCGGCCGCCTGCATCCCGGCCAGCAAGCCCACGGTGCTGATCAGGCCGTCCTGGATGCCAAAGACAAACTCGCGTATCCGCCCGCGGGATTCGATTTTCCTGCGCTTATCATCAACCGGGTGCGCCATGATCAGTACTTGTGCTCGGGACCGCCGGTGGGTTCACCGGGCTTCCAGTCAGCCGGGCACAGCTTGCCGGTGCACAGCGCCTGCAGCACGCGCAACGACTCCTCGACACTGCGACCGACGTTCATGTTGCTGGCGGCGCTGTACTGGATGATCCCCTCGGGGTCGATGACGTAAGTCGCGCGGATCGCGATGCCGTCCCTGGGGTGCAAGACCTGATACGCGCGGCTCACGGTCTTTTCCGTGTCGCTCAGCAGCGGATAGGCAATGCCGCCCAGTTCCTCGGCCCAGGAGCGGTGGCTTTCGACGGGGTCGACGCTGACGCCGTAAATCATCGCCCGTTCCTTGCTGAAGTCGCCGGCCAGTTTACTGAAGCCCGTGACCTCGGTGGGACAGACGAAGGTGAAATCGGCGGGATAGAAAAACAGCACCAGCCAATGGCCGCGGGCCTCGCGTAAGGAGTAGTTCTTGGTCTTGCCCTGATACACGCCGGGCAGGCTGAAATCCGGTGCGGCGTCGGCGATGGTCAGCATGGTGGCACCATGGTAGAAAATCCGCCACAAAGGCACAAGGAAAAAAAGATTCCAACTGCCGGCAGGAGAAACTGTGGGAAAGAAGTAACTCTATCGAGCCTATTTAGACGGTGCTGAAAAAAATTAACGCCGCGTTGAGCGGCCGCTGGCCGCAGATAATCGGTTCACTTGAAGCCTCTCCCCAGCGGTCCGCTTGAACGCATAGTTAGCGATCGTTCCGTGACTGAGCACGCTATTGCTTGTCGAGAAATATTGATCCTAGCCCAACCTTGTTCTTGAACTGCCACGCGAGTTGCATACCAAGACCTTGCGAGTCCGGGTAGATATGCCAATGATCGATACCGTACTTGAACAGCCGCCGCCGGTAGTCTTTGACTTCTGATGCCTTTATCAGGAAGCTCCTCAGCCCTTTTGGGTTGAATATTTTGGTTGGCTCTGGATGTATCGTGAACACCCCGCGCTGCGCACGGATACGATCAAATGCAAGAGGCGCAGTGAATCTACCTTCTGCTTTGTTTGAAAACGGGCTGGTATTACGGTGATCTACTTCGTGAACATAGCGAGAGTACTTGACAGCGTATATGACACGGTCCGTATCGCTTTCCGACTCAAGTGCAAAGTACAGAGCGGCGAGCGGACTGACTGACCAGTCAAGTAGACGAGTGGGCACACCAATGTGCTGTGCATATGCGAGCCAGTCCCAATCGTCAAAGCGATAGTCACTGACGAGCGCTACTGCTCGGTTCTTGAACTCCTCGAACAAGCGCTGTTCTTGTGCGAGTTTGTAAGGCCCATAGACTGCCTCACGGCCGATGCTCGGAATCAAGTAATGCTTCGGAGAGGAGACACCACGGAAGATCCAGCCCGTGTCTCGCATTGACTCAAGCTTGCTATGCAAATCTACCCAGTTCTTGATCTCAATGTGCGATGCGTCAATTGCAGCCTTGTTCGATTCCTTCCCCGATCCTCTTTTTCGGACAGCCACAGAACCCCCTTTTTAGATTGCTAACGGCGCGCTTGAGCGGCGAGCGGAGGCGGCGCGAAGCGCCGACGTAGCGAGTCCGTCTCGAAGCGTTTGTTAGATTCCCTCTTCATTTGCGTTTGTAGAGCGACATCGAAAATACTGCGGTTATCCACACAACTAGTGGAACGACTACCAAGAAGGACTCGTTACTCCCGCCAACGAAATAGTGAATGGCATGGAACAAGGCAAACAGCACTGTAGCAGTAAGCCCGTAAAAAAAGGCCTTGTCGTGATCGAAGTTACTTAGGTCAAGTAACGCTAACGCCCACATAAAGGGCACACCGAAAATGCCAACATATACTAGGGCGAACGCCCATGCGGCGTAATGTTGATATTCCAAGAACATGCCTAAACCGGCAGCCATTAGAAAGAATGGCACAGCTCCGATATAGACGATCTTCGGTGTGAGCATTCGACTTGTCCTCTGGGAATCTAACTATAAATTCGATTTCAAAACCACCGTATAATCTGGGCAGCAAGACAACAAGGCACTGTTTTAATGCAGTATGTCATAAGCAAACACGGCATGGATCTGTTTCTTAACCTTCCAATCAAGCAGGGCGTAGATGTTTGGTTTTTTCGGGTCCCCGTAGCGCGCGCCGAGTACCGCAGCCCCACCGGGAGCTTTTAAGCGAGCCCGTGTTCGAGCCCGAGGCGCGTAGTGTGCGCCCGGCGAGTTGGCGAGCGCCCGGTGGGGCGAGGAACGGAGGGAACCGCTTCGTAGTTTGAAGCGGCGAGCGCTCCGGGGCGTGCTTTCTTTCGGTTACCTTTCTTTGCACGAGCAAAGAAAGGTAACCCAGGGTGCAGGGGCGGAGCCACCCGCAATTAGCTTTTCAAAGTCAAAAGCCGCCCGAAGGGCGGCTTTTGGTCATTCAAGGCCTGGATGTCCGCCTTCGCGGACATGACAACAAACATAGCTTTTGCGAGAAGGACGACGACGAAATTTATTTCTTCTCCTTCAACAATACCCTCACATCATGCTCCAAATCCTCCACCGGTACGTCATTCTTCACCAGCAACCGTAATTTCCCCTTGGCGTCCTTGACCAGAATCCCGGTGGAATGATCGACGAGCGTGGGACTTTTGGGGTTCTTGCTATAGGCCACCTTGTATTCGCTCGCGACTGCGGCGATTTCCTTGTCGCTGCCGGTGAGGCCGATAAAGGAGGGATGGAACTGCGGAACAAAACCCGCGAGCTGCTTGACCGTATCGTTTTCCGGGTCAACGGTAACAAATAATACCTGCACACGTTGGGCATCATCGCCCAGGCGCTTCATGAGCACCGCAAGTTTCGCCATGGTCGGCGGGCAGATATCCGGGCAATGGGTGAAGCCGAAGAACATGACCACAACCTTGCCCTGGAAATCCGCGGCCTTCATGCGTTGGCCGGTGTGCGCGGTCAGTTCGAAATCGCCGCTGCCCCAATCCACGCCGCTGATGTCCGTGGCCTTGAACGTTGGCGCGGGTGGCGAGCAGGCCGCGAGGAGCAGCGCCAACAGGAAAAAGAAAAATCGATTTCGAATACGCGGAAAAAGCATTACGTCAACTCCGGACAAGTAAATTCCCCCTCACCCCAGCCCTCTCCCGCAGGGAGAGGGAGAAATGTTTCTTAATACAGCGCGGACTGGAGCGCCTCGTGGATAAAGACACGGTAGTGATCGACCAGCAGCAGCGCGAACAACAGCGCGAGGTAATTGATCGAGTAGCGGAAGGTTTTGCGCGCGAGTTCGTCGCTGTAGTTACGGTACAGCCGCACGACGTAATACAGGAAACCCGCGTTGAGGACCGCCGCGCCGAGGAAATAAAGCCAGCCACTCATGTGCGTGGCAAACGGCATGATCGTCACCGCCACCAGCAGCACGGTGTACAGCAGGATCTGGAGCTGGGTGAATTCGCGCCCGTGAGTGACGGGCAGCATCGGGATGCCGACCTTGGCGTATTCCTTTTCGCGGTACAGCGCCAACGACCAGAAATGCGGCGGCGTCCACAGGAAGATGATCAGGAACAGCAGCAGCGCGTCCGGCGCGACCTGGCCGGTGATCGCGGTCCAGCCGAGCACCGGCGGCGCGGCACCGGCGGCGCCGCCGATGACGATATTCTGCGGCGTGGCGTGCTTGAGATACACGGTGTAAATGATCGAGTAACCGATGAGCGAAATGAACGTGAGCACGGCGGTGAGCATGTTGACCCACAGCGCGAGTATCACCATCGACGCCACGCCGATGATGAGCGCGAACAGCAGCGCCTCGCGCGTGGTGAGCGTGCCCGTGGGCAGCGGCCGGCGGCTGGTGCGCAGCATGCCTTTGTCGAAATGCAGATCGAGAATCTGGTTGATCGCCGCCGCCGAACCGGCGGCGAGCGCGATGCCGAGCGTGCCGAGCAGCAAGGCCGACAGCGGCATCGCCCCCGGCGTGGACAGGAACAT
>Ga0209515_10004291_pt1 | contig 19399 bp, 21 predicted proteins | sample Subgroupgradi54m_FD_187454 | JGI IMG/M metagenome (GOLD analysis project Ga0209515, IMG submission 187454) | Subsurface groundwater microbial communities from S. Glens Falls, New York, USA - GMW60B uncontaminated upgradient, 5.4 m (SPAdes)... ...
TCTCCTGGCCCCGGCGTTGTCGACATTCTTGAAGTCGACGGCGGCGAGTTGCTTTCCTTGCTCAGGAGATCTCGAGGCGGAGCGACCCGAGATATCGAAAGGGAGTCCTTCAGAGAGTAATTAGCATGTCTTTTTTGAGAGTCTTAGGCCTCGCGCGTTGCGCGAGGCCTTTTTTATTATCAACATATTGCCTGATTTCATTCGGTGCTATTATGTTGGGGATGACAAGACAAAAATTTATTATAATCCCGCTTTTGGTCTTCAGTGCTTTTATGATTTATTATTTTGACTATCGAGGCGCCACTAGCAAAGCCCGTATATGGGCTAATGATGAAAAAGAATTTTTAAAACCGATTGATATTATTTGGCGTGGAGAAATTATTTCAACCATGGCCAGTGGTTCGTGCATAGGATTGAGGGGTGAGTTTGATAATTATCGGCAGGCCATAGCTTGTTTTCCCAATAAGGGCTCCAATGAATTATGGAAATTTGAAGGAATGGTTACAGTCACTGGAAAATGGCTCGGTATTACTTGTGCTTATAAAAACACCATCTTTGGCGAATGTGTTCCTGATGTAAGAATAGAAAATATTGAATAATTTTTTTGTAATAAAAATCCCCATTAAGGGGATTTTGTTTTTGTAAACTCCATGGCGGCTATAGAGTTGTCAGTCATTATTCCGTCTACGCCGAGATCAGTAAAATATTCAAAACCTTCTTTGTCGTGGACTATTCCGCCGATAACCCTTATTCCCATATCCTGAATCTGGCTTATCTGGCGTTTCAAATTCACAATTTTCATCAAAAATGTTTTGAAAAACCATATGCTAAATTTTGACTCGGGCAGCCAACCGATAGATATTATGTCAGGATTATACTTTCGGGCTAGTGTTGGAAGAGAGAATGGAAATGTCGCGATGAGGTGGGTTTTGATCCGGGGATTAATGGTTTTTGCCATCAAAAGAATTTTTCCCGATGTCTCAAGACCAAGCCAGGGAACTCTTGTCTGGAAAGAAGTTATATAAACTCTTTTTTCTAGGCCATTCAGGATAATTTTTTCTACTACCACCTTCATCAGATTCTCATCTTCTTGCTTAATATCCAAACAACAGAAAATGCTAGAATGAACCTTAAGAAATGCCAGAAAATTTTCTAAACACAGAATTTTGATTTTTGGCCTAAACTTGAAGTGGCTCCATTTTATTTTGCTTGGATCGTCAACGTCTTTCGTGTTGGGATGATGGATTATTGGTTTTTGTGAGCCGTCTTCATCGGGAGCGGTGAAGCAAACATCAGTCTCTATCCCGTGAATGCCAAGCTGTGATACACCCTCAAAGTCCAGGAGAGTATTACCTGGAAGACTGGGAATTAATCTTCCCCGGTGAGCCCAGATCTCTATTCCCATGTGGATTAACACCATTTCAAGTAAAAGAACTTGCCATCATTAAACCACGACGGTTATAACCTTACAACATTTGCACTCATTTTCTGTTTTTATTATAATATAATGAATGAAGCATTTTTTAGATATTTTAGAAAAACAGATTGACTTTCATTTTGCTTTGGCGCTGATTGCCATCTTGGGAACTGCAGGATCTTTATACTTGCAATTCAATGAGGCCAATACTGAATTTGATACTCTCAATGCTTCTATGTATTCAGTTGTTCGAAGCCAGGAGAGAGATGTAATGGAAAATGAAGCTCTTGATCATGAGCTTGATGAATTGGGAAAATTGTTAAACATGTTGAATTTAAATTAAAAATAGTTTAAACTAAAGATATGAACAAACTTATTTTTTCTTCAGTATTGGTCGGTGTTTTGTCAGTCGGTTCTTTGGCTTGGGCCGAAGAAAGTACGAATGAGCCTAGCTTGTTGGTTTCGCCGAGGCCTGGTATAAGGGTTAAGGCACAGGAGCAAAAGGATCAGCTCAAACAAAATGTTAAAGAAATAAAGACGAATATAAAAACCGAGGTTAAAGACGCAAGAGCTGAGCTTAAAAACACGACAGAAACCGTAAGGGAAGATCTCAAGAAACGCAAAGAAGAATTTCACGATGCAGTCAAAGCAAAAAGAGAAGAATTTCATGATGCGGTCAAAGCAAAACAGGCCGAATTGCAGGAACATATAAAGACCAAGAGGGAAGAACTTAAGGTCCATCTGGAAAAAATAAAAGATGAGAATAAAAAAGAAACAGTTGAAAGAATTGACCAGCGAATGGATGCCTTGAACGATAAAATGATGCAACACTTCTCTAGTGTGTTAGATAAACTTGAAGAAATGCTGGTCAGAATTAGCGATAGAGCTGACAAAGCGTCTGTTGAAAGAGGGCTTGATGTTTCGTCTGTCCGTTCGGCATTAGATAAAGCCAAGACTTCCATTGCCTCGGCACGTTCGGCTATAGAAGCCCAATCCGGAAAGACATATACAATCAAAGTTACTACTGAAAGCGCTTTAAAGACGGATGTCGGCAATGCTCACCAAGCTTTCAGGACAGACTTGGCTAAAGTAAAAAATGCGGTTGAAGCTGCCCATTCAGCAATTAGAGATGCAGCAGTAGCACTTGCTCATCTTGTTGTTAAACCGAAGGTTTCACCGTCGCCATCAGAATTGCCTTCAGTTTCAGCCGGTCCGGCTCAATAATATTAATTTAAACAATCATGGAAAACACACAAAACAATATGACGGAATATTCTTCGGGCAATAGTAAAAAAATGGTTTTAACTACTATCGTGGCGGGGGTAATAGTGTTGGCTGCTTTGATTTGGTGGATGAGACAAGCTCAAGCTCCACAACAAGTTGGGGTTAGTCCAACACCTACACTTGACGCAGAAGCTGCTCAAGCAGCCGCGATCAATAAGGATTTAGACAGTATTAATGTAGGAGATTTAAATGCGGAGTTCGATGCAATAGATAAAGACCTGCAGGGATTGTAATTTTGGTTTTTACTCAATTTTACTCCAGACGAGTTCGAATATTGCTCTGAAAGAGTCGGCGACTTCTTTATGTTCAATTAGGGTTCCGGAAATTTTGCCTTTAAGGGCGATGATGGCGACTTTGTCATTTGAAATAGTTATATCTATTCCGAGCGGTAATTTGTCTGGCTCAATATATTTAGATTCTCTTAGACTTGATTCGTCGGATTCTTTTAAGATTGGGCCCTTTTGTGACGTATAAATTGTTCGGGATGGGATTTTTTTATGGACCCTCTTTTTTATGTATGTGTTTTCAAATTCAGGAAATACTTCAAAAACGTTATCCAGGGATGTTATCCCGTATATCAGAGTGCCATCTGTTTTTAAAAATTCTTTTTGTAAAGCCAAAACTCCTTCTTTGCCTTCAAAGAATTTGACGTGAGGTCTTTGATCGGAAGTGTTAAAAAGATTCAAAAGTTCGGGCAGGAAATTATCAAGTTCACCTTTTTTATTCTCGATAGTTTTAAGTTCGTTATCTATCAGGAGCTCCAGTTTGTCGGGAGATTCGGCGATAAAATATTGTTTCTTTCCTTTTGTCTGGGTGCTTACCAACCCTTTTTTCTTTAAGGATTCGATTTGAACATAAGTAGTCGGCCTGTTGATCTGGGCTTTTCTTGATATTTCAATTACTACAGATGGGCCCAATTCTAACATGGCCATATATACTTTGGCTTCATTTTCGGAAAGTCCTAGATGTCGTAATTTTTCAAACATATGATTAATTGTATTAAAAATAGTTTAGATGGACAATGTATTTATAAAAATGGGTCGCCGCTTGGCGGCGACCCAACAGTGTCAGAAGCTAATTTTATTATTAATCCGGGCTTCTTTTTGTATGCTTTACCCGTCTCCTATAACGGGGCGGGTACTAGTGACGACTCGGTGCGTTTTGAATTTAGAGTGACCACATGGGATTCTCTCCTTTCGGGAGGAACCCTGTTTTTCTGTCTTCATGGAACCTCCCGCCCGAGGACTCCTTAGCCCTGGTGGGCCAGGAATGGCAGAATCTTTGTTCTGCCACTGTTTAGTATTATATTCCACTTTATTTATTTTGTCAAGTAGTAATGACATTTATATAAATTTTTATTTTTAACTAGATTTCAGTTTTTAATGACAAAATATAATGATGAAAAAAGCTATATTTTAAGCCACTTATTGACGGGTTTAAATTTTAAAATGTCAGAAACACTTGACAAAAAATAAGATTAGTGATACAATCTGATTCGTAAACTTAAGGTTAAAGATAAAGTTAAAGAAAGAGGGGACGATCAAATTGAGAGGCAACCGTTAAACAAATATACCGGACCCTCAAATCGATTCCGAATTCTTTAAGCCGAGTCTTTAAAAAAGCAGAAGCGGGATGGTGTGATGGTCATACGACCACTGCTCCGCTACGCGGGTTGCCATCATACGATGACTGCTCCGCTACGCGGGTTGCAACACCCTCCTGCTTAAGCTGATTATTTATGAAGGATGCATGCTCATTGCATCGATGGCAGGGTAATCAGTTTAAGCAGGGGGATGTGACAGCGTGGGCCAAATATCGCACACAGGGTTATTCTCCCTTGAGAAAGGAGTGATGTGTGGAACCTGATGGCTCAGCCTTACTGGGGCAGTTCCCTGGGAGACCGAGCCGGGTGAACCCGAATGGACATTACAGCTCTGAAGTCCGGGAACTCACCCGGACTAGGTCCAGCGCTGACACATCCCCCCGGGTTCTTTATCAAAAATATGGACAATAGGGTGAAACCCTTGTTCATGTGGCAGGCGCTTTCAGGCGAAGGGTTTCTGCCCAACGCCCGAAAGCAAGCAAACCTGTCGGCGGCTATTCAGAAGTTTTTCTTTCGTCTCCGTGACGAAAGATTGGATGGCCAATCGGCTCAACAACGCTACACCGATGAAATCGAGGCCATCACGGACTCGATGAAAGAGGTTGGCGTGGTCGTGACCGAGCCGAGATGGTTTGCTGATTTGCTCCGATAGGGCAAATCGCCAGCTCTAGTCGGTGCCTGCTGAGTCCGACGAAAAATCCCGCTTAGGCGGGACGGCGACGAGCCGAAACAGGCTAGAGAACAGATATTACATCCAGAAAAATCTGTTCCAAGGTTGAGTGAATTCTTTCTCAACCTCCCACCAAAGTTTTTATTCACGTTATGATTCTTTGATATATCATAACGTTGAAAATTTTGGTGGGAGGAGGGTCGTTGGTTCGGCATCAAGCTTATTGTGTCGGCGCCAAGCGTCGATACATAACCGGATGTCCACGACTCTCCTCCAGTTCTTTCAATCGTAACTTTTTTCAAGGAGGTCAGAATGAGTGAAAATAATACGTCTGTTACGACCGTGGTGTGCACTTTTCCTGGCTGTAAAGCCAGTGTGGCTCCGGAAAAGGCGAGAGTGCCGGCCGTTGCGGCAATCCGGTCAGCGATCGGAAAGCCGGTGACGGTTGTGGACCTGGCGAGCCAAGTTCTTTGTGGCCGTCATGCCCACATGGCGAAGCAGGAAGGTGTGCCGACGTTCTCATACGTGGGGACGGTGGCGCTTCTTGAGCGTCGCGAAGCCGAGCGGACCACTGCTCGAGGCCACTTCCTTAGCCTGCGTGCCACAACGCAGATGGGCAAAGCCATTGCCAAGGCGCTCGCTGAGACGATTCCCGCTGAAGTTCCTCAGCGTGAACCTTCGTCTTGACCCGCGAGCGCCGGATAGGGACGGTCTTCGTCCCCGCCCAATCAAACATGATTGGGCTCCAACCAGAGATTTTACTTTGATATATCAAAGAGAGAAGTTTCTGGTGGGAGGATAGAATGAAAAAGAAGAAACTCAACCTGCCTCGAGCTCCGCTTCCGCGCCAGACCGGTGGTGCTCATACCACTGAAAAAGGTGGGAAGTATTGCCGGGAGTGGGATAAGGAGAAAATCCGGCGGGAGATCAAGGCCGAGTTTGAATAGCTTGGCCCTTTGTTTTAATAAAAAATATTTGATACAATAAAATTATTATGGCTACTAAATTTAAAAGTTTTGCAGAATTTGGAAAAACTGTTAAACAAGAGCGGGTTCAGGGTTTGAGACAACAAATTGACGGTATTTTTGAGAAATCAATTAAGGATGACTTTGATTCTATTCCGGAAGGACCATATAAAAGCATTCTACCTGAAATAAGCTGGATATCTTTTGCTCGTCCTCTTGACAGAATTACTGGTCAAAAAAGCGAGGGTACTTTAAATGCAGTCATATTTAGTAAAATGGAATCTGGTAAAAATATAAATCATACCTGGACTGTTAATAGAAACGGTACCATAAAGCCAGTCCAAGAAATTCCGCCAGAGCTTGCTAAAAAATATAGCCAAGAAGAAATCGCTCTTGAAATTGCTAGTTTACTGGAGAGGATAGGGCCATCTTTTATCCACCTTACCGATCTTGATGTTATTCCTCTTCAGGATGAGGGTGAGTCTCGAGAAGGTTCCAGCGGATCCAAAGGTCCTACAGTAGAGAGACCAATCGATCCGGAAAGAGAACAGTTTTTACAATCTCAAAGAGGCGCTAAATTTGAATTTGCCAATCGTAATATTGGGTTCAAGGGCTATAAAGGTCTTTTGTTCAATAAATTTATTTATTTGGAAAATCCATTCAAGGATAATGCTGCTTTTATCTTAGATCTGCCCGAAGAGGTTGACTTTGAAACTGTTGAAAGAGAACTTGCCATGAAAAAATCAGAGGCGGGCGGAGAAGCAAAAGTTTCCAAAGATGAGGTCAGGGAAGCGGTATTAGAGCGTTATTGGCAACCGATTTCCGAAAAAGCCAAAACTCGCAAAGAACTGGTGGCATTGGGCGCGCAAAGATTTATTCATACTCCCGAAACTTGGCAGGACAACATCCGTCAGGCAATTGAATCAAGAACCAAATAATATTTTATAGTGTAAAGGCATGGTAAAAAAGCTTAAAAAAGATAAAAGACCATCTTGGGACGAGTATTTTCTTGAAATAGCAAAAGTGGTTGCGAAGCGTTCCACTTGCGACCGTGCTCATGTTGGGGCGGTTATCGCCAAAAATAAAGTAATTTTGTCTACAGGATATAATGGCGCTCCGCGGGGACTGGCTCATTGTGATGATGTCGGCCATGAAATATCTGATGGGCATTGCATCAGAACTGCCCATGCAGAAGCAAATGCGATTGCGCAAGCGGCTAAGAATGGAGCTCGGATTGATGGAGCTTCAATCTATCTTACCGTTTCACCTTGTTATGATTGTTTCAAAATTATGGTAAACGCAGGAATCAAGGAAGTAATCTATGGCAACTTTTATATGTCCCGCTATGAAGCTTCAAAAGCTGTCCTTACATTATCAAAAAAAGCCGGGGTAAAGTTAACTGAATTTAAAAAAGCATGATAAGATTATTTTAATATGCCAAACCAAATGAACAAAAATCTACCTCGAGATGTCTTTCTTTATTTGTTGTCTATAATTACCTTGATAGCCAGTGCTATTAGTTTTGGGGTATTAGTTTTTCAATATATCAATATTTATTTTCCAGATGTAATTAATAATTATTATATCTCCGCCTCCTCGTATTTCTCAACAATTAGGCAAGCCTTGGCAACTCTGATTGTTATTTTTCCCGTTTACTTTTTTGTTTCAAGATTTCTCGCGAAAGATGTTGATGAAAATCCGGAGAAAAGAGAATTAAAAATAAGAAAATGGCTTTTGTATTTTACGGTTTTTATAGCGGCGCTGGTAATAATAGGAGATTTGGTTACCTTAATTAATACTTACCTGAATGGAGACCTGACATCCCAATTTATCTTAAAAATTCTGACGATATTTTTCATTGCTGGTTCGGTATTCTCTTATTACTTTTCCGAATTAAGAGAATTGCGGACTAAAAGTAAAAATGGTTTGGATTGGGTCAGGATATATAAATGGGTCGTGATTGCTGTGGTTATCCTGGCCGTTGGATTTGGTTTTTTTGTGGCTGGTTCGCCCCAGAATCAAAGAATGGTGAGGTTTGATGAAACACGGGTCGGAGATCTTTCTTCCTTGCAGAGCCAAATTGTTAATTATTGGCAGAAAAAGAATGCGTTGCCTCAAAGTCTTGACCAATTGGCAAATGATATTTTGGGAATAGTGGTTCCAAAAGATCCTAAAACTGGTGTGTTTTATGAATATGCCAAGCTAGGTAATTTTAAATTTGAGCTTTGCGCCACATTTGAAACCTCAAGTTCTGATCAAAACATGGGTAGGCCGAAAGCTGTTCCAGCGATGTATCCATATCCAGGAGGTGAAATCCAGACCTGGCAACACAATGCCGAAAGGACATGTTTTCAGCGAACTATAGACCCAGAATTATTCAAGCTTGAAAAACCAAGACCACTCTGATAAAATACCTGAATGAATACAAAAACAATTTTTGCCATTACATTGATAATAATTTTCTTCGGTGGTGCCGCCTTTGTTTTTTATAGAAAAAGCAACAATATTCACGACACGGCAAATGTGGGTTTAAACCCGTCATTAAGTGCTACGCCATTGCCAACCCCAACCCCAACAACCTCAACGCCGGAAAGTAATAAAATAATACAAATGGAGAATGGATTAAAAATTCAGGATTTAAAGGTTGGCACTGGTTCTGAAGCTAAGTCAGGGGATACTATATCCGTAAATTATACTGGTTCCCTGGAGAACGGAACTGTTTTTGACGCATCTGCCAAACACGGCGGGCCGGCCACTTTCCAAATAGGAGTTGGTCAGCTGATCAAGGGCTGGGATATTGGTATTCCGGGGATGAAAGTTGGCGGCAAGCGCAAACTTACCGTGCCACCCTCGCTCGGATATGGTTCTCAAAACATAGGCAATGGAGCAATCCCTCCCAACTCAACTTTAATTTTTGAAGTGGAACTTTTAGCTGTTCAAGTGTTGCAAAAATAGGGCTGGCTATTTTAGTATAAAGGACTATGCTTAAGGCAGTTTTTTGATTTTTAGGAGAAGAAATTGAAGAAAAGAGCGGGGATTCTCTACCTCCTCCTTCGCGGGCTATTTATTTCCGGATTTTTAGTTCTTAATTCATATACATTAATATTGGTTTATGAGCTTAAGGGGAGTGTAGAGGAATTTTATCAAAAAGATTTCGTCGATGTTAGGGTTGTCTCTGAACAGCTGGTTCGGGATATAGAGAAAGCTTATGTTAAGGAATTGCCGCCAGTGGAGTTGAATATCAGGTTGTCGGAATATTCAAAAATTGGAATACGAAATGACGGCAAAGTTCTAAGTCTATTTCTACCTCCTAAGATAATCAGTTTTGATGGAGATCAAAAGAGGGCATATCTGGCTCATGAATTCGGGCACTATATTTTGGGCCATATAGATCACCAAAATCCTAATACCTACTCTTTTTTTGGAACAGGAGATCTGGTTGGAGATATTAAAGCAGATTCTTTTGCTTTAAAGTTTTCAAGCATTGAAGATCTTTCCTTTGTAATAAAAAAATTGGTTTGGGATGAGAAAGAAAGAAAAACCAGACTTGAGGCTATAGGCGTAGAGCACTAAACGGGACAATGCCCGTTTTTGCCAGGTAGTGAAATTTCCGACAGTAAATTGGCAAAGCCATCGGAAATTCTACTACCTGGTTTTGTTTTTTTAAGATAAAATGTGTTTATGGAAGAATTAAAATTTCCCGAAGGTTTCAAATGGGGGAGCGCCACATCGGCTCACCAGATAGAAGGGAACAATTATAATGACTGGTCGGAATGGGAAAAGTCGCCGAAAAGAATCGCCCAACTCAAGAAAGAAGGCAAAAACTCTGATGATTTTATTTCGGGAAAGGCTTGCGATAGCTATAATCGTTATGAAGAGGATTTTGATATTGCCAAGAGTTTGAATCAAAACATTCATCGCTTCTCTATTGAATGGTCCCGCATAGAGCCGAAGGAGGGGAGATTTGACCATGAAGCTATGCATCATTATATCAATGTAGTCAAGGCGTTGAGGGAGAGGGGGATAGAGCCGATGATAACCCTATGGCACTTTACTAATCCGGTTTGGTTTGCCGAGAAAGGCGGATGGTTGAATGAGAAATCACCCGAGATATTTACAAGGTATATAAAGTATGTTGTGGATAACTTAAAAGATAGGGTAGGGCTGTGGATAACTTTTAATGAGGCCGCAAGTGTATATGCAGGGTTTTCTTATATGAATGGACAATGGCCGCCGCAGCATAGAAGTATTTTTGAATATATAAAAGTTCGAAAGAATTTTATAAAAACACAAGCACTCGCCTACCGAGAAATCAAAAGAATTTATGATGTTCCGCCCTTCTCTTCTAACATTGATAGCTTGATGTCGCACAATGTAGAAGTAGGACTTGTTGAGAGCAACGCTTTTAGTGTTCATGGCAATTTGTGGCATGAGAAATTGATGGGCAAGCTCTATAACTATCAAAGAAATCTTTATTTTTGGGACAAAGCCCTTCCCTATTATGACTTTTTAGGTTTGAACTACTATCATGTTGACCGCCGGGTGCCTGGGAGTTATAAGACTTTGCCCAAACAGGACATGGCTAATGAAATGAATTGGGAAACTTATCCTAATGGTATCTATCATCGCCTTATGGAACTTAAAAAATATAATAAACCGATTTTTATTACTGAAAATGGTATTGCCGACAGTACAGATGAAAAAAGAGGAAAATTTATCAAAGAACATTTGAGATGGGTCTGGCAAGCCATTCATGATGGCGTCGATGTTCGCGGTTATATATACTGGTCGCTTTTAGACAATTTTGAATGGGCTGAAGGCTATAGGCCAAGATTTGGTTTAGTGGAAATTAACTACGATACTTTCGTCAGGAAAATTCGCCCCTCGGCTTTTGAATATGCTAAAATATGTCTAGAGAATAAATTAGAAATTAGTAATTAGAAGTTAGTAATTTTTTCATGCTTTGGTTTTATCTTGCAATTATTGCCTATGTCTTAAATGCGATAGTGTTTGTTGTAGATAAATATCTTCTTTCCGCTCCTATTCCCAAACCGATATCTTATTCTTTTTGGGTAAGTATTTTGAGTCTTGCGGTCATTGTACTGTTACCTTTTGGTGTTTATTGGGTGAATTTTAACTATTTTTTCATTTCTTTTTTATCCGGAGCGGCGTTCTTCCTCTTTTTAGTATTTCTGTACAAAGCTATTAAAAAAACCGACATATCGGTTGCTTCTACAAAAATTGGTGTTTTGGGTGTTATTTTTACTTATATTTTTTCCGTATTAATATTAAGAGATTATTTTTCCGGTCTGGACATTATCGCCCTCGGGTTTATGGTAGCAGGCATTTTATTTATTGGTAAAACCGGTAAGGGGGTTTGGTTGGAAGCCTTAATATCTGGAGTTGCATTTGGTGCTTCCACGGTTCTTCTGAAGCTGATCTTCAACTACTCCACCTTTTTAAACGGTTTTTTCTGGACAAGAATAGGTCTTGTTGGCGCGGCACTGCTTATATTAATTCATCCCACTACTCGCAAAGAAGTGTCTTTGTCTTTCAAAAACTCTCCCCACTCTTCAATGTTTATATTTTTTGTAAATAAGATTATTGCCGGAATAGGTTTCGCGCTTCTTTATGTGGCGATTAAACTGGGAAATGTTGCTGTGGTTAATGCTCTTTTAAGTGTTCAATTCGTTTTTATATTTATTTTAGCCCTTATTTTTAGAAATAAGATTCCTGGAATATCAGAGGACATAAAAGGCATAATTCTTTTAGAAAAGTTGGCTGGCATAGCTCTTATTGGTGTCGGCTTTTTAATGTTGTTTAAGAAATGATTTAATGGTTAGACACATGAATAAAAAAATAAAGATTTTAATAGTCTTTATAATTATTTTAATTGTTCTATGGATTTTGTCGTGGGATATGTCTTCTGAAAAGAACCTTACATACGGTGTTTCTTTTAGTGTTTTTCATTCTGATGAACTTAAACTTGATTGGAAGAAAACCTATTTAGCTATTCTGGATGATTTAAAAGTTAGACATCTCCGTCTCACTGCTCATTGGCCCCTGACTGAACCAAAGAAGGATGTCTATAATTTTTCTGAACTTGATTTTCAGATGAAGGAGGCCGAAAAAAGAAAGGCCACTGTGATATTAGCTGTTGGCCATCGTCTTCCTGGCTGGCCGGAGTGCCATACTCCAGACTGGATCGCTAATTTATCTGAAAATCAACACGAAAAAGAACTTTTTAAGTATGTCGAAAAAGTTGTGAGTCGGTATAAGAATTCACCGGCATTGCAGTATTGGCAGATTGAGAATGAGATTTTTCTTGGGTTTTTCAGTCGGTCTTCTTGTAAACAACATAATATGAATGCCGCAGAAATTTTAGATGGAGAAATTGCTTTGGTTCATAGGTTGGATCCGGCTCATCAGATAATAATTACTGACAGCGGTGAATTTGGAACTTGGTATAAGGCATACCAATCGGGTGATGTATTTGGGACAAGCATGTATCTATATGTATGGTGGAGAAATTTTTTAGGCCCTATCCGATATCCAATAACACCTGCCTTTTTTAGAATAAAACATTCTTTGGTTCGCTTGATATACGGAACAAAACCATCAGTAGTAATAGAACTTTCCGGTGAACCTTGGTTGCTTAAGCCATTAGTTGATACGCCCATTGATATTCAGCTTCAGAGAATGGGAGTTGATAAATTCAACGAAATGATAAATTTTTCGTCTAAGACCGGGTTTGACACTTTTTATCTCTGGGGCGCCGAGTGGTGGTATTGGATGAAGACAAAAGGCTATCCTGAATTATGGGACCGGGCCAGAGAACTTTTTAACAATACTTGATATTATCGTTGAGTTTATCTAACATATCTTGTATGGAAGAGGAGAGCCTAAAAAATTTCATAAATTCTATAATATTTCTGGTGAAGCTTTTTGCTGGATTGCAAGACAAATTTCTGGCTCAGAAATTATATGATAAAATATCCGGATTTATTGCCGGCTATGTTAAGCTATTTAATTCGAAGGAAAATGAAGTTAAGAGTGTGTCGCACAACGCATACCTTATTGAATTTAAAAATACAACTGATGGTTTGTTGGAGCTTCTGGATTATTTGGAACATTCAAAGTCCGTATCAACCACTCCCCTTCTTTATGCCCGCAAGAATCTTCTGAATTTAAAACTTGAGCTGATTAAGTTGCATCAACAACTAGTCCAACCAGTGCCAAAACAGAAAGAAAATAAATCGTCCGTCTTTATTCCTAAAAATATTCAACCAAAAAATTTGAAAGAAAGTTCAAACAAGGAAAGGATTTTTAATTTCATCAAACACTCGCCGAATTCTCGCACTAAAGAAATTATCGAAGAATTCAATATATTATCTGAAAGGACAGTGAAGAGGAATTTGAAAGAGTTGACCACAGAAGGATTAGTTCGCAAATGGGCCAAGGATAAAGGGGTTTACTACTCGGTCACTTAATGATAATTAATATCTATGATTAAAGGTGTTATTTTGGCAGGAGGCAAAGGGACACGTCTTTGGCCGATTACAAAAGTAACTGGAAAACATTTTCTTCCGGTGGACGATAAGCCCATCATATATTATCCTGTTCTTACTCTAAAAAAAGCAGGCATCAAGGACATATTGATTGTTTGCGGTTCGGAGCATACTGACCAATATGTTCAGTTGCTCGGCTCGGGAAAAGAATTCGGTGTTAATTTGTATTATACAATTCAAGTAGAACCGCTAGGCATTGCTCATGGCCTGAGTTTGGCAGAATCATTCGCCGGTGGTAATCCGGTTGCTCTTATTCTGGGAGATAACATATTTGGTGACGACCTGTTCGATGCTGTTGAGAAATTCTCTAAAAAAGAGAGGGGAAGTATGGTGGTCTTGAAACAAGTTCCCGATCCGAAAAGGTTTGGCGTGGCTTCTTTTTGTAAAGATGGAACCATAAAAAGTGTTACCGAAAAACCCAAACAGCCCGCTACTAATTGGGCGGTAACAGGATTCTATTTGTATGACAACCGTGTTTTCAATGTTATCAAAAATCTCAAGCCATCCGCTCGGGGTGAATATGAGATTACAGACGTGAACAACTGGTATATCAAAGAAGGCACGATGGACCATTTCAAAGCCAAAAAATTCTGGGTTGATGCTGGCACATTTGAATCTCTTCATTTGGCCAATATTCTCGTCCGAAAAAATAAAAAATAAACTACCTGTTGACTAACGACACGTCGTGTCGTTAGTCAACAGGTTATCCACAGTGTGGTGGAACGACAAAGTTGACATTTAAGAGTGGGTTTGATAAATAAAAACAACAACAGTAGATTTTTTTGATCTGCTGCGCGAATTGGGTGCGATGAATTATAAATCCCTCCTTAATCTATTGAACCTTCTAATTTCGCGGCAGGTCAAAGGTATTTACCACTATTGAATAAATTTTGACCAACCTAATAAGTAAAAACTTAATAATAGGAGGGGTGCTTATTGGCACCTCTTTTGTTTCGATAATTTTAATTGGGACAAATACTGATGGTAATGTAATTACTAAATCGAGTATTGGTGACACGATGGTGACATTGACACCGAAGGTGACAAATCTACTAATGTCACCTAAACCATTGGTGACGAAGACACCTGATAATAATGTCACCATATTGTCACCACCAATACTCACTCAATCACCAATTCCGTTACTCACTCCAAAGTTATCAACAACAAAAACATCAGGCAAGGTAGTCATAAACGAAATTGCTTGGGCTGGAACCTCGGCTTCTGCTACAGATGAATGGATTGAGTTATATAATATTGAGAGTAGGCCTATAGATATATCCAGTTGGCAATTGGTTTCGGGCGATGATTCTCCGGACATTATTTTTTCAGAGGGGACGATTATACAAGCCAATTCTTATTTTCTCATCGAGAGAACAGACGACAACACGATTAGAGACATAACAGCTGATTTGATTGTTAGTTTTGGCCAAGGAGGTTTAAACAATGCAGGCGAAATGGTGAGATTGTTTGATAGTTCGGGGGCTGTTCTAGATGTAGTTGGCGATGTGAGTCAGGCATGGTATTTCGGGGATTCAAGTTCAAAAAGTTCAATGGAAAGGATAGATCCAATGAAAGCCGGAAATGATGTCTCAAATTGGAAAAGTTTTTCTGGTGTGCCGGTATCTCATGATACCAATGGAAACTTGATAAATGGGACGCCTAAAGCAAAAAATAGTATCCTTGCTACTGTGGTGGTCATTACAAGTGGTGGTGTAGGGTCGCCTTTCTCTCCTTCGTCGGGATCTTCGGTGACTCCGTCACCTTTGACAACACCATCACCAACCCCAACACCAAGTGAGTCACTGACCCCCACACCTTCTGCACCAGAATCACCGACACCTTTACTAACTCCTACGCCATCTACTTCTAAAATTGTCATCAATGAGATTGCTTGGATGGGAACGGCTACTTCAAGCAACGATGAATGGCTTGAGCTTTATAATCCTACCAATGCCCCAGTTGATCTTACGGGATGGACATTAAAATCCAAAGACGGGACACCTAATATTTCCCTTTCTGGAACTATTGTTTCATTTGGCTTTTATTTGCTTGAAAGAACAAACGATTCGGTTATTTCGGATTTAATTGCGGATAAGATCTATTCTGGTGCTCTTGGTAATGGCGGCGAGAGTTTGGAATTGCGTGATAGTTCAGGAAATCTTGAGGATTCTGCCGATTTTGCGAGTGGTTGGCCGGCAGGAGACAATACAACAAAATCGTCAATGGAACGCATTGATTCAGTTAATTGGGCTACCAATGATGGTGTTCACAGAAATGGCCTTAATGCTGGAGGGGGTCTAATAAATGGTACTCCAAGAGCTATAAACGGAGTGGGGCAATAAAGTTGACAGGTATAGAAGTTAAATAGTGTAGTAATTATCCACAATTTGACCTATTGCAGGCCTTATTATAACCTTTATACTTAAGTGAAGTCGTGGATTACCACCATTGACTTTTAAATGTATTTTGAGTAGTATTGGTAAGCAAATATAGGCCAGTAAACCGCATTAAATATGAATAATTCAGGAATTAAAAAAGATTCGTAATCGATCTAATTTCGGGTCGTTTTTTGAGTAAATATCGGACTTTCTGCCTTTGTGAATTCTCTAAGTTGTTAGTTGTAGGTTATCGGTTCACAAGGGCAGGCAGTCCAGGTAAGGACATTGACAACAAGGAAAGCAAGAAAAAAATGATGCTTAGATTAGAAATGAAATTAAGTTTTTAAGTTGTAAACCACTTTTAAGGTTTGTCGGGTCGAAAAAGACAACCCTTGAAATTATTGTGGTCAGTCAGTCGATTAACGACACCTGATGTCCGACGGACATTAGGTGTCAAAGCATAAGTTAAAATCTGTTCTGTTGTTGGTCCACCCGAAATGTTCAAACATGTCGGACGATAACATCAGTTCAGTAATTAAAAAAATCAAAATGTCGAATTTATTAAAAGAGAATCGAGTCGGTTTGATAAAAACTGCCGCGATCTTAACAGCTGCTGCGACAGTATTGTCCCTTTCGGGCGTATTGTCCTTAACAGCTTTTGCAGTTGCTCCTGGAGACTACGGTCTAAAGGAAGGCAACACGATTAGCGCAGCCGGTTCATCCGATCCGGATGTCTACATCGTTAATGATTGGGGATACAAGAGATTATTCTTGAATCCAGCAATTTTCGGTCTTTATGGTCACCTTGGTGGATTTGCCGCTGTCAAGAATGTATCTGATACAACAAGAGATGCTTTCATGACTTCCGGTTTATTCCGAGTTGACGGAACCGAGAAAGTCTATGGATTAGAATCAAAAGGTGAAGACACAGCCATGTTGCACTGGGTTAATACCTCAGGTGCACAGGCCGTTGCCGATGATGCTAACTTCTTCAAAAAAGTTTTCGTTATTAACCAAGCCGAGTACAACTTGTATTCAGCTGGTGGTTCTGACTACACTTCGGTAAATCAGGTTCCGGCCTATGCGAGAGTTGGTGGAACACCAGCTCCGGTAGTAGCAGGACCTTTGTCGGTTGTGTTGTCTTCTGGCAATCCAGCAGCTCAAACCATTACCAAGAACGCAGTTGGACTTGAAATGTTAAGAGTTCGTGTCAATGGTTCAGGTACGGTTAACACCTTGACCGTTAAGAGATTAGGCGCTGGTAAAATCGCCGATTTCGGCAATATCTACGTCTATGATGGAGCTAAGCGTTTAACTTCAGGTAAATCGTTATCATCTGCGTCCGGCGAAGCCACATTCTTATTGAATGTTGCCGTGAGTGGTTCCAAAGAACTCTCAATAGTTGCTGACATGTCCGCAGCTACGGCCGGTGATGTTAACTACTTCCAGTTAACAGGACTTAATGGTGCAGGTAGTGTTGCCATATCAGGAACACCTTTGATGGGTAATAACTTTGCTGTCTCGGGTGCTTCATCTGGCACGATTGATACTGCCAAGGTTGGTTCACTTTCCAACCCGACAGTTGGTCAGAAGCAAGCCCAGATTTCCGAGTTCAAGCTTACCGCTAACACCGAGGGCGCTTCTATCAAGCGCTTGACACTATTGAACGGCGGAACATTAAAACCAGTCGATTTGACTAACCTCAAGTTAAAGACCGGAACAATGGAATGGTCTGGAGTTTCAACTTCGGACAGCTATGCCGTCTTTGACCTTGGTTCAGGATACTCCATTGCCAAGGGTGGTAATGCCACTTTCAAGGTTTATGGAGATATGGGCGGAAAGAAAGATGAAACGGTCATCCTTTACTTTGAGAATGATTCGGATCTCTTATCGGTTGGAGACCAGTATGGCCAAGGCATGGCCGAAGGCACCAATACCCTTGATACTTCCGGCGAAGCTGACACTTTGACGCTTCAGGGCGGAGCATTGACTTTGGTATTCAATGGTCCTTCAGCCACTACAGTTGGTACTGCGGTTTCCGATGTTACTTTGTTGAGGTACTCAATGACTGCCGCTTCAAACATTGAAGTTAAAAAGTCATACTTCACTCTTTGCGAAGACAGTACTGGCGATGGCACATTTGATGCTAGCGCTCCGAGTACTACTAATTACAAAGATATTACAGATGTTAAAGTATGGGATGAAGCCACCAGTACAGTCGTATTGGGTCCGAAAGATGGTGTAAACTTTGACGATGCCACCAAGAGTTCAACCTGTCCGGACAGCGCGACTGGTGCTCAAGAGGCATTTACCGACACCCTTGATCTGTCTGCCGGCAAGACCTATAACTACAAAGTTACTGCTGACGTGGATACTTCACTTGGTGGAGACTTAGATTCAGGCGATATTGTTATGGCTGTTCTTAATGACGCTAGTACCAATGCTGCTGATGTGACGGTGATGAAATACACTGGCACGAACACCGCAGTTGCTAAGGCGGACATCGTTCCACGCGCGGATATTAGTGGTGCCAGGATCACGCTTTCTTCCTCGGCGTTGACTTTGAGCTTAGCCGGTTCTCCGGCCAGCCAGACAGCGATTAGAGGCACGAAGAATGTTGATGCGGCTGGTATTACATTCGCCGCCGGTCAGGCTTCCGCGCTTAAAGTAACCACAATTAAGATTACTGGTTACACCAGCGATGAGGTTGCGGGAACCTATGATGAAGGTGTTGACCCAGACTCCAACGATAGCGGTGTCTCGGTTGCCAACATGGCTTCTTTGGTAAGACTTTATGAAGCCGGGACAGGTGCCTTGGTTGCCGATTCAAGTAAAGTTACAAGCAACTTGCTTGGTACTGCTGGAACAGGCACGATGACCTTCTCTAACTTGGAGTGGAATATTCCAGCCGGTACGAGTAAGACATTGTTAGTCAGGCTTGATCTGTCCAACAACACTGCATCCGGAACAGGTGGTGACGGATATGCCTTTGATATTGGCGCCACCACAGATATTACGTCCTTGGATGCTGATTCTAAGACCGTAAACCCTGGTAATTCCAAGGTGAATGGCACTGTTGGCACTCCGACCAAGGTCTTAACGGTAAAGAATGGCGGTTCAATGACATTGGCAGTTGCCGCAGGGAGTCCTGTGAAAGGTGCCGTATGGTGGGGCCAGCAAAACGCGCCGGTCTCCAAGTTCAGATTGACTTCTACGGATGAAGGCCAATACATTGAGAAATTAACGTTTGCTGCCTCTGTTGCCGCTGAAGCTACAGATGCCGCCGCGAACGTCAAAGCTGTTTCCTTGGTCTACAAGAACAAAGCTGGAGATGTATTGACCACCACCCAGTCATTCAGTAACGCCGCTTCTGTGAACTTCGCATGGGCAGGTTCTGATGCCAATCGACCTTATGTACCTAAGGATTCAAGCTTAGATTTAACCGTAAACGCTAACATGAACACTAAGACCGAAGGAGCTACGAATGATCAGGGAGCAAATACCCCTGGTA
>Ga0209515_10004292_pt1 | contig 19393 bp, 22 predicted proteins | sample Subgroupgradi54m_FD_187454 | JGI IMG/M metagenome (GOLD analysis project Ga0209515, IMG submission 187454) | Subsurface groundwater microbial communities from S. Glens Falls, New York, USA - GMW60B uncontaminated upgradient, 5.4 m (SPAdes)... ...
CAGGAAGTTCGCGTGTTTGGAAAACCTACGGCGCCGTTTCCGCAGCCAAAGCAGCTCTTGAATCCCACATCCGCCAATTGGCTCTTGAACTTGCGCCGATGAAAGTCACTGCCAACGCCATTTTAGCCGGCGTAACAGATACTCCTGCGCTTCGGAAAATTCCCGGAAATGAATACATGATTGCTGCCGCGGCGAAAAAAAATCCGGGCGGGCGGTGTACGACTCCTCAGGATATTGCAAAAGCCATGGTTGCACTCTCAGACGGGCACACGGCCTGGATGACAGGAAATACGATTCGAATTGACGGCGGGGAAAACATTGTTGAATAAGTTTAAATTCGGTCTAGAATTTCTTTCAATGAATTAATTCGCAGTTCCTTCGGCACTGAATTTCTCCGCCATAAGAAGCGGCGGATCCGCCGTTCTGCTGGGCGGACATTTCCGCTTCGGTCAATGAGCAGCGGATGAATTCCCACCGCTTCCGCTCCGATAAAATCTTCTTCATAGGTATCGCCCACGTGGAGCGCTTCTTCCGGTCTCACCTTGGCCAAAGCCAAAGCCTCGCGGAAAATCTTCGCTTCCGGCTTCGTGGCTCCGCACAAACTGGAACTGACGAAGAAATTAAAATCTGATTCAAGGCCCAAATTTGCCAACAGTTTGGCGAGTCTTAAATCCCAATTGGAAACCACGCCCAGAATGATTTTGCGTTCTTTTAATTCATCCAAGACTTCTCTGACTTCAGGAAAAATCTCCCACAATTCTTTTTCCTCAAAAGATTTGTGAAGAGCTTGAAAAAATCGGTCGAATTCAGGAACACCGCCGTGAGACTCAAACACTTCTTTAACCAGCGAATACCACCACATTTTTTCCTTCTTTTCACTCGTTTCAGCGCCCAGCGAAGCAAGTCCGCCTCTTTTTTTCCAAGCCAAATAAAAAGTCGACTCTAGGAGCGCTGCGTCACAAGTTGCTCCGTAAGGCATCGCGGCCCTGGCATAGATTTGTCCGACGGATGGGTACGGCCGAAATAAAGTTCCGCCGGCGTCGAAAAATACAGCTTTAATTTTTTTGTGTTTCATCTGGATTCTTCTGATTGCTTTTAATTTTAACAAGTGCTCCGGCAATTTCCTGATGCGTGAAGTAAGTTTTCTCCTGCGGAATGTGAATCACGTAAATGGCTTTTAAAAATGTTCCGTAATCCAAATAATCCAAACTGACCAAATCTCCGGGTTTCAGATCGCTTAATTTTTTGAAATCTTTGAAGCCGGCTTCTGGGGATACTTGAAATTCAAGCTGGGAATGTTCTAACGTGGCGGGATGTTCAAAATCAACGCGTAAGATTCGGCTATTGGCGTCGACGCTGGCGACCGTTCCGTCAATTCGTTCGGGAATTTCTTCGGCGGTGAGGGGAGAAACGGAAAGAATAAACATTAACGTCATTGCGAGAAGGCCGAAGGCCGACGAAGCAATCTCAGATCTGGATTGCTTCGGCATTACTTTGATCCCTGCCTCGCAATGACAATTGCGCATCAAGAGTGCGCGATCAAGCGCTTCCATTCTGGATTCTTCATGACAAAACGTGCCACGTAAGGACATGACGGAATTACTTTTAGTTTATTCTGATCGGCATACTGGAAACCTGCCACCACAATTTGTTCGGCCAAACTTTTTCCGCGAAGTTCCGGGGGAACAAACGTATGATGAAAATTCAGCTTTTCGCCTTGCCGTTCATAATGAAGCAGCGCCTTTCCTTCCGGCGTCTCAATATAAAATTCCTGGGTCGCAGAATCATGCTTCACATCATTCATCCCCCACCACTTTCTAAATTATCCTCCACAAAGTAATGGAGGATCATTTGATTTCATCTCGTTTAAATAAGGGAATTAACGGATAAGAATGAAGCATTTCTTTGCCGCCTTCTTCGCGATCCAGTAAGCAGACCACACATTTCACTTTTGCGCCGGTTGCTTCGATTACCGAAATGGCGTTTTTGACTGAACTGCCGGTTGTGATCACATCCTCAACAACTAAGACGTTCATTCCGCTTTTCAGTTCCATGCCTTCAATTTGCTTTTGAAGCCCATATTGCTTGACTTCTTTACGGACCAAAAAAGCGGGAAGTTCTTTCTTGCGCTCCAGGAGAGCAAAGATAGAAACTGCGGTTGCGATTGGATCAGCGCCGATAGATGGCCCACCAATGGCATGGAAAGCATTGACATCGACAAGCTCTAAAATTGCCCGGGCTAATAAACTGATTCCCTTGGGATGAAGGGTCACTTTCCTGCCGTCAAAATAAGTTTGGCTCATTTTGCCGGAAGCCAACTTAATCGGCGCTTTGAGCTTGACGCAGGCGTGTTTAACCACCAGCGGAAGTAATTCTTTTTTTAGATCATCTAATTTTGACATTGGAATAAAGTAAGGTAAATGGATTATAATTGGCCAAACCATGAAGGTCAACCCGCGTCAATTTCAGAAGAAACTCCTGGCTTGGTACCACGTCCACAAACGGCCGCTGCCATGGCGCTTAGATGGAAATCCGTACCGCATTTTTGTCGTCGAAGTCATGCTTCAGCAGACTCAAATCAAAACCGTTCTTCCCTATTACGATCGTTGGCTCAAAACTTTTCCAGATGTACACTCGCTCGCTCGAGCACCGCTTGACAAAGTGTTGAAATTATGGGAAGGCCTCGGCTATTACAGCCGCGCGCGGAATCTTCACAAAGCGGCAAAAATGATTGTCGAAAAATTTGACGGAGTTATCCCCAGCGATCTGGAATCGTTAAGATCACTTCCCGGAATTGGGCGATACACGGCCGGAGCAATTGCCAGCATTGCTTATCAAAAGCGTGTTCCTTTGGTGGACGGCAACGTGTTCCGCGTTTTTTCGCGCGTGTTCAATTGTAAAGATGACATTGGAAAACCGGAAACGCAAAAGAAATTTTACGAGCTGGCGACTGATCTGGTTTCTGAAGAAGAGCCCGGAAATTTTAATCAAGCGCTCATGGAATTGGGATCCCTCGTTTGCATTCCAGACGTGCCTCAATGTCCGAGTTGCCCGGTAAAATCTCTGTGCATTTCCTTTAAAGAAGGAAATCCCTCCGAACTGCCCGTTCGCGCCAATGGCCTGAAAGTTAAAAAAATAGAAATGGTGGTTGGTTTGCTCACACAGGAAAACAAAATTTTAGTCCGCCGCCGGCCGGCCTCTGGAATCTGGGGAGGATTATGGGAATTACCGGGAACCGTGCGCAAAAAAGGTGAAAGTTTGGAAGTAGCGCTTCAAAATGAATTCCAAAATGAAATCGGAGTTGCGCTCAACATTCAAAAAAAAGTAAAACCGATTGAGCACCGATTCACCCACCGACTTGCTAAAATTCATCCGTTTGAGTGCAAACTTGAAAACGATCAGAAGTTCAAAATTAGGAATCGTAATGTCAAATGGGCCGATCGGAATGCGCTAGCAAAATTGTCTTTTCCCGTCCCTCATCAGAAAATCCTACAAGAACTTGTCATGACGTGCAAACCGTATTTGACACTTTAGCCAGCACACAGGTATGATTCACTAGACATGGACGCGCAAGGATTAATTCATCAACAATGTCTTCACACCTACGCCACCGGCGGCTGGTTTGATCATCCCAATCGAGGCGTCATTGAAGTCAGCGGCGCTGACCGAATTCAATTCCTTCATAATATTCTGACCAACGACATCAAAAAATTGGTTCCTAGAACCGGCGCTCAAGCTTGTTTGTTAACGGCCCAAGCTAAAATTATTGCGGCTGTGAATGTTCTATGTTTTGAAGATTTTATTTGGCTGGCATTTGATTATGTTTTAAGAAAACCGCTCATTGAAGCGCTTGAGAAATTCATCATCATGGAACAGGTTGTTCTAAAAGATCGATCGGATGAATTAAAGCTCTTCTCGGTTCACGGCCCAAAGGCAAAAGATCTGATGAGGACATTTGCTCAAAACTTACCTCAGGAAATGCTGAGTCATGTTTCTGCAATTGTCCGACCGGTCGGACAATTGAACATCATTCGAATTAATTTGGTTGGTGACAAAGGATACGCAATGTTAGTGCCTAAGAGCGAAACTGAAAACGTAAGGAAGTTAATTGAGGAACGAGCTTCTTCTTTGGGCATCATCAAACTAGAACCGGCGGCCGTTGAGATCATGCGAATCGCAGCCGCAATTCCAAAGTATGGTGTCGATTATGATGAATCTAGTATTCCGCTAGAATGCAGATTGGACCATACGATTAGTTTTACGAAAGGCTGTTTTCCGGGCCAGGAAATTATTGCGCGGCTTGACTCTCGCGGCGGAGTCGCTAAAAAATTGTGCGGCTTGGTGATTAAAGGTGAAATGCCTCCGAAAAAAAATGACCGGGTTTTAGATAACGGATTGGAAGTAGGCCAAATTACGAGCGCAGCGTTTTTACCAAACCTGAAGAAAACAGTTGCGTTAGGGTATCTGAAGAAAGAAAGTTGGGTGGTTGGACATCCACTAACGGTACAAATCGGAAAAGATCAAATTCCTGCGAGGGTCGAAGAACTTCCGTTTTACTCCAAATAATCACGCTGAAATTTCCAACTGGCGCTGAGCTCCATACACTCCAACCCAGAAAGCTGCTGTTTCAGCCATTCCCCACTGATTTCTTCCTAGATCTTTCATTTCGAGTCCGGCTTCGGCAAGTTGTTTTCTCAAAATCTCATGTTCGACGCCGGTGATTTTTGCAAGAATTTTGACGGCATTAAAATTAACCGCTATCTCAGCGGCATCATTCGTGAGCTCTGCCCGTTCGAAGTTCACTAATTGAATTATTTCAGGATGAATTAGAGAGATATTATTTCTTTCCTGTTCGTCATCAGCATCAACGATAACGCCTAATCTTTTCATGACTTCATCCTTAGGCAATCCAAACTTTAAGAAGTGATTCGCAATTGAACCACTAGTGACAGCGTCGTACATTTGTTTTCTAGTTTTATCTACAGAATCTCCTCGTTCTACCACGATAATTGATGCCAGATATTCTTGCGGAATACCCAATGCTTCAACCATATCTTTAGTTCCTTTTTTTACATACAGAACTGCCACCGTCTTCCCTACTGGGTTTTGTCTGAAGGATTGAATCAAACCGCTTATTTGAGCTTCGGCAACTTCTCTTTTGTTAGATACGGAAAACGCTAAAAAGACTTGTTCTTGTGTGGTGCGCGATGTACTTAAATAAGCGAGTGTACTTGAAACTTTGTTTCCAAAACCCGCGTTTGATATTTTCTTAGCAGATAAAACTTTTTCTTCCGAAGCTTTTTCTCTAATACGGGCTAATTCTTCAAGGGCCGGAATTCCATCTTGGATACGCGCATCTATTAATCTGAGTTCTGCTCTTGTGCTCGAAGCAAGCAAATTAAAGTAAGGACGCGCTCTTCCGTCAACTGAAGTGAACGGTCCAGGAATAAATAAACCGAACAAAATGGAATTTTTAAATAAACCATCAAGAGTTAAAACTCTTGATGGTTGACCCAACGAAACAACCGATGTGATATCTGGTAGATTTTCTCGTACCATGGGAGAAGGTGGTTGATGTTTGACAATACCAACTTTTTCAAGATCTCGTTCAGATATGGGAATATTGCCAACCATTCTTTCTGAAAAAATACTATTTTCATCAATTTCTCCAGCTATTTGAATGCCTTCCGGCTTACCATTAACGGTAAAGAATTGAGCTTCTGCTGTTTGGGTACTCGTAAAACCCCTCGTCACGTTTTTGACCTGATAATTAACGCCGGCGGGAATTCTAATAGTATCAAGTTTTGCTTGTGTTCTTGTTAAATCGAAATCCGGTGTGAGTTGAGTGATGGAGACGCCTGGTGCAAATACTTGCAGCGCAAGTTTTGCTTTCATATCGGGATTCGCATAACTGGGAACTTCGGCGGCAAAGGTACCTGCGAAGACACTGCCTGCGACGGCATCTTCTTCAAGCATCACTTTCAAATAGTTTTGATTTCCCTCTTTGACATCAACTTTGGGATTAATGATGACGTAAGAAATTTTTTCTTTTCTAAAATAATCGATCAAACCATCTTTATGAAATCCGCCGGTAACGATAATCGTTTTGTCCAAAGACAATGATTTCGTCTTGCTTAAAATTTTATCAATGAAGACTTCATCCCGTTTCAAAACGAGTTGATAAAAATATTCTACATCAGCCATGTAAGAATCCAACGCCGGAAGATCACCAACGGGCTTTGAGGCCACAGTCATCTTTTTAGCCAGTTCGTCAAGGTCCGAAAAAATCCGGGACGGCGTAACCGTTTGGCGGCCTTTCAAATAAAGCGCTATTTTTTCACGGCTCATTTCGAGGCGGAAAAATTGTTCGAGGAGCCCAACTCGGTCAATGATGGAAAGAAACATTTTTTCATCTTCAGCTGTAAATAGTTTTTCTTGAAGCATGTCTTCGAATTGTTTGATCTCGGCGAATAAAACGCGGTGATCAATTTCATCTTGATGAATCAGAAATTCGGCGAAGATTCGAAAAGCCGGATAAGCGACAAAATCAATTTTGGCTTCGTCGGCTAGTTGTGTAAGTTCTAAAAAATAAGTACGAGGATTAACGCCTTTGGCGCTTTCATCCAAATGAGACAGAAGTTCTTCGACTTTTTCTGAACCTGGCATTTTTTTTCGGAATTCGGCCTTAATCGCTTCTGTTTCTTTTTTAAGACCGGCTTTGTTGAGTTTTTCTTCCAAACTCCGAAGACGCATCAACCGAGTTAAGTTTGGATAATCCACCATCGTGGGTAATTCATTTAAGGAAACGAGTTTGTGCTTTTCGGATAATTGGTTCATATAAACCAGATAATCCAGGAAATCGATTTTGTCGGTTGAGAATTCTTCTGTTTTTCGCGTGAAATCGAGGAGTTCGGGATTGAGCAATTTGGGGCCGACATTTAAGATCAAACGATGGACTTCATCGAAATAGGGTTTCAGCTCAACTTGATGTTTGTAAATCGATTTGAACATTTTCAAATTTTCTGCATACAAGCTGAAATCTTCGACGCCGTAGAGTTCAACCGGTTTGTTGGTTTCAACCGCAAATGCATCAGCACCGGTAATTCGGCCTTCTCTCATGAGAAAGTCCACTAATTTCAAATTTGCTTCTTTTAAATAAGACGGCTGTAAAATAGCCGGATCAAGTTTGGAAACGGCGCCTTCCAATTGAATGAGTGAAAACTGATACTGTTCGACTAAATAATTAAGAATGCCTTTGATATTAACTTGGGCTTCGTAATTGGCATGAACGTTTTGAATGTGAACGACAAGCGGTGAGTTTGCATCTCCTTGAAACACTTCTTCAACCTGACCAAATTGTTCAGGAATGCTGATGTTGTAAGGATTAAGAACAGAACCTAATGAAGAAGCATTCGGATCGATTGGAACGCGACCTGCCGAGGCATTTAGATTACTTATAGGACTTGAATCAGAAACAGTGGAAGTCTGCTGGGCAAAAGCAAAATTGTTGCCTATGAAAAGAAAGCAAACAACAACGGCTAAGATTCTATTTTTTAGCTGATTCATCATATAAATAGTTTTATAAGATCTAAAAAAAGATCCTAAAAAAATTCCAGTAAAGTTTAACATATAGGGGTAGTAGAGACAAGGAGGGGCTTAATTTAATCTAAGTCGTTATATAATAATGACTTAATCATTCTGATACGACGAGACTCTATTCTTGCCGGTTTTCTTAGCATGGTAGAGCGCCCTATCAGCGGCTCGGATAAGAGACCGACTTGCGGGTAACTGGTCGGCTACTGAGGAAGCCACGCCTACGCTGACAGTGAAGTGAGCGACTTGATTCACATAGCTGAATTTTCGGGCTGCAATCTCGTTACAAATCCGGTCTCCAATTTGCGTTGCCTCATCCTTGCTCGTCTTTGGAAGGACAATGCAAAATTCTTCTCCGCCATAACGAACGGCAATGTCTCCTTCCCGGAGTTGCTCCTTAATGGCAAAACTCACATTTTTGAGCACATCATCTCCAAATGGATGACCGTAGGTATCATTAATGGCTTTAAAATTATCAATATCCACCATCAGTATCGATATCCCCATATCTCCACTTTGTTCTAAGGCGCCGCTGATGCTGGGTTCCAGAAAGCGCCTGTTATACAATCCGGTTAATGGATCAAGAGACACTTTGGTTCTGAGTTGAATATTTTCAAGCAGCGTAAAAAAATATCGATAAAAGGAAACCGCGACGAAGCCAAGCCAGCCGAATAATAATGGCGTGAAATAATCAAACAAAAAATTGTTCAGGAATAGAATAAAACTGAAAATCAAAAATATCAAGGAACCGCTCGCAAAAATCAAAAAGGCGGGCAAAACACTTAACTGAAAACTTAAATAAATTCCAAAAAATGAAAATAGAAACAGAAAAAAGGTAGGCATGAGCGGTGACAAGGGTTTTATGAAATCTTCTGACAGAATATTGGCCAATAAGTTCATATTAATAACAACGCCTGGCAAAAGTCCTAGAGGGGTATGATAAAAATCATGGAGAATTTTGGACGTGGTGCCAATCAGCACGATTTTCCCTTCAAATTGGGAACGTAAATCTGCTAGGGTTTGACTCTTTAGTTTCCAAAACTGAACGAGCTTAACTTCTTTAAAATCAAACCGGTAATTAATCCGAATTTTTTTAGGTTCCTGAAAATTAAGTTCGCTTTCACCCTTTGCGAGTCGCGCAATTTCGAGTTCCCAAGGTAGACCCACCGTTTTACCTTCGGCATCTTGATAAACCATGTTGGCGCGCCGGACAGTCAGATCTTGGTCTTGAATTTTGTTGATAATTCCAGTTGCTGCCGCATGAGCAAGGAATTCGTGATGAGGCACAATATAATTTCCATTGGTATCCACAAATGAAGCCAAGACCACCGGCGGCGAATGTTCAATAGCACTGGCAAACAAGAAATCATCGACGGGATCGCTTTTCCCTGAAAAAACAAAATCAAAAGCCAACACGCGCGGATTTGCTTTTGATACGTTCTCAATTAATTCGGCAAATACTTTTCGCTGAAACGGCCATTTTTGATTCAGCTTTTCGATCGACTCATCATCAATAATGATCAAGGCAATTTGGTCTAAGACCGGGGGAGTTTTGAGAATGGAGTTTCGAATTTTAAAAAGCAGGTCTTGTGCTTTTAGATTTGGGGTTTCGAGAATACCAACCGGTTTTAAAAGCGCCAAATAAAAAACGCTCAGACATGCACTGATGAGAACAGGCCGAAGCAAAGTTTTGGACTGAATTTTATTCATTAACGAGATGGGTTTTTGCAGGCTTCTTTGATCCGGTCTTCGATCACAGAAACAAGGCGCAAATCAAAACCAATGTAATTGGAGAGTGAAATGGATATTTTGGGGTAAGCGGCTTTGGCTTCACCAATAATGCGCGGAATATCATGTACAACATGTTTTCCGGTTTGAACAAAGTAAGGAACGACGACAACTTCTTGTGCGCCTTGGTTAATGCAAGAATTAATTCCGTTCGGAATGTTCGGGGATTGAAGTTCAAGGAATGCGGTTTGAAACAACGTGGATGAATCGCGTCTGCGCAGCTCGTCAATCACCAGGCTCATCGCCTCATTGGACCCTTCAATTTTGCTGCCGTGACCCACCAACAAAACTGCGCGCTTCACGCCTATGCTTTTTGTGTAGCGACTTCGCGAACTTCTTCCGTCAAAGCCGTGCTGAGATATCGTTCGCCAGCACTCGGTAAAATAACCACAATCAGTTTTTTCCGGTTTTCGGGTTTCTTGGCAATTTCCAAAGCTGCATGAACGGCCGCGCCTGAAGAAATACCGGCCAAAATTCCTTCTTCTCTGGCCAACCGTCGCGCCATTTTAAATGATTCCTCGCTGGAAACCTGAACGATTTCATCGATAATTTTGGTATTCAAAATATCGGGAATAAAACCGGCTCCAATTCCCTGAATTTTATGCGGCCCTGGTTTTCCGCCCGAGAGAACCGGCGATTCTTTGGGTTCCACGGCAATCGCTCTAAAAGAAGGTTTTCTGGTTTTAATAATCTCAGCAACGCCGGTGATCGTTCCGCCGGTTCCGATTCCGGAAATCAAAATATCTACTTTTCCGTCCGTGTCTCGCCAGATTTCTTCAGCCGTGGTTTTACGGTGAATTTCAGGATTGGCTGGATTTTTAAATTGTTGCGGCATGAATGAATTTTTATTCTCAGCAACTATTTCTTCGGCTTTACGAATAGCGCCCTTCATTCCTTCCGGCCCGGGAGTTAACACCACTTCAGCGCCGAGTAATTTGAGTAAATACCGTCGTTCCAAACTCATGGTTTCGGGCATCGTTAAAATCAATCGGTAACCTTTGGCGGCGCAGACAAACGCAAGCGCAATACCTGTGTTTCCACTCGTGGGCTCAATGATAATACTATTTTGATTAATGAGACCTTTTTTCTCGGCATCTTCAATCATGTTGACACCGATTCGGTCCTTAACGCTTGAAAGAGGATTAAAAAATTCGAGTTTGCATACGATATCTGCATCAACTCCTTGAGTCACTCGGTTAAGTCGGACAAGCGGGGTATTTCCGATGGTTTGTGTAATATTGTCATAAATTTTCATAACAACTCCTGGTTTCTACAAATTTGAGGGAAAGTAATACTGATTTTAAACGTTTATCATAGTCAGTCAAGCGAAAATACAGGCGTAATTCAAGTGATTTTCCTATACAAAAGGAATTTTAAAATGCCACAATGGCAACATGTTTTCCAAAAAACCCACTCTGAAAGAAATTTCTCCGGAAGAATTAAAATTAAAATTGGATCATGGTGAAAAAATAACTTTGATTGACGTTCGAGAAGCGGATGAATATGAAATCTGCCATCTGAAAGAGGCAAAATTGATTCCCTTAAGACAAATTCAGAATTGTGCGTGCGAACTAAATCCCAAGCAGCTAACGGTTCTCTATTGTCATCATGGCATGAGGAGTGCTCAAGCGGCCCTGTGGCTCATGCAAAATGGAATTCAAAATGTGGCCAGTCTCAACGGCGGCATTGATGCGTGGGCCCAGCAAATTGACCCCGAAATGGAACGTTACTAAATCTTCTTCCACTCCTCAATCAAATGCTTCAAATGCTCGATCATCAGCGGTTTTTTTCGGGGATCACGGAGAATATAGGCAGGATGAAATAGCACCATCATTTTGGTTCCCAGATATCCTTCATATTCAAAGAAGCGGCCGACTTCTTCATTCATAGAAAAATCTTTTTTGGACGGAATGATATGTTTGAGCGCCGTCGCTCCTAATAAAACAATGATTTTTGGCTTTACCAAATCAATTTGTTTTTTTAAAAACGGCCTGCATTGAGCCGCTTCTTCCGGCTTGGGTTGCCGATTCTCCGGCGGGCGGCACTTGACCACATTAATAATTAAACTGTCTTGATTGGTATCGAAGCCAAGATTTTGAAGCAGATCATCCAACAACCGGCCGGCCCTTCCGACAAACGCTTTTCCCTGAAGATCCTCATTTTCTCCAGGAGCTTCACCAATCATTAAAACTTTGGCGTTTGGATTTCCACGGTCTACAACAATATGATGGCGAGTTTCATGCAGCGGGCATTGGGTGCAATTTGATTCAATCAGCCCCGCCTTAAATTCAGAATAAGTGCCGGCCTTTAAAAAATCTACTCTCTTTTGATCGGATAAGTCAAATTGCATGGTCACTTTCCTGATCGTTAGTATAGACAACGAAATAAATGTTTTCCACGTGTCTTTTATAAGCTATTATTTAGCCAAATGAGACCATTTTTTAATTTTTTGCGCGTTTTTTTTGTTTGGGCCTTCGTCGGTTTATTAACGTTTCTTGCTTTTTTGGGCATTGCTGTTTCTAGATTGTTCGACCGCAAAGACCGGTTCACCTACCGGCTGGCCAATTTATGGGGGCAATTAATCGTCAAGATCAATCCCCAATGGAAAATCAAAATTACAGGGACGCATCATATTAAAAAAGACAAAGGCTACGTCATTGTGGCCAATCATGCCAGTCTTGCGGATATTGTTTGTCTGTTTTGTCTGGGAAAACATTTCAAATGGATTGCCAAATCAAGCCTTTTTAAAATCCCGGTTTTTGGCTGGACCATGTCGCTTCTTAATTATATTCCCTTAAGCCGCGGACGGCACGGCAGCATTCGGGATAGTTTTAATGAAGCCATTGATTGGCTGAATAAAGATATTTCGGTATTGATTTTTCCCGAAGGAACGCGCAGCAGATCGGGGCAATTGGCAGAGTTTAAGAACGGAGCTTTTAAATTGGCGCTGCTGACGAAGAAACCGATTGTACCGGTGGTTATTAGCGGAACCGGTGAAGCCTTAACGAAAGGCCGGGCGACAATGGCAGCAAAAGTATCCGGTTCGCTGAAAGTGCTCCCGCCTATTGAAATAGGGGACTACGAAGGATCAGATTATGAAAGCCTGAAAACAAAAGTTTGGAATTTAATGAATCAGGAATTGACAGAATAAAAAAGGGGACAGGCATTTCGTGTCTGTCCCCTTTTTTCTAAGAGTTCTTCTCCGCCAGATCACCCAACCAAGGGAGTTTGTATTTCTCACCTTGATAAGCTTTCACCATCAACACGATCCAAAGCACCACCGCGGTAATGGACAACAAACCACTGATCACAGCGCCCAAAACAGGAATAAACGCAATGATCCATTGAGCCACAAAAATAAAACCAAATGTGGCGATGGATTGAAGCGCATGAAACCGGACAAATTTATTGTTTTTTTCGATGAGCAGAAAAATCAACCCCGTAATAAATCCGAGCAAATAAGACAGCAAAGCGGCTACGTTTGGTTTGATGCCGGTGTCCGTCGTTCCCCAATCTTGAGTTTGATTCTCTGCCATGGATAGCTCCTTTTATCTATTTTTGACTCGCAGTTTGATTCTGATCTGAATTTGTTAAGGCCAATATTTTTTCGATAATTTCTAACTTGATCCTAATATCTTCGACCAATTCCGGCGGAAACTCAATGGCCTGTAATATGTTTCTGGCTTCACTCCAATCACCCTGTTCGATCAGGGACAAAGCTTGTTGATACTGTTTTTGAATGTTGGCTAATTCCCCCGATGTGTTGGAATGAACTATTTTTTCTTTTAAATTCAAATCGACCGTGAGTGCTTTTAAATTAATCGCTGTATCCGGTTTGGGTGAGGCTTCGGCTTGGATGGCATTTTGAATTTCTTGATCGAGCGCATTAAAAGAAGGCGGGAACGGCACGGTTTGATCCTTGGGTTTTTGCTCAAAGGCCTTTATCTGATCTTTTAATTGAGTCATCATCGTCAGCGTCTTGTCCCATTCTTGAAGTTCCAAGACCGGAAACAAAGCTTGGTAGGCAGCAAAAATAGCATTTACCTCTGTGAGATAGTTTTGGCCCACTAAATGTTGATTCAGAATGGCAATCTTACCGATGACATCATTAATGTATGGGCGCAGCATCACCAAAACCACAGCGCGGTGAAGCTGCCGATTATTCCGGTAAATGGGAAACGCAAGCGAATCTATAAAATGGATTCGTGCCTCAGCGTAATTGCCTTGCTTAAACGCTTTAACAGCGGCCGGGTAATTTTTTTCAAAGACATTGATGAGACTTTTTTCATAACCCCAACCGAGCTGAATTTTTCTTTTCTTTTGTTCATCCGTCAGCATTTTCTCAAAATCTTTTTTCTTCCACGGAATGATCACGGGTTTTTCTGCCAATTTGGCCGGAAACGAGACTTCTTTCTTAAGAATTTTCTCTTCATCCTCGGTGATTTGTCTGGGAACGGTAATTTGAAACGGCCGGGACAATTGTGTTCGCTCTGATTCAGAAAGCACTTTAGAAATTTGCTCCGGCTTTACTGCTTTGGTGGATGTTTCTTTTTTAGTTGGCTCGAAAGATTTGGTTTTTATTTGATTTAGGAATCCTGTTTGTTTGAGCACGAAAAAAGCGCCGGCGAGCAGTCCAATAACAATAACAAAAGCCGATAATTTAATCGGAATTCGAACGCGCGATTTTGGTTGATTGGCCGTTACAGACTTGGGGATGTTAACTTGTTTGGGCGCCCCTTCTGCTTGTTCGCTAACGAGAGAGGTTGTCCAAAAACAATTGGGGCAGCGCTGGAAGTCGCGCTCAGAGAGTTCAAAGGTATGACTGCAATGCGTACATTTGTATTTCATCCCCCACCACTTTCTAAAAATATTTCATCGAAATTATGACAGATACAAAATGGCTGGGTTTTGTTCTCACAAACGGTGTAATGTTGCATAAAGTGGTGGGGGATCATGAAACGATAGTTTAGGAGGGAATACTAGAAGAATCAACTCGAAATTACGCCGCTAGCTTATCGACATCTTCCAGGATTTTCAGAATTTCTTCGCGCAGATGATCGCTCTTCGTTAAAATCCCGGAATACTGGCTCGTTTTATTAATCAACGGAATGATCTTATCCTTGGAGAATCCGGTAATAAAATAAACGGGTAAATCAGATAAGGATTGGATGTATTGGATCACCGGCAAAATCTGGCTGCCGTTGATTCTAGGAAGGTAAAAATCAATAAATAAAACATCCGGCCCTATCTTGATGATTTCATCAATCGCATGGTAGCCGTTATTAACATGAAGCGTTTTGATCTCAAAGTGTGGGTGTTGGATTCCTTCCTGAATCAGTGTTAGAAAGTCTGGGTCGTCGTCAACGAAAAATGCAACTTTACGATTATCCATATGTTGTCGGCCTCACAGAGGGCGGTAATTTAAATATAACACGGGCTTCTGGAACTTAAAAGATGGGATTAATTCTTAATTGTTTTTAATAAGTCACTTTCGGAAGGCAAATTCGTAAGGCTTTGCGTAGTAATCTTCTCCTGCTTTTTCAGCCAAATCATTGTGATGACCGCCTTTAATTTCGAAGAAACTTTTAGGTTCAGGCGCTTTTTTAAATAAACGCTGACCCATCGAAAATGGGACGACTTCATCCTCAGTTCCTTGAAGAATGAGAACCGGGGTTTTAAGTTTCGCAATGTTTTCTTCATTATTCATTTCAAAATCTTTGAGCATAAAATCGGGCGCCATTCCATAAAGAAGCTTGGCCATGTCTTTAAGCGACGTAAAAGGCGCTTCCAAAATGATGGCTTTGAACGTTTCATGGCCGGCCAACTCAATAGCCGGAACCGAACCCATGGATTCCCCATAGAGAATAATTTTGGATGGGTTCAAATTTTTTGCTTTCTTAAGCCACGCAAGTCCAGCCTTGGCATCCTTAATGAGATCAGCGGATGATTGAATGGCTCCCTCGCTTTTTCCATACCCCCGGTAATCAATGAGCAGCGCCGAAATTCCGCGTTTGACCCAAGCTTCGGCTTTCGGAAGCCGGATAGAGATATTGTCGGCGTTGCCATGAAAAAGGAGCAGACAAACTTGCGCATTTGGAGCCGGAAAAAACCAGCCGTGAAGTTTCACGCCGTCTTCTGTCCTCATGGAAACATCTTCAGCCGCAAGACCGACACTTTCCGGCTTGTGTGAGAATTCTTTGACCGGGAAAAAAATCATGGAGGCGATCATGAGATTAATGTATAGTGATGGTACTTATGGAATTTGTTCAAAATGTGTTCTGGCTCCTGATTGCTTACCTCATCGGTTCCATTCCAACCGGATATCTCATTGCCAAACGCGTGCGCGGAGTTGATATTCGCGAACACGGAAGCGGAAATGTCGGGGCCACCAATGTCTTTCGTGTTGTCGGAAAATCTTGGGGAATCACGGTTCTCGTCATCGACATGCTCAAAGGATGGGTAGTCACGGCGATTCTCGCACCCACTTCCCAAGCATATCCCGAATTGGGACTTTCCATTAAACAATTTTTATTTGGGGCAGCTGCCATTGCCGGCCACACGTGGACGCCGTGGCTGAAACTCAAAGGCGGAAAAGGGGTGGCGACTTCGTGCGGCGCACTGTTCGGAATATTTCCGTTTGCAACCGTTTTGGCGCTGGTGATTTGGACTGTCGTGTTCCTCATTTGGCATTATGTTTCGCTGGCTTCAATTATTGCTGCAATTAGTTTTCCGCTTTCTTTGCTTCTTTTTTACCGCGATGTTGATTCTTTTGGAATTGTTTTCCTCATCAGCTTAGCGCTAAGCTCACTACTCATCTACAATCACAAATCTAATATCGAACGCTTACGGCGCGGCCAAGAACTGCGCATTCAGTTCGGAAAAAATAAATCGTCTACTTCTGAATCTTAGAAATTAAATTATAAAGCCACGCAATAAAACCGCCGGCAATGATCCCTTCTAGAAGCGCGTAAGCCGTCCCGATCAAAATAGAGATTAAAGTCGGTTCCGCGTGAAAACCGGGCGAAATGGAACTGACGAACCATAAAAAAGTCAGGCCATAAGTGGGAACGATCAAATTAATCAGCCCGACCACAGAAACGCAAACAGCCCAAAAAATCCCAAGCGTGAGCGCAAGAGCCCAAACTGAAAGCTGCTTTTCCACAAACAACTCCTTTGTTGGTGTAATTATTTTCCTGATGCTTCCTTGATGAGCGGTTCTAGCTCACCACGTTCATGCATTTCGTGAACAATGTCACAACCGCCGATTAATTTTCCGTTAATAAAGATCTGTGGAAAGGTCGGCCAGTTTGAATATTGAGGAACCGTTTGGCGCAGATCATTATTGGCAATCACGTCCCGGGTCGCAAACGGAACCTTAAAACCTCTAAAGAGACTCACTGTTGCAGCTGAGAATCCGCATTGCGGCGCGTCCGGTGTTCCTTTCATATAAATTAAAATCTTGTTGGTTTCGACGTCCGATTTAATTTGTTTAAGCAAATCTTGAGACATGCTTTTTTCTCCTGTTAATTAATAATTTGAAAATCGTTTCCGGATGACCTTGTCTTCTTGCTCCAAGACTCCGGAGTTTCTGTTTTAATTTGCACGGCGTGAATTCGGCCGTCTTTTAAAGCACTTTCCACAGATTGCTGAACCATCCGGTGCTGGTCGATTAAAAGCTTTCCTTTAAATTCTTGGGAAACAACCAGAATTTGAAAATGGTCATTGCCGCCCGTCATGTCAATCACTTCCACATGGGCATCAGGAATTGCTTTTTGAATTAATTCTTTTACACCAGATTCTTTCATCATTTTGAATTTCCTGCCTTCTCAAGTGTTTTCAGGAGCGGTGCCAAGTTCTCTAGAAATTCAGCCGGCGGCACGTATCCGGTAAATCGCATCTTGGTTACTTCTTTGCCTTTCGGATCTAAAAAGAGCACGGTTGGAACGCCTGAGATCTCAAATTTTTCAATCGGTTTCATAGCTTCATCCGAATTCGGATTTGTCGCATCTACTTTTAAGCGGACAAAAGGCTCCAGCGCCCGAATCACTTTGGGATGAGTATAAGTATACTGCTCTAGCTCGTGGCATGGAAGACACCAATCGGCGTAGAAATCAATCACAACGGGCTTTCCTTCCTGTTTAGCCAATTCTAATTTGGCGGCAGAATATTCTTCCCACACAACGCCCTGCGTCGGCTTAGACGTCAGCATAAAAACAGCCAAAGCAACGGCCAAAGTTCCAATTCCCAGTTTCACTTTTTTGAAGAGACTTGACTTGTTTCCCGTCTTATCTAGGAAACCGAGATAAATTCCACCGACAATCAAACTCACAGGAATAACAAACGATAAAAAATTCGGATAAAGGGAAAGCGAGAAATAAAAAAGCGCTAATCCAAAAAGAACAACCCCAAATACTTTTTTAATCCAAATCAGCCAATCCCCGGAACGCGGGAGTTTTTTGATTAAATCTGAAAATGTTCCGATGAGCAAATACGGAAGACCGAGTCCTAAAGCGAGAATAAAAAAAACAAAAAAACCGGAAACCGGATTTCCAGATTGACCCACCAAGGCCAACAGTCCAACAATCGGCGGCCCGATACAAGGGGCCGCAAAAATACCGACAAAAAGTCCGGACAAAAAAAGACCCACAAAACCGGTTCCCTTTTTTTGGCTGACCCGATCCAGAAGCCAAGCCGGTAATTGGAATTCATAAATTCCGAACATGCTTAAGGCCAAAACAAACATGACGGCCGAAATCACCAGAAGTACCCACTGGTTTTGAAGAAAGGCGCCGAAAAATCCTCCGGTCAAAGCTGCAATCACGCCCAGCATGCTATACATAGAAGCCATGCCCGCAACATAAGCAAGCGCTCTTAGAAAAGAAGCGCCCGTGGATTTTTTCTTCTGATCGGTGAACAGTGCAACCGTCACCGAAAGCATCGGATAAACGCAAGGCGTTAGATTCAGCGCCAGACCGGTAAAAAACACCCCAACTAAAGTGATGAATGAAAAATTCATAGTCTCCAGTTCGTGTTAGAAAAAATTAGTGTAAGGCCGATGATGGGGAAAATCAATACGGTTTTACGTTGAGGCTTTGTTCATTTCTGAGGAATGATTCCGTCCTCAAGCCAGCTGTATTTTCCGTCGAGCGCATTTCGGGCAATCCGGTAGGCATAGGCATCGTTATTTCGAAATAAAGCGCTAAAATGCCGGTTGATTCGAGACCGGGCATCCAAACAAAAAAGATCCGCTAGTTCAATAGAACTTTGATCCGATGGATTTTTTGCAACCAAAAGAGCCGAACGTGAACAGGTAGCCGCCATCGCAAATAAATCGGTTCCGATATTCACAATGCGGGCCAACAGACGCTGTTTTTTCTCAAGACCCTGTTGATAGAGCATCATTGCCAGAAATAAATTTCGGGCCAGGCGGTGACTCATTCGGTTGACATAGACAATGTGAGATCTGAGTTTGTCCGGAACCTGTTCTAAATTTTTGACGTTGGGTATGTAAAACCATTGCTTCACATACCAAACAGAATAAAAAACAAACAAATCAAAAACCATTTTTATTTTCTTAAAAATGCTGATTTCAGGATCGAGCAGCGGAAAAATTCTCCGGGCATGAGGGTCGAGTGCTTCGCGCGCAATAAAGAGCCGCATAATTTGGCTTGTTCCTTCAATGATCGTATTAATTCTGGAATCCCGCATCACGCGTTCTACCGGAATGCCGGCTTCCCCGCGAGCTTTGAGTGACTCGGCCGTTTCATAGCCGCGTCCCCCGCGAATTTGAACCGTAGAATCCACAATCCGCCAGCTGGCTTCCGTGCAAAATAACTTTGCAGCGGCCGCTTCAAGCCGAATGTCGATATTTTTCAAATCAGCAAAGGCCGACGACAGCCAACCGATACTGTCCATCGCAAAAGTCGTTGAGGTCATTTGGGCGATTTTGGCGGCCACAGCCTCGTGATGTCCCACTGGTTTCCCCCATTGAACGCGTTCATTGGCCCACTTC
>Ga0209515_10004293_pt1 | contig 19391 bp, 22 predicted proteins | sample Subgroupgradi54m_FD_187454 | JGI IMG/M metagenome (GOLD analysis project Ga0209515, IMG submission 187454) | Subsurface groundwater microbial communities from S. Glens Falls, New York, USA - GMW60B uncontaminated upgradient, 5.4 m (SPAdes)... ...
GGGGCAACAACAGGTGGTATTTGTTTCCCCAAGTCAGCCGAAGAGTGGCCAGCAGCAACAAGCCCCATCGACTCAACCGCAGTCGACCCTTCCTTCCTCAGGACAAGCAGGAGTAACACAATCTCAAGTTCAGCAACCCGCGCAGACGCCACCAATTGCTGCTCCTCAAATCCCGGTACCGCACACCCAACCCGTTGCTCCCGTTGTTCAGAAGGTACCCCTTCCTTCGTCAGGACAAGCACCTCGGGAAACCTCGGGACAAGCACCTCCTGCGCCAATCGTTGCTGCGCAGATTAGTCAGACACAAGCAAACATTGCCCAAACCATTAAAGAACTTGAGCAGGTGACGAAAAAATCTCAGCAACAAGAACATAAGCAGGAAGAAAAGAAAGAAGCACCCAAAGCGCAACAACCTCAAGAACAGCACAAAGAAGAGAAAGGAAAAGGAAAGGAGCAATAATAACCAGGTAGTTGGTTTTTTCGTGAACCGTTCTTCATGATATACTCATGATGGCGGTTTTTTTATTGGTAAAAAATTATGGCAACATACGAAGATTTTCAGAAACTAGATATTCGGGTTGGGAAGATCATTAGTGTTGAAGACTTCCCCGAGGCGCGAAAACCCGCGTATAAATTGACGATTGATTTTGGTCCGGAGATTGGGATGAAAAAATCGAGTGCACAATTAGTCAAATATTATAAAAAAGACGAGCTCGTGGGTAAAAAGGTACTCGGCGTGGTGAATTTTCCATCACGTCAAATTGGGCCGTTTCTCTCAGAAGTGCTTACTCTTGGCGTGCCGGATGAGGAAGGTGAATGTGTGCTTATCGTGCCGGATAACAGTGAAGCTATGGTAGGAGGAAAACTTTATTAATGCACGTCATTCTGGGGAGGAGCGAAGCGACGACTCCAGAATCTAATCCTGGATAAAACCAGGATGACAGATAAAATGGAAAAACCAGCATGACGGTGGGATTCTGGACGCGCTCGATGACTCACTTGCCAGAATGACGAGAGGTGATATGGAACAGGGATATGTTTACATTATGTCCAATGACAGGCCTACATTGTATGTAGGCGTTACGAGTAATCTTATAAAAAGAGTTTATGAACATAAAAGTCATGCAGTAGCCGGATTTACTGCGAAATATAATTTATGCAAATTGGTTTATTACGAAGTACATGATACGATTAAAGAGGCAATAATAAGAGAAAAACAGATAAAAGATATGAATAGAAGCGATAAGCTGGACATGATAAGGAAAATGAATCCTGAATTTAAAGATTTATACGATCAGATAATAAAGTAAAAGAGATGCTGGATAAAACCAGCATGACGAGAGGACAAACGAAAATGATGAAAATAATTCCCACCGTCATTCTGGGGATCCGTCAGCTGACGGAGACTCCAGAATCAAAAACGGTATCAAAACGATCCTGGATGGGACCAGGACGACGATTGGACAAGCAAGGATGACAAAGAGCGTTATAAGATTCAATATGGCAACGTTTGAAAAAAAGGAACTCAAGAAAAAAAGCGAGAACCTCTCCGACTGGTATACGGATGTGGTTTTGAAAGCCGAACTTGCTGATTATGCGCCGGTGAAAGGCACGATGGTGATCCGCCCCTATGGATACGCCATTTGGGAGCACGTACAGGAGATCATGAATGGATTCATGAAGGCCGCTGGGGTGCAAAATGCCTATTTTCCGCTATTTATTCCTTATTCACTTTTGGAAAAAGAAAAAGAGCATGTGAAAGGATTTTCACCGGAGCTAGCAATCGTGACGATTGGTGGTGGGGAAAAACTGAAAGATCCGCTCGTTGTCCGACCCACATCAGAAACCATTATGTACGAAATGTACAAAAAGTGGATTCATAGTTGGCGCGATTTACCCCTTCTTATCAATCAATGGAACAATGTGATTCGTTGGGAAAAGCGTACCTATTTATTTTTACGAACCATGGAATTTTTATGGCACGAAGGACATACGGCCCATGAGACAGAAAAAGAAGCAATACATCTTATTTTTAAAACTTTGGAATGGTATAAAGCGGTGTATGAAGAATATTATGCTATTCCGGTGGTTATAGGGACAAAAAGTTCTTCCGAAAAGTTTGCTGGAGCAAAAGATACCTATACAGTAGAACTCCTGATGCCTGACGGAAAGGCGCTGCAAGGAGCTACCTCTCACAATCTGGGACAGAATTTTTCCAAACCATTTGAAATTAAATTTCAAAATAGGCAAGGTCAGCAAGAGTTTGTCTGGCAAACATCATGGGCAATTACCACCCGCTCAATCGGCGCGTTAGTCTTGGTCCATGGTGATGATAATGGACTTATCTTGCCGCCAAAAATTGCACCAGTCCAAGTGGTCGTCGTTCCTATTATGAAAACCGGAGGCGATGCCAGTCTCGTATCAACGTATTGCCAGGACTTGAAAGAAGCATTGCAAAATGGGGGAGTTCGGATTCATTTGGATGACCGCAGCGAGCCCAGTGTTGGTCGCAGATTTAATGAATGGGAAGTCAAAGGCGTGCCTTTGCGATTTGAAGTCGGAGAAAAAGAAGTGAAAGAGCGCAGTGTGACCATTGCACGGCGCGATACGGGGAAGAAGGAAGTTGTTGACAGAACTCATGTGTTAGGGGAGACGCAGAAGCTTCTTGAGGAAATCCAGACGCATCTGTTTGCCAAGGCAAAAAAGTTTCTTGAGGCAAATACGCACGAAGTTTCTTCTTATGATGAATTTAAAAAGATTATGAGTTCGACTCGCGGTTTCTTGCGAGCGTTTTGGTGTGAAGATGCTGCGTGCGAAGCGATGATCAAAGAAGAAACGAAAGCCATGACGCGCTGTCTCCCCTTAGATACGAAGAAAGAGAAAGGCGTTTGTATCCACTGCGGCAAATCTGCCACTCACCGTTGGATTTTCGCCCAAGCGTATTGAGATGGTTACTGAGGTTGTTCACTCTGTCATTCCCGCCCCATGTCAAAGCATGGGGTAAACTCCATCGGGAATCCATCATCAACATACAGTTTCCAACTATGGATCCCGCCCGGCGGGATGACAAAAAGATGCAAAAACGGTATACTTAGTCAGTGAAAACCATCGTTACCCATATCGGCCCGGATTTGGATGCCATAACGAGTGTTTGGCTTGTCAAAACCTTCTTTCCTGACTGGGAAGAGGCGGCACTTGCATTTGTTCCGGCAGGGACGACCCTTGAGAAAAAACCAGCCGATAGTGACGTAGAAGTTTGGCACGTTGACACCGGATTTGGGAAATTTGATCACCATCAGACAAATGCAGACACGTGTGCATCTCTTTTAGTCTATGAAGAGCTAGTGAAAACTCGCGGAGAAGATGAAGCGCTGCGTCGGATGGTGGAGGTCGTGAATGACTTTGATCATTTTCGGGAAGTCTTTTACCCAAACCCGACCGCTGATTTTTGGGAATTTAGTCTCGCGACGCAAATTGACGGGTGGCGGCTTTTGTTTGCCGACAATCCTATTAAAATCGTTGAGCTGGGCATGCAGGCGTTAGACGCCATCTACAAATCGTTTCAAAATAAAGTGTGGGCCCAAAAAGAACTAAAAGAAAAAGGCATCGAGTTTGAAACCAAATGGGGAAAGGCAATCGGCATCGAAACGGTCAACGATGAAGTGGTACATTTGGGACAAAAGATGGGATACGTCGTGGTGGTTCGCAAAGATCCAAGAAAAGGGTATCTGCGGATTAAGTCGTTGCCCAAAGATGAGATAGATCTTGAACCCATTTACAATATATTAAAAAAAGAAGAACCGGAGGCGACGTGGTTTTTACATGCCAGCCATCACATGATACTTAACGGCAGCAGCAAAAATCCCGATATGAAGCCGAGTAAAAAACCATTGAAAGAAATTATTGAGGTCGTCAAACATGCATAAATTATTCTTCGAGCGAAGCGAGAAGTTTAAAAATAGTTCTCGGCTCCGCCTCGAACAATAATACGGTGCGCCAGTTTTTATGGATGATTGTATCTATTGTCAAGTGATTTTAGGAAAATTGCCGGGAACATTTTTATATAAAGACGATGATGTAGTAGTGATAAAAGATATTCATCCGCAGGCGCCGGTGCATTGGGCGGTCGTTTCTAAAAAACATATACCGGAGTTTATTGAAGCGGATGATATGATTATTGAAAAAATATTTCGTATTGTAAAAAAAATTATTAAAGACGAGCATATTGTCAACTACCGCATCGTCAATAATGGCAAAGGTACGGCACTTATAGATCACTTGCATGTTCATGTGCTGGGACAGGTCGAAAAATTTAGGAAATTATGATTGGGGGTGTTATTTGATTTATGGTATTTGTAAAAGCGCAACCAGGAGATACATCTGATTCTTTGATTCGAAAGTTTACGCGAAAAGTATTGGCAGAAGGAATTTTGCAGGATCTTAAGAAACGAGAATTTTATCAAAAGCCAGCAGAAGTGCGGAAAGAGAAGAAACGGGAACTTGCCCGTCGTCTCAAACATCCGAATCGATATTAAAGTATGATTATTGTTCGAGGCGAAGCCGAGAACTATTGGCTAGACTTCTCACTTCGTTCGAAGAATAGTATAAAGCGTATCTATGTTGCTTGATCAACTAAGACAAGACGTCAATGCGTCGCTCAAGATTGGCGACAGTCTCCGCGTGCAAACACTGCGGTTTTTGCTTGCTGCAGTCAGAAACGTTGCTATTGCAAAATACGGGGCTGCCGGCGAGGCATCCATTACTGATGCGGATATTCTGGATGTAATTAAAAAACAGGTCAAAACGCACCACGAGTCTATCGTTGCATTCACAAAAGGCAATCGGCCGGAGTTAGCACTAAAAGAAGAAAAGGAACTTGCAATTTTGGAAGCATTTCTTCCCAAACAAATCTCCGATGAAGAACTTAAAAAATTACTCGAACCTGTGGTTGCAACGGGAGAGAAAAACCCTTCGGCAGGCTCAGGGCAAGCTTTTGGACTTCTCATGAAACAGGCAATGGCAGCAGTGGGAGGAAAGGCAGATGGAGGAAGAGTGTCGTCGATGTTAAAAGAGCTAATCTAACGAACGTTGTATAAATCCAAGTTCAAAATCCAAATGACTAGTCAAGTTCAAAGTTCAAAATCCCAAAAATTTGAACTTAGAGCCTGTTTGAAAACTCGGTTCTACCTGCGTTCGCTCGTCATGCTGGCTTGTCCAGCATCTGTTTTTGATTCTGGACGCGCTCGAAGACTCGCTTGCCAGAATGACGAAACATAGTTTCCAAACAGGCTCTTAGAATTTTGGACTTGATTTGACATTGGAAATTTGGACTTTTTATTATGATTACCGTTTTATTTCAAACTGAATCCCATTTTCCTGTGTCGCGGGAAAAAGTAAAAGAGGCCGTCATGACAGCCCTTACCAAAAAAATACAAAGTGACGCGGAGGTGAGCGTGTCTATCGTCGGTGATCGACGGATGCGAGAACTCAATCGTACCTATCGCCACATCGATGAAACTACTGATGTACTTTCTTTCCCACAAAACGATCCTTCTGCCGCCTCCAAACCATTTGTCGACCCACCAGATAATATTCTTCACTTGGGAGATATTATTGTTTCTTATCCTCAGGCAGTGGTGGAAGCAAGCGAAGACAATATGATGGTAGATGATAAAATTATTCAATTAGTGCTTCATGGTTTGGACCACCTGATGGGCATCCATCATCCGGAGTAATTATGTCTTTTTACAGAATCTATCGTCCACAAGTTTTTGAAGAGTTAGATAACGTGCGGGTTCGCGAGACCCTGTTGTCTTTTTTATCCAAAGACAAAAAAGATCTGCCGCATGCATTTTTATTTAGTGGGCCAAGAGGAACGGGAAAAACGACGGCTGCGCGGCTTATTGCAAAACTCTTCCAATGTGAAAAACCGAAAAAGAGCGGTGAACCCTGTGGCATCTGCGACCAGTGTAAAGCAATTGCAGCGGGGAGAGCGATAGATGTGATAGAAATTGATGCAGCCAGCAATACCGGGGTAGATAATATCCGTGATCTTCGCGAAAAAATTATGCTTGCTCCGAGTGTTGCCAAATGGAAAGTGTATATTATCGACGAAGTGCATATGCTGTCAACGGGCGCGTTTAATGCACTTTTGAAAACGCTTGAAGAGCCTCCCGCGCATGCGGTATTTATTTTAGCCACTACTGATGTGCAAAAAGTGCCCCTCACCATTCAATCACGCTGTATGCACCTTACATTTACTCGGCCTAGTGTCGAGGAGGTGGTGGGAGCACTCATTCGTATTGTGGAAAAAGAGCATATACCAATTGATGATGACGCCCTTCGTGTTATTGCTTCTTCTGCTGATGGTTCGTTTCGAGATGCGGTGAAATTCCTTGAACAAGTGAGTTTCAATAAGGGAAAAATTACATCAGAGCGGGTTTTGGATTTTCTTAGTCTTGCTACAGTGAAAACTGTTGCTGATTTTCTTACTCTTCTGTTTGAAAAAAGAGATGCGAAGGAAAAGATGAAAAGAATGTTTGATTATCTTCAAGAAGTAGTCAATCAAGGCGCTGATATGAAGGTATTTTTGACGCAAGTCCTAGAAGTATTAGGCAAGATGTTAGTGCGAGGAGTTCAAGGAGAAGAGCCAGACGCGAGCAATCTTTCTTCCACTAAACGAGCAATTCGTCAATTTACTCAGGCATTTAGTGAACTTCGATCTTCTCCTATTCCACAACTTCCCATCGAGCTTGCTATTGTAGAATTTTGCGAAGAAAAAGGAGAAATGAAAGAAGTTGCATCAGTTTCTGTACAAAAGCCCGTTTCGACGCGACGCGAGCAAGAAAAAATAGGGGAAGCACCAGTTGTGGAGGAGGCATCTCCATCTTTGGGTTTTTTGACTCTCGAAAAACTCACGGAATGCTGGAAAGATTTTATTGAGGAGCTTAAACCGTTCAATCACTCGGTTGCCGGGGTTTTGCGATCCTCTAGACCAAAGGTAGTGTCTGGTGGTATAGTTACCATCGAGGCGTTTTATCCGTTTCATCAAGAAAAGCTTTCTGAACCCAAAACCCGAGAGGTTTTAGCAACGGTACTCAAAAAATTGTTTGGAGAAAAAGTCAAAGTAGAAATTGTATTGGGGAAAAAATAAAGGAGGTTTATGCAGAATCCATTGAAGATGTTGGGAGATATGAATGCCATGCGCAAACAGGCGCAACAAATTCAACAAGCATTGGAACAGGAAGAATTTGAAGTGGTTGCTGGCAATATTCGAATTGTGATCAATGGGAATCAGAATGTGAAAGTAGTAGAGATTGATGGGGTAGAGAGCGAAAACATGAGGAGAGCCATCAATGATGCGATTAAAAAGTCGCAACAAGCAGCAGCGGGGAAGCTTACGGAGATATCGAAGATGATGGGACAGTAAATCCTTTAGAAAAGCCTCGAAATTTATTGTTCGAACGAAGTGAGAACTTCTCGCTCGCGCTCGAAGAGTAAATGTGGGCCCACATTGATGAATGTCGTTGTCACCGGTACATTGGGTTTTGATCACATCATGGATTTTTCGGGCAGGTTTGCTGACCGGATGATGCCGGATAAAATTCACAAAATCTCCTTAAGTTTTTTGGTTGACACACTCAGCAAGCAATTCGGCGGGACCGCTGGCAACATTGCCTATACGCTGAAACTTCTTGGCATAGAGCCATACATTCTTTCTGCCGCGGGCGATGACTTTGCTCCCTATAAAACATTTCTCAAAAAACATAAACTCTCTACAAAGTACATTGGTGAGTACAAAGATCTCGCTACCGGGTCGTATTTTGTGGTGACGGATGGCGACGACAACCAAATTGGTGCATTTTATATGGGTGCTACGAAATACGCAAAAACCCTTTCTCTTGCCAAAGTAAAAGAGCAGATCGCCTTAGTAGTTTTAGCCCCGACTGACCCCGTTGCCATGAAGCACTATGTTCGTGAATGCAAAGAAAAGAAATTACCATATCTGTATGATCCAGCATTTCAGATTGCGCAGTTTACTCCCGAGGAATTGCGCGAGGGCATAACTGGCGCACAGATTCTTATCGGAAATGATTATGAAGTGAGTCTGATGGAACAAAAGTTAGAAATCTCCCATGAAGAATTGCGCGTTATGGTGCCCATCGTTATTACGACACTTGGCTCAAAGGGCTCAATTGTTGAAACGCGGCGAGAAAGCATTCACATCAAACCAGCAAAACCTCAAAATACGAGTGACCCTACGGGAGCAGGAGACGCGTTCCGCGCTGGGTTCATTGCTGGGTACTTGCGTGGTTTTGATTTGGTTACCTGTAGTCAGATGGGGTCAACTGCCGCCGTGTATACGGTAGAAACCTATGGCACGCAGACTCATACATTTACCCAAAAAGAATTTATAAAGCGATATAAAGAAAATTTTGGGGTTCCTTTAAGACTCTAATTCTTCTTCTTGACAATTGCTACAGGATTTCGTACCCTTCCCTATAGTTAGTTTCTATGCAGCAAACCGTTTGTCGTCAGATTAATATTACCAAATTTTACCCCCGTATACGGGGGGAGGGTTTCGTGGCAAGTTAGAAAAGAGAGCGAATTTATCCACGAAACCCCGCCAAGCGGGGTTTTTTTATTGCAAGTTAGCAAACAAATTCTTATTTGTGAGCCTACTTGCAGTTATGGTCAAAGCGTTTTAGCTTTGCACCATTTGCACGTTGACAAGTCAATACGCGTGGAAATGAGAGGTGCTCGGGGTTGTGGAATTCCGATATTCCGTCGGAATTGCTCGCCCTGAGCATTAAGGGCAAAGCTGGAAGTGAGGCAAAGCAATGAAAAGGTTGCTTATACTCGTTGGACTGGTGATTGTCGTGTTGTTGGTAATAATAGGTGCGGCTCGCGTCAGCGGGGGGAATAAGCCGTTCCCGCCCATCGTCGCCGTGCCGAGTGGGGGTGGCTCGACTCAGTTTTATGTCGTCGATGGCAGTGAGGCGTTTCTTATGAAGGAAACATGGGGTACGCCCACGTCATTTTGCTCTGCTGATCGGACGCAAGTGCTTTTGCAGGACTACTTCAGTGTTGTCGACAAGCCCAGGCGGCTTACGCTCAATGCCGGCCGCGAGTCACAGAAGTTCAAGGGGTTGCCAGACATCAGTTTCTCGGCAGTCTGGTCGCCTGACTGTCATCGCATTGCTTTTATTGGGCGAACCTTTAAGAGCATGCCGGAAGTCTATTTCATGGACGCCGACAGCAACAGCACGAATATCCGACAACTGACCAACGATCAACATCCCAAAAGCGTCGTGGCGTTTTCCCCTAATGGCACGCAGATTGCCTATGTGGAGAGCGTTGGAGACGATGTATACGTGGTCATCATGGACCTTGCGACGGTTCAGAAGCACACGACTTTTCTGGCAAAAGGGTGGTTTATTGCCAGTCTTGCATGGTCTCCCGACAACAGGATGTTGGCGGTGGCATTCGACAGTAATATGGGTACATTGCAGGTTACGGTGGTAGCCATCGACAAGCTCGGTGTTGCCTTTATCCTGGATTGCGCAAGCGACCCAGCCTGGTCACCGGATAGTCAGTTTTTGGCCTATGTATCTGGCTGCTCCTACATGGATCCGGATAGGGAGCTTAGGAAACTCAAAGTAAGAGACGGGAAGGTACAGCAGCTCACCCAGAATACTCTTGCCGAGATCCAGACCCAGATCCAGTGGACAACCAATGACCGCATCATCTTTCTCACCTATAAGATATCTCAAATGTACGAGAGCCAAGCGTACGATTGGGAAATCCACGAGGTGAATGCTGACGGGAGCGGCGGATTGACCACGTTTGCTTTCTCCAACAGAAAAATGATCTCGACCTCTCAAAAATCTCTCGAGAAGTTGATGGAAGAGATCAGCCAGTCCATCAGCAAGTTCGCAACAAAGGTAGGTCTGCCTGCCAGAGGTGCGACACCATGATGGCAAGGAGGGAAATGCGTATTGATTGTCTTTTTTTAAGGACCTGTGTCTGTTATTTGGCGCGTTACGCGTCCACAACATGATGCAGGTCCTTTTTGATACCTTTTGATCTCTTGACAAAATCCTAGAGCAGTTCTATAAATGAATACTGTTGCACATTGAAAAAAGGAAAAAGAGGAAATAGAAGAGGACGACGATGAAATAATAAACGTTGTTTCATGGTTGTTCTCTTCTATGAGGAAAACAAAGAAGTAAAAAAAAGAGGACAAAAGGTCGATTCGGCGATTCCAGAAAGGAAAAGTGCTTATGCGTGTGTTCAATAGCTCATCGACTCCACAATCGATCGACACTCGCCGAGCCCGCCGGATCTAGCAGCTAGATGATCGAATTCCTAGCCTAGGTCCATAGTTGAGGTGGAAGTCTAACAAAGAAGTATGTAGAAATCTCCTCCCCCTACAACATCGGTCTACAGACTTCCACCCCTTATCTACTCTTTAAAAATAAAAAAAATTACAATATTATTGTACTTATTTTATTTTCTTCTTCACCTCTTTTTCCATCGCTCGCCATATTTTTTTGGTCCCGCAAGGCGGGATCAGAAATGCATGGCGAGCTTGTAGTCGCAATGTGTCATAGAAATCCGCTCGCCGAGACTCGCCTTGGTCATGAGCGGATTTTTTTTGTAGTAAGCTCATTGAGTTCTACAAATCCTTAGGTGCGAAGCTATTCCACACCGGGTGTGGGTAAGAAGAAGAAAATTCCGGCAGAGTCGTGTCACAGTTGTGGCAAAACCCTGCCGGGCGTTCGGAATGGGGAGTTAGTTAGAGGCGTTTGCCTTAAAGGATGTTTCGAGGTGCATTCGGCACGGAGACGGCGACACCAGGAAGACGGCTGGAAATGGTTTCCAGAAGTCCTCGATGGATTGCGTCCCTGATTTCTGGAGTGCCGGGGAGTTGGACGGTGGCGCCTCCACCGACTGAATCTTCCCAGTAGTCCCAGGTCCACAGATCGTTATCGATGCCGTATTCGTGGACTGCGCTAATAATGTTTCGCTGAAGGGCCTCCCGATCTTCCTCTTTAACTCCTTCTACATGGATCTGCATGATCCCACTCCTGCGCTTTTGGGCTGTTATTCCGCCCATTGGCGGACCGAACGATAAGAAACGATTATAATGCCCCCTTGACGTGTTTGCAAATTTATGAGAAAACCTCTCCATATGAAAAACACGACGCCTCATGATGTTTCCGATCTCAAGCTTGCCCCAGAAGGAAAAAAGAAAATTGAGTGGGCGGGGCAAAATTCGCCGGTTCTGCAGCTTATTACGGAAGAATTTCGGAAAACGAAACCACTCAAAGGCATCACGATCGGCGCGTGTTTGCATGTGACCAGCGAAACGGCTAACCTTGTCCTTGCATACCTTGCTGGTGGTGCAAAAGTTGCTTTATGCGCCAGTAACCCTTTATCCACGCAGGATATGGTGGCAGCTTCCCTTGTGGTCGATTACAATGTGCCGGTCTTTGCGATTCATGGTGAAGATCGGAAAACCTATTATAAGCATCTCAATCAAGTATTGGATTTTCATCCGCAGGTAACGACCGATGATGGCGCTGATCTCGTCACCCTTCTTCATACCGAACGAAAAAAACAAATTCCTGAAATTATTGGCAGTGCGGAAGAAACCACGACGGGCGTTATCCGCTTGAAAGCCATGGCCAAAGACGGTGCCCTGAAGCTTCCCGTACTTGCCGTCAACGACAGCGATACCAAGCACATGTTTGATAATCGCTATGGCACGGGGCAGTCAACCGTTGATGGCATTCTCCGTTCGACCAATATCTTGCTTGCCGGCAAGCGCGTGATTGTGTGCGGGTATGGCTGGTGCGGACGGGGTGTTGCCAGTCGTATGCGTGGGATGGGTGCACATGTGACCGTCGTGGAAGTAGATCCCGTGAAAGCACTTGAGGCCGTCATGGATGGATTTTCGATTGATCAAATTGGCAGAGCTTCCCGCTACGGCGATCTTTTTGTGACCGTCACGGGAGATAAAGCAGTGATTACCTTGGCTCACATGAAACGCATGAAAGATGGGACAATCTTAGCTAACTCCGGGCATTTTAATGTGGAGTTTGACTATGACGGACTTGCTAAATTTGCCAAAGCTCACAGGATGTTACGAAATAATCTTGAAGAGTTTACGTTACCGTCAGGCAAGCGCCTCTACGCATTGGGAGAAGGAAGATTGGTCAATCTCGTCGGCGCGGAAGGCCATCCGGCAGAAGTTATGGACATGAGTTTTGCCAATCAATCTTTAGCTGCTGCGTGGTTTGTGAAGCGCAAAGGGACCCTCAAGCCCAAAGTCTATGTGCTTCCCAAAGCCATTGACCAACGCGTTGCTCGCCTCAAACTTCGCGCCATGGGGATGCGCTTTGACCGTTTAACATCTGAGCAGAGAAAGTACTTAAATAGTTGGGAAGAAGGTACCTAATAGCTGCCTGCACCGAAATTGCGCTCCTCCGACGCGAGGATGTAAACCTCGGGAGGAGGTAAGCAAGTTCTGGTGGCAAGAAGGAACATAATGTGAGCACTACTGAAACTGATCGGAATACTGATGCAGGTTTAGCTGGTGGATCCCAACCGGGACCCGTCACCAGGAACGATTTAGAAACGTCAGAAATAATTGAAGGTTTCTTGGCGCGGATGCCTACGAACATAGGACGCCGTTGGGAGCCGCAAGAAAAACAAAAGTGGGAAGCTTGGGTGAGCGGCTTTTTACCTCTCTATGACTCAGGGGATAAAGAACAAAGAAAAAGGGTTCATACGTATATCCGTAGTCAGTATATAATTCAACAGCATGTACCGATTATGGAGATGATGTGGGAGTTTGGACAAAACACCGCATATGCCGATGTGTTACCGGAAATGCTCCATGACATTGTCGCTCAAGATAGACGATGGTATCCGACGCGACATCATGATGTTCTATTTCTCTTGAGAACTTCCAATGCTATTCCTCCAGAAATAAAAGTGCAATATTTCCCTAAGGAGAAGTTTTCTCGGAGTAAGGCAATCTTGAAGCGAGAACGGAGACTTTTTCGAGATAGGCTTTTTGAGCAGATGCTCCAGCAAGGCAAGCTTCCACAAGATTCTAGTGTTATGGTGAGTTTACTGCGAAGCTTACACAAAGGGAATATTTTACCACCAGAGGAAGACCCTGAATTTACCAATAAAATTCTTAAGCTCCCTTATGAAAAGAAGCACATCAGGAAAATAAAGAAATATTTGAAAAAAATACATAAGCGGTTTCCGCAGTGGGCAGCAGAACAAACAGAAAAATTGGTTAAAAAATGATACAATAGGCCCTATGAACGATAGTCCGCTTTTTATCCAGCTTATCGCTGATTACGGTACTGGTGATCCGGCGTTTGGGGAAGTTATCCAAAAATTAATGCTCCTTGATCCACATGCTCGGGTGAACCCAACGAGTGTCCCCAAATTTAGCACCGTTGCCACCGGTTTTTGGACTGCGCAATATGCCCTGGTGAATCCTCCCTCTGGTTTGCTTATTTACACCAATACTGCGCCGCGCAAAGACACAAAAAATCCTCGAGAGAAAAATGAAGGGGAAAAGCTTGTGTACGCTCATTTAGATAACGGCGTGACGGTGGTGGGAGTAAATGCTGGTTACTGTTTTTCTTTCATCAAGCCACATATTAAAGAACTCCATTATGTCCATGTCGCCAATAAAGGGTCACAGTTTCGCTCGCGCGATTTTTATCCAGAAGCAGTCGTTGGTATTGCCAAAGGGGATAAGAATTTCGTTGGCGAAACACTGAATATATCTTCCATTCCCGATCTTCCTACCAGTCGCATTGCGTGGATTGATGGATATGGCAATATGAAAACCACCACGCGCGTTTCGTCACTGTCCTTTACGCCTGGGCAGCCACTTATCGTTGCACTCAATGGTATGAAGCGAACAGCCTTTTATACTGATGGCACGTTTAGCGTGCGTGAAGGAGAACTCGCATTTGCTCCTGGGTCATCGGGTGGAGAGGATAAATTTATGGAAATATTTTTACGAGGACTTTCCGCGTGGAAAGAATTTGGAAAACCAGCTATTGAAATAGCGTTTACGGTAGAAGCAGTATGAAAAATTTTCTCCTTTTTTCCGGCTCCAGCAATCAACCACTTGCCGAAGAAGTGGCAAAGCTTTTGCATGTAAAACTTGGGAAGGTTGACTTAACCCGTTTTGCCGATGGGGAAGTGCGGCCGTGGATACAGGAAGATGTGCGGGATCAAACGGTATTTGTGTTGCAATCGCTTTCCTACCCCATGGATGAACACATCATGGAGCTTACGCTTATGGGTGATGCTATCCGAAGAAGCGCTCCAAAAACGATGATTGCCATCATTCCTTATTTAGGATATGCGCGGCAGGATAGACAGCATCGGGTGGGGGAGCCGGTGTCGGCCCGCGTGATTGCCAAAATTTTGGAAGTTTCTAAATTTAAAGAAGTCATTACCGTAGATCTTCACAACGACGCAATTGTCGGATTTTTCCAAATTCCTGTGACGCACATAAGCGCGCTTCCCCTTTTAGCAAAAGAACTCAAAACCATGAAGCTTGATGGCGCCGTGGTGGTGTCGCCAGACGTCGGGAGGGTAAAATCTGCCCGCAATTTAGCCTACGTATTGGATGTGCCACTCGTTGTGATGGAAAAGAAACGAGCACTTGATAAACACGATGTCAGTGAAGCCTATGAGATTATCGGTGAAGTCGGTAAAACCGTCATCGTCATGGACGATATGATTTCTACCGGAGGCACGATCGTCAGTAGCGCCCAGTCGCTTCGGCACGCAGGTGCCCAGCGCGTTATCGTATGTGCCACGCATGGTGTTTTAGCCGGTACGGCGCGACAAAAGTTGGATGCTGCGCCGATTGACCACATACTTTTGACGGATACGATAGCAATTTCCAAAGAGAAACAGCTTACGAAGCTTATCCAAGTGTCAGTTGCCCCCCTTATTGCAGATGCAATATTTCAGATAGTAAGATAGAATAGATTTTATTATCGTTCGAACTGAGCCGAGAACTATTGGCTAAACTTCTCTCCGCCAACTGGCGGATCGAAGAATAAATCCATAACGCGTATGTCTATTCTTCCCAAAGCGGTTATCAATCTCGTTGAATCATTTGAAAAGTTGCCCGGCATTGGGCCCAAAACTGCCACCCGTCTGGCTTTTTATCTTCTTCATGTACCGCAAGAAGACCTCAATCGGTTTTCGGAGGCTGTTGTGGGGCTCAAAACCAATACGGTTTTCTGTTCGATCTGTAAAAATATTGCCGAGGAAGATCCGTGTACTATTTGCAGCAATGGAAGTCGTGATCACTCAATGATCTGCGTTGTGGAGAGGCCCACGGATGTATTGTCTATTGAACGAACTGGTAAATACAAGGGTCTCTACCACGTGCTCCATGGCGCTATTGATCCACTCAATAACATCGGGCCGGAGGAAATTTATATTGCGGATTTAGTGAAGCGCGTTCGATACCGGGAATCAAACGGTCAAACTGCATCGTCAGCCACGCTTGATTCCGGGAATCAAGCTCAAAGATTCCCGGAATCTATAGTCACAGAAATTATCTTAGCAACTAACCCGAATATGGAAGGGGAGGCAACGGCGATGTATATCACCAAACAAGTCAAAAATCAAACATCCAAAGTCAAAATGACGAGATTAGCGCACGGATTGCCCGTTGGGGGAGATGTGGAATATGCCGATGAAGTCACCTTAACGCTGGCGCTGGAAGGAAGAAGAGAATATTGATAAGACTATGTGCTATTCGTCATTCTGGGGAGCGTAGCGACTCCAGAATCTGATGCTGGATAAAACCAGCATGACAAAATAAGTCAAAATGGCAAAGATATGCTTACAAAAAAACAAATAGAAGACATTTTACAAACCATTCCTGATCCGGAAATTGGGGTTTCCATTTGGGACTTGGGGCTTATTTATGATATTACTATTGATAGGGGAACAGTTACGATTCGTATGACACTTACAACCCTTGGGTGTCCGTTATTTGATCTTATCGCAACACCCATTAAGGAAGAAGTAGGGAAGCTTCCTGGTGTAAAAAAAGTCGAGGTGGAGCTTACGTTTGAGCCGCCATGGAGTATGGATCGGGTAAGTACTAAAGCAAAAGAACAGTTGGGGTTAGTATAAAGAAATATCGTCATTCTGGGGAGCGAAGCGACTCCAGAATCTGATGCTGGATAAGACCAGCATGACGATTAGAGTTAGGATGACGAAATAATTAAGCAACAGGAGATAGCATGGTTGGAGTTGCCAAACAAATCATCGGATCGTTTGAAGACTTGGGAAAGCAAGTAGGCGGTGAAGTGGTGAAAGCCCCAGCAGAAATTGCCGGCAAGGCGTTGGAGAGTTTAGGGGCAAAAAGTCAGAAAACTCAGGGAGCACAAGCTCCATCTCCGGTAGCTTCAGGGGAAGCTGGAAAAAAATCAACTCCTTTGGATGAACTTGACCAAACAAAAGATAAAAAAACTCGAGAGGCAATTGCCCATGCGGCGCTTGAGTATTTAGCAGGAAAATCCAAAAAGCAAAAAGAACCATCGGTTTGGGAGCGCATGCAAGAGGAAGAACAAAAGAAAAAAGAACAAGCGGCCAAACAAGTAGCGCAGGCTGCGGCTGTTGCGCCAGTTTTCACTCCCAGTAAACCCAAGCGCGGCAATTTATATGGCATTGCGCAAAAAGCATCAATAGAAAAAAAGACGCAAGTGCGACAGGATTAATGCTGATTCGTCATTCCCGCGAAGGCGGGAATCCATCAAAGTTATATAATTTGCCAACCATGGATCCCGCCTGGCGGGATGACAAGAGGAGAAAATGAAGAAGTTATTATTTCGGGTCGGGCTTTTGGTTCCCCTTGTTTTATTTTGGGTATTTCTCCGGAACATCTATCGGGACAGGATTGGTGCGTTTGGGTGCTTCGATGACTGTTTTAACTACATGGGTGGGTATTTTTTGCTTAGTGGAAAAAGGTTGTATGCAGATATTTTTTTCAATCATCAACCAATATTTGCCTACTTAAGCGCGCTCATCCAATATGTTACCAAGCCTGATGGTATTTATCTTCTTATTTATCACCACAGGATGTTTCTTATTTACTTTTCCATGATTGCTGATGCGCTCCTGGTGCTTCGATTTGGGGCCGTAGGATTCGGATTTGCATTATTATATGAGTCGACGAAAGGATTTCTTTTCGGCGAGCATTTTTTGGCAGAAGCGGTGATTATTTATCCGTTGGTTTATTTATTGGGGATCATTGGGGAGGTTTGGAGGAGATATCCTTCGATCCGCCAGCTGGCGGAGAGAAGTTTACTACAAGAGAGTTCTCACTCCGTTCGAACAATAAAAGCATGGCGCAATATTGAGTTAATCCTTGCGGCAATATTTACCTGGTTTATTGTATTTTCGCGTGAACCATACGTGCTATTAGCCATGGTGATGTTTGGTTACCTTCTCTGGAAACAGTGGAATAGTTCATGGTGCAAAGTTTCCTTAGGGTTATTTGGTATATTGTCAATTATTACTATTGGGTTTCACTCATTGCCCGATTATTTTTTTAATATCATCACGGTGAATGTATCGCGACCAGGGAATGAAGGGAATCTTTGGACAATGATGTTTTATCCGGTACTGGTGTTTTTTGGAGGGCATTGGAATTTGTTTCGCTCTATTGAAGTTGCTTTAGCCATCCTATTCTGGATCCTTACATTTTTTCGACCAATGCTATTCCTTTTTGTTTTTTTGACTCTTGCCAATATTCGTCCTGTCTCTCCGGGAGACATATATTATGCAGCATTTCATCACCTTCAGTGGTACGGATTATTCATCATGAGCATTTTGTTATTGTTGCGTGGTACATGGGAAAAGAAGCGAACGTTGGGAATAGTTGGGAGCATTGGGTTTATAAGTATTACCGCGTGGGCCATCGCCTCACCCCAATCGTATCTCCATGACCATGTGGATCGCCATGCAGAATTTACCACAAATTTTGATAGGATTTTTGTCGTTGGCGGCATCGTGAAGACATTGTCTGATCCCAAGGATACGTTATTTCTTGACCAGTGGGATGATCTTATTTACTTTCAAGCACACCGGTATTCTTCCTACAAATATGCCTGGTATACATCATCCATGTCTCAGTTTGCACGGTATCGGCAAGTGCGAGATGACATGTTTACAAAAACTCCGCCCACGTTTTATTACGGCAAATGCGCCAAAGATGTGTTTGATTCTTTTCCGAGAGTCAATGATTACGTGCGATTGATGACGAGTAAAGCGCCGACGTGTGTCTTTATCCTTCAATCAAAGATTCCACAGATTACTGCTGAACAATGGAAGGGAGCTGAGAAATACGATATACAAAAGCCTGTGGTAGAATAGTGAGATATGTTGAAGCTGTATAATACGCTCACAAAAAAAATAGAGGAATTTAAGCCACTTCATCCTGATGTAGTGAAGCTGTATTGTTGTGGGCCGACCGTATACGATTATGCCCATATTGGAAATTTTCGGACATACACCATGACCGACCTTCTTGTGCGGACACTTCGATACCTCGATTATAAAGTGAAATACGTCATGAACGTGACGGATGTGGGGCATCTCGTTTCTGATGCGGATGTTGGAGAAGATAAAATGGAAAAGGGTGCGCGAAGGGAAGGGAAGACGGCCTGGGATATTGCGAAGTTTTATACAGAAGCATTTCTTGAAGATAGCAAGAAGTTAAACCTTCTTGAGCCTGATGTTCTGCCGAAGCCGACGGAGCACATCAAGGAGCAGGTTGAAATGGTGCAAAAACTTCTTGACAAGGGGTATGCGTATCAGATTGATGACGGAGTCTATTTTGATACCAGTAAATTTTCTTCATATGGACAACTCACTGGTCAAAAATTGGAAGAGCTCAAGGAAGGCGCGCGCGTTGAACCAAATCCACAGAAGAAAAACCCAACAGATTTTGCGTTATGGAAATTTTCTCCTTCGGCAAGCTCAGGACGAGTCCAAAAGCGTGACATGGAATGGGATAGTCCATGGGGAAAGGGGTTTCCAGGTTGGCATATTGAATGTTCGGCAATGAGCATGAAGTATCTTGGCGATCAATTGGATATCCATACGGGAGGAGCTGACCTTATCCCTGTGCATCACACCAATGAAATTGCCCAAAGTGAGGCAGTGACAGGACATGTACCATTTGTACGCTACTGGGTACACGGGCAGTTTGTTTTAGTCGATGGTGAGAAAATGAGTAAAAGTAAAGGAAATTTTTATCGTTTGGCAGATATTGAGAAAAAGGGATTTGACCCGTTAAGCTTGCGATATTTTTA
>Ga0209515_10004294_pt1 | contig 19380 bp, 16 predicted proteins | sample Subgroupgradi54m_FD_187454 | JGI IMG/M metagenome (GOLD analysis project Ga0209515, IMG submission 187454) | Subsurface groundwater microbial communities from S. Glens Falls, New York, USA - GMW60B uncontaminated upgradient, 5.4 m (SPAdes)... ...
GTGGAAAGCCTCGACCGGCTCAGAAATATCGCCAAAGCAGTGAAAGCTGCCGGCGCTACGTTCCTGCGCGGCGGAGCGTTTAAACCCCGTACATCACCTTACAGTTTTCAAGGGCTGGGCGAAGAAGGTTTGAAGTATTTGCGCGAAGTGGCTGATGAAGTGGGACTTTTGGTGGTTACCGAAGTCATGGATACGAGGCAAGTTGAACTCGTTTGCCGTTATGCGGACATGCTCCAAATCGGCGCGCGCAACATGCAAAATTTTGATCTCTTAAAAGAAGTCGGCATGACCAAGAAAGCGGTTCTCCTCAAACGCGGACTGAGTTCAACGGTGAGCGAACTTCTTCTTTCCGCCGAATATTTGCTGTCCAAAGGTAATTTCAAAGTCATGCTGTGCGAGCGGGGAATTCGCACGTTTGAAACCGCGACTCGAAATACGATCGACATTAATGCAATCCCTGCACTTAAAGAATTGTCCCATTTACCGGTTTCGATTGACCCTTCTCATGGAACAGGGAAGCGTGATTATGTGATTCCGATTGCCCGCGCGGCAGTTGCCGCCGGAGCGGACGGTATTATGGTCGAAGTCCATGACAATCCGGAACTTGCCAAAAGCGACGGCGAACAATCCCTTTATCCGGAAGGTTTTACCAAAATGATGAAAGAGCTTCACTTGATCGCCAAGGCGATCGGCCGCGAAATCTAGGAGCAATGAAAAAGACTTATGTCATTATCGGCTTAGGTCTCATCGGCGGTTCATTAGCGGCCGCCATTTCCCGCCGAATTCCGAATGCCCGCGTTGTTGCGTTCAGCCGCCACGGCCGAAAAATCAAATTCGCCAAGAAGAAAAAATTCATCGACGAAGGTTTTACACAATTAAAAGCTGCAGTTTCTTCCGCTGATTTTATTTTTGTTTGCACGCCTGTTGATACGATTCCGAGAATGGTTTCCGAAATTGACCGTTATGCCAAAGTTGGGGCGATTGTGACCGACGTCGGCAGTACGAAATCTCAAATTGTGAATTCGATCGGACGAAAAAAATTAAAGCGCGTCAAATTCGTCGGCTCTCATCCGTTGGCCGGTTCTCATTTAACCGGCGTGACTCACGCGCAGCCGAATTTATTTGAGCGCGCGGTTGTATTTGTAACGCCTTCTCAAAAGACTTCGTCCCGGGCAGCGCGCGAGATTTCCGGTGTTTGGCGGAAATTAGGAACCCGAGTTCATCAACTTTCGCCCGAACGCCACGATCAACTGGTTTCAGAAATCAGCCATCTGCCTCATGCCGTTGCGGCAGCTTTGATGAATGCGGTTTCGGCAAGTTCGCTGCCTTTTGCGGCCAGCGGATTTTTGGACACCACCCGGGTGGCACAGGGTGATTTGAACCTTTGGGTGCCTATATTTCTAACCAACAAAAAGAATCTGATTAAAAACTTAAAGACCTTAGGGGACACCCTTACAAAGTTGGCTCGGCTCATTCGAAACGACCGGGAACAGGCCCTCGCTCAATTCCTTCAAAAGGCGTCATCCAAACGCTCTAAACTCGCTTGATTAAAAGATTTAAAATTCACCTTTCGTTTTCGCCATCTCTTTGGTAAAATATTTTCCTATTCTAACCCGCTGGGAAAGCCGATCCTTAGCTAAGCTGGCCGGTAGTAGATCAAAGGAGAAATTAAGATAAAAAATGCTAACTGAAGAAAGAACACCTACATCCTCGTCTTTTGCTGAGCTCTACGAGAAAACGACGCTCAAGAACATCAAGGAAGGACAAATCGTTAAGGGCAAAATTATTTCGGTTAACGGCCGAGAAGCCATTATTGATATCGGTTATAAATCAGAAGGCGTCCTGCAACTCGACGAATTTGACGATCCTGAAAAGCTCAAGGTCGGGGAAGAAATCGAAGTCTTATTTGAATCCTTAGAAGATGAAAGTGGTATGGTTGTTCTCTCTAAGCGCAAAGCCGAGCGGCAAAAATGCTGGGATGATCTCCTGGCCAATGCGAACGAGGGAAGTGTTGTTCAAGGCCGCATTTTCAAGAAAGTCCGCGGCGGATTTATGGTCGACATCGGAATGGAAGCATTCCTGCCTGCCTCACTGGTGGACTTAAAACCCGTCAAGAATCTGGACCAATTCCTGGGACAGAATTTCCAATTTGTCATCGTTAAAATTAATCATAAGCGCAAGAACATCGTCGTTTCCCGCAAAGACTATTTGGAACGGGAAAAAGAAGCCAACCGCAGCAAAATGGTCAAGACGCTTGCGGTCAATCAAGTTGTTAAAGGCCGCGTGAAAAATATTACGGACTTCGGCGCTTTTATTGACTTAGGCGGAATCGACGGTCTTCTTCATATTACAGACCTCAGTTGGGGGCGCGTTGCGCATCCTTCTGAAATTTTGAACTTGGGCGATGAGCTGGATGTGATGGTAATTGCCATTGATAAGGACAGTGAGAAAGTCTCACTTGGCCTGAAGCAAATTACCAAGAGCCCTTGGGAAGCAGTCGAACAGAAGTACAGTATTGGGTCCAAAGTGACGGGAAAAGTGACCAATATCGTCGCTTACGGCGCTTTTGTGGAGCTTGAGCCGGGCATTGAAGGCCTCATTCACATCAGCGAACTTTCCTGGACCAAAAGAATTACCCATCCTTCCGAAATTCTCTCGGTTGGAGCCGAAGTTGAAGCCGTGATTCTCAACATTGACAAAGAATCCCGCAAAATTTCACTCGGCCTCAAACAGATGAGCGCCAGTCCGTGGGACTCTCTTGAAGAGCGTTACCGGCCGGGCGATATCATCGAAGGAAAAATCCGCAACATTACCGATTACGGAATTTTCGTAGAACTCGAGCCGGGCATTGACGGTTTGATTCATGTCTCCGATATTTCTTGGCTCAAGAAAGTATCTCATCCGAATGAAGTCGTGAAAAAAGGCGCGACCGTAAAAGCGAAAGTGCTTTCGCTTGACCGGCCGAACCGGAAAATTTCTCTCGGCGTCAAACAGTTGAGCGATGATCCTTGGCAAAAGCTGACTCAAAATTTGCAGACCGGAAATATGCTGAAAGGTAAAATTACGAAGACCGTTAATTTCGGCGTGTTTGTTGAGTTTGACAATGGCTTAGAAGGACTCATTCACGTTTCAGAAATTCCTCATGAAAAAGCAGACAATCTTGAATCTGCATTTCCAATCGGAGATCAAGTTCAAGTTAATATCTTAAATATCGATCATGAAAACCGCAAAATCGCCCTCTCTTTTAAGGGTGCGAAATAAAGGTATTTCAACCAACCTCGTAATTTGAGACCCACTTCTACCCAAAGGAAAAGTGGGTCTTTTTTTTGGAACATTCATTTATGAACGACAAGCGTAGAGTTGTCATTACCGGAATCGGCGTTATCGCTTCCAACGGCATCGGTAAAGAGGCCTTTTGGGAAGCGCTCAAGGCCGGTAAGTCCGGGATTGGCCGCATTACTTCCTTCGATCCTTCCGCTTTCGCCACTCACTTCGCCGGCGAAATTAAGAATTTCAATGCCGAAGAATACGTTTTAAAAAAAAATCTAAGACGAATGGACCGAACCAGCCAACTGGCGGTTGCGGCGGCGAAAATGGCCGTCCGGGACGCCAAATTGGATCCGGGATCTAACGGAAGCAGGCAGCGCACCGGTGTCATGATCGGAACGGCGATGGCCGGACATGGTTACATCATGAAACACTACGAAGAATTTTTAAAAACTGGTCCTTCCCGCGTTAGTCCGTTTATTGCACTGGCTTCATTTCCCGATGCTTGCGCCAGCCAAGTTTCTTTAGAGCTTGGTGTGACGGGCCCTAGTTTTTCAATTGCCACCGCCTGTTCATCGGCATCGGACGCGATTGGTTACGCATGGGACGCGATTCGTAGCAATCACGTCGATTTTATGATTATGGGCGGAGCCGAAGCCGGAATTTATCCGGGTGTCTTAGCGGCATTTTGCGCGGCTCGTGCGCTGTCAACGCGCAACAATGAACCCGAAAAAGCTTGCCGGCCGTTTAATTTAGATCGTGACGGTTTTGTATTGGGCGAAGGCGCCGGAATGCTTGTGCTTGAAGAATATGAGCATGCCAAACAAAGGGGTGCCCATATTTACGGTGAAATTTTAGGCCACGGTATGACGTGCGATGCTTATCATATGACCAGTCCCGATCCGGAAGGAATAGAAGCCATCCGTGCGATGGAGATGGCCATGAAAAATGCGAATGTCACCATAAACGATATTGATTACATCAATGCGCACGGAACTTCGACGCCGCTCAACGACAAGACCGAAACCATGATCATCAAGAAAGTTTTTGGAAAACGTGCTTATGAAATTCCGGTCAGTGCGACAAAATCCATGATCGGCCATTTGATCGGCGCGGCCGGAAGCGTAGAGCTCATCGCAACGCTTTTGGCGATGGAATATGAGATGGTTCCGCCGACGATCAATTATGAAATTCCGGATCCGGAGTGCGATTTGGATTATGTTCCGAACAAAGCACGTCCTGCAAAAATTAAGATCGCAATGAAAAATTCGTTCGGATTTGGCGGGAAAAACTCAATCCTGATTGTCCGGAAAGTTTAACTTTCCGCTTCTTCGTATTCTTTTGCCTCTGATGAACTGCCGCCTCGGCAAATTCCTCGTTTTGAAGACTTGATAAATTCCAAAAAATATTTAACTTCAGACGTTGTCGCAATTTTTTCAATTTCCACAATCGCGTTTTGAACGTTGAGGTCTGATCGGTACAGCAGTTTAAAGGCTTGTTTGATTTCATTCCGGGTCGCAGGCGCGATTCCGGCGCGTCTTAATCCCACCGCGTTTAATCCATACACAATCGAGGCACGACCGCCGCAGATCGTAAAGGGCGGAAGGTCTTTGTTGACCGCTGAAAGCCCGCTGACGAGCGCTAATTTTCCGATCCGGGAAAATTGGTGGACGACCACCATTGCGGAGATAAAGGCCGAATCTTCCACCGTAACATAACCGCCCAAGGTCGCGTTGTTGACCATGATGACCTTGTTTCCGATCTGGCAATTGTGGGCCACGTGAGAATAGGCCATTAAAAAGTTCTCGTTTCCAAGAACGGTTGCGGTTCCTTCTTTGGTGCCGCGGTGAATGGTCGTAAATTCGCGGATAATATTGTTGTCTCCAATCAAGGTCTTGGTCGGAGCGCCTTGATAGGCTAAATCCTGCGGGGCATGGCCAATGACGGCATGCATGTGGATTTGATTTTTGTTACCGATTTCGGTTCCCGCGGCAATGTAAGCGCCGGCGTAAATTTTATTGTCAGAACCGATACGGACATTGTCCTCGATAAAAACATGAGGGCCGATGTCATTTCGTTCGCCCAGGACCACATTTTTACCGATAACTGCTGATGGATGGATTGACATAAGGCGGGAATTTTAACATAAATTGACGCCACGGGCAAACGTTGTTAGAATGCGCTTTCTTAAATCAAGACAAGGACTTATGCCGCTTAGCCCCCAAGAACAGCTTAAAGTCTTCAAGCAAGGCGCAATCGACCTGATCTCAGAAGACGAGCTGCTCGCCAAGCTCAAAGATAAAAAATCGCTCCGAATTAAATACGGCGCCGATCCGTCGGCTCCGGACCTTCATTTAGGCCATACCGTTCCGCTCCGGAAACTAAGGCAGCTCCAGGACCTCGGCCACCAAGTCGTGTTTTTGGTGGGTGATTTTACCGCGCGAGTCGGAGACCCCAGCGGGCAATCGGAAACGCGCCGCACCCTGAGCCAAGACGAAGTCGCTAAAAATGCAAAGACCTATGAAGAACAAGTGTTCCGGATCCTAGACCGGAAAAAAACTGAAGTTCGTTACAATTCCGAATGGCTCGGCAAATTTAAAATTGAAGATTTCCTGACGCTGACTTCCAAATATACCGTGGCCCGAATTTTAGAACGGGATGACTTTGCAAAGCGGTTTTCCGACAAACGGCCGATTACAATTCTGGAATTTTTATATCCGCTGCTTCAAGGTTACGATTCCGTAGAAATTAAATCAGATGTGGAAGTCGGCGGCACGGACCAGAAATTTAATCTTTTGGTCGGCCGCGAACTTCAGCGCGACTGGAAACAATCTCCGCAAATTGTTCTAACGCTTCCGTTAATTGAAGGCATGGACGGAAAAGACAAGATGTCGAAATCGCTTGGCAATCACATTGCGCTTCAAGACAAGCCCGAAGACATGTTTGGAAAAGTGATGTCCGTTCCGGATCCGCTGATTATTAAATATTTCCGCTATTTAACGAATGTGGATTCCGCAAAAATTGATCAATTGGAAGCTTCGCTCAAAAAAGGAACCAATCCGAGAGACACGAAAGCCGAACTCGGGCGTGAACTCGTGACGCTTTATCACGGTCCCGAAGCGGCGAAGAAGGCGGAGGAGCATTTCAATAAAGTATTCCGGGAAAAAGAAATGCCGGATGAAATTGAAGACATTAAAATTGCCGCCGGCCATGAACTGAAAGTGATTGATCTGCTTCAGATGGCCGGTTTGACCGCAAGCAAATCCGAAGCCCGGCGGCTCATTGAGCAGGGCGGCGTTAAAATCAATCAAGAAAAAATCAGCGACATCGAATCCAAAATTTCATTGAAGGACCCCGTGATTGTCCAGTGCGGCAAAAGAAAGTTCGCGCGCGTCATGACGAAATGATTTCCGTTTCCCGCGTTTCAAAATCCTTTGGTTCTATTAAGGCCCTCGAAGACATCAGCTTTACCATCCAAAACCGTGAGATCATCGGCTTCTTAGGCCCGAATGGGGCCGGCAAGACCACGCTCATGCGAATTTTGACGGGGATTTTTCCGCCGTCATCCGGTTCTGTTTTAATCGAAGGCAAGAATTTAGCCGGATCAAAAAATCTCCGCAAAAAAATCGGCTATTTGGCCGAACACAATCCGCTTTACCGCGACATCACAGCCCGCGAATTTTTGACTTATGTTGCGGCGCTTAAGGAAGTTCCTTGGCGAAACCGGAAAAAAGCGGTTTTGGAAGTGGCCGAACGGTGTTCGATCACGTCCGTTTTAAACCGGATCATCGGAAAATTATCCAAAGGTTATCAGCAGCGGATCGGGCTTGCCCAGGCGCTTTTAGGCGATCCGGAAGTTTTAATTTTGGATGAACCCACCAACGGCCTGGATCCGCAGCAGATTATTGAAATGAGAAAGCTGGTCCGCGAGTTTGGGCAAAATAAAACCATCATTCTTTCCACGCATATTCTTCATGAAGTCGAGCAGACCTGCGGACGGGTCCTGATTTTAAATCAAGGACGCTTGGCGGCTGCTTTACAAATGACAGAGAAAATGAACTTGGAAGAAATTTTCATGGAGATCGTAGCGAAGGAACCGGCCCCATGTCCAAAATAATCGCAATTTGCGCCAAAGATTTCAGGTCCTGGACGAACCATTTTTCGTTCTACCTCTTGGCCGCTTTTTTTCTCGGAATGACCGGATATTTTTTCTGGTCCGGGCTCAGTTACTTCAGCATCGTTTCATTTCAAGTGGCCACCAACCCGGCGATGCAGGTGAAGAGCCTTAATTTAACAGAAGGCGTTTTTTCGCTTTTCATGGCAAACATGACAGTTTTGCTCCTGCTCTTAATTCCGATTCTCACGATGAAATCGTTTGCCGAAGAAAAAAAATTCGGAACACTCGAACTCCTGTTTACTTATCCGGTTTCGGATTTTCAAATTATCACCGGAAAATTTCTCGGCATGCTGGCTGTGGTTTCCGTATTAATTTTGCCGACCGTTTCTTATTTTTTCTTAGCGCAAGTGGTCGGAGCAAAATTTGAACTTCTGACGCTGTTAACGGGCTATTTGGGTTTAATCTTAATCAGCGCCAGCTTCATTTCCTTCGGTATGTTTATGTCTTCACTCACGGAGCATCAGGTAGTTTCAGCCGGAATCTGCTTTGCGGTGCTGCTTTTTTTCTGGATCATCGGCTGGGTTGCCGATTGGACGAGCCCGGCATTGGGCGCCATTTTTCGTGAACTATCGCTCGTGCTTCATTATGAAGATATGACGCGCGGCGTATTGGATACCAAAGACATTGCTTATTTTTTGTTCTTCACGTTCTTTTTTCTCTTCGCCAGTATGGCCACTCTTGAAATCCGGACCTGGAAAAGATAACCATGAATTTAAAAAACCTGCTTTCAAGCTTTCATTTCGTATTTATTCTCCTAGTTGCACTTTTGATCGGAATCTTCGGTTATTTCATTGCCCGAAATTATCATTCGCGGGTCGATTTATCGGAAGGCAAGGTGTACAGCCTATCCGTTCAAACACTGCAACTTTTAGATGAATTAAAGTCCGAACCGATTCGCGTCTATGCTTTTTTTAAAGAAGAAAGCCCGCTTAAGTCGGTTTTAGAAAGTTTGCTGAAGGAATATGCTTCTTATCACAAGAACTTCAAATATGAATTTTACGATCCGGACCGGATGCCCGGCAAAACCAAACAATATCAGATTGACGATTACGACACGTTTGTCATTGAAGCGAAAGGAAGACGCGAAAAGACCCGGCAGGTGAGTGAAGAAGCCATTACCAATTCGCTGTCTAAACTCCTGAGCCAAGAAATGAAGCGGATTGTATTTAGCACCGGCCACGGCGGCCCGCCGCTCAATGAAGAGAAAGAAAAATTCGGCTATGGAATTTTGAAAAAGAAGCTGATCGATTCCAATTACGGAGTTAAAGAAACTGTTTTGCTCCGCGACGGAATTGCCAGAGGAGATGATCTTTTGGTTTTGGGCGGTCCGCGCGTTGACTTGCTTCCGGCTGAAATCGCAGTGATCCGGGATTTTCTCGGCCGAGGCGGAAATTTACTCGCGTTGATCGATCCTGTCAATCCCGGAGAAGGCGGAAATTTAGAAAAGTTTATTTCAGAATACGGAATCAAGCTCAATGACAGCGTTATCGTGGACAAAATCAGTAAATTGTTCGGAGCGGATTTCTTAATTCCGCTGATTACAGAATTCAGGCCCCATCCGGTGACCAAGGGCTTTCGCCTGGCTTGTTTTCTCCAAATTGCAAGGCAAGTCCAAAAAATGGAAAAAGTTCCCGCTGGAATTGAAGTGACTGAGTTGGCGTTCACGGGTGCTGGAAGCTGGGCCGAGACGGACCTTAAAAATTTGAGCGAAGGGAAAGCGGAATTTGATAAGCGTAAAGACCAAATGGGTCCGGTCGCAATCGCGGCTGCGGCCAGCATTAAAGACAAAGGCCGGATGGTTGTGATCGGGGACAGCGATTTTGCGGCCAATGCATTTATTAATCTGTCGGGCAATAAAGACTTTCTTTTGAATTCGATTGCTTGGCTGATCGGCGATGAGCGTGCCATTTCAATCCGTCCGAGAGAACGCCAAGTGACGCCGCTTTATTTAAAAGAAACAGACCAGCAGTACATTTTTTACGTTCCGGTGATGGGACTTCCGATTTCCTTTTTGCTTTTTGGCGGCTGTGTTTTTTTTCGGAGGAGACGTTTTAATTGAACTGGAAAAGAACGCTGCTCTTCATTCTGGTTTTGGCCGGACTCACCACTTTTTATTTCACGCAGCTGTACCATAAACCTGCCGAACTGCGCCCTTCTTCCGCGTTTTCAATCGAAGCTGCCCAAGGCTATGTTTTGGAATTGGCCAACCGCGAAGATTTAAAGAAACTTACGATTGATGACCGGCAGAACAAAACGATCATTTCATTTGAAAAAAATTCCAGCGGCGCTTGGCAGGTGATTTCACCTGTTGAGTTTCCCGCCGAGCCCTTAATTGTGGACGGCTTTGTGAGTCTCATGAAATTAACGCCGCGCCTCCGCCATCTTTCTGCCCAAGGTCTGGATTTAAATGAATTCGGTTTTGATTCTCCTCGGATGAGAATTTGCGCCGGTATTTCCGGTGAAGAAAAATGTCTTTTGATCGGTGGTAAGTCCGTGATCGGCGAGGACGCTTACGCTAAATGGGAGAATGAGAGCACTTATTTTCTGGTGGAACCGGTTTTTTTGAAGTCGTTTGATAAAACCCTTTACATGGTGCGAAAGAAACAAATTTTTAATTTGCTCGACGATGAAATTACAGAAATCCGCTTTGAATCTTCCAAGAAAGAAATCCGGATCATTCGCGAAGGAAAAAATTGGGTGCTCAAAAAACCCATTGAATCGCAAATCGGACCGCAAGCCATGGATTCGCTGATGACAGAACTGAATAGTTTGTACGTGAAGGAATTTTTAGATGACCAAAATAAGGACAAGCTCAAATCCAAAGTTGCTAAAGCGGACCGCGCAATTCGCATTCATTTCCGTGATGGCTCGGAACAAGTGCTCATTCAAGGTAAGGAAGCCGGAGGCCGGGACGCCTATTACGCCAGCCTAAATCAACCCGAAACCATTTTCCTCGTTTCTCACGGCAAACTCAATCACCTCGAAGAATCCTTCTCCAAACTGACCTCCTAAGGCCTGCTTTTAGCGGTACCCAAACGACAACGCTTGTGATAAATTACTAACCTTATGTTGGAGCGTCAGTTACGTGCTGTCCAAGACCGAATTGAGCAAGCATGTCAACGTTCGGGGCGGAAAGCAACAGACGTGGAACTGGTTTTGGTCACAAAAGGGGTTGAGCCGACCCGGGTTCAAGCCGTTTATGATTTAGGACACCGGGACTTTGGCGAAAACAAAGCTCAGGAATTGATTGAGAAAACAGCTCTTTTGCCTAATGACACTAAATGGCATTTCATCGGCACGTTACAAACCAATAAAGCGAGACTCCTAACCAGTCAAGTTGTACTGATTCATTCTGTGGACCGGATTGAACTTGCGGTAGAGCTCAATAAACAAGCGGAGAAAGCGAACATCAATCACAACATTTTGCTTCAAGTGAATGCATCTGGCGAAGCGACAAAACACGGATTTCGGCCTGAAGTGATGGAATCCATGGCAGGCCAAATTAAAGCGCTCAGCCGGTTAACGGTCCGCGGCTTGATGACCATGGGTCCGAAATCTCAGGATGAACGTGAAGCACGGGCCACGTTTTCGAAAACGCGGAATTTACGGGATTATCTTAAAAAACAATATCCGGACCTTGATTGGAACTATCTTTCGATGGGCATGAGTTCAGATTTTGAATATGCCATCGAAGAAGGTGCTAACTTGCTGAGAATCGGAACCGCTGTTTTTGGGCCGGAAAAATAATATGAAGATCAGAACAAAAATCGGATTTATCGGATGCGGAAACATGGGAAGCGCGATCATAAAAGGTTTGCTTTCCAAAAAAATCGCATCGGCTTCTCAAATTTTTGTTTTTGACGCGGACAAATCTAAACTCAATTCAGTTTCCAAAAAGTTTCGGGTTCGAAAAGCCTCAGATAATTTGAATTTGGTCCGGAACTGTCAAATTGTTGTGCTCGCGGTGAAGCCTCAGGAATTCCGTGCCGTAGCGCGGCAAATTAAATCCGAATTGAATACGCGCCATATCGTCATTAGCATTTTGGCCGGTACGCCGCTGGCTAAATTGAAAAAGAATTTGAATTCCCGCTGCCAAATTTCCCGAGCCATGCCGAATTTAGGCGCAGTGGTTGGTGAAGGCATAACCGCCGTTACCAGTTCGAGCAGGCAAGCGGACCAAGCAGCTTGTGCCGTTTTTTCCGGATGCGGGAAAGTCGTGAAATTGAGTGAGCGATATTTTGATTTGGTCACCGCGGTCAGCGGAAGCGGCCCGGCTTATTTTTTCCTGCTTATGGAACTTCTTTCCTTGGCAGCACAAAAGGGCGGGCTTTCAAAACAAACTGCGAATCTGCTTGCGATTCAAACTGCTGCCGGAGCCGCGCGCTTAGCGCAAGGTTCTCAGCATGATCCTTCAGAACTCCGAAAAATGGTGACGTCCAAGAAGGGGACGACCGACGCGGCGCTCCGTCATTTATCCAAAAAAGGTTTTTCTCAAATTTTTATTCAGGCCGTTCAACAGGCCGTCCGGCGCGCCAAACAACTGAGCAAACTTTAAAGGAGGAAATTGATATGTTTATTCTGGGTCAATTTTTTGCATCCCTTGCGGTTTTATTTTCAATGATTTTTAAGGTCATTTATTTTTTGCTTGTGATCCGGATCGTGCTTTCCTGGTTCCAAGTGAATCCATTTTCAGAACCGGTCAATTTGCTGTACCGGGTCACAGAGCCGCTGCTGATTCCGCTCAGGAAACTTCCGCTCCAAGTCGGAATGATTGATTTTTCACCGGTGATTGCGTTTATTCTATTGAGCTTTTTGGACCATTTTATCGTTGGAATTCTCCAACAGCTTGCCTATCGGCTAAGTTAATCTATGTCGAAGTCCCATCTATTTCAGAAAATTCACACGTCCGTTCAAGCCATTTGGAAAAAAGCCGCCTTTCGTCCGGAGGTCGCGATTGTTTTAGGCACCGGCCTCGGCCATTTGACCAAAAAAGTTTCCGTCGCGGCAGAAATTAATTACGAAAAAATTCCTCATTTTTTTAAAACGACCACTGCCGGCCACGCGGGAAAATTGATCCTGGGAACATTGGGCGGGAAAAAAGTAGTCATTATGGAAGGCCGGTTTCATCATTATGAAGGGTATAGCTTGGAACAAGTGACCTTTCCGATCCGCGTCCTGAAAACACTTGGCGCTAAGATTTTGATCGTCTCCAATGCATCCGGTGCGGTGAATTTAAAATATCAAAAAGGAGATATCATTTTAATTGAGGACCATATCAATTTGATGGGTGTTAATCCTCTGATCGGTCCTAATGACGAACGGCTCGGCGTCCGGTTTCCGGACATGAGTGAACCTTATTCGAACCGTTTGATGAAAATTGCCGAAGAAGTTGCCCATCAAAAAAACATTTCGCTGAAGCGCGGCACTTATTTGGCCATCAGCGGGCCGAATTTGGAAACGCGCGCCGAATACCGCTTCATTAAAACTATTGGCGCCGATTTGGTCGGCATGTCTACCGTTCCGGAGGTGATTGTTGCGATCCATGCCGGTTTTGAAGTCCTTGGCTTTAGCGTCGTCACGGATACGTGTGACCCGGACCATTTGGTTCCGGTTACCATTGAAGAAATCATCAAAACCGCGAACATAGCAGGTCCTAAGCTCGACCAACTTGTTGAAGCCACGATCGAAAAATTGCCTCATGTCTCTAAAGAATAAAGACTACAAACCTACAATTAACCTTCCGCAAACTTCCTTTCCCATGAAAGGGGATCTTGCGAACCGCGAACCCGCTCTGCTGAAACAGTGGCAGGACGAAGGCGTTTATCCGGCGATTCGCGCGAAATCCAAAAATTTGCCCAAATACATTCTTCACGACGGCCCTCCGTATGCAAACGGACGGATTCACATCGGCCACGCGCTGAACAAAATTTTAAAAGACATCATTGTGAAATATAAAACCATGGCCGGCTTTGATTCCTTATATGTGCCCGGCTGGGATTGCCACGGCCTTCCGATCGAGCACGCGTGCCTGAAAGAAATGGGCAAGCGCAAGGAAGAAGTCGAGCGCGTTTCGTTCCGCAAAGAAGCCCGCAAATATGCCGAAAAATTTATTTCAACTCAGCGCGAAGAATTTATCCGGCTCGGAATCTTCGGAGAATGGGACAAGCCGTACCTGACTATGAATTATGATTATCAGGCGACCATCGCGGAGTCTTTTCTGAAATTATTTGAAAAAGGGTTTATCGAACAGCGCTTAAAACCCGTTCCGTGGTGTTGGGATTGTGAAACCGCACTCGCCGATGCTGAGCTTGAATACGAAGACAAAACCGACAAAACCGTCTATGTCGCGTTTCCGAAATTAGATTCGGATAATGTTTCCTTTCTGGTCTGGACGACAACTCCTTGGACGCTTCCCGCAAATGTAGGCTTGGCAGTTCACCCGGATTTAGAATATGTCACGATTGAAACGCAACAAAAAAAGTTTATTTTGGCCCGGCCGCTTTTGGCGAAGCTCCAAGAGAAATTTGGATTCACTCAAGTTAAAGAAATCGGCGTGAAAAAAGGAAAAGATTACGCGGGAGCCGAAGCAAAGCATCCGTTTATTCCAAATCGAATTTCCAAAGTTATTCTTGCTGATTATGTTTCCGCGACCGATGGAACAGGCATTGTTCATATTGCGCCGGGGCACGGTGAAGAAGATTATGAATACGGATATCTGGAGAATAAACTTCCGATTTTGTCTCCGGTGGACGAGAAGGGAAGATTCACAGATGAATTTCCGCTCGCCAAGGGTTTGAATGTTTTCAAAGCGAATGAAAAAATTATCGATGAATTAAAAGCAAAAGGCGCTTTGCTCCATCAGGAAAATTATCAGCATTCCTATCCGCACTGCTGGCGTTGTAAGAACCCGATCATTTTTCGGGCCACGCCGCAATGGTTTCTTAAAATTGATCACCATGATGTGCGCAAGAAAATGTCGTCCGTCATTCAAAGTAAAATCAAATTTACGCCGGATTGGGGAAAAAACCGGATTGGTTCCATGGTGGAGTCCCGTCCCGATTGGTGTTTGTCTCGCCAGCGTTATTGGGGCGTTCCGATTCCGATCATTTCCTGCAAGTCCTGCAAAAAAGCATTTGTTCCTGAGACGAAGGAAAAAATTGTTCAGCTGTTTAAAGAACAAGGCGCCGATGTCTGGTTTGAGAAAAAAGCCGAAGATTTTTTTGGCGCGAAAGCGCAATGCTGTTCGAAACCGGACATTCAAAAAGAAACTGACATTATCGATGTCTGGTTTGATTCCGGCGTCAGCCATCAAGCTGTCCTCAAAAAATCAAATGCGCTCAGTTATCCGGCTGAACTGTATTTGGAAGGTTCAGACCAACACCGCGGCTGGTTTCAGAGTTCACTTACGACCGGCATTGCATTGGATGAACACGCTCCGTTCCGCGGCGTTTTAACGCACGGTTTTGTGGTCGACGGGGAAGGTAAGAAGATGTCCAAATCGGCAGGTAATGTTGTTTCACCGCAAGATGTAATGAAAGAATTTGGAGCCGACATTCTCCGGCTTTGGGTGTCATCTTGTGATTATCAATTCGACGTGCGGCTGTCGAAAGAAATTTTAAAACAGCTGACGGACGCTTACCGAAAAATCCGGAATACTTTCCGTTACTTACTTGGAAATCTGTATGATTTTGATGTCCAAAAGGACCGGCTTCCTAACGAGAAACTTCACCCTCTGGATCAATGGGTGATTCACCGGGCGAATCAATTATCCGGAGCTGTCAATGAAGCTTACGGCGTATTCGATTTTCACGCCGCGTTTCAAAAACTATATGATTTTTGCGCCATTGATTTAAGTTCTTATTATTTTGATATTTTAAAGGACACGCTCTATACTGCTGGTAAGAATTCGCACCTCAGGCGTTCCGCTCAGACAGGACTGTATGAAATTCTGGCCCGGCTGGTCCGCTTATTTGCTCCCGTTCTTTCTTTTACGATGGATGAAGTCTGGCGTTCATTTCCGCTCGGCGGCGAATTGAAATCGGTTCACACGAGCAATTTCATTCTAGAGCCGCAAAAACCAATGTCCGGAAAACTGACGGATTGGGAACGGATCCGCGAAGTTCGCGATACAATCATGCCGTCTCTTGAAAAGAAAAGGACTTCCGGATTAATCGGCTCGAGTTTAGAAGCGAAAATTTCCCTTAAAGCTGATGACCCGGCCCTTAGCGAACTATTAAGAAAAAATTTGCCGGAATTAAGACGCGTTTTTATTGTTTCTCAGGTGGATTGGATGGACAGCGCCAGGGAAGGCAGTGAAGAAGTGGAAGGCCGTTCGGCAAGCTCTTCGGCGCCGTTTAAGCTTTCTATTTCGGTCGAAAAGGCCGACGGCCAAAAATGCGAGCGGTGTTGGAATTATTCCCTTCATGTAGGGAAGTCACTGGAACATCCGACGCTATGCGAACGCTGCTTGGAAGCAATAAACACTTAATTATTAGCTGTTGGCGGACGATAATAGGATAACCTAAGCTTATCTTTTTTATGGTCAATCTCTATCTCAGAAAGAGAAAACGCATTCTTAAACGTCTGATTCTAACCAGCATCTTATTTGTCCTGGTTTTCTTCCTGTACTCTTTTTCCCGCTTTGTCGCGATCAGAGTTCTCGATCTGGATGTATTTTCAAACGACATCTTTTTGCTGGTCGCTTCTGTATTGCTGGTCTCCCTAATTTATAAACCCATAGATCATCTCGTTATGTTTCTGTTCAAAGACATGCTTTTGACCCACAACGGACGAGATCAATCCACGCTCATTCAATTGGCAAAATCCATGACGGCTGTTTTGGACCGCACGGAGCTGGCCAATTTAATCGCCAATACCTTTGGTGAGATGCTCCACGTGCGGACCGGGGCGGTCCTTCTGTATGACAAAACGAAATCCCTTTACCGGACAGTTTCCTCCTATGGTTTGAAAACAAATGTATCGCGAGACATAGCGCTCAGTCCGAATTCACTCTTGATCGAACTGCTGCGGATCCGGAAAATTCCGGTCGAACGGGAAAAGGTGGTCCAGTCGTTTTCTTGGCAAGAAGCCAACCAGCTGACCCAGGATTTTGAACGCCTGCATGCTTCTTACGTTATTCCGTTAATGTTTCAAGATGAGTTGATGGGTTTAATCAGTTTGGCGCCGCAAACCGGCACGCGCTTTTTTATTGCGCAGGAAATCAAGTCCTTCTCTGATTTTGCCAAAGAAGCGGCGAAAGCGTTTAGGAATGCCGCGTTGTTTAATGAGCTGAAAGAGAATAATCAGGAACTTATGAAAATCCAATCGCATCTCATTCATTCCGCCCAGCACTCGGCAATCGCTCAGTTGGCGAATGGCTTAGCCCATGAAATTCACAATCCGCTCACCATTATTTCCGGAAAAGCGCAGATTCTTTTGCTGAAACGGGACAAAATCGCGTTTGATGACCAAGTCGGTGAAGTCTTAAGGACGATCGTTAAGCAAACCAAGCGCGCGGCCGATATTACCCGGAAACTGCTTATGTTTTCAGAATCCCATAAGTCAATTAAAGAATCCGTGGATTTAGAGATGATCGTCAATGACACCATCGCGCTTTTGTCTTACCAGGTCTCTTTAGATCAAATTCAGGTGACAAAAAGATTTGAACATCCCATTCCCAAACTGACCGGAAATAAAGCCGAACTTCGCGAAGCATTTCTTAATATTTTCTTAAACGCGGTCCAAGCTACCGGCACCAAAGGAACCATTGAAATCCGCTTATCCGTCCGGAAAGAACAAAATTCCGTGGAACTTTCAGTCCGCGATTCGGGCTGTGGAGTTCCGGCAGAGAATCTGCCCAAAATTTTTCAGCCGTTTTTTACGACCCATGCCGGTAGAAGCGGATTGGGCCTGTTCGTGACGCAGCAAATCATTCATGGTTATGGCGGTTCCATCAGAGTTGAAAGCATGGCAGACCGCGGCACGACCTTTTATCTTAATTTTCCGTGTACTAAAAACGTATTTGGCGGGCCCTATGCTCAGGGCACCAAAGTTGACAACCCGGTAGGAATTCCGATCTAATACTCATGAACCTGGAGGAAATGAAATGAAACTCTTGATCGTAGATGATGAAGTTGAAATTTGTGATTTTCTGAAAAGCTTTTTTGAAGAACGTAATTTTGATGTGAAAACTGCTTCTTCGGGCCAGGCCGCTTTGGACACAGCGGACCAATTTAGACCGAATGTCATGCTCTTGGACATTAAAATGCCGGGAATGGACGGCATTCAGGTTCTCGGCCAGATTAAGAAAAAATATCCCAAAACAAAAGTGATTATGGTGACTGCTTTAGAGACGCGGGATAAGATAGAAGAGTGCTTGCGGCTCGGTGCGGACAACTATATTACCAAGCCTCTGAGCCTGGAATATCTGGAAAATGACGTTCGCGAAAAAATCGAAAGCTTATCAGGAAGCTCTTCCTAGACTTCCCCAAAAGATATAAACCCTTTCTTTCACGCTGTTTATAAAAGTTGCCGAAACATACTCCGGCCATTTAATAAGTCACCTGTTAAAGGAAAGACTTTTGCTCAATTCGTTGGAATTAAGAGATAAAAGTGATATCATTTAAGCAGTCTATTCGGAGTTTATAAAGTCCGCATTTATACAGTTAAGCAGTTTGTATCCTTATGACCAGCTACGATTATCAAGAAGCATTAAAAAATGCTGCGAGAACAATGGTTCGGGTTAAAAACCCGAGACGGCTTCTCAAGATGATCGTTAGATTCATCGCCCGCGAAGTTGGCCTCGATCACGCTTCTATCTTAATGTATGATCAGCTCAAATCCCGTTACGTTTTCGTTGACTCTCAAGGCACTCACCGCATTCCCGTTTCTTTAATTAAACTAGACGAAACAAATCCTCTCATCAATTGGTTTTCAAAAAGCGAAAAGGGAGTTAAGATCAATAAAGATTATCTCGACCGGGAACAAGTCGTCTCCTGGCTGACGGACGCTGCGTTTATCGGCGGAAGGCCGGCGCTTAAGGGCAAGCTTACAAAGCTGAAAGAAGTGATGGACATGCTGAAGATGACGACCTGCGTTCCGGGCTATTACAAAGACGAGCTTCTGGGCGTTCTCCTTCTTGGAAAGAAACGAACCGGCGAAACTTTTTCATTTGAAGAAATTTCATTTTTCCAAACCTTGGCCAACGACGCTTCCATGACCATTAAGACCGCCGAATACCGCGAAGACTTAATTGCGAAAAATATGGAGCTGGAACGGCAAAAACAGGAACTCGAAAGACGGCTGGGAGAAATTGCAGACCTGCGCAAAAAAGAACAAGAGACCTATTATCAGATTGTGATGTCCTTGGCCCAAGAAGTGAATGCCAAAGATCCCTATACTGCGGGCCATTTACAAGGTGTCGAGCGGCTTGGTGTTATGACGGCCCAAGAAATGGGCTACGATTTGACGGGCCGGAAAAGAGACGTTTTGGTTGCGTCACTTCATCTTCATGATGTCGGAAAAATCGGAATTCCCGACAATATATTAATGAAACCGGCGAGTCTCACGGACGAGGAATGGAAAATTATGCGGCAGCATCCTGTAAAAGGCGCTAAAATATTGGAGCCGCTGACGGGTTTTAAAGATGTCGCGAACGTGGTTTTGCATCATCACGAAAATTTTGACGGCTCCGGATATCCGGATGGTTTGAAAGGAGAAGAAATTCCCCTTGAGGCAAGAATTGTTTCGGTGGTGGACGCCTTTCATGCGATCATTTCCAAGCGTTGTTACAGCAAAGGAAGGTCTATTGAGGTTGCCTTTCAGGAACTCGAGCGGTGCGCCGGCACTCAATTTGATCCTAAAGTGGTGGACGCATTCATCCGGGCATACAAAAGAACTTATACCAATGGAAAACACAGTGAAAATGGAAAACACAA
>Ga0209515_10004295_pt1 | contig 19378 bp, 19 predicted proteins | sample Subgroupgradi54m_FD_187454 | JGI IMG/M metagenome (GOLD analysis project Ga0209515, IMG submission 187454) | Subsurface groundwater microbial communities from S. Glens Falls, New York, USA - GMW60B uncontaminated upgradient, 5.4 m (SPAdes)... ...
GGCGAGTACGAGCGCGGCGCTCTCGGCCATGCTGACTGCTGGTCTGCGCGCGGTCACGATTCCGGTGAATGCGGTGACTGGTGTCGCGGGACTCATTCATCCGAATGATCGCGTCGATCTGCTCGCACAATTTGAAGTCGGCACGGCCGAGACTGCGCAACCGCAAGTCTTTACCATTTTGCAACGTGTCCCGGTGATCGCCGTGGGCCGCGAGATTGCCGACGTCGTGCGCCCACATGTTGTTGCGAGCGATGCGAGTGAAGCAGGAAACGATGCGCGCGCGCATGACGCAAACACGACCACGCTGACGTTGGCGGTTGCGCCCGACGATGTGCAGCGCATTGTTTTCGCGCTCGGCAATGGGGCGCTGCACGTGGCGTTGGCGGCGACGGCGGAAGAAAATGCACCGCCACCACTCACGCCCGCCACGGCGGCCAGTGTCACCGGTTCCAGCAGTTTGGTGCGACGTCGCGATTATCGCGGGAAGTAATCTAATCCCTCTCCCGTTGGGGAGAGGGCTGGGTGAGGGGGATGCTCAATTGAAAAAATTACAAAGAACGTTGGTCGCACTCCTGCTCTGCGGATTTATTTTCGCCGCAGTCACCACGCACAGCGCCGAACAACATGTGCAACAATTGGTGAGCGGCACCTCGGGCACCATCAACACCGATTACGATATTGGCGACGCGGCGATTACGAATCCGGCGGTGTGTGATTACGTCGTGCGCGACAGTCATCGCGAAATATATTTGAATGCGCGCGGCAGCGGCACCGCCATGCTCACGGTGTGGGACGCGAAGGGCGAGAAGCGCGATGTCATTCCCATTGTCGTGAGTGCGGTCGATGCACAGGCCGTGCAAACGCAGGCGCAGAGCGCGTTGGGTCTTGGTCACGAAATTCGTTTCGTGTCGCGCGGTGATCACATCGTCATGGAAGGTGAAGTTGATTCGCCCGAGACATTGGAAAAAGTCGAGGCCTATGTCGCGCGCGATCCGCATCTGCAAAGTCGCGTGCGCGTGGGGGCAAAGGCGTTGGGAAATCTCGCGCAGCAAGTCGAGCGCGCGATCAATCGACCGGGCATTGTGGTGCGGTTGGTGAAGGATCGATTGGTGCTCGAAGGCGTCGCATATAGTGCCGACGCCGCGCATCACGCGGAACAGATCGCGCAGATTTATAATTCGAACGTGCTCAATCAGATCGAGGTGCGCGAATCAAATCGCACGCCGGGCGCGCGGCCGCTCGTCTATCTCGACGTCTACTTCATGGAGATCAAAAAAGGAACGCTGCAGAGTTTTGGTGTGCATTGGAATCCCGGCGCGGCCCGCCAGTCGCGTGGTGGTGCGGGCGGCGGCGGATTGGGAATCGGCGATCTGCTCGGATCCACGGTCGGGTTTGTCTTCGACCTCTTGCCGAAATTGCGCTGGATTCATGAGCGTGGCGCGGGGCGCGTGCTCGAACATCCCACACTGCTCGTGAAAAGTGGTGAGAGCGGAGAATTATTTAGCGGCGTGGAAGTGCCGTATCCATCCGCGCAACAGGTGCAATTCAAGAATATCGGCATCACGATCAAGGCCGAGCCGATTGCGTCGGGGCAAGATGTCGATTTGAAATTGGCGGTGGAAGTTTCCGCACCGTCGGCCGGAGTCGATGGCGCGATCGATCGCCGCAATATTTCCACGTCGGCATTTTGTCATTCCGGCGAAAGTCTGGTGTTGGGCGGACTGTGGGGCAATGGGCGTGTCGCCGGCTTCAATCGCGCGCCGGCGGGCGGCGATATCAATTCATCGCTCTTCAATATCAATCTCTCCAAGGATTCGCAATCCCGCCAATCCGATTTCGTGGTGTTCGTCACGCCGCGCATCGCCACGCGGCCCGATCCCGCGAACGCGGTGGTCGAACAATGGAATGCGTCGGAGCACGACGCGCGCCGCGATAAAAAAATCACGCGCCGTGAGACGCGCGATCACGAAGCACACATCATGTCCCCACGCGGATTGCTCGCGGAGCCGGTGGCAGAAAAAAATGTGGCCGCGAAGAAATCAGAAACTCCCGACGAAATTATTCAACTCCCAGCGTCATGGAAATAAACGAGCGACCTATGCCGAGCCACGAAGCACCAGTTTTATTTTTCACCGGCGCCAGCGATGGCGTCGGCACCACGACGGTTGCATTGCACGTGGCCCAGCGACTCGCGCTGCATGAGTCCGCGCGACGCGTTCTATTGATCGATGCAAACCCACACAGTGCGAATTCGCTCGGTGATTTTTTGAGCGACGTGACGCCGCGCTCTGTGAGTGATGTGCTGGCGCATCGTGCGACATTATATGGTGAAGCACTGATTGGATATGTCGGTGCGCCATCCTGTCCGTTGCTGTTCGTGACCGCCGCGGAACATTCCACCGCCGACATGACGCAATTTGTGCAACACGTCGCACCGCAATGCGCAGCCATCGTGATCGACGCGGGCGCGCGCAGTACGGAGGCGGCTGCGCGGTGGTGGCCGCATGTGTCGCATTGGCACGTCGTGACCAGTCGGCGGCCCGTCGAGTTGCGGCGCGCGTTGCAGGTCGTCGTGCAGTGGCGTCGCGCGCTCATTTCCGATGCGCAGCTGTGCTGGATCACGAATCGGTGCGGTGAAGGGCAGGGCGATATTCCGCGCAGTATCTCCCAATCGTTAGGTCACGTTGCACGACTTCAATTGCCGCACGACGAAACGCTCACGTCGTCGCGACGCGCTCCGGGAAAATTTCAGGCCACACTCGATGCGTGGTGTGCGCAGCGCGCATGGCAGGACCGTGGCAGTGTGGCACATCCCGAGCGCGTGTTCCCCGTGGCGACTGCGCCAGAGGTGCAGATGTCGGCGTCTTCGTTTCCCACCGCGAGTGCCGACACCCGCGCCGTGCGGGATCAATTGCTCGAGGAATATTTGGCGCACGTGCAACGTGTACACACACCAGACGCCGCGGCCACGCGCGAGGGCGCCGAACAGATTTTGCTCACGCTCCTTGCACAGACCGATCCGCACTTGTTGCGCGATGTCGATCGCGCCTGGTTGCTCACCGATCTCTTGCAAGACGCGGTGGGCTTGGGTCCGCTGGAATATCTGCTCACCGATCCGGACATTAGTGAGATCATGGTGAACGGGACGCGGCCGATTTTTTTCGAACGCGCGGGTCGTATCATCACCACCGATTTGCATTTTCGCAGCGAAGCCTGGCTCCGGCGCGCCATCGATCGCATGGTCGCGGCGGGTGGGCGGCGCGTCGACGAAAGTTCACCAATCGTCGATACACGACTTGCCGACGGCTCGCGCGTGAATATCGTGTTGCGCCCGCTCGCGGTCGATGGACCGCTCGTCACCATCCGCCGCTTCGGCACGCGGGCCTGGACACTCGACGCGCTCTGCGCGCAAGGCAGCTGCTCGAGTGCCTGTGCACAATGGCTCGCGGCGCAGGTCGCGGCACGAAAAAACATTCTCGTGATTGGCGGCACCGGCAGCGGAAAAACTACGTTGCTCAATGCACTCTCGGCGTGCATCGCGCCCGACGAGCGGATCATTACCATCGAAGACGCCGCCGAGTTGCGTTTGCAACAACCGCACGTCGTGCGCTTGGAAACGCGCACCGCGAATCTGGAAGGTGAGGGCGCGGTGAGTATTCGCGATCTCGTGCGCACCGCACTGCGCATGCGACCCGATCGCATTATTGTCGGCGAATGTCGCGGCGCCGAGGCGCTCGATATGTTGCAGGCCATGAACACCGGTCACGACGGTTCGCTCACCACACTCCACGCCAACAATCCCACCGAGGCCGTGCATCGCCTGGCCACACTCGTCTGTTTTGCCGGGCTCGATTTGCCGCTGCCGGTCATTCACGCGCAGATTGCCGCCGCCATTGATCTGGTGGTGCAGGTGCAACGCACGAGCACGGGGCAACGTGAAATCGGTGCGATCGGTGAAATATTTTTTCGCGATGAACGCGTGCAGGTGCGCGCATGCGATGTCGCACTGGGAGGTGCCGCATGATCGGTCGGTGGTGGAAAAAATTCTTGCAGCGTCGTGCGCAACGCCGCGCGCAATCGCAATTGGGCGACGCGGTCGCGCTGCTCGCCAACGCATTACGCGCCGGACTCACGCTCGAACGCGCGGTCGATTTTGTGGCGGAGCATGGGCCGGCTCCCATCGCGGAACATTTCGCGCGCATTCGCCAGGACGTGCGCATGGGTGCGAGCCTGACCGACGCGTTTGCGCAACTCAGTCAACGCGTGGGCGGCGAAGAGGCGGCGCTTTTGCGCTACGCCGTTGCGGTCTTGTTCGACGCGGGCGGAAATTTGATCGCACTCTTCGATGGTGTGAATCACGCGGTCCACGAGCGATTGCGCGTGCAGGGAAAAATTCGCACGTTCGTTACGCAAGGGGTCGCGAGTGGTGTCATCATCATCTGTCTGCCGCTGTTGTTACTCGCGATCATGTCACTGATGATGCCACAAATCGTAACGCCACTCTTCACCACACTGCCTGGCTTCGTGATTTTCGGCCTCGCCGTCACGTTGCAAATCGCGGGACTCTGCTGGATGAAAAAAATTGTGCAGGTGCCGATATGAAAAACACGCGCGCGTTCTGCGCAGTGCTGTTGTTGATTTGTTTTATCGCGCCGCTGCCCGCGCATGCGCAATGGCAATTCGCTACCACGTTACAGCGCGGTGATTTTGTGGCGCAGTGGGTGGGACACATCGACCTGCTTCACGAAGCGGGCGGTGCCGTGGCGCACATCGCGCGCGCGCGGCGGGATCTGCGCGATCATACCTCGTTGGCGGAATCTCCACTCGCAGTGCCGCTCTGGAATCCCCAAGAGCCGGTGGCACTCGTCCGTTGGGAACGGGTGCGCTGGTTGGGTTGGCCGATGGTTGCCGATTCGCACATTGCGTCAGCAGACTATGTGTTGGCACTCGACGATGGCCGCATGGTGCCGGTGCATTGGCAACGCATGGCGACGCCGCGCACTGCGACGGATTGCACGACGCAACAATATCAACTCAGTGGTGTGAGCGCCGATGGTGTGACGGTCACTGGATCGGGCGCATATTGTCTCGATGAAAAACCCACGGAAACATTTTTTCCCACGTTGCACATCATGCGCCTCACACTCGGGGGAACGATCGCGGCGCCGGAACAAATCGAATATGCCATGACCGCGGACGGTGCCCCATGACGCTACTCTTTGCCGTCATGGTTGGTGTCGCGAGTTGGTATCTGCTGACCGGTGCGGACTATTGGCAACAGGCCGCGCGATCGCAAATCAGCACGGACGATGTCGCCCACGCCTGGTCGCGCAGTATTTTTTTGCAATGGACGATGCTGCCCGCCACGCCGCTGGCGATCTGGTTGGGCGAGGCACGCGCTCTGCGCGTGTGGCACCGTGTGCGGCCCGGAATTTCTCGTGCGCTCGGCTTGGGCATTTTCGGCGAGGCCGCTCCAATCGCGGATTTGTTGCTCGCGCACGCAGTGCTCTGGATGACCATTGCTGCACTCGTACTCTCCACGATCGCTCCCGTGGCGCCGCGCGCGTTGGCGCTGGGCGGGGCGTGCGCGGGATTTATTTTTCCGTGGCTCGCGGCCTGGTCTGCACAGCGTCGCCTGCAACGTCAGCTCCTGCGCGACTTTCCCACCATGATCGAATTGTTTGCGCTCACCGTGCAGGCTGGCGTGGAATTTGGCAGCGCCGTGACGCGCGTGGCCGACGCCATGATGCCGTCGCTGCTCGCGCACGAATTGCACCGCGTGCAACATGAATGGCGCAGCGGACAGCCAATGGCCGCGGCGTGGACCGGCATGGCGCAACGTCTGCTTGTGCCGCAGATTACGCGCTCCCTCGCGCTCATAGTGCAATCACAACAACTCGGGACGCCGCTCGCCGACACCTTGCATCTGCAGGCCGACAGTGTGCGCGCCGAACGCCTGCAACGCGCCGAACGCGCCGGTGCGCTGGCGAGCCAGAAAATTTTATTGCCCGTTGCGTGTTGCATTTTGCCCGCCAATTTTCTGCTCGTGTTCGGTGGACTCGTCGTACGCGTCTTGCAACACGGTTGGCACGGGGTGTTTTTATGAATCTGTTGCGGCACATCGGCACGTCGGCACATCGGCACATTTATTTTCTCTGGTGCGTGGCCGGTCTCATCATCACATTGATTCCGATCATGTTGTGGTCAGCGAGTCACACGCGGCGCACGACGTTCTTGGTCGAGCATACGAACGTCGTCTTGGCGGCGATGGCGCGCGATGCAGAGCAACTCGTGCGCACCGACGAGGCCGCGTTGGCGCAATGGTTGTTGCGCTGGCGCGTGGAGCCGGGCGTGCAATCGATCGTGTTGATGGACGGGAACTGCACAGTGCGCGCGGCTTGGCCGTCAATCGATGTCGCGGTGCGCGCGCAACTTTCCGCGGCGTGCGTGCAGCAACTCGTGCCGAATGCGGTGCACGACCGTGCGACGCCCGTTGCAAATTACCAGCTACTTGGTTGGTCAGCGTCTGCGCATGCGATCGCCGGCGGTGTGCAGTGTGTGGCGGTGTCGATCGATGGCTCGGTGCTGCGCCAACAATTACAGCCGGGCCGTGTCGCCCTGTTCGCTGCGTGGTTGATGCAACTGGGCGCGTGGGGGGCGGGCGGGGTGTGGTTGTGGCGACAATCGTCTGCGCAACACGCCGCGAACGCCGCAACGCCGCACGTCATGTCGCCACTGGTGGTGCGCGAATGGATTGTGCAAGCCGCCGATCTCATGCCGCAAGGTGTGTTGTTGCTCGATCCGCAACAGCGCGTGGTCATGATGAACGCCGCCGCCCGCGCGTGGTTTGCCGGGCGCGAACTCCCCGCGCGACCGCATCTGCTCGACCTTGCCGAGGCGCTGCCATGGGGCGCAGTGTTGGTGAAATTGTTAGATGGTCTGCACAGCAGTGCCCAGCGCAGCGCACATCAGTCCATGGTGCACGCCAACGAATCGCTGGCTATTTCAGTGGCGCGCCTGGAGACCGGCGCCAATCCCGTCGGTTATTGGATCACCTGCGAATTTCGTGATCTCTCGCTGCCTGTTGAGAGTGGGTCGGGCGCAATGGAGGTCGCAGCATGTTCCGTCTGAAATGGAATGGGCAACAATGGTTTCATCGATATGAGTGGTGGTGCGTGTTCGTCTGCGGTCTGTTGTGTCTGCTCTGGCCGCTGCCCGGGCGTCCCGCGCTCGACCGCGTGGAATCCGGCCAGGCCACCTGCGGTGTCGCCGTGGCCGAATTGTTGGTGGCGGCGCAGGATCAAGCGGCGTGGCGTTTTGAATTGCAACGCAATTGCCGTGCGGCGCAACGCACGTACGAACAGATGCGCTGGTTGTGTCCGGCACTGAGTGGTGTTGCGCTGCGAGCGCAGGAATTGGAGCAGACGTGTCAATCCAAACGCCGACCATAATTGTGTGTTGTGGTGAACAGCGCATGCGCCTGTGGTCCGCCCGTTCGTGGCGGGCACGCGCGCGCGGATTGGCGGGACACTCGCTCGCCGACTGTGCGGGAATCGATGGTATGATTTTCCAGTTTCCGTTTGCGGCGCGCTGGCCCGTCTGGATGCGCGGCATGCAATTTTCCATCGACCTCATTTGGTTGTATGGCGATGTGGTCCTAGCTGTTCAGTCTCACATCGACCAAAAAAATCCGTGGCGCTGCTACTTCCCCCCCCGCAGCGCTACCGGCCTCATCGAACGGATTATTCGATAAAAATATTTATAAATCAGACTTATATTCATTTTACTTAATGTGAAGTAACAGGGCGGCTGAATACGCAAATTTCTATTGCGGATAATGATTTATATTGACCGTTCTTTTAAAAAATTATACGCACTCCGAATATTTTATTGGACGTTGCTCCGCAATGGCGCAACCAACGAGGAGATGATTATGGGTGACGACAAAATTCCCCCGAGTTCCGTACCGATCCGCAATGTGACCCCGCTGGACCTCAAATACATGAGCGCGATTTGTCAAACGGACGCGACTCGGCGCCTCTCTGAACCGAACGTTGCGCTGACACCCGCCTGTCAGTTCGAACAGGATTGTATCGACGGCGATGCGAAGTCGACACAATTTGAAACGACGATGGGAAGGGCCTGCAATACACTCTTTAACGCAACGGCCGCGGACATTGCCGACTGTTTACAACAGGCGATTCGCGTGCGGCGCGAGTATGTTGGAAAATGTGCGAATGAACGATTTGAGAATTATACCACTGCAGAGGCCGTGAAACGGTTGAACGAAACCGTGAAGATCGCAGCCGCCCGCGTCACTGAATCGCAATCGCCGTATGTGGAGGCGTTAGTGTCGCCCGGTTGCGGTGTCGGACAGTTGATGCAACAAGTGGCCGTCTGCAAAAACGAACGCAAGTTGGTACAAGCGGCGTATGCCACCGCCGTGAATGATTTGCTCCACGACACCCCGGAGCTTGGCAAGAAATCACCGGGGGAGTTGGACAAGTTGATTGATACGGTGGCGCTGCAGGCGGTGCAGCAGACGGCGACGGCCATCTATACTACGAAAGCGCTCTGCTATGATGACATCACCACAATATGGACCGATTTTTTTACCGGACGTATCGAGGCCGAGAATAAGGCCGCAGCTACCTACGACACCAAGGTCGCCGAATTGAATGGCCTGCTCTCGGCCGCGCAACAGTCGAACGATACCTTGTTGGGGCAGTTGCTGGGCAAGCAGTTGCAACGACTCGAGGCGCAGCGCCCGCAAATGCGTGGCGCCGACGCCGCCGCGATGGAAAACTCTGCCCGCGAGCAGGCGGTGCAGCGTCAGGTCGAAAAATTCATGAAGGCCCATCAGCCAGCTGAAACCGCAAAGAGTGTCAAACCAGGAACTAAAGACGGCAATAAAAATCCGCACAAGACAAAATAACTTCGTTGCTCAATGATTCGGCCCGGTGCTATCGACGCACCGGGCCGATTTTTTTTACGCGAAGGAGACGCCATGTCGCACATCGAAACGATTCGAGGCCGCGAGATTTTGGATTCGCGCGGATTTCCCACGGTGGAAGCGGAAGTCATCACCGAACGCGGTGTGATCGGGCGCGCAGCAGTGCCGTCTGGCGCATCGACCGGCAAACATGAAGCCGTCGAATTGCGAGACGGCGACGCGACCCGCTACGGCGGCAAAGGTGTGTTGAAGGCCGTGAAGCACGTGAACACCGTGATTCACACGGGTTTGGCGGGCATGGATATAAAAGATCAACCGAAGATCGATCATTTTTTGTGCGAACTCGATGGCACACCCAACAAATCCAAACTCGGTGCGAACGCGATTCTCGCGGTGTCGCTGGCGGTCGCGAAGGCGGCGGCGCTTGAACACAAAATTCCCTTCTACCAGTACGTCGGTCAGTTGTGCGGGCACACGCTCATGCTCATGCCCGTGCCCATGATGAATATTGTGAACGGCGGCGCGCACGCGGACAACACGGTTGATATTCAAGAATGGATGGTCATGCCGGTGGGCGCGCGCGATTTTCGGCACGCGCTGCAAATCGGCGCCGATATTTTCCACACGCTGAAAAAAATCCTGCACGAGAAAAAATATGTCACCGCCGTGGGCGATGAAGGTGGATTCGCACCGAATTTGAAATCGAATCGCGAGGCGATGGAACTGATTGTCGCCGCGACCGAGAAGGCTGGATTCGCGCCCGGAAAAGATGTCGTCTACGCGATCGACGCGGCGGCCTCGGAATTTTTTCGCGACGGCAAATATCATCTGGAGGCGGAAGGCCAGCCCATGTCGCGCGCGGAGTTGGCGAAATGGTATCGCGAACTCGCCACCGATTATCCGATCGCCTCGATCGAAGACGGTATGGACGAAGACGATTGGGAAGGCTGGCATCTGCTCACCGAAAATTTGGGTCAAAAAATCCAATTGGTCGGCGATGATCTGTTTGTGACCAATCCGGTGCGACTGCAAGAAGGCATTGCGCACAAAGTGGGGAATGCGATTCTCATCAAACTCAATCAGATCGGCACGCTTACCGAAACGTTGAAGACCGTGGAACTCGCGCGCAGCGCCGGATACGCGTGCGTGATTTCGCATCGCTCCGGTGAAACCGAAGACACCACCATTGCGGATCTGGCGGTCGGGATTGGTGCGGGGCAAATCAAAACCGGCAGTCTGTGTCGCACCGATCGCATCGCGAAATATAACCAGCTGCTGCGCATCGAGGAAGAATTGGCCGGAAAGGCCACGTATCCCGGTCGTGCCGCGCTTCCCGCCTATCGCTGATGAAGCGCACCATTCGTTCACTCACCACCGCCGACGTGCCCGCCATTCTGGCGATTGAAGCCACATCGTTTTCCGCGCCGTGGAATGCCGCCATGTTTGAAAGTGCCCTGCAAGCGCCTGGAACGTGCGGCTGGGTGGCGTTGCAAGAAAAGGTGATCGTCGGATATCTGCTCGTGCGTGTCGCCGCCGACCAAGCAGAAATTCTGACGATTGCGGTACACGACACACATCGCGGCGGCGGGATTGGGATGGCGCTGGTGAAGCAATGTATTCACGTACTAGTACGCAAGCACGTCACACAAATTTTCCTGGAAGTCCGCGCCTCGAATGCCGCCGCGCAACGTCTCTACGAACGCGCCGGTTTTTCCGTCATCGCCCGACGGCGGAAATATTATGACCAGCCGGTGGAAGATGCGTTGGTGATGATGCGGGAGAATAGGGAATAGGGGATAAAGAGTTCACTAGGACGTGTGGGCAAACCACCTGTGAGTTGTGCATCCAGATTGCGGCACTTCGTTGCCTTCCGGGGTAGTGTCCGCCGGGGGCACGTGGAGATTACAGGGGCTCACGTCGCCCCCTCCACCGGCAAAGCCGGATGGAGCCTCCCCCTCAGCGCGCCTGTGGCGCTATCACCAAAAACTAATATTTTTTCTTACGCGAAAAATGTGCACTCGCACTCACTCGCGGTGTCGATCATCCCGCATCGATACCGCGAGTTCATTCACTACCGCGCAGTTTGCCTTCAGCCACTGGCTGAAGTTTGCCTGCTTGCTCCCTCTGGACCCTACCCCTCGCGGCAACACGATTGTTCAATCTGGATGAAGCGCTCGTTCACTTGCCACTCTCGACTTGTGGCGAGCTGTTTTAGAACGCGTCCGGCGTGACTTGCGGTCGGGCGGTACTGACGTTCTAGCGACTGGCCAATGGGCCATTGGCGGGCTCGCGGGAGGCGTCGTGCCGCACAGAAAACAGCTCGCCGCAGGTCCACTCGCAAATAATATGTCCACACGGCCTATCTCCTCTCTCCTATCTCTTCGGTCGCTGATAATAAATTTTCCCGCGCAGTTGGTCGGGCAGATACGTCTGTGCGGCGGCGGCGGATGGATCGGTGTGCGGGTAATGATAGTCGGCGCCGTAGCCCAGATTTTTCATGAGCGCGGTGGGTGCGTTGCGCAAGTGCAACGGCGTCGGTAGTGTGCCGCAATTTTCGACGTCGGTTTTTGCTGATTTGTACGCGGCGTAGCTCGCATTACTTTTCGGCGCGCACGCCAAATAGGTGGCGGCCTGCGCCAGCGGAATCCAACCTTCGGCCTGGCCCACACATTCGTACGCCTGAAACGCCGCGACCGCGAATGGCAGTGCGCCGGGATGGGCGTTGCCAATGTCTTCACTCGCAAAGATCACCATGCGCCGCGCCAGAAAGCGCGGGTCTTCGCCGGCCTCGTACATGCGCGCCAAATAATAAATCGCCGCGTCCGGATCGCTCGCGCGCATACTTTTGATGAACGCCGAAATCAGGTTGTAATGTTCCTCGCCCGCTTTGTCGTAGCGCACGCGTTTGGATTGCGCGCTCTTTGCCAGATCTTCAATGGTCAGTGCGCGCGTTGGGTCCGCGCGCTGGGCACACGCCAGCTCCAGCAGATTCAGTAAATGCCGCGCATCGCCGTCGGCCGCGCGCACCGCCCACGCCAGCGCGTCGTCGGTCATCGTGCAATCCAACGTGCAGAGCGCACGCGCGGCGATTTGCTGCAAATCGTTTTCATTGAGCGCGTTCAACACGAACACCTGGCAGCGCGACAACAACGCACCGATGATTTCGAAGCTCGGATTTTCCGTGGTGGCGCCGATGAGCGTGATTGTGCCGTGTTCGACATATGGCAACAACGCGTCTTGTTGCGCCTTGTTCCAGCGATGAATCTCGTCGACGAACAGAATGTGGCGCGTGGCAAACAGGGTGTCGCGCTCGCTGGCGATGCGCTGCACGAGTTCGCGCAATTCCGCGATGCCCGACAAGACGGCGGAAATGTAATGCCAGGTCGCGTCGATTTCGCGCCCCAGAATTTGTGCGAGCGTGGTTTTCCCCGCGCCGGGCGGTCCCCACAAAATCATCGACGGAATTTTTCCGCTCGCCAACGCCCGCCGAATCACGCCGTCCGGTCCGACCAATTCTGACTGTCCCACAAATTCGCCCAACGCCTGCGGCCGCAACCGTTCTGCGAGCGGTGCGCTCGTTTCGTGTGGTGATGATGTGGGCGTGGAGGTCATGGTGTGTTTTTCTAGTCGCCATATTGAAACATCGGCACTTCGGCACATCGGCACCACGGCACAAACCACCTAGGCCATTTTCATTTTGCTTCGCAATCTGATTCGTTATACTGACCGTCCTATGTCCGATGCACCATCGCCACCGGCGGTACTCAAAATCAGCGCGTGGGGTCTAAGCGACGTCGGGCGGCGGCGCGAGCGCAACGAAGATTCGTTTTGTTGGGACGACGCGCTGCAACTCTATGTGGTCGCCGACGGCATGGGCGGCCACGTTGGGGGCGGGTTGGCGAGCCATATGGCCGTCACGACCATTGTGGAAGTCGTGCGTCAGTTTGTCGATGATCCCGATGCCACCGTGGAAGACACCACCGAAGGCGTGCGCGGGCGCGATCCGCGGCGCATCTTGCAATATGCCGTCGAAATGGCCAGCCGCCGCATCTATCTGCGCTCAATTCAGCAACCGAATCTGAAGGGCATGGGCACCACCGTGGTGGTGCTCTGGATTCAAGACGGTGTGGCGTATTTGGGCAACGTCGGTGATTCGCGCGGCTACCTCATTCGCGGCAACGCCATCAAACAACTCACGGTCGATCATTCGCTGGTCGGCGAGCAAATGCGCGCCGGTATTCTCTCGCGCACCGACGCGAAAACGCATCGCTACAAAAATATCATCACGCGTTCGGTCGGGTTTCAAGACACCGTCGATCTCGAACTCGACGTGCGTCCTGTGCGCCCCGGCGACACCATGTTGCTCTGCAGCGACGGACTCACCAACATGGTCGACGACGCCGAACTCTGTCGCATCGTGGCCAGCAGCGATCTCTCGAATGCCTGCCAAACCCTGATCGAAACCGCCAACACGAACGGTGGTGACGACAACATCACCCTGCTGCTCGCCCGCGCCGAACACAGCGACGGCTCCACCAGTGAAACGGTAGAAGACTGGGACGAACCGACATTGCAGTTGTAAACCGTTACGTGATACTTTATACTTTGCGCCATGTACCAAGCACTCACGCAAAAGAAAAAACAGTTGGCGCGCTATCGACCGCTGAAGACGGCGTTGGTGCGGAATCTGGACGACTGGTTTCGCGTTGAACTGACCTACACGAGCAACGCCATCGAGGGGAACACGCTCACTCGTCAGGAAACGGCGCTGGTGGTCGGCACAGGCATTACCGTTGGTGGTAAAAGTCTGGTCGAGCATCTCGAGGCCACCAATCATGCGGCTGCGCTGGATTGGGTGCGCGCGTTGGTGGCGCGCAAGCCAGCCAAAATTACCGAAGACGATATTCTGCGCATTCACGCGCTGATTTTGAAGGGCATCGATGACGCCAGTGCCGGTCGCTACCGTCGCGTGTCGGTGCGGATTGCCGGTTCAACGGTCGTCTTGCCGAATTTTTTGAAGGTGCCCGATCTCCTGCAGCGCTGTGTGCGCGCGGTGCACGCCAACAAAAAAATGCACGCGGTGGAACGCGCGGCGCTGGCGCATTATGAACTTGTGACGATTCATCCATTTGTCGACGGCAACGGCCGCACCGCACGACTCCTGATGAATCTGCTGCTCCTGCAGGCGGGATATCCTCCCGCGATCATTCGTACGCGGGATCGGCTCGCATACATTCAGGCGTTAGAAACGGCGCAGCTGGGTGGATCGAAAGCGGTGTTTTTTCAACTCATCGCGCGGGCCGTGGATCGTTCGCTCGATATTTATTTGCACGCGGTGCGTGGAAAAACTGCGGCACCGCCAGCGGAGGAGACGCGTTTGCTGCGCATTGGCGCACTGGCGCGCCTTGCCCACGAAACCGTGTCGACGATTCGCCATTGGACCACCGCAGGATTGTTGGAAATTGCGGAAGTCACACCCGCCGGCTATCAGCTGTACGCCCGCGAGATGCTACAGCGCGTGCAACAGATCAAAACATTCCAGTCGCAACGCTTCACGCTCAAAGAAATTCGGGAGCAATTGGGAGCGATCGCACGGGTGCGTTAAGATTCACAACGGTGGTTTGCTGTCGGCAGATGGTGGGGGCGGGCCGGGGGCGATGGGTTCTTGTTCGATGGGTTCCAGCAGGATCATGCCTTGCGCACGCAAATCGATGTTGCCCACATTGTCGTCCTTCACACTTTCCGCCTCGACACGAAAGGTCTCGCTGGTTTCAATCGAATCGATCGCGGGAATCGAGAAATCCTTGAGCTGTTCTTTCATCTTTGCAAACACGTGATTGATCCACTGTTCCGGCGGGCCGCTGGTGTCGAAGCGTGTGGTCGGATCGCTCAACATGGAACATTGCGATTCCCACGCCTCGCTCACCGGACCGAAGCTGTCGAGTGTGACACTGCCTAATCCGGGGCGCGGTTCGCTGTAGCGCAATTCGAATGGTGCGTCGGGGACCTGCACCAACAAATCGCAGCGACCATCGTTCCATTGTACGAGTGCGCTATTGGCCGCGACCAGCACGGGAGCCTTGCCTTTGAGTGTGGCGTGGACCGGAATATCGACCGTGGCGGGCAGATCGAAACGCTGTCGGGTATCGATGTGATACGTCAGTGTGATGGTCTGTTTATTGTACAAAAATAAATAATCGAGCGTGATGTCGGTGACGAGGCGCAGGTAGCGAAAATAGCGGACGGTCGGTGCGGGTGGTGTATCGGTAGGCGGCGTGGCGGATGCGTCGGGACTGGGCGCGCTGACCGGGGCACTTTCCGGGATGATCGGTTGATCGTCGGCGCGGGCGTGGCCAGAGGCTATGAGCAGAAAACAGAGACTAATCGCACATGCGCTGAGGATTCGGAGGCGTTGCACAACCACTATGGTAACCAATAAATCCGCGGCTTTCGAGTTGCAAATGCAAAATCGGATGGTATAAGGCCCAAATCGTTTCAATTTCAGAACCTTGCTGCGGATTTTTCATTTATGATCTCACGCTATTCACTGCCGGAAATGAGTGCGCTCTGGACTGACGGGGCTCGTTTTCAGCGCTGGCTCGCGCTGGAAATTTTTGCGTGCGAGGCCTGGGCGCGGCGGGGAAAAATTCCTGCGAAGGCGCTCGCGACCATTAAAGCACGCGCCAAAATCAATCCGGCGCGGATCGCAGCGATCGAGGGCGACGTGAAGCACGACGTGATTGCGTTTCTCTCGTCGGTGACCGAACTCGTCGGACCCGACGGTCGATTCATTCACATGGGGCTGACTTCCAGCGATGTCGTCGACACCACGTTTGCAACCCAACTCACCGACGCGCTCGATCTAATTCTGGCGCGTATCACCACGCTGCAAAAAATTTTGAAACGCCGCGCGAAGGAACATCGCGATACGATCATGATCGGTCGCTCGCACGGCATTCACGCCGAGCCCACGACGTTTGGACTCAAACTCGCGCTCTGGTACGCGGCCTTCGCGCGCCATCAGGAACGCCTGCGGGAATTGCGTCCGCGCATTGCGGTGGGCAAATTGTCCGGCGCCGTCGGGACCTACGCGCATCTGCCGCCCGTCATCGAAACCTATGTGTTGCGCCAACTGAAACTCACACCCGCAAAAATCGCCACGCAAGTCGTGCAGCGCGATCGGCACGCCGAATATTTTTCTGCGCTCGCGCTGGTGGCGGCGAGCATCGAACAGGTCGCGGTGGAGATTCGTCATTTGCAACGCACCGAGGTGCGCGAGGTGGAAGAACCGTTTACTCCGGGACAAAAAGGTTCGTCGGCGATGCCGCACAAACGCAATCCGATTCTCTCGGAAAATCTCACCGGCGGTGCGCGCTTGATGCGCGGGTACGCCGCGGCGGCGCTGGAAAATGTGGCATTGTGGCACGAACGCGATATTTCGCATTCCGCCGTCGAACGCGTCATTGCGCCCGATGCGACCATTCTGCTCGATTTCATGTTGCATCGACTCGCCGGTGTGCTCGATGGGCTGTGCGTCTACCCGGAGCGCATGCAAAAAAATCTCGATGCCACGCGCGGGCTGATTTTTTCGCAGCAACTCTTGCTGGCGCTGATTGAATCGGGAGTCACCCGCGAGGCCGCGTATGCCCTGGTGCAGCGCCACGCCATGCACGCCTGGCAAACCAGCGGCGATTTTCGCGCGCTGGTGTCCGGCGATCCGCAGGTGACGAAAAAATTATCGGCGACCGCACTCGCGCGCGTCTTCGATCCCCAGCGCCACTTGCGACACGTGCAAACAATTTTCGATCGGGTGTTTGAATAGATGCCTCCTCTCCCTTTGGGGAGAGGGCAGGGTGAGGGGGACGCGCACGATGACAGAACAACGCGAGAAAATGTACGAAGGCAAAGCGAAGATCATTTACGCCACGGATCAGCCCGGCGTGGTCATTCAACATTTCAAAGACGACGCAACCGCATTCAACGCGGCCAAGCGCGGCACGATTCAGAATAAGGGCGTGATCAATAATCACATTGCCTCGATTCTCTACCAGCTCATGGAAAAATCGGGCATCGCGACGCATTATCTGGAACGGCTCACCGATCGCGACATGCTGGTGCGACACTGCCAGATGTTTCCGCTCGAAGTCGTCATGCGCAATCGCATTGCGGGTTCGTTGGCGAAGCGTATGGGCACAGACGAAGGTGGGGCGCTGCCGTTTCCCATTCTCGAATATTATTTGAAAGACGACGCGTTGGGCGATCCCTTCATTAACGTCGAACATATTCGCGCGTTTGATTTGGTGAACGACGCGGAGCTCGCACACATCGATGTCGCCGCGCGCCGTGTGAATACATTTCTCACCGAATATTTTGCGGGTATCGGGATCAGCCTGGTCGATTGCAAATTTGAATTTGGTAGCTGGATCGATGCACACGGCACGCGCCAGATCGTACTCGCCGATGAAGTCACGCCCGACACCTGTCGCTTGTGGGACGCGCAAACCGGCGAAAAGCTCGATAAAGACCGTTTCCGCCGCGATTTAGGCAAAGTCGCCGAATCGTATCAACGCGTCTATCGGTTGGTGTGTGCGAGTGTGAGTTGAATTGTGCCGACGTGTCGATGTGCCGACGTGCCGATGTTGAATGCAGTGCACGAATCACGCACCACAAATCACGACTGAGGTTTTTATGAAAGCACGCGTTGAAGTGCGCTTGAAATCTGGGGTGCTGGATCCGCAAGGAAAAGCGGTCGAGGAATCGCTGCGCCATTTGGGCGTCGAGGGTGTGAGCGACGTGCGCGTCGGCAAGCTCATTGAATTTTCCGTGAACGCTTCAGACGCAGAACACGCACGCACCGCCGCCCAGCGGGTGTGTGACCAATTGTTGGTGAATGCGGTGATAGAGAAATATGAATTGAATATTGAAGAGTGAGCGATGCTAACCGCCATCATCCAATTCCCCGGCAGTAACTGCGATCAGGATTGCGCGTTTGCGATCGAACGGGTCGGCGGAACGGTCGCGTGGGCGTGGCACGATGAACGCGCGTTGCCATCGAACGTGCAGGCGGTGATTCTGCCCGGCGGATTTTCGTATGGCGATTATCTGCGTTCCGGCGCGATGGCAGCGCGCTCCCCGATCATGCAGGCAGTGCGTGTGTTTGCCGAGCGCGGCGGTTTGGTGCTGGGTATCTGCAACGGATTTCAAATTCTGACCGAAGCCGGATTGTTGCCCGGCGCACTCTTGCGGAATCGCGATCTGCGATTTGTTTGTCGCACGATTCATGTGCAATGCGCGCGCACCGACACCCCGTTCACCACGCACGTCGCGTCCGTTGCGGCGATGCCGATTGCCCACATGGATGGTTGTTACTACGCCGATGCAGAAACACTCGCACAGTTGGCGTCGCGCCAACAAATTATTTTTCGCTATTGCACGCCTGATGGCGTGGTTGACGATCGCGCGAATCCCAACGGTTCTTGCGCGCAGATCGCCGGCATTTGCAACGAGGCCGGCAATGTGCTGGGCCTCATGCCGCACCCCGAACGCGTCGTCGATGCGCTGCTCGGCGGGGAAGACGGATTGGGAATTTTTCACTCGATGATGCGTGGCGCACTATGATCACTCCAGAAATTATCCAGCAACACGGCCTGACGCCAGACGAGTATCAACGCATCGTCGCATCGATTGGTCGCGAACCGAATCTGACCGAGTTGGGAATATTTTCGGTGATGTGGTCGGAGCATTGTAGTTACAAAAGTTCGCGCGCGTTCTTGAGCAAATTACCAACGACTGGACCGCGGGTCATTCACGGACCGGGCGAAAATGCCGGAATTATCGATTTTACCGACGATTTGGCGCTCGCGTTCAAAATGGAATCGCACAATCATCCGTCGTTCATCGAACCGTATCAAGGTGCGGCGACCGGTGTCGGCGGCATTTTGCGCGACGTCTTCACGATGGGTGCGCGACCGATTGCGAATCTGAACGCGTTGCGATTTGGCCACGCCGATCACGCCAAGACCGCACATCTGCTGCGCGGCGTGGTGGCGGGGATTGGCGGGTATGGCAATTGTGTCGGTGTGCCCACGGTCGGCGGCGAAATTCAATTCGATGCGTGCTTCAACGGCAACATTCTCGTGAATGCCTTCACGATCGGGCTCGTCGACAAAGATAAAATATTTCTGGGCAGCGCGCGCGGCGTGGGCAATCCGGTCTTGTACGTTGGTTCCAAAACCGGACGCGATGGAATTCACGGCGCGACCATGGCGAGTGCGTCGTTTGGTGAAGGCAACGAAGAACGTCGTCCCACCGTGCAAGTCGGCGATCCCTTCACGGAAAAATTATTACTCGAGGCTTGCATTGCCGCGATGCACACCGGCGCGATTTTAGGTATTCAAGATATGGGTGCGGCGGGACTCACGAGTA
>Ga0209515_10004296_pt1 | contig 19377 bp, 13 predicted proteins | sample Subgroupgradi54m_FD_187454 | JGI IMG/M metagenome (GOLD analysis project Ga0209515, IMG submission 187454) | Subsurface groundwater microbial communities from S. Glens Falls, New York, USA - GMW60B uncontaminated upgradient, 5.4 m (SPAdes)... ...
AATCCGGCGCAGGCGATGCGAGCTTACCCCGATGCACGACGCCTATGCCGATGTGCGCTTTGCCGATGTCGATGTCCCGCGCTTGCTGGTCGGTCAGTTTCTCGGCAACCGCCTTGCTCACGTAGGCTTCGATCTCGGATTTCGGGATGTAGGTTCCCGGACACATCTTGCACGTCGGCTGTGGATCTCCCTGCGCCATCAGCGCGGTCAGCGAGCAGACCACTCCGACCAGACCGAACACTATTCTTCGCATGTGCTTCTCCTTCTCCGTCGAAACAGTTTCTGACTTGTGGCGCCGGGCTGTTTCAATTGCGGCGCAGGGCTGTCTCGATCGTGGCGCAGGGCTTCAGCCCTGCGAAACGCAGCCCTCAAGGGCTGCGCCACACTTGGAAGGGCTACGCCACACGCAGAGATTATCTTGTCTGCGAGCTCTGCGGTTTCTGCGTTGATCGTTGTCATCATCGCGGTAGCGCGAACGCCACGTACTCGCCCGAGTAATTCCCTCCGCTGATCGGCACGACGATGAACTGCCGGCCGTTCACGGCATAGGTCATCGGCGTGCCCGACTGCTGCGCCGGCATGTAGACCGCGCCCACTTCTTTGCCGTCGGTTTTGTCGTAGGCGCGCAGCATCGCTCCGCGCGGGCGATTCGGCCCGGTCGTCGCCAGCGGATCGCCCATGATCACCAGCGTCTTCGTCACCAGTGCCCCGACCGCGCCTGATTGCCCCGTGCGCGGGATCGTCAGCCCCTTCAGCGCGGGATGATTGCGCACGCTGTCCGGTGTGTCGCCGTGCGCCACCTGCCACACGATGTCGCCGCGATCGAGATTGATCGCCGTCAGACGCCCGTACGGCGGCTTCAGCAGCGGGAGGCCTTGAGCGGTCGCATCGGAGTTGGTCGCCGCGTCTCCCGTCGACGAGATCGGCGCTCCGCCTCGACTCGCGGGAAGCGGCGTCGCCTCGGCGCCGACATTCTCGCCGGGACCGGAGATGTAGCGCACACCCGTGAGCGCATTGCCCGACACGTACGGAAGATCGGAGAACTCCCTGGTCGGCGGCGGCAGCAGACCGAGGACCGGCATCGCCGTGAACGATGGCACGTACGCGATGTGCGTCTCAGGATCGAACGAGCCGCCAGGCCAGTTCGTACCGCCAGACGATCGGAATCCGCCAATGGGGCCGTCGCGTGTGCTGACCGGTGGCGGCGTGAAGAGCGGACCGAGCTTGTAACGCGCCGCGACCTTCAACGCCTCCGCGTGAAGCTCAGGCGTGAAGTCGATCAGGTTCTCGATCATGACGCCCTGATGATCGTACGCGGGCGGCCTGGTCGGAAACGGCTGCGTCGCGGACGTCTTTTCGCCCGGCACATCCGATTGGAGAACCGGCCGCTCCTCGATGGGAAAGATCGGCTCGCCGGTCACGCGATTGAAGAGATAGAGAAACGCCTGTTTGCCCATCACGGCGACCGCCTTCACGGCCCGGCCGTTCACCGTGAGATCGACCAGCATCGGCGCCGTCGCGATGTCCATGTTCCAGATCGGATGGTGCACGAGCTGGAAATGCCATTTGCGAATACCGGTCCGGTAGTCGATGGCCACGAGGCTTTCCGCGAAGAGATTATTCCCCGGCCTGAGCCCGCCGTAGAAATCGGAGCTCGGCGTTTCGACGGGGAGATAGGCGAGACCCAGTTCCTCGTCAACGCCGATCTGGTTCCACACGCCGACGTTGCCGTTGTTCGACCACGACTCGTTCAGCCACGTGTCGTTGCCGAACTCTCCAGGGCGCGGAATGGTGTTGAACGTCCAGAGGCGCCGGCCGGTGCGCACGTCGAAGCCGCGCACCAGTCCCTTGGTGTTGTTGTGCGTCTTCGGCGTGCCGCCCTCGAGAAACGCCGAACCGATCATCACGATGCCGTCTTTGGTCACGGCCGGCGTCGCGTGCAGCCCGATTTCCCCCGCTTGACGATCGATCTGCTGGCCCTTGCCGAACACGACCTCGTCCTTCAGGTCCACGATGCCGTCTTTGCCAAACGACGGAATGCGGCTGCCGGTCTTCGCGTCCAGCGCGACGAGCCGGTAGCCGGTGGTGACGTAGAGGACGCGTTCGTCTCGTCCGTCGGTCCAGTACGCCACGCCGCGCCCGGACAATTGACGAGGCGACGCGGCGGCGCGCGCGCCTTCACGCTCCGCGTGCACCCACAGCAGCTCTCCCGTTGCCGCGTCGAGTGCGACGACCGACCTCCTGGTTCCCGCGGTGGTGTAAAGCACGCCGTTCACCATCAGCGGCGTCCCTTCCAGCTTGAACTCGGGACGGGGACCGAGGCTGTCGGTCTTGAAACGCCAGGCGACTTCGAGCGCTTGAAAATTGCCGGCGGTCACCTGACTGAGCGGCGAGTAGTGGTGATTGCGCAAGTCGCCGGCGTACGACCGCCAGTCACTCGATAGTGGCGCGGACGGCGACTGCGCGCCGACACGAATAAGGAACGCAAAGCCCGCGAAGCCCGCAAAGAAGAACAACAAGAATGCTTTGCGCGCTTTGAGGCCTTTGCGTTCGATCGCGTGTTTCATGATGGAGAACCTTACCCCAAAACGGGCTAAGATTCGGGCTCAACGAGGTGCCCGTGCAAATCATCCGTCAGCCGAAAACCTATGACGTCTGCATCGTCGGCTCTGGCGCCGGCGGCGGCATGGCCGCGAACGTGCTCTGCGAGGCCGGCGCGGACGTCGTCCTGCTCGAAGCCGGGGGAATGTGGGACTCGGCGAAAGACTCGAAGATGTCCGCCTGGCCGTACGATTCCCCGCGCCGAGGCGCAGCAACCGCCGCCAGGCCATTCGGCGAGTTCGACGGTTGCATCGGCGGTTGGGAGATCGAAGGCGAGCCGTACACCCAGGCACCCGGCTCCACGTTCGACTGGTGGCGCGGGCGCATGCTGGGCGGCCGCACCAACCATTGGGGACGCATTTCGCTCCGCATGGGCCCGGACGACTTCAAGCGCCACAGCATGGACGGCCTCGGCGACGACTGGCCGATCACCTACGACGAGATGAAGCCGTACTACGACAAGCTCGATCGCCTCGTCGGGATCTTCGGATCGATGGAAGGCATTGCGAACGAGCCCGATGGCGTGTTCCAGCCGCCGCCGAAACCGCGCTGCTACGAGCTGCTGATCAAACAGGCGGCCGACACGCTGAACATCACGTGCATTCCCAACCGTCTGTCGATCCTCACGAAACCGCTGAACGGCCGCCCGGCGTGCCACTACTGCGGGCAGTGCGGCCGCGGCTGTTCGACGCATTCGAACTTCTCGTCCCCGTCGGTGCTGCTGCCGCCGGCGCTGGCGACCGGCAAGCTGCGCATCATCACGAACGCGATGGCGCGCGAAGTGTTGACCGACGACAGCGGCCTGGCCACCGGCGTCTCGTACGTGAATCGCACCGATCGCCGCGACTACTTCGTCCGCGCGCGCATCGTCGTTCTCGCCGCGAGCGCGTGCGAGTCGGCGCGGCTGCTGCTCAACTCGACGTCGGGCCGCTTCCCAGACGGCCTGGCGAATTCGAGCGGCGTCGTCGGACGGTACCTGACCGATTCGACCGGGCTGTCCGTCTCGGGCCACATCCCGAAGATGGAACATGGCGTGCCGCACAACGAAGACGGCACGGGCGGTGCGCACCTCTACATGCCGTGGTGGCTCGATAACAAGACACTCGCGTTCCCGCGCGGCTATCACATCGAGCTCGGCGGCGGAAAACGATCCGCGCCGGGGTTTGGATTCATGGGCGGCATCCAGCGCTTCAACGGCGTGGGCGGCTACGGCAAGGCGCTGAAGGACGACTACCGCCGCTTCTACGGAGCGACCGTGAATTTCTCCGGTCGCGGTGAGATGATTCCGAACGACGACACCTACTGCGAGATCGATCCCAGTGTGGTCGATGCGTACGGCATCCCGGTCCTGCGGTTCCACGCGAAGTTTGCGGAGCACGAGGTCAATCAGGCGAAGCACATGCAGGAGACGTTCCGGGAGATCATTCACACGATGGGCGGCACGCCGACGTCACTGATGCCGTCGCGCGACGCGTTGTACGGCCTCGAACCGGTCGGGCGCATCATCCACGAAGTCGGGACGACCCGGATGGGAAACGATCCCAAGACGTCGGTGCTGAACGCGAACTGCCAGGCGCACGACGTGAAGAATCTCTTCGTCGCCGACGCGGGCCCGTTCGTCTCCAACGCGCACAAGAACTGCACGTGGACGATCCTCGCGCTGTCGATGCGCACGTCCGAGTTCATCGCGCAACAGAGAAACCGAGGCTCGCTATGACATTGCGGATTGTGGATTGCGGAATGCGGATTGGATTGCGGATTGGATTGCGGATTGGATTGCGGATTGGATTGCGGAATACGAAGGCCGGAGTGCGGATATGAACAAGCTGTCACGCAGAAGCGCGCTCTCGCTGCTGAGCGCGGCGCCGGCCGCGGCGGCGCTGGTCTGGACCGACGTCGAGGCGCGGCAGGCGCACGAGCATGCAGACGCGGCGCGCGCGCAGGCGGCAACGCAGGCGACGCCGTTCAAGCCGAGGTTCTTCACCACTCACGAGTACGCCACCGTCGGCGTGCTGGTCGATCTGATCATCCCGCGCGACGAGCGATCGGGTAGCGCGACCGACGCCGGCGTGCCTCAGTTCATGGATTTCATGATGATCGACCAGCCGCGACGGCAAGTCGCGATGCGCGGCGGCCTCGCGCTCGTCGATCGGCTGGCAACCGATCGTGCCGGCAGGCGCCTCGTGAGCTGCACCGACCGAGAGCGGCGCCTCCTCTTCGACGAGATCGCGTACACGTCGAACCCCGATCGCGGCTTGAGCCAGGTGATCGCCTTCTTCAGCAGCTTCCGCGACCTGACGGCGAGCGGGTTCTGGTCGACGAAGATGGGCGTGGCCGACTTGCAGTATCAGGGCAACGTGTTCGTCAGCGAATGGAACGGCTGCCCGGACGCCGCGCTCCGCAAGCTTGGCGTGTCCTGAGGACCTAACCACCGACTGTCACAGTCGCGTCGGACCTGGGTCTAAAGGATAGAACGTGCGAAATCCTCTTGCAGAGAGTGCCGCCTCTGTGTTGAATATGAAGCGGGGCCGGGCCGATGCGGCCGGGTGAACCTTCACGCGCTACGGCGACAGCCTGGACGCCACACCCGATCTGGATCTGCCGGATCCGAAGTCCGTACCGGCCGATCTGCAGCTGCTGGCGGACGAAGCCATCCTGGGTGAGATTTTCGGCGTCACCGACCTCGTCGGCGCCGAGCTTCTGGAGATCAGTCGCGAGAGCTTCACCGGGATCATCCGTTTCAAGAACCGGCGGATTTCGTAACCTCGTTAAGGGCGCTCATCAACGGAACGGATTTTCAATCAACCCTGGAGCTGGAGTGATGCGACTACTTGCGATGCTTATAATGGCCTCTGTGTGGGGGATCTCATGCAGCCGCTCGACGGACGACTTTCAGCCGGAAACCATCGTCGCTCTCGAGCGCGGCGCCCTCGATCGGTGGGGCAAGGGCGATCCGCAGGGATTCTTTGACATCATGGCCTCGGCTCAGACGTATTTCGATCCGACGACAGCCAAGCGCATCGATGGCCAGGACGCGCTCAAGAAATTCTTCGCGCCCATTACCGGCAAGATCAAGGTCGAGAAGGTTGAGATGATCGACCCAAAGGTCCAGCGCAGCGGCGATCTCGCTGTGCTCACGTTCAATCTCGTCGACTACGGGGCGCAGCTGAACGGCGGCCCAAAGACCACCGCGCGGTGGAATTCGACCGAGGTCTATCAACGCCTCAACGGGAGTTGGAAGATCGTCCACTCCCATTGGTCATATGTAAAGCCTGTGCTCAAAGAAGGATGATTCTCGATCGCGAACCACAACATGAGCGCGACGACGCCGGCGAGCGGAATGGCCAGTGTCAAGCCTGGCGCTTGTAGTCCCGGTATCGATCGATCGCCGCCGTGAGTGCCTTCACCTCGACAGCGGCGAGTGTTCCGAAGAGGCGCGTGGAGACCTTCACGTCCGTCTTCGTTTCGACGCGTCCCCAGGTGCCGACGATCCTGCCGTTCAACACAATCGTCGGGCTGAAGATCCCGTTGCGTGCGGCAGCCGCATGCCGGGGATCGAGCGCCGCGCTGCGATCCTGATACGCCACCATGTACTCGTCGTACGGCGGCAGGAGCACGACGTGGGGCGACCGCACTCTCGCGGCGCGCACTGGCTTCTTCTCCACAGCGATCCGGGCGATCTCGACCGCGCGGCGCGCATCGACGGCTGACAGACCCGACCACCACCCGAAGTCCTTCTGCGTCGCCGGCGCGTGGCTGGTGAAGTATCGGCGCGCGAGCTCGGCCAGCGCTTCGTCGCGGCGAAGCATCTTCGCCCGCGGCACCCACTCCTCCAGCAAGGCGAACGTCTGCTGCTTGCCTTCGCGTGCGCCGAAACAAATCAGCCCGTCATGCGCGAGCCGCCACAGAATATGGAGTCCACGACTGTCCCTCGTGCTCACGCCGGCTCGTTCGAGCCGCGCATAGAGTCGCGGCCGCGACAGCTGCCTGCCACCCTCCAGCGCCTTGACCGTCACCGTCGTGCACCGCGCGAAGATGCGCTCGTCGAGCTCGAATTGTTTGAATCGCCGTGCGTGGCGCGCAATCGTGTGCGGCGCGAACACGTTCATCATCCACCGGACGTCAGCAGCCGATGCGAAATGCAGCGTGCCACGCAGCGGCCACGTGCGGACAATCGTGCGATCGGCAATCGCCTGTTCGACGAGGGCTTCGGTCGCGCCCTGCGTGCGCAACCCGAGCGCCCACAACGCGCCAGTGTAATCCTGCGCCTGAACCGCGCCGAACCAGCTGACGACGTCGCCCGGCCGATCGAAACCGGGGCCGGCAATGCACTGGGTGCGGAGCCGTTGCTGCGCGATGTTCAACGCGGGCCGGACGCAGGCGTGCCGCCTCCGCGCGTCGCGCCACGGCGAGCCTCGCCGGAGCGGAGCAAAGGCGGGAAGGTCTGCACTACGGCCATATGCCGAGCTGTCGGCGGAGGGCGACGATCTGTCCGATGTGATACGCGTTGTGATCGGCGATCAGCAGGATTTCCCGCAAATACGTCTGGCCGGTGCCGTGTGGAATCGTCGCAAGCAGATCGATCTTCGTATTCGCCGCGAGGCGCTGCAGTGCTTGTCGATCGCGACGGTAGCCGGCGATCGCCTGTGTCCACGCCGCGGCGCTTCGCGGTGCCGCTGACTTCGGCCAGTAGGCGTCCGGCCACTTCTTCTCTTTGTACTTGGCGGTGACGCAGAACTCGAGAATGTCGGCCTGCGCGATCCGCAGATGCTCGAGGAGCTGCCAGAGGGAATACTCCCAACCCAAGGGCACCTTCCCACGCAACCGGGGAGGAATCCCGTTCACCGCGCGATCGAATCCGACATGCGCCTCCTGGAAATCAAGAAGCGTCACCAGCTGCGCGCGGAGCGCTTTTTCGTCAATCATGTGTCCACCAGCAGGCCTCAAGGCCTGCACGACGTCCAGTTCGGGTCCGGCTGAAGCCGGACACTACCAAGTCAAATCCTCAGATAAATCCTTAGATTCTCAAATCCTCACATCCTCAGATTTACAGCACTCGTATCAGATCCGACCTCGTGATAATGAACGTCTTGTCCGTCTTGAAATCGCGCACGAGAACCGCCGGATTCTGCGGCGTGATCATCGTCGACAGCAAATCGACCGGCGTCGAGACGTCCACAAACGGAAAGGCCGGCTGCATGATCGTTTCGACCGGCTGCGACTTCACGTCGGCGTTGCGCACGAGCTCGTTGTAGAGCTGCGTTTCGTTCAACGAGCCGACGAGACGGCTGTCGCGCGTGATCGAGATCTGCGAGAAGTCGTGCTCGATCATCAACCGTATTGCGTGCTCGACCGGCTCCTCCAACTCGAGCGAGCAGAGCTCGCCGGACAGACGCATCGAGACCAGGTCGCGCGCGGTCATCCCGTGCTTCTCGATGAAGCCCTTCTGGCGCATCCAGTCGTCGTTGAACATCTTGCCGAGATATCGCGTCCCGTGGTCGTGGAAGATCACCACGATCAGGTCCTCGTCCGTGAAGTGCTCGCGCAGCTGGAGCAGGCCGGCCATCGCCGACCCGGCGGAGTTGCCGGCGAAAATGCCCTCCTCGCGCGCGATGCGGCGCGTCATCATCGCGGCGTCCTTGTCGGTGACTTTCTCGAAGGCGTCGATGACGTCGAAGTCGACGTTCTTCGGCAGGAAGTCCTCGCCGATCCCTTCCGTGATGTACGGGTAGATCTCGTGCTTGTCGAAGACGCCGGTCTCTTTGTATTTCTTGAACACGGATCCGTAGGTGTCGATGCCCCAGACCTTGATCGCCGGGTTGCGCTCCTTCAGGTAGCGTCCCGCGCCCGAGATCGTCCCGCCGGTGCCGACGCCGGAAACGAGGTGCGTGATGCGGCCGTCGGTCTGCTCCCAGATTTCCGGGCCCGTCTGCTCGTAGTGCGCCTTCGAGTTGGACAGGTTGTCGTACTGGTTCGCCTTCCACGAGTTCGGCACCTCACGCTCGAGGCGCGACGACACGGAGTAGTACGACCGCGGATCCTCGGGGTCGACGTTCGTCGGGCACACGATCACTTCCGCGCCAAACGCCTTCAGCGCGTCGACCTTCTCTTTCGACTGCTTGTCGGTCGTCGTGAAGATGCACCTGTACCCCTTGACGACGGCGGCCATGGCGAGGCCCATGCCGGTGTTGCCGGAGGTGCCTTCGATGATCGTTCCGCCGGGCTTGAGCAGCCCCGCCCGCTCGGCGTCCTCGATCATCTGGATTGCCATCCGGTCTTTGATCGAGTTGCCCGGATTGAAGGTTTCCACTTTGGCGAGTACGGTGCCCTTCACGACGCCTCTGGTGATGCGGTTGATGCGGACCATCGGCGTGTCGCCGACCGCGTCGAGAATGGTGTCGCAGACTTTCTTCTTCACGAATTAAGTCTATACTGGGCGCGCAACGCGGACGATCGAACGCACAGCGCGCAAAGGCCGCAAAGAAAGTCCCCTTACCTCACGATGCCAACACTGATTACCGCGCCGGCCGTCGTCGCGGCCGCCGGCACGAAACCGAAAAAGATTGAAGAGTTCGCGGGACGGGTGAACTCCGGCCACGCACAGGTGAGCGTGGCACGGATGACGTCGCCGTCAGGCTGGCTGGAACCGGGGCAGCGTCCCGAGTTCGAGGAGATCACGGTCGTCCTTCGCGGCATGGTGCGTGTCGAACACGAAGGCGGCGCGATCGACGTGCACGCCGGCCAGGCGGTCGTCACGGCGCCGGGGGAATGGGTGCGCTACAGCACGCCGAACGCGGAAGGCGCGGAGTACGTGGCTGTCTGCCTCCCCGCGTTCTCGCCCGCGACCGTGCACCGGGACGAATAGGAACGCAAAGCTCGCAAAGGCCGCAAAGCTATGTTTTCTTTGCGTGCTTAGCGGGCTTCGCGTTCCTTACCGCCCGCCTGCCACATCGATGAACGTCCCGGTCGAGTACGACGCTTCCTCCGACAGCAGCCACAGAATCGCGCGGGCGACTTCGATCGCGTCGCCGCCGCGCTGCATCGGCAGCGTCGGCCCGATCCGATCGACCCGTGCGGGCTCGCCGCCATCGGCGTGGATCTCGGTGTAGATGATCCCCGCGCGGACGCCGTTCACGCGGATCCCCTCTCCCGCCACCTCGCGCGCGAGACCAATCGTCAGGGCGTCGAGCGCTGCTTTCGACGCGGCGTAATCGACATATTCGCCGGGCGCGCCGAGCTGCGCCGCTCGCGAGGACACGTTCACGATTGCCCCGCCGGTTCCGCCGTGCTTCGTCGACAGGCGCCGCACGGCTTCGCGCGCGCAGAGAAACGCGCCGCGCACGTTGGTGGCAAACACGCGATCGATCCGCGCGGCGTCGATGTCCTCCACTCGCGTCTGCCGCTCGAGGATGCCGGCGTTATTGACGAGCGCGGTCAGCGGCCCTAGCCGCGCGTCCACGGTTTCGAACAGCCGCATGACGGCGGGCTCCGACGCGACGTCAGCGCAAACCGCCAACGCGGTGCCGCCCGCGATCTGGATACCGGCGACCACGGTGTCGGCCGCCGCCTGGTTCTTCCTGTAGTTCACGCACACGGCGTAGCCGCGCTCGGCCGCCAGCCGCGCGGTCGCCGCGCCGATGCCGCGGCCGCCGCCCGTCACGATGAGAACGTTGGTCACGGGAAAGAACCCTCTTCAGTAGGGGGTATCATTCTGCCGACGGAGGGCCATGCGCACCTGCTCCGGTGTGACGTGATGAACTCGCGCGATGTCGCTCAACAGCATCCCTTCACACCGTTCCATCGAGTGCCGGTGTTGGCCGAATGTGTCGAGCCCTTGAATCGAATCGGCATACGTCACGGCCAACAATTCGGCAGACCGCGCGTCATCGCGTAAGTGTCGCAACTGTGTCGGATTCTTCAGGTCAAGCAATCCGGGAGATGGCTCAGAGGACCATTCACACCGCGCGCCGCGCATCTCACGTCCGGCGCATCCGGCGAAACTCGCCGCCAACCACAGAGCGGCGATCAGTCGCGCCATGAGTCTTGCTCGTCTCCGCAATCCGCCCCCCCTTACTGTTTCTCCTGCGCGGCCGTGGACGTCGCCGGCTTCTTGCCGTTGATGTGCGCGTCGTACCACGCAAGGTACCGCTCGTAGCGATCGCGCACGTAACTCGGGCGCGTGATGCCGTGAAACTCGTTGGGGTAGATGATGAGCTGCGTGTCGATGTTGAGGCTCCGCAGCGCCTGATACATCTGCTGCCCGCCCTGCACCGGCACGTTGAAGTCGCGCTCGCCGCCGAGGAACAGCGTCGGCGTCTTGATCCGATCGGCGTGCAGAAACGGATACGAGATCTTCTGGTACGTCTCCCACGCCTTCGCGTCCCACGGCGGACCGATCTCGTAGTCGTACTGGATGATGTATTGATCCGTGCCGTAGAACGCGACGGTGAACGCCGTGCCGGCGCCGCTGGTGGCCGCCTTGAACCGCGTGTCGCTGGCGATCATGTAGTCGGTGAGGATACCGCCGTAGCTCCAGCCGCCGACGCCGAGCTTGTTCGGATCGGCCACGCCCATCTTCACGACCTGATCGACCATCGCCTGCAGATCGTCGACCTCGTAGTGGCCCCAGTCGGCCGCGATCGCCTTCGAGAACTTCGCGCCGCGCCCCGCGCTGCCGCGATAGTTCACCGCGAGGACCGCGTAGCCGTTGGCGGCGAACCACTGCCGCTCGAACGCGAATGAATGCTGGTCCTGCCCGTTCGGACCGCCGTGAATCCGCAACAGCATCGGGATCTTCGTCCCAGCCACGTAGTTCGCGGGCTTGGTGAGCAGACCGTGGACGTCGGTGCCGTCCTTACTCTTCGCGGTCACTTCTTCGGTCGTCCCGAGCTGCAGTTCCGAGAACAGCGCGTCGTTCTGATGCGTGAGCGGTTGGAACTTCATCTTGGTGCCAACGACACTGGCGGAATAAATCTCGTTGTGATGGTTATCGTCGCCCGAGATCACCACCGCGCACGATTCCGCGCTATGACGCTGTCCCAACACGATGGGCCGATCGGTGATCGGAACCGCGCTTCCCGCGCCGACTGGAATGCGCGCGCCGTAGGCGGACATATCATCGGTCACGATGGCGAAAATATTCTTGCCATCCTCGCCCCACCGGGGCTGTGACACGCCGCGGTCGAGAGCCTCGCTCGACGCAACGCGCTGTGGCGGCGTGGAGCCATCGGCTGCAACGATCGTGAGATGCTCCATCCCATAGGCGCTGTACTTCTTATCGTCGCCTTCGAGAAACGCGATCCATTTCCCGTCAGTGCTCCACTCCGGCTTGCCGCGACCGCCGCGGCTCGTCGCCGGCGTCAACGCCTTCTCGGTCGATCCCGGCTTCGCGTCGACAATGAAGAGTTGGCTGGAAGGCTCGCGATCGGGATCTTCCGCGCGGTTGCTCATGAACGCGAGGCGAGTGCCGTCAGGCGACCACGACGGCGACGCCTCGTCCGCCTTGCCGCCGGTGAGGCGATCGAACGCCTTCGTCGCAATGTCGAACAGATACACGTAGGTGTGACGGCCCGAGAGCAGATAGCCCTGGACGTCTTGCTTGTACTTGTAGCGATCGATCACGATCGGCTTCGGTGCCTTGCGTGCCGTCTGTCCCGAGCCCGTCGAAGGCGCCTGCCCTGAGCTTGTCGAAGGGTCACCCGTCGCAGCCGCACCGGGGACCGGCGTGTCCGCCGCGTCCGGATCCGGATCGCCGACGGTCAGCGCGAGGCGCTTCGAGTCGGGCGACCACTCGTAGCCCTGCAGCCGTCCTTTCACCTCGGTCAGCTGAAACGCTTCGCCGCCGCTCCGATCGAGCAGCCACACCTGATTGCCCTTCGCTTTGCCGGGGCGCGACGAGGTGAACGCCAGATATTTTCCGTCGGGACTGAACCGCGGAGACGATTCGCTGTCGGTGCTCGACGTGATCTGCCGCTCGTTCTGCCCGTCGATGCCGACCGTCCAGACGTGCCCGCTGCCGGGTTTGTCTTCCTTCACGTCGATCTGGGCCACAACGAAGGCCACCGTCTTGCCGTCGGGCGCGCACTGCGGGTCGCGCACGTCTTTAATCGTTCCGAGGTCATCGAGCGACAGCGGACGTTTGACGCCCTGCGCCGATACGAGGCCGGCCGATGCGAGCACGATGATCAGTCCACTCAAGATGCGTTTCATGAAGTCCTCTTTACTTCCCGGTGTACATCACGCGCCAGATGCGTCCCTTCACGTCTTCCGTGATGTAGAGCGATCCGTCCGGGCCCATGGCGAGGCCGCCGGGGCGCGCGACCGCCTCGGCGGGGCTCATCAACGGCGTCTTGCCCGCGAACCCGTCCGCGAAGACCTGGCGCGTACCCGGCTTGCCGCCGGTGAACGGGACGAACGTGATGTTATAGCCGGCCATCGGCAACGGCGCGCGATTCCACGATCCGTGAAAGGCGACAAAGACGCCGCCCTGATACGTCTTCGGAAACTGCGTGCCGGTGTAGAACAGCACGTCGTTGGGCGCCCAATGCGCGGGGAACGCGACGGCCGGAGAAGTGAACGCCGCGCACCGGTCGGTCTTCTTGCCGTCGCCGCCGTACTCAGGGTTCGTCACGAGGTGGCCTTCCGCGTTGTTGTAGAAGCAGTACGGCCAGCCGAAGTTCGATCCGTCGGCGACCTTCAGCAGGTACTCCGCGGGCCATTCTGCGTTCTGTTCCGCCGTGAACTGGCCGGGCCACAGCGTATCCAGGCCATCGCGGTTGTGCATCGTCACCCACAGCGAGTTGTCGTGCCAGGTCAGGCCGGGCATCTGCCGCATGCCGGTGGCGTAGCGCTTGCCGTCGGCCTGCTTCTGTCCGAGCTTGTTTTCGTCGAAGCGCCAGATGCCGCCGGCGATGTCGAGCAATTGACATGGATCCTGGCCGGCGACCTTCGGCTGGCGATCCGGCACCTGACACGCATTCGACGGCGCTCCGATGTTCACGTACACGCCGCCTTTGCCGTCGAACGCGATCCCCTTGTCCGCGTGCTGACGGCGATCGGTCAGCCCCTCCACGATCACTTCGGCCGGTGCGTCCGGCGCCAGTTCCCCCGGGGCCAGCTTGTAGCGAACGATCGAGTTGGTCGTCGCCATGTACACGTAGCCATTGTGAAGCGCGACGCCGGTGGCGCCGTCGGCGCCGAATTTCTCCCGCGAGTCCATCTTGCCGTCGCCATCGGTGTCGTGCAGCGCGACGACCCCACCGGGCGCGCCGCGGCCGTTGCGGGTGGAGACGTAGAGATCGCCGTTAGGCGCGACGACGAGATGCCGCGCGGCGCCGACGTTGTCGGCGACGACCGCCGCGCAGAACCCCATCGGCAGCGTGAGGCCGCCGTTACCGGGGTCGCACGCCGGGCCGGCGGCGCCGCCAGTCAGCGAAAGAATCAATGCGGCACCAGCGGCCGCGACCGAGACACTCGTCATCCGTTTCATGTTCATTGCGTGATCCTCGTTGCGTGTGGTTCGCCGACAGTCGTCTTCGCCCAATCCCATCCCTCGAGGCCGCGCGTGTTCACCGCCTTCACGGACACGGACGTGCCCGCCGCGAGCTGCGGCAGGGTGACCCGCGCCTGCGTCACCGTCACTCTGCGGCGCTGCGGATCCGCCGGCGGCCCGTAGGCGACGATGTACGACGCGATGCCGTGCTCGGGGCTCGGCGTCCACGAGAGCGAGGTGGCCGCGCCAGTGTAGCTGTCCACCTTGAGGTTCGTCAGCCGCGACGGGCTCGACGCCAGCAACATCACCGTCGCGACGGTCGTCTTGCTGGTTTCCATGATGAGCTGGTGGTTTTCAAACTCCAACCGATCGCTTGTCTGATGGTAATGCGGACTGCCCAGTACGGGATAGGACCCGATGCCGCCGAGGACGTCGCCGTACGCGTCGTAGAGCGACGCCGCGTCGGTGCCTTTGACATACCGCGCGTCGTAGGTGATCAACCGCGTGAACAGCATCGCCGCGGCGTGCTGCACGTCGCGGATTCCGGAGTTGGCGTAGCGGATGGTGTTGTCGAGCCGCGCGTCGTTCATCCAGCCGACCATGTCGTTGTTCAGCGCGCCGGCGACGTGCATCGTGCTCGCGAGAGCGCGGCGGACGAACTCGCGGCTGCCGAGCAGGCCACTCTCTTCGCCGGTGAAGGAGGCGAAGACGATCGTCGCCGGCATGGGATGGTTCGCGAGCACGCGCGCCGCTTCGAGCAACGCCGCCGTCCCCGACGAGTCGTCGTCGGCTCCGGGTCCCGCTTCGACCGAGTCGTAGTGGCTGCAGACGAGGTACACGAGCTCGGGGTTCACCGTGCCGCGCAGCGTGGCGATGACGTTCGCGGTCTTGCCGTCGAGCGCGGCGCGCGGCTCGAACCACTGATATTCAGGCTCGTAGCCGAACGACGTGTAGGTGTTGAAGAGAAACGCCGACGCCTTGCGGTTGCCCGGCTTCGAGATGTGCTTCGAGTCGAGCTCGAAGAGCGCCTTTTCGTAGCTGAAGATGCGGGACGCCGATTCGCGCGCGACGACCTGGCGGACGTCAGCGGCGATCGGTTGGAACATGTGCGTCGCCGCCGCCTTCAGCGCGGTTTCGCTTTTTAATTCCGTGCGCAGCCGCGCGAGCAGATCGGCCTTGGTGACCCTCTTCCGCAGATCCACCAGGTACACGCCGCGCTCAGGCGACACGGTGTTGCCGTCGCGCTCGGCCCCGATCAGAATCTTCGTACCGTCGGGGCTGACGGCCCACTGATACTCCGGGGCGATCGTCCGCACCGTATTGTTATGAAACAGCCGCAGTCGTGTTGGGGTCAGATTAGGGTCAGACCCTAGTCCGACCCCGATCTGACCCCGATCCGACCCCAGGTCGTGCAGATACGAACGGCGGTGGCGTGGCTCGCCCATGACGGCGAGCAGCCGGTCGGGACCGATGAACCGCGGCAGCAGGTCGTGCTGGATCTCGTGCGTCACTCGACGCTCGTTCGCGCCGTCCCGATCCGCGACGACGATCTCCCAGTCGTCGCGCGGCATCATCTGATACGCGAGGCGACCGCCGTCCGCGGAGAGCGCCGGCGCGTCGAGCCGCTGCGCCGTGCGCTTCACCGCCGCCTGCACGCCGGTCGTCGGCCCGACCATGACGCTGTACTCGGGACCGGTGCGCGCGATGTACGTCAGCGTCCGGCCGTCACCCGACAACGACGGCGCGCTGCCGGTGACGACAGACACCTTGCGCGTCGCGATGTCGACGATCGCAAACGCCAGCGGCGCGCCCGCCTGCCCGCCGCCTCTTCCTCCCGCCTGTCCAGCCTCGCCCTCCCTACCCGACCCACCTGACCGACCCGGCCCACCTGCCCGACCCGGCCCACCTGCCCTACGCGCCCCACCTGCCCTACGCGCCCCACCTGCCCTACCCGGCCCACCCGCCGCAGTTTGCGCGGGCGGTGCCGGCTGCCGCAGCGGGTTCTGCGCCGGGATCGAATAGATCAACACCTTGCCGGACGGATCGACGATCGGCGCGCTCTTCAGGCCGCCGGCATCCGCCGCGATCACCGGCTTCGGTGAGTTCTCGCTGATCACGTAGACGTCGGTGCGATCGGGCTCGGCCTCTTTCGCGCCGAGGAAATACAGCTGACGCCCATCCGCATTGAAGACCAGCCCGGTCTTCAGCAACTCCGTCGCCGGCAGCTCCATCTCGCGCCCGTTGCCCACATCGCGGACGACGATCGCGGCGTGTTTCGCGATGAGCCACGTCAGCGCCTGCGTCAGCTGATTGCGATTCCGCGCCGTCAGCGACGCCTGCTCGATCGCGTCGGACGCGCGGCGGATCTCCTCGTTGTCGGGAATCCTGAGATACGCGACCTGGTTGAGCGTGGACGAAAACGTCGCCGACACGCCCGGCAGGTCGACCACGGGCGTCAGCGCCGCATCGTTGCGCAGGATGCGCGTGCGGCGCGACGTCTCGAGGCCCGTTTCGTAGGCGATGAACGTGTTGTCCGGGCTGAACCGCGGCGCGCGGCCGTCGGGCGTCAGCTCGCGCGTCTCGAACAGCTCGCCGGTCGTCAGCGCGATCGGCTCGAGAAACGCGTCGCCGTCCGGGCCGTTCACCACCTGGATGTAGCCCCTCAGCGCCGCGATGTAGTCGCCGCGCTCCCACGCGTCGCTCGCCGCGTCGAACGATCGCGTCGACGTCGTCGAGGCGGCGACGAGGCGCATCGCCGCGCCCGACACCGCGAGCACGGCACACACGACGAGCACACGTCGCATAAGAGTCCTATCGACCGGGCCGACACACGGGTCGGCCCCTACGGTTTGCCGACGGCCGACGCCCGCGTCCTATCGTGTAGGGGCGGACCTGCATGTCCGCCCCGGGCGGGCCGACACATGGGTCGGCCCCCACGGTGTATAGACACATGGATCGGCCCCTACGGCGTCTCGTGTAGGGGCGGACCCGCGTGTCCGCCCTACGGTTTGCAGACGAAATTCTCCGCCTGATCCGTGCTACCCGTCCCTGCGTAGACTGCGCGCTGCAGATACTTGCAGAGCGGGCGCGTGCGGGTCACGGCTGCGCCGGTGCCCTTCTGCGCGATCACCCGATCGGGCGCCTTGCCGCCTTCCACCCAGCCTTCGATCGCCGCCGCCCAGTCCACGTTGGCGGGACCCGCGCCGCCGCCGCAGTGAAGCACGCCGGGCATCATGAACATGCGCACGTACTCGTCCATCTTCGGATCGCGCGCCTTCACTTCGTCGTAGTACTTGATCGTGCCAAGCGGCGACAGCCCCGCGTCCGACCAGCCGTGCCAGAGCAGCAGCTTGTGCCCCTTCGACTTGAAGGCATCGAGATCCGGACTCGTTGCGTTCAGAAACGACGCGCTGCGTTTCGTGTCCGCCCTCCAGGTCGACAGGTCGTACTTCGTGTAGCCCACTCGGGATCGCTGAACACGAGGTACTTGAACAGCTGCGTCCCAAACGCAAAACGCAGACTAGGCGCCGGCGCTTCACCGGGTCGCGGCGTCGCGCCCGAAATCCATGCCGGCCAGCCCGCGAACTCCCCTTCACCGCCAAACGGCTGACCGGGAAACACCGTCTCGCTGCCGGCACGCGTCGGCGCGTAAATCGTCTTCAGCGCCGCCTGCTGCGCCGCGCTCAGCCCGGTCAGAGACGACACGTCAACCTTGCACTGCCGCGGATCTTCCATCACGCCGTCTTTCACGCCGTCGAGCGCGTCGCACGTGTCGAGGATCTGCGCCGCGACTGACTGCAGCGTCTCGGGAGACAGGAGCGGCGTGAGGTTCTTCGGGTCGGGGAACTGGGCTCGCGAGTCCTTGATGAACTGCGCGCCGACGATTCCCGTGAAATCCGCCGCCGGCGCTCCGGCGACGATGCCGTCGAAGTCGTCGGGATAACGCTGCGCCTCCATCAGCGCCTGCCGTCCGCCGTTCGAGCAGCCCGAGAAGTACGCGCGCGTCTCAGGCGCGCCGTAGTAGCTGCGAAGAATCGCCTTCGCCGCTTCGGCCGTGCGATGCACCGCGAGGTAGCCGAAATTGAGCTGCCGTTCGAGGTTGTTGAGCGCCCAACTCGCGTCGGTCGTCCCGCCCTGATGGCCGGTGTCGGTACCGGCCGTCGCGTAACCGGCGTTGACGACAAACTGCGCCTGGTTCTGCACCGATCCGACAAACCCGCCGCCCCCGCCCATCAGGAACTTGCGGTTCCAGGCGTCCGGAAGGAGCAGCGAGAACTTGATTTCCGTGCCGATCACGCCGGCGACGCGGCAGTGCGCGACTTTGATTGCGCCGGTGCCGCCGGGCACGGCGACGGCCTCCGTCACCTTCACGTCCGGCAGCTTCAGCTGCGTCAACTGCACGCAGTCACCGTGATCCGCAACCGTGGCAGCGCTTGTGGCGCGGAGCTTCAGCCTTGTGGCGCCAGGCTTCAGCACCGCGCCCGTCAGCGCGACATCGGGTGTAGGGCCGGGCTTCAGCCCCGCGCCCGCAGGCCTGAAGGCCTGCGCCACTGCCGTGACCGAGATGGCGCCTGCGAGAACGATTCCGGCGAGATGGAGGGTCTTCATCAACGACATGATACCGAAGGGCGGGTGGGGCAGGTAGGTCGGGTGGGCCTGGTGGGTCTGGTCGGTCGGGTAGATCGGGCGGGCTCGGTCGGGTCGGGTGGGTCAGCACAGCGCGTTCGCGCTCGAGGGCTGAGCGTTGAACGTTGGCGTTGAGCGTTGCTCATCCCGCGATCATCGACAGCGCCCGCTCGATCACCCGTGCCGGCGTCCACCCCTGCGCGCGCAGCTCGCGGACGCCGGTGTCGCCGTCGGACTTGCTGAGCTTCTGGCTTGGGAAGCCGAAGCCTCCGGCGAGGACGGTCGCCTTCATGATCAGCGCGTGATGCATGAACGCAGGCGGCTCGGCGCGCCCGAGCAGCCGCGCGAGCTGGATCTGCCGGCCAGTGGACGCGAGCAGATCGACGCCGCGGACGACCAGCGTGACGCCCTGCACGTAGTCGTCCACCGTCGCGGCGAACTGGTACGTCCAGTTGCCGTCGCGATCGCGCACGAGCAGGTCGCCGCACTGTTCGGACGGCTGCTGCTCCTGCGGGCCGAGGCGCCGGTCCACGAAGTGCTCCACCGACGGCTCGAGCCGCACGCGCACGCCGACGCCGGGGCCCTCCGCGAGCCCGCGATCCGCGCAGGTGCCGGGATACCGGAGCTCGGTTTCGGCAGGCCTGAAGGCCTGCACTACG
>Ga0209515_10004297_pt1 | contig 19376 bp, 18 predicted proteins | sample Subgroupgradi54m_FD_187454 | JGI IMG/M metagenome (GOLD analysis project Ga0209515, IMG submission 187454) | Subsurface groundwater microbial communities from S. Glens Falls, New York, USA - GMW60B uncontaminated upgradient, 5.4 m (SPAdes)... ...
CTTTTCTTACCTGTCGAAATCAGTAAAAAAATAGGTGCATTGGCGGTAACGGGCGAATTCGGTTATCTCTCTATCAAAGGAAGCCGTGATCAAATTGAATATGGCATTGTGGCAGGGTACGAAGTACTTGAACATTTCGAGTTTTTAGCCGAACTTCACAACGCCTCCTATTTGAATGGTACAAATACGACAATGATCGCCAATGGCGGTCTTAAGTATTGGCTATCACCGAATACAAGCTTTTTGTTTTCTGCAGGTCGTGAACTGCTTACCCCTGAACTTTCAAAATCAACCCTCTTTTATGCGGGTTTACAATTACGTTATTAAAGGAAAAACATGCGTAAAAAAATCATTTGGACACTGCTTGCGGTATCCATACTAGGTCTAAGTGCATTTGGATACACGATGTATCAAAAACATGGGAAGATTATTCCCTTCATTGAGCAACTGAGTAAAGATCAGGTGGATGATAAAGCGGATATACAGCCAAAATCTCAAAAATATGCCCTCTTTGTAGGTTCACCAAACTGTAAAAAGTGTCACGAAGATCAGTTTAAGCAGTGGAAAGATTCGTATCACTCTAAAATGATTCAAAATGTAAGCAAAGACCCCTCGGCTATATTGGCCGACTTTATGAAATTGCCAAGTGATGCAAACTTCAAAAAAGAGGATGTCATTTTTACCATCGGCGGTAAATTCAAACAGCGTTACATGATGAATAAAGAACTCAATGGAACATCAGATTATGTGGTTGGAAATTACCAGTGGAATACACAGCTCAAACAATGGCAACCGTACAGCACTACCAAAGATTGGTATCATGATGGATTTGATGATAATAACAGTAAGGTAGGTACGTCCAAAACATGTGACGGTTGTCATTTTACCGGATTTATGAGTCAAGAAAAGCGTACGGAACCTGCAATCGCGTGCGAAGCGTGTCATGGCCCAGGAAGCGAACACGTGAAAAAACCGGAAGAAAACAAGATTTTCAAAGCGATGAATGCCGATCCGAAACGTGCCACGGAAGTTTGTTTGCAATGTCATATGCGTAATCGCGACAAACGCCTCGAAATGACCGATATGCACACACTCTACGGTGATGTACGCGATTACCCAAAAGGATATGAGCCAGGGAAGCCACTCAGTGAATATAAAATGAAAGCTCCGTTTGATCATAATGAGAGTGACGAATTCTACGGCAACGGTGTCGGCAAAAAGAACCGAACGCAAGGGAATGAGTTTGTTCAATCAATGATGTATAAACATGGTATTACGTGTGTAAACTGTCATAACCCGCATATTCTTGACAACACGACTACAAAGCCGTTAGGGGATGCACTGTGCCTGAAGTGTCACCAACTCGGCTCACCGATCGGACCGCACCAAAGTTCAATGGAAGCGCACACCCATCATAAAGCAGGTTCTAGCGGATCAAGCTGTATTGAATGTCATATGCCGAAAACGGGTAAACATTTACCAAACTCGCCATTAACCGTTCGTACTCACGTATTTGGTTTTATTACCCCTGCAGAAAGTAAGAAATACAAAGTACCGAATGCGTGTACAAACTGTCATAAAGACAAAGACCTCGATTGGGCAGATAAAACCGTTGTCAAATGGGGAATGGGTCAGTGGACAAAATAGTTATTGTATTATTCCGTAATTACATTTGCTCGATGCATATTAGCAAAAAAGGGAATAGATGAATCCAATGTGGATTTTAATGTTTTATTCGATGCCTTCCAAACCCGAACGAAACCGTTTGCGGATTTACCGAAGGCTACAAAAAGAGGGGACGTTGTCTCTTAAAGACGGTGTACATATTCTCCCCTTCAGCGATGACCGATACGAATTTTTTCAATGGCTCTCTCAAGAGATCAAATCACTCGGCGGGGAGATGCAGTTTGTGACGATTGAAAAAATTGAGATGATGGAGAATTCTGCTGTGATCGCCCTTTTTCATAAACAAGCAGAATCATCATACAACGACATAGAGGAAAGAATTAGAACGTTTCGTATGGATCTAACCCAAGAACATGAAGCACGACAAAACTTGAAAAAAATTATTCGTGATTTTGATGCCCTGTACACCATCGATTTTTTCCATTCGCATAAAGGAGAAACTCTCCGAAAAGCGATTCAAACGGTTCACAATAAACTCGAATCCGCTTTTAAACCCACTTCTGTATCCGAACCGATTTTTCTGTTTTGCAACATAGCCGACTTTCAGGGGAAACAATGGCAGACGCGCCCGCACCCGTTTGTGGATCGGATGGCATCGGCGTGGCTGATTCGCAAATGTATCGATCCTAAAGCTGAATTTATTTTTGCTAATACAATCGATACATTAGATACGCATGTTGTTTCATATGATATGAATGAAGCGACTTTTACCCATATCGGTGATTTATGTACTTTTGAGGTATTATTGAAATCATTTAGTATTCAAGACAATATTCTAGATAGCATCGCTAAAATCATCCATAATTTAGACCTTAATGATGATAAATATATCACACCCGAAGCCGAAGGGATTAAACTTATTCTTACTGCCATCCGTGCTCATGGTATAGATGATCATGATATTCTTGCTAAAAGCTTTGAAATTTTTGAGTATCTTTATTTGACACTCAGCTAACAAGAAATTAGTAGTGTACATAATGGGCAAGCAGCGGTAAAGGTCGTAGAAACAAGCTTAAGGAGGTGTGTTTGTTGAAGTGTTGCTGCCTGCACATTATGCCCCGAAGGGCATGAGAAAAACCTAGAATTTATAATCGAGTTGAAGCCATACTTTGGAGGTATCTACGGTAAACCCTGTTACGTCACCGGCTTGATAATAAGCGGCTTTGATAAGACCGTTAAGCCCTTTGACACCGGGGATATTGTTGGTGTAGAGCATATCCCACTCACGTCCGAGATTACTTTTACCGGACATTGCTATATCGGTTTTGAAATCATGGTAAATGACCATTGCTTTGCCAAGTCCCGGAGCCGTATACCCCAATGTTGCACTTGCATCGCATAAACCGCCTGTCGGTGTTGCAGCTAGAAATTTATCCGCCCATCCGTTAAAAGCGTGTAATGTTCCCAAGGGAGCGAAAAAAGCTGTTTTGCCATCCGTTCCAGTGGAGCCGCTCAAGAATTCATATCCTGCACCTGCAAGAATACCGTTGATATTGGCAAGTGCATCAAGATTGTAATACGTTGCATCGGCATGATGATTAACAGCTCCTCCCGCAGTATCGCGTGAAGCATTTCCCTGTGAAGCGTACTCACCACGATAAGCGATTTTTGCCGAAGCGAGTGGTACATCGCCGGTCAAAGCCATTCCGATCGTGTCACTGGCTGAAGAGATCATGTAATCGTAAGCAGTGACTTTTAACATATCACTTACTTTATACGATCCATTTAAGATAATGGAATTCGTATCCGCCGTAGGGGCATTGGTCACCCCGGCAACTCCATAGACATAGGCACCGGTAAGGGTTAGGTTTTCAATACTGCTGTCACTGATAACCGCTGCATCAAAGCTCTGCATCATCTGTCTCCAGTCAACCGAACCGATAAAACGCTGGTTGTCGAGATTGATGACCTGACGACCCACTTTAGCGGTAGTTTTGCCCAGTTTATATTGGAGATACGCTTGAGAGAAACGGGTCGTTACCGGATCTTTAACGGTTTCATATCCGGTCATACCGTTATAGGTACCATCCCAATAATGTTCTCCGCCGATTGCTTGAACCGTAGTACCGTCAACTTTCATACTCAAAGCGTCAAGCCCGAACAGATTGGCTTCCAATCCCAGTGTCGCACGGACAGTGAACGCTTCGGCATCTTTTTTGGTTGAGTTTTGAACATCAACGTTTTCATAACGGGCACGGACTTCCCCATTGAACTTTGCATTGCTGAACAGGGTGAAGTTGTCGGCACTTAATGTGCTTGCCAAAGAGAGTACTGCTATGGCAGATAAGGTTGTTTTTTTCATTGTGTTTCCTTATTTACCTATTAGTGTTGCAATAGTTGTAATTTGAGCAGGAGTAAGGGACGCAGCCTGTCCTTTCATGATCGCTTTTGAAGCTGCACCATACGTGCCGTCTTGGTACCCTTTGAGAGCTTTTTCGATATCGGCTTTGCTCATATCTTTAATAACCTTGCTTTTACCGAGTGCCGGCTTTTCTCCCGTCGCACCATGACACGCAGCACATTTTTTAAAAAGGGCAGCACCGTCTTCAGCCATCGCTACGCCGCAAAATCCTAACACCAAGCTCATACTCAGAATCATTTTTTTCATTTTCCATCCTTTTGATTAACTGCAAGCATTATATTGATTGGAAGTACCGTGTGTCTTTGACCTAAGTCAAGTAGGTTAAAGTTTACGATGAATGATGGGAATATTAAGACGGGATTGAAGCGAATCCAGTGACCAAAGATGTTTATCTGACGTCAGCGGTTTGAGGGTTTCGCATCCGTTTAGGAAAGATTGAAGGGCATACACCCCCGTATATCCGGCTGCTTGTAGTTTTGTTGCCATTTCATGAACGGTTGTTTCATCAATCAATCCGGTATGAACGGTTGTCCGCACTTCAAAATGGATATGACTCTTTTTAAGGTGCTCAAAACTCTTCCAAAAAAGTGCTTCCGAACCCCCGGCGCATAGATCATCCCAGTGCGTTTGGGTCGTTTTATAATCAAGAGCGACAGTATCGATCAAATGCTCATCTAAAAGAGTTTTGAGGACATCAGGGCGCATGCCGTTCGTGTCAACTTTGATTTTAAATCCAAGACTTTTGATTGCGTGGCAAAAGGGGAGAATATTAGGGTAAAGGGTGCATTCTCCGCCGGAGAGGACGACCCCTTCGAGCAACCCTTTGCGTGTCGTTAAAAAAGTGAGAGCACTCTCTTCGGATATTGTTCCACGACTCAGTACAATATCCGGATTGTAGCAATACGAACACCGCAAATTACACCCTGCAAACCACAATATAGCGGCAGGGAGATCAGGGTAGTCTAGAAGGGTGAAAGGGGTGATGTCATAAAGACGTTTCATGACGCTTGGGCGATTCACGGAAACAAAGGCGCTCTTTATGCTCCCCTTTTTTACCGAGGTTAAAACTCTCAACAGGGCGATGATATCCCATAACTCGAGTATAAACCATGCATCGGGTGCGCTCGATGGTATATTCTTCTAAGATTTTATGCGTACTCATGTATATTCCTTGCGTGTTGGTGTCGAGTGATGATCTGCTCATCGCATTGAGGGCAAAACTCGTGTTCTCCACTGAGATAGCCATGGGTTGAACAGATCGAAAATGTCGGCGTAACAGTGATATAGGGGAGGCGAAAGTTGGTGATGACATTCTTAACCATTCGTCTGCACGCTTCTGCGGAGCTTAGACGCTCACCCATATAGAGATGAAGAACCGTCCCTCCGGTGTAGCGGCATTGCAATTCGTCTTGCAAGGTCAGCGCCTCGAACGGGTCATCGGTAAAACGGACCGGGAGTTGAGAACTGTTGGTATAGTAGATATTCTCCCCGCTTCCGGCTTGAAGAATATCAGGATAGCGTTTGCTGTCCTCTTTGGCAAAACGGTAGGTCGTCCCTTCGGCGGGAGTTGCTTCGAGATTGTAAAGATTACCGCTTTTTTCCTGGTATGAGCGCATTTTTTCCCGCATATGGTCGAGGATATTCTGGGAAAAATCAATTCCCCACATTGTCGAAATATCTTCGGTATCTCCGCTGATATTTCGGATCATTTCATTCATGCCGTTGACCCCGATCGTAGAGAAATGGTTGTGAAAACCTTTCAGGTAGCGAGCGGTATAGGGATAAAGCCCGCGATTAAACATATCCTGTACGAAAAGGCGCTTTTTTTCCAATGTCGAATAGGCAATTTCAAGCAGTCCGTCGAGCGCTTCCATCAGTCTAGGTTGATCGTTTTTATACAAATATCCCAGTCGTGCCATATTAATCGTTACGACACCGATACTTCCCGTCATTTCAGCACTGCCGAAAAGTCCGCCGCCTCTTTTTAAAAGCTCTCGCAGGTCGAGCTGCAAACGGCAGCACATGCTTCTGACATGTCCCGGTTTGTAGGCATGAGGATTTTCTATAAGGCTTCCTTCTTCACTTCGGATATACTGACTTCCGATAAAGTTTTGAAAATAGCTTGAACCGATTTTTGCGGTGTTTTCAAATAAAATATCGGTGTTTTCACCGTACCAGTCGAAATCTTCGGTGATATTGACGGTGGGAATCGGAAAGGTAAACGGCTGGCCGCCGCTGTCCCCCTCCGTCATCACCTCATAAAATGCACGGTTGATAATGTTCATCTCTTTTTGAAAGTCACCGTATGTGAGCTCCTTCATAGTCCGTAAACCGCGCTCATGGAGTTTGCGTTGATGGTGCGCGGTAGCGGTGATCTCTTCAAAGAGATGACGGTCATTGAACGTCGGAAACTGTTCGCGTAAATCTTCAGGGACGATCCAGTCGAGTGTTACATTGGTAAATGGCGATTGTCCCCAGCGGGCAGGGACGTTGAGATTATAGACAAACCCGCGTATCGCTTTTTTGACCTCGCTCGGGGGGAGAGCATCGATAAAGACATAGGGGGCCAGATAGGTATCGAACGAGCTAAATGCTTGTGCACCGGCCCATTCAGATTGGAGAATTCCCAAGAAGTTAGCCATTTGCCCCAGTGCTTCACGTAAATGGCGAGGGGGAGAACTCTCGACTCTTCCGCGTACTCCGTTAAAACCTTCATTCAAAAGGGCTCGTAAACTCCATCCCGCACAGTATCCGGTCAGACAGTCGAGATCATGGATGTGAATGTCACCGTTGCGATGGGCTTGCCCTTCGACAGTATTGTATACCGTATCCAACCAAAAATTGGCGATCACTTTTCCGGCAAGATTATTGACCAGACCGGCATTGGAATAGCCGGTATTAGCATTGGCATTGACACGCCAATCTGCTTTGTTGATATACTCTTGGACACTTTGCGTACTGTCGACAAATGTGGTATCGGTGTTGAGTCCCAGAATATGTTCACGCTGCATTTTATGTAAAAAACGGTAGGTAATAAACGATTTCATCACGTCAAAATATTTTGCATCAAACAAAGAGTGTTCAATGAGATCTTGAATCGCTTCGACGTCATCAATAGCGTCGTGTAATACGCAATACAATACTTCGGTGACGAGTGCTTCATCCAACGGTGTATTTACACTTGCAAATGCTTTTTCAATCGCATCTTCGATTTTATAGGGGGCAAAAGGTTCTTTGCTTCCGTCTCGTTTGGTTACTAATACACTCATCCCGTACTTCTTTCTGTCCGTAAAATTAAAATCGGTCTTTGAGATCGCCGTTGTATTTGATATCTCTTTTGGTTGCATTTTCATCATTCAGCCATTGGGGGATATCGTTGCCTACTAATTCTAATTTGTCACGTTCTGCGTTGAGCTCATCTTCACTAAATGCAAAAGACATATCTGCTGAGATGATATGTTCCATCTCTTGAATCTTGACGAGTTTAGGAATCTCTTCTTCAACCCCTTCACCCTCGATGGTCACAATAATTCGCCCTTTTTCATCATGAAAATGGTAATCGCAAAAATCTGCCGCTTTTAGAGTTTCGACAACTTCGTCAGTGTATTTTGGGTTGGTCTGCACCACAATACTTGAAATATTCACGGTAATCTCCAATAATAAATTTTGTTTTCTTCACCCGCACCGATTAGACGGTGCTCATCCAGAAAAATCAACGTGTCTAAAATCACCTCTCCGCTTTGGAGACGGGTGATTTTGGCTTTAGTCATCGTATCAAATACCTGTAACTCATTATCCATACCATCGGTATAGACCCCTTTTGCCCCTGAGGGGCTGAGCCCTACGGCATAAACAAAAAAGTCGGTTTCAAGATAGTAGCTCCCACCGGAACGATAGACACCGACGCGGCGATCTTGCCCGGCACTAAGGATCGTATTTTGTTTGTAATCGATTCGATTGATGTTATCGACGTTGATACCGCGCAGTGTTTTCACCTTTGCGCCGCTTTTAACGTTGAACATCATAATTTCGCCCCCCTCATCGGCAACTGCTACAAGCGCTTTTGAAGGACTTAACGCCATGTCTCTGAAGACACCTCCACCCGCTTGAACTTGATAGACTAGGGTCCCTTTTGTAATATTCATCAAAACAATAGTATCACCTGAGAGGCCAAGGAGTAAATGATCTAGGTCAAGAAAACGGGCTTTTTTAATCAATAATCCGCGTTTGTTGTCAATGATTTTAAGGTTCTTTCCCTCTCGTACCAAATAAACATTTCGAAAATCTCCACCGCTTTCTGTGACCATTACGGTTGAACCCGCATAGTGATCAACCGAATACACTTTCGGTGAAAATGATTTGCCGCTACTGCTATTTATATCAGGAATACGAAGAACACTCAGCTTTTTAAAAGTTTTTGAATCGAATACATCGACTCCTCTTCCATCCGTAGCCGCATATATTTTTCCATCACTCACAACCATGTCACTGATCAGGGCATCGGTTTTTATGATGGTTGAGGGAAGAATAGCCGCACTGAGTGATAATGACAATCCTATCAAGAAGGCTAAATATTTCATAATATTATCTCGATAGCCGCATTGGGACATACTGCAACACAATAGCCGCACGCGGTACATTTGTCGGGAATAATTATCGGACGAAACATACCCTCAAAAATAATGGCATCTTCCAAACACGGATCTTTGCAGGCAAAACAAATAGTATCGTGGTGTGACATGCACATCATTGAGGTGATACGAGCCCGTCCCTGAATAAAACGATCCGGCTCATTTAAAACATTGGGTGTGCACACTTCCATACATTTGTGACAATCACTGCATCCGTTGGTTTTAAAATTTAGAAACGGAATCCCATTCTCATCACGGTGGATAATTTTCTCTTCACACGCGCTGACACACATCCCCTCGCAACTGCGGCATTCATTAAACGTTGCCACTATAGACGCATAGGGGGGGCGAATCGGGCCTCGGTTCTCTTTGAAAAGAGAGCCTAAACTACCGAAAAAATTGCGACGTGTTGATGTGGACATTTTATAATCCGTTTCCGACTTTTACACCGACTTCGAGTTCATCGATCAAATACGATTTGTTTTTATGCTTTTGCCCTTTGTTATCCGCGTAATCGGGTTTGAAATTGCTCTCAACCCGTAATTTACCCTGCGTTTGCGGAGCATGGCATTGAGTACAGTTGTAGCGACCTTGCCAAAGTTGTCCATGCAAATCTTTTTTTATAATCTGATCGTTGCTTTCGGATTTAAAGTTATCATCCGCATCGGACGCTACCGCCGGACGGAAATTGGTAAAATGGGTCTTTGGGATCGGTGTTGCTCCCATCGTTATTGCAACATCCGGCATATGACATCCGAGACATGCATTATTGTTTTTATCGATTTCACCCAAATCACTGATATCATGAGGGATCATCGGCGGTGCATCAGTATACGCACGTTGGATTTTTTTAGAGGTTCCAGGAGCCTCTTTGTGGTAGTTCGTACCATCGGGTGCGGCAGTATCTTCCGTATAGACTTCCGTTTTACGCATCCCTAAATCTTTTTCGTCTATACCGGCATTGCTATTGCTTGCGGCATAGACACCGCTGATTAAAATACAAGCAGCCACTAGGCTACCGATGATTCGATTTGCTTTCATTCTTCATCCTTTGGTTGTTTTAACTGACTTCGAATTGAAAATCCGAGCGCGTCTTCTTTGCAAACATCAACACATCTGCCACAATTGGTGCATTCACCCATCAAGACACTCTCACTGCTGCGATTGATCATATGGAGCACCTCTTTTTCGGGGCACACCGTAATACAATCTCTGCAATCGGTACATTTATTGGCATCATGGTGAACACGGAAAAGGGAAAATTTACCGATGAGCGCATAAGAAGCACCCAAGGGGCAAATATAACCGCACCATCCGTTTTCATGTACCAACAGATCAAACAAAAATATGACCGCTAACGCACCGCCGCCCATACCCATACCGAATACCGCTCCGCGATGTGCCATCGAAACAGGGCTGATCAGCTCAAATGCCGCCACTCCCATTACCGCTGACAAAATCAAACTCAAACCTAAAATCCAATATCGAAGCGATCGGCTTATGTAAAACCGCTTTTGGATTTCTGATAATTTCATTTTACGACGCAGCCATGCGGCCGTATCGGTAATCATGTTAATAGGACACACCCAGCTGCAAAACGCCCGTCCGCCGATCACCCCGTAAAAGAAGGTAACGATCAGCGCTCCAAGGATGATATCCATCCCCAGGGTTGCCCCTGTTACGGCAATTTGAACTACTGCATACGGGTCAGCTAACGGTACGACTCCCAACAACGACGAGGCGCTAAGATCTCCCCGTAGTATTTTCCATCCCCATACATTGGCTCCGATGTAGAGCACTAATATTGCGATTTGGCTAAACCGTCTCATCACGAGATATTTATAATGTTTCATTACAGCCCACTTTCGTCATTGAGCGAATCAAGGGCACTTTTTTCACTTAATTTTGTTTTGGTGAACTCATGCGGAACGTCTTTCTTGACACTTTCCAGACGCTGTTCATCTTTAGGATCCCATCCTTTGATGTAATGATTTCCCGCTTCCCCCATCGCTAATGCTCGTGGTAAGACGTAAATCGCCGCTTTTTGCGTGACACAGGCATGTTCACACATACCGCATCCCGTGCAAACATCCGTATGAACGATAGGTTTGAGAAACGCATGTTTCCCCGTCCGTTCATTTTTTGAGTATTCAATCGTAATGGCTTGTCCCATTAAAGGGCAGGCTCGATAACACGCGTCGCATTGAATGCCCCACGTAGCAATACACGATTCTTCATCGATAACTGCCAATCCCATACGGGCTTTATTGATATTGAGTTTGGCATGTGCTTTAACATAGCTACTGACCGACGGTTCATTAAGTGCACCACTCGGGCACACCGGAACACAGGGGACATCGCTGCACATATAACACGGAATGTTGCGCGGAGTAAAATATGGCGTCCCCATCGGAAGGTTATCTCCCGGCTTAGCCAGTTTGAGCGTATCATAAGGACACGCTTCCACACACAATCCGCATTTGATACAGTTTTTAATGAACTCATCTTCTCTCAACGCACCCGGAGGGCGTAAAATCAACGGAGCAGCTTTTACCTCACCCACATAGGCACTCCATACCAACGCACCCATCGCACTTAGCCCGATACCTCTCGCAATCGAGAGGAGAAAGCGGCGACGTTCGTTTGACGGAGAATTTTTCATGACTTTTACCGTTACGCTTTATAGATTTTGACAGCGCATTTTTTATGGTCGATTTGTTTGGAAATCGGGCAGGTATGATCCAGACAAACTTTATTGATAAATACTTTTTCATCAAACCACGGTACGAACACAAGACCGCGCGGAGGACGGTTACGACCACGTGTTTCAACGTGTGCTTTTACTTTGCCGCGACGGGATTCGACCCACACCATGTCCCCTTGTTTGACTCCTCGTTTTTCAGCATCTTTCGGATGGATGTAACAGAGTGCTTCAGGTACGGCACGATAGAGCTCAGGAACCCGCATCGTCATCGTTCCGCTGTGCCAGTGCTCTAACACACGACCGGTACAGAGCCAGATGTCGTAGTTAGCATCCGGTACTTCGGTCGGTTCCATATACGGTCGAAAAAAGATTTTGGCTTTTCCGTCCAAATGGACTTTGGTTTGATCCGTAACCCCTTGAAGATTACCCGATGGGATCTCTTTAAACGCGTGTCCGTAGAATGAGAACGGACCGCTGTTCGCTTTTTTCGCATACGGATCGTATTTTGCGTTGTAACGCCAAGCCGTCTCTTTACCGTCCACAACCGGCCATTTTAGACCGCGTACTCTGTGATAGGTATCAAAGTCGGCGTAGTCATGTCCATGTCCGTCACCGAATTTGCGGTACTCTTCCCACAGGTATTTTTGGAGGAAGAAGCCATACCCTTTAAACGGTTTGCCATCACTTCCGATAACGTTACGTTTGTCCCCTTCGACTTCAGAGTTTTGGTACCCTTTGCCTACAGGATCAGGCCATTTATAGCTTTTTGCGGTCGGATTGGCAAACAAGACATCATAAAGGGTATCGGTCTCTTTGTACCCCATCGCTATTGCTGCACCCATAACATCCGGCAATCCATTGTCAAGCCCCGGAATTTTTTGTGCTCCCCAAACTTCTTTAATGGTAAATCGTTTAGAAAGCTCTACAAACTGCCATGTGTCCGACATCGCATCCCCTACCGGAGTTACCTGTTGGCGCCAGTGTTGAGTTCTGCGTTCCGCATTACCGTATGCACCCCATTTCTCATACATCATCGCACTCGGCAAAATCAAATCCGATACTTTTGCCGAAATTCCCGGATAACCGTCAGAAGTCACGATAAAATTATCCATTTCACGCGCCGCTTTGATCCAGTGTTCGGCGTTGCCGGTATCTTGATACGGATTACATACGCTGACCCATGCAAACTTCACTTTACCGTCTTCGAGATCACGGTGAATTTGGGTGAAATGGGATCCGACTTTTGGATTCAGTGTATTTGCCGGAAGATGCCAAATCTCTTCCGCTCTTTTACGATGATCCGGATTGGTGACAACCATATCTGCAGGGAGGCGGTGGGTAAAGGTTCCCACTTCACGCGCGGTTCCGCAGGCTGATGGCTGACCGGTAAGTGAGAATGCGCCGCTTCCCGGTTTGGCTTGTTTACCAAGGAGAAAATGGATCATATAGGCTTGTTCATTCACCCATGTTCCACGGGTATGCTGATTGAACCCCATAGTCCAGAAGGTGAGACATTTACGTTTTTGCTCGATGTAGAGATCGGCCATTTTTTGGAGTTTCGCTTTGTAATCCTCAACACTCTCATCCGGATCCCCTTTGGAAACGTGTGCCGTATAATCGAGTGTGTACGGAGCGAGCCCTTTTTTGAACTCTTCAAAGGTGATTTTCCAATGATTGTTTGGATTGGCAGTGTTTTTCATCTCCAGTGTATCGCCGGCTTTGTAGCCCAAATATCCTAAGCTGACCCCTTCATCGGCGGTGAGAACTTTTGATTTTTGTTTGGCGGCAGTGTCGAGTTCTTTTGCACCGTATTTAGGGTGATGAATGTCTTCACGCAATCCATATCCGATATCGACAGGACCGGTAGCAAATACAATGTATTTATTGACAAATTCCCAATCAATCGCTTCGGGATGATTGTAAACAATCTCACGGGCAATGTAGTTAAAAATAGCCAAATCGGTATTCGGTTTAAAGATGATTTCGACGTCGGCGAGGTCCATTGTACGGTGTTTGTAGGTTGAGAGTACCACCACTTGTACTTTATCCGGATTGCTGAGTTTGCGATCCGAAACACGAGACCACAGAATTGGGTGCATCTCCGCCATATTAGAGCCGAATGCAACGATGGTTTCGGCGAGTTCAATATCGTCATAACATCCCGATGGCTCGTCCGCACCGAAAACGTTCATGAATCCGGTAACGGCAGATGCCATACAAAGTCGGGCATTCGGATCAATATTATTGGTACGGAAACCTGCTTTCATCAGTTTAAGGGCCGCATTACCCTCTAAAATAGTTTGTTGGCCCGAACTGAACATGGCGATACCGGTCGGCCCTTTTTCTTTGAGGGCTGATTTAATCTGCACTTCCATCTCATCAAAAGCACGTTCCCAGCTGATAGGTTTGAATTTGCCGTGTTTGTCAAACTGCCCTTTGTCATTCATACGCAAAAGGGGTTGGGTAAGGCGGTCTGCACCGTACATGATTTTGGCATTAAAGTATCCTTTGATACAGTTAAGACCACGATTGACGGGAGCGAGAGGGTCACCTTTGACCGCAACGATACGGTCGTCTTTGGTCGCCATCATGATTCCGCAACCCGTTCCGCAAAAGCGGCAAGCTGCTTTATCCCAGCGCCATCCCGCTTGTGCTTGATTTGAGGCAGCCTCTACACTTGCAGGAACTGCCATACCGACTGCTGCTGCTGCAGATGCGGCGGCGGCACTTTTTAAAAATTCTCTTCTATCCAATGACATTGAATCCTCCTTAATGAAATCACGTTCAATCCATACCGTAAAACGGGTAGACCCCTTAAGATTTCCTTATGCTATGAAATAACTCATGCACTTCAAACATTGTAAAGTAATTCAAAAAAAAAGTATTTGACTTAAGTCAAAAAGGGGAGCAAAATGAAATAAAATTCGAAACGCTTTTAGGCGTTTCGAATCGCGTTGGCAGCATCGAGGTTGCTTTTGAGCTTTTTGAGACGTTGGGAAGTATGGTGAAGCTCTTCACTTACCTGTATCATCATATCTTCGCTTTGTTCTAACAGCTCTTCGGTTTCAGGTGCTGATCGGATGAGTATTGCCGTGGCGGCTTCGCTTTTTTCGACGGCTTCAGTCGCATTTTGGATCGCTTCTTCGACATTATGGAGAAAATATTCGATATGGGCACACGCGATATCGAGTTCATTCCCCTTCTGTTCCCCGATATTTTCGTTGCCGCTGATCGATTTTGAGTGCTCCAAGAATTTATCAAAATTTTGTTGTATCTGTAACGTTGTCCGTGCCATATAGAGGATGACACCAAACGAGATTAATGCCAAAAGAATTTGGATACGATGGGCAACAATCCGTTTCTCCATCATATACTCTTCGTATTGGGTAACCGCTTGATCCATCAACTTTAATGTTCGATCACCATCATCATAGATCGTTTTAAGATCGAAAAGGTTGTGATCTCCCTGCAAATAGCGATCAATCAATCCCCCCATTCGGTTCCAATGGGCATATACCTCTAACATGGTTTTTTCGATTTGTTCGTTTGAAAAACCTTTATACTCCGATGTAGCCGTACTGAGTTGCTTAAAATTATGGTCAAACTCTGATCGCGCCAATTGGAGCCGCTCATACGCTCCCTCCTCATCCAAAAGGAGCCGATGCAGTTCAAGCACGGTACGCTGAGATAGCATCCTCTGTTTTCCGGCAGTATTTATCACTTTGGCATCAAATCTTTGATCCGAGTTGAGCCAGATGTCAACCAATATAATGGTAATAAGATTGATAGAAAGAATCGCAACGATCCAGCGAACTTTGGTTGATATAGATTGCATTTATAGCCCCTCGTTGAAATATCGTGTCAATTCATCGCGCTGTAATACGATCGTTTTATGATCTTCTTCCATAATCAGCCCTTTACGTATAAATTTAGCCAATACCCGTGATAGGGTAGCCGGCTGTATATTGAGCCGATAGGAAATTTCCTGTTTTTTGAGCCGATTGTACAGATCAAGTTGATCGTAAAGCATTTTGGCTACTTTGGCCGTGACATCATAAACCATCCCCATACTGACCATGCAATCGACTCGCTGTTTTTGATCGGCGAGGATATTGACTAAATTAATTAAGAGGGAAAGATCGGTTTTAATGACCTCTTTAAAAATTTCAAGATCGAATGATACCACACGGCTCGGAATCAGAAATTCTATATTGCTAAAACAGCTGATGGTATGGCATTCGAGTGAACCGATATCGGTCAAAAGAGTTTGATTTGAAAGGGTGTATAAAAAAATTTCGTTATCAAATCGGTCGACTTTGTAGAGCTTTACTTCCCCCTCGACGAGGAAATAGACACGATTGATATCATCTTCTTCATACACCAAAATATCGGATGCATTGTAGGCTTTGAATTTGGCGGTTGAAGATAACACGGATAACTTTTGAGGATCACACTCTTTAAAAAAATCAAGATTCTCGAATAATAGTGCCATGGTCAACCTTTATACATAGAAGTGTATGATAGCCCAAACCCTCAATTCGATTATTGATGTAAATCAAGAAATTGCTCTCTTTAATCGGCTACCATTTAGAAATCGATATATTTGAGGATCATTTATGTTACGAGATCGTTTTGAGCGTCATGTTACCTATTTACGCGTATCGGTTACGGAGAGATGTAATTTTCGCTGCCGCTACTGTATGGCTGAGAAACCTTTTAGCTGGGTTCCCAAAGAGAACCTTTTAAGCTATGAGGAACTTTTTGCATTTATCAAAATTGGTATTGATAACGGTATCCAAAAAATTCGCCTAACCGGTGGAGAACCGACGACACGGGAGAATCTAGACGAGCTTATTGCCATGATTCACACGTATGCACCGAATGTTGATATCGGACTGACGACCAATGGTTTTTTACTTCCTGCACTGGCTGAGAAACTGAAAGGTGCTGGGTTGCGACGTGTTAATATTTCGCTTGATTCGCTTGATCGTGAGACGTTAAATTATATCGCACAAAAAGATGTTTTAGAGCAAGTCCTCAGAGGAATTCAGGCTGCCGTTGATGCAGGGCTATCGGTAAAAATCAACAGTGTTATTTTACGCGGCATCAACGATGATGAAATCGTCCCTTTGTTTGAATACGCCAAGGCGATAGGTGCACAGATCCGTTATATCGAATATATGGAAAATTCCCATGCGAGCAATGCGCTTCAAGGGCTTCGAAGCGATGAAATCATTGAAGTATTAGGCAAAGCTTATTCGTTTGTTTCGATTGAGAAAGAATCAAGTGGACCGGCGAATTTATATGAAACACCCGATGGTTACCGTTTTGGAACGATAGAGCCTCATCGCCACGATTTTTGTGCAACATGTGATCGTCTCCGCCTTAGCGCAGAGGGCGATCTTATCGGATGCTTGTACTTTGAGGGGGCGAAAAGTATCAAAGAAGCAATACGAGATGGAAACACTAAAAAAGCTACCGATATCTTAGAAGATGTGGTATTTAATAAACCCGAAAAGAATTTTTGGGGTATTGATAATGTTGAAGTGTCTTCCCGTGCGTTTTACCGTACCGGAGGATGATCGGATATTTGATCTACATCAAAGACAATAAGGTTAGAACCCTCTATAATTACCGAACCATAAAAAATCTTCCCCTCTCAGGGGTTGATTCAAACAGTATGGCAAAGTGGCCTCCTTCAGCTAGCTTAGATTCAAAGCACTGTACTGTTTGACTCAATTCCTCTTGACCATTTCCCTTGTTTCACTTTATATTTGAATTGTCGTATTGATTTGTATCAAGTCGCATTATCCAAAGTAGCTTTATACTCTCGAAAAATTAAAGGAGATCTTGTGAGATGGATTTTGTATATTCATATCCTCTCTGCCTGTGCATGGATCGGTGGCAGTATCGTGTTATTTGGTTTAGGGATATTTATTCGAGATCGTGCGACACAAGAGACAGTGTATGGTGCAATCGGACCGTTTTACGGCTATTTTGAAACGGTATGGCTGATAATATTAATCAGTACCGGATTGATATTGGGAGATCATTATCAGCTTTTTAGTGTTATGAACAGCGATACGGAGCTCGGACGCTATGTCACATGGAAATTAGTGTTGGTATTGCTCCTCACGATAGCAACAATGGTTCATCTTTATATCGCTTTTGCTACCCATAAGACAAACCGTTCATTCGTTCAAAAGTTTCTTTCACGCGGGGGTTCACTCGCAATTTTTCTCCTTAATCTTGCTATTTTATGGGTTGCAATCAATATACGGTCTGTATTGTAATCAAAGTGTATAATAGGAAAAGTTGTTATTTGGTTCGAAAATAGAATTATGGAGGCTTCATGCGTTTGATAAATCTTTTTTCTCCTGCCATCATTGTAATGAGCAGTATGAAATATCCCAAAAAACTTGCATTGGCGACGGCTGTATTTTTTCTCCCTTTTCTCCTTCTTTTATATTTAGGTTACGAATATGTTGAAAGCGAGACTCATTCGATCAAAAAACTCCAAGAAGGGCTTGTCTACCAGCAAAAATTAAAGCTGTTTTTAGAGTACGTTCCGCTCGAAAGGGGCATGACGGTTGCCGTGCAGCAAGGGGATAGCACCTATAAAGGCAAAATAGAAAAAAATTTTAAACATATCGAATTGGCTATAGCTTCCGTCGATGCTAATCCCGCACCAACACAATCGATAAATGAAGAATGGAGAGCGATCAAGACCCAATGGCTGGGACTTAGAAGTGAACTTTGGAAAAGATCGGCATTAGAAAATTATCGTCTCCATACAGACCTGATCGCTAAAACGCTTCTTTTGATGCAGCATACCGGGGATGTATCGTATACAATTAATGATGCTGACTTGAGCATTTACCATCTTGTTAAAATTCTGAGTGAACATATACCGATGCTTGTGGAATATACAGGGCAGGGTAGAGCTATCGGGACACGGATTCTACTAAAGCAGTCGATGTCGTTTGATGAGCAGAAAGAGGCTACCCTTCTTTATGGAAAGATTCGTTCCCATTTGGACAGTATTGTTCATGATGGTGCTATCGTTTGTGAACGTCATCCCGAGATGTGTCACACTATATTGCCTTCTATTGCAGGGATAGAAAAGGATTGCAATACATTCTCAACTGTTTTTACCTCACAAATTTTGAATACGAATCATTGGCAGATCAATTCCAAGGAGTATTTTCACGACATGACGCAGGCGATAGAAACCTATTTCCATGCTTATGATGTCCTTTCTGATGCGCTTCAATCTCATCTTGAGGAGAGACTGGCTAATCTCAAACGGCAGATGATTTTTGGCGAGATGATTGTTCTTATAGTGTTGATGTTAATTATATATTTCACTATCGGATTTTATCTGGCGTTTATGGGCGTTCTTGACGAGCTGGTAGGAGCTGCGCATTTAATCTCTACCGGAAAATACAGAGTTCGTGTTCCAATTAAAACGGATGATGAAATGGCCGATGTCTCCCATGCATTTAATGATATGGCACAAAAAATCGGGCAGTCTTTTGCTTTTTTAAAGAGTTACAAAAAGGCGGTTGATGCCAGTAATATCCTCTCTATAACTGACGTGGATGGAAATATCGTTTATGTAAATGATCAGTTTTGCTTGACGACAGGCTATACTCGTGAAGAATTGATTGGAAATAATCATCGTATCCTCAAAGATATGGCTACTCCAAACCATGTATATGAGGTCATGTGGAAAACTCTTTTAGATAAAAATATTTGGTCGGGCACACTAAAAAATCTTAATAAAAATGGGGTTCCCTACTATACGGACGCAACTATTACTCCAATTTTGGATGAAGAGGGAAATATTGTGGAATTTGTTGCGACAAGGCATGATATTACCCAGCTTATTCTCCAAAAAGAGCAGCTTATTCAGCAACTTTATACGGATTCACTGACACATCTTCCAAACCGGACAAAACTTTTAGAGGATTTAGCGCTGATGACGAGTCAT
>Ga0209515_10004298_pt1 | contig 19373 bp, 16 predicted proteins | sample Subgroupgradi54m_FD_187454 | JGI IMG/M metagenome (GOLD analysis project Ga0209515, IMG submission 187454) | Subsurface groundwater microbial communities from S. Glens Falls, New York, USA - GMW60B uncontaminated upgradient, 5.4 m (SPAdes)... ...
CGTGATCACGATGTCCTCGCCCGCCTCCGCCGGCGCCATGAACTCCTGCGACACCTTGCCGCCCATGACGCCGCTGTCCGCCTCGCACGGCAGCGCCTGAAGCCCGCAGCGCGCGAAGATCCGCTGATACGCCTCGAACATCCGCTGATAGCTGACGGCCAGGCGGTTGGCATCGACGTCGAAGCTGTAGGCGTCCTTCATCAGAAACTCTTTGGAGCGGATGATGCCGAAGCGCGGCCGGGGCTCATCGCGGAACTTCGTCTGGATTTGGTAGAGCGTGATCGGCAGCTGGCGGTGCGATTTGATCTCGCTCATCAAGGTCGTGACCACTTCCTCGTGCGTCGGGCCCAGCACCATGTCCTTGCCGGTGCGGTCCTTCAGCCGAAGCAAGACCTCGCCCATCAGCACGTCGCGCCCGGTCGTCTTCCAGAGATCGATCGGCTGCAGCGCAGGCATCAGGCATTCCTGCGCGCCGGCCGCGGCCATTTCTTCGCGGATGATGGCGATGATCTTCTGCAGCGCGCGCAGGCCCAGCGGCAGATACGAGTACGCGCCCGAGCCTAGACGACGAATCACCCCGGCGCGCAGCATCAGCTTGTGGCTGATCGCTTCGGCGTCTTTGGGGTCTTCGCGCAGCGTCGGGATGAACGCGTGCGACCACCGCTGGACCGGCAACGTGCTCATACGATCGATGTCGCGTGATGGCCACAGATGTCGTGGCGAGACGTAGAGGGATTCATGATCGAGGCCGACTCACGCCGTCGAGGAGACCGTTTCGGTCGGGCGGCTGGCCTGCTCGGCCAAGAGGAGCTTGATCTCGTCGAGGACCGCGTCGACCAGTTGCGCTTCGGAAACGCGCCGAACTTGCTTGCCCTTGCGATACACGACGCCGACGCCGCCGCCGCCGGCCATACCGACGTCCGCGTGCTCCGACTCGCCCGGTCCGTTGACGACGCACCCCATGACCGCGACGGTCAACTCCAAGCAGCCCGGCTCGGTCTTGGCCAGCTCGACCAGCCTTGATTTGACGTGCTCCGCCACGCCGACGACGTCGATCTCGCACCGGCCGCAGGACGGGCACGCGATTACGTTGGTCTCGAAGCGGCGAAGATTCACCGATGACAGGATGCGCTGTGCGATCTTGATTTCGTCGATCGGATCGCCGGTGATCGAGACGCGAATGGTGTCGCCGATGCCGTCGGCCAGCAGCGCGCCGATGCCGATCGATGACTTCACCGTCGAGCTGTCCAGCAAGCCCGCCTCGGTGACGCCCAGATGAAACGGATAGTCGCACAGCTGCGCCATGCGGCGGTAGGCGCGGATCATCTGCAGCACGTCCGAGGATTTGAGCGAGATGACGATCTGCTCGAAGCCAAACCCTTCAAGTAAGCGCACCGATTTCAGGGCGCTTTGCACGATCGCCTCGACAAGGTTGTCGCGATGCGCCTGCTCGCACTCCGGGTCCAGCGAACCGACGTTGACGCCGATGCGAATCGGCACGCGGCGCTCCTTGGCGCGATCGACGACCTCGCGCACGCGCGTGACGTCGCGGATGTTGCCCGGGTTCCAGCGGATCTTGTCGAAGCCCGCCTCAAGCGCGGCGATCGCGAACTGCGGATGGAAGTGGATGTCAGCGACCAGCGGCACCTTCGGGCACTCGCGCCGAATGTCGGCGAGCGCTTTGGAGGCGTCGATCGTCGGCACCGCCACGCGCACGATCTCACAGCCCGCCGTCGCCAGCGCGCGGATCTGCCGAACCGTCGCCGCGATGTCGGTGGTGTCGGTCTTGGTCATCGACTGGATGGTCACCGGCGCGTCGCCACCGATGGTGAGATGCTTGACCCGCACGGCGCGCGTGCGCCGTCTGATCGATGGGTTGGCGTCCGTCATTTCGCAGTCTCCGAGAGGCCGAGCCGCCAAAACAGCGTCGGCGACGCGTGGAGATAGCGCGGGTCGCGCATCTCCTGGATCCAATGCGCCTTCATCACCTCGTTGGCCTGGATGCGCGCGTCTTCCCAGCCCTGGCCTCGAAACATCGGAATCGTCTCCCAGTCCCAATTGATGTAGCTGATCGCTTGCACGTCGCGCTCCCAAACGAACCGGAAGTACGGCACGAACCACGCGTCCCACGAGCGCTCGCCAAAGCGCGTCCCGAGGACGCGCGGCGTCGACTCGGCGATCATGAGCGGCTTGCGATGCGCGCGCGCGATCTCGGCGACGCCTTCCAGATACGGCTGCTGGTCCGGATCGAAATACGACACCGCGACCCAGTCCACGTAGTCATCGCCCGGATACCACGCGATCGCCGGCCGCGTCGCCTGGTCCGCGAACGAGTGCCACACGTAGGCGACGTTGTCGACGCGCTGCGTCCGCAGCCGCTCGACGACATGCCGGAACGCCAGGATGTACGCCTGCGGCTCGTAGTTGTTGGCCGGGTAGTCGCACTCGTAGCCGACGCGCAGATAGACCGGTCGCTTCGTCGCCGCGATCCAGGCGCCCAGCCGCCGGATGTGGTCGTCCAAGCGGCCCTGCGCCACCGCGTCCAGGGCGCCGACCATCCACAGCCCGATCTGCAGCGCGCTGTGCGGATATTTCCGCAGAAGTGCTTGCGCGTCCTGCGGGCCGCCGCCGTAGTCGATCGGCTGATCCAGGCCGTTGAGCTCCTGAATCGACGTGTACAGCATCACACCCGCCGGGACCGAGCCCGTCGCCTGCACGTACGGATCGATCGCGTCCCGATCCTGGCCGATGATGACCAGCGTCTTGCCGGATGAAGGCGCGAAGCGAGCCGCGGCGGGACTGGCGACCTGCGGGGTCGTTGCGCAGCCCATCGCCAACAACAGGGCGGCGGGCCATCGCCTCGCGCTTAGCCGCGTCGCCACAACCCCACGAGCTTATCCATCAGGCCAAAGCGGCTGATGTCATTCGCGCACACCGCAAACAGCAGCACCAGCAGCAGCGCGAAGCTGACCTTCGCCGCGTGCTCTTGCGTGCGCAGGCTCACGGGCACGCCGCGCAGGTGTTCGATCAGCAAAAACGCCAAGTGGCCGCCGTCGAGGATCGGAATCGGGAACAGGTTGAAGATCGCCAGGCTCAAGCTGAAGATGCTGACCAGATAGAGCAACGGGCCGGCCCCCATCCGCGCGGCTTCCGACGTCATATAGAGGATGCCGATCGGCCCAGTGAACGACTCCTTAAACGACGCGCGGCCGCGGAACAGCGACCATAGCGACATCCCGATCTGGCTGGCCCATTCCCCTTGCTTCGCAAACGTCTTGCCGATCGCCTCGCGGGGCGGGACGCGATACGTGTCAAACGCGCCACCGGGCGCGATGCCCATCAGCCCGACGCTGACACGACGACCAAACGGGTCGGTGATTTCTTTCGAAGCGGGCGTGACCGGCACCGTCAGGCGCCAGCCGGCGCGCTCGATGTCCAGCCGTAGCGTCTTGTCGGCCGAGTGATGCACCAGCTTCGTCAGCTCGTCCCACGTCTTGATGGGCTCGCCGTTAGCGGCCAGGATGCGGTCGCCGGTTTGCAGCCCGGCGGCCTGCGCCGGCATGCCGTCGACCAGCCGGCCCACGCTGGGCAGCAGCTCCGGATAGCCGACGATCAGCACGATCGTCAGCGCAATCGTCGACGTGAGATAGTTGACCGCCGGTCCCGCGAAGACGATCAAAGCCCGCACCCACTTCGGTTTGCCGGAAAATGACCCGGGCTCGTTGACCTGTTCGCCGGGCTGCTCGCCGACCATCTTCACATAGCCGCCCAGCGGAAAGAGCCTGAGGCAATATTCGACCTCGCCCCAGCGCCACCCGAGCAGCTTTGGGCCGAAGCCGATGGCGAACCGTTCGACGCGCACGCCGAGCCATCGCGCGACGAGAAAGTGACCCAGCTCGTGGACGAACACCAGCACGCCAAGGACCAGCATCGAGATCAGCCAGGACATCATGAATGAACGCTCCGTGGAATCGCTGCCGTCGGGGCTAACTCAGCCTGTTCCTCGTGAGTCAGCTGAGGGGAACGCAAGGAGGTGGCTCGGCCGATCAACGCGTCCGATTCGGCGCGGGCCCAGCGGTCCGCCTCCAACACCTCCTCGAGGGTCGGATGCGCCACCGCGTGATGATGCGAAAGCACCTGCTCGATGATGCGCGGAATGTCGGCGAACGCCAACGCATCGCGCAGGTATGCCTCCACCGCCGCGTCGTTGGCGGCCGAGAGGACCGTGCATGCCGTGCCGCCGGCCTTGGCCGCGTCCATCGCCAACGCCAGGCACGGAAACCGCGAAAGATCCGGATCAAAAAATTGCAAGCCGGGCAGCTGGGTCAGCCGCAGCGCGGGCAGCGGCGAGGGCCAGCGCTCGGGATAGCTTAGCGCGTACTGGATCGGCAATCGCATGTCGCAAATGCTCATGTGCGCCATGCAGCTGCCATCGGTGGTTTCGACCAGCGCGTGGACCATCGCCTGCGGATGGATCACGACGCGGATGCGCTCGCACGGCATGTCGAAGAGCCAGCGCGCCTCGATGACCTCCAGGCCCTTGTTCATCAGCGTCGCGGAGTCGACCGTGATCTTCGGCCCCATCTGCCACTTCGGATGCCGCAGCACTTGCTCGCGTGTGACCGACGCCCATTGCGACGGCTCAAGCGACCAGAGCGACCCGCCGCTGCCGGTCAAGACGATCCGCGCGATCTGCTCGCGTGGCACGCCCTGCAGCGCCTGAAACAGCGCCGAATGTTCGCTGTCGACGGGGATCAGCACCGCGCCGGTCTCGCGGACCTTCGCCATGATGATCTCGCCCGCCATGACCAAGAGCTCTTTCGACGCGAGCGCGATGCGCTTGCCGGCCCCAATCGCCGAAAGCAGCGGGATGAGCGTCTGCCGACCTGAGGTGCCGACGACCACGATGTCGACCTCAGGATCCGTCACCAGCTGCACCAGACCACCGATGCCCGTGACGACCGTCGTCGACGGACAGCGATGCGCCAGCTCCGCCGCCTTGTCGGCGTCCCAGAGACAAACGAGCCGAGGCCGATGGCGCCGGACCTGCGCCTCAACCGTATCGACGCTGTTGCGCGCGGCGATGCCGATCAGCGACAACCGATCCGGGTGGCCGGCAATCACATCCAGCGCGCTGGTGCCGATGGACCCGGTCGAGCCGAGGACCGCGATGCGCTTCATCTGATGAAGTGCGGGATGCGGGATACGGGGTGCGGAGTGCGGAGTGCGGAGTACGGAGCGGATAGGACCACGGACCAAGGACCAAGGACCAAGGACTCGCAGGCTGAGCCGAACGGTCCGTGGTCCGTGGTCCGTGGTCCGTGGTCCGATCCGCTCCGCACTCCGCACCTTCGAGGATTATCCATAAATAAGGACCCCGTAAAACAGCGGCGCGGTGAACAGCAGGCTGTCGATCACATCGAGCACCCCACCGATGCCCGGCAGCAGCTGCGCGGAATCTTTCACCTGGCAGTCGCGCTTGATCAGCGACTCGGCCAGATCGCCCAGCTGCGCGAACACGCCAAGGCCCAACCCCACCGCAAACCCGATGAGCGGCGAGCCGTGAAAGCGTCCGACCATCCCTACGCACAACGCGCCCGTCGCCGCGCTCACCAGCGCGCCACCGACAAACCCTTCGACCGTCTTGCGAGGGCTGATCCGGGCGACCAGCGTGTGCCGGCCCATCGTCTTGCCGAACGCGAACGCCCCGACGTCGCCCATCTTCGTCACGAGGATGAGAAACAGGATCAGCAGCACGCCCTGCTCATGCTTGAAGGCTCGGATGTAGAAGACGTAGCTGAACAGCCCCGCGATGTAGGCCAGGCCGAAGATGGTCGTCGCCAGGCCGCTGAGCGCTTCGAAGGTGTTCTCGCGCGTGAACTGGCGCAGGAAGATGATGACGATCGTCGCCGGCCAGAAAATATCCCAGGCCCAGTTGAGCATCGTCGCGCCTTCTCCGAGGCGCGGCGCCGTGGTCTGGACCAGCAGCGAGCGCCACGCGACCAGCGCCATGAAGACGATGCCGAGGCCGATCGCCAGCGGCCGGTGCACCAGAATCCCCCGCCGACGGACCATGGTGAAGAATTCGTAGAGCGCGGCGGTCCCAAAGCTGATCACCACCAGCGCATAGACCCACAGCGGCAGCGCAAACAACGTGCCCAGCACGACGATGAGCAGCATGCTCGAGCTGACCACCCGCCGGCCCAGCTCCAAGGAGCGAGGCTTCGCCTCGCCCACCGCCTGCGACGTGCCGTCAGGCATTGAGGCGACGTGGCGTTCGGACGTCATCGGCTCGGTCATTCACGATTGTGCGTCCTGCCGAAGCGCCGGTCGCGCTGCTGATAGTCGGCGATCGCCCGCACCAAGTCGTCTTTCGTGAAGTCGGGCCAGAGCGTGGGGGTCATGTACAGCTCCGAGTACGACGATTCCCAGAGGAGGAAGTTCGAGAGCCGCTGTTCGCCGGAGGTGCGGATCACCAGATCGGGATCCGGCAGGTCCGGCGCGTAGAGATGTCGGGAGATGGTCGCCTCGTCGATCTGCTCGGGCGCCAACTGTCCGTCGCGGACCCGGCGCGCGATGCGCCGCGTCGCATCGAGCAGCTCTTGCCGTCCGCCGTAGCTCAGCGCCAGCGTCAGCGTCATGCGATCCTCCGAGGCCGTGTCGTCCATCACGCGCCGCAGCTTGGCCAAGACGCCTGCGGGCAGCTCATCCAGCCGGCCGATCGCGCGCAAGCGCACGTGCTGCAACTTCAGCGTGCGCAGCTCACTGAGGATGAACTCTTCGAGCAGCCCCATCAGCTCGCGGATTTCTTCGGAAGGCCGGCTCCAGTTTTCCCACGAAAACGCGTAGAGCGTCAGCGCCTGGATGCCCAGCTCGCACGCGCCTTCGGTGATGCGGCGGACCGCGTCGGCGCCGGCTCGATGGCCGAGGATGCGCGGCAAGCCGCGGCCTACCGCCCACCGGCCGTTGCCGTCCATGATGATGGCGACATGCCGCGGAAGCTTCGCCGGATCGAGCGCGGGCCCGAGGACGCGTTCGGCCTCGCTGCTGACCTCAGATCCCATCGGCGAGGCGATCGCCGCCGATCCATTTGACGTGTGGCCGTCGTGCTGCGTGGACATGCTCTCAATACGTGAAAGGGGATGGCCGTGCTCTGTCGAAATTCTCAGGTTTGCGTAATATTGAATGCGTAAGGCGTCATGTGATCTCGTCGAGAGACATTACGCGTTACGCATTTCACATTCCACAGGCACGATGATTTCGACGGAGCAGGATGGCCGGGATTTCCCCGCCATCCCCTTCTGATCCAACCGATTCGCTTGCGAACTCGATCACACCCGGCCTGGCGCGAGTGACCCACTACGGGGTGGCGGGAGCACTGCCCTCAGGCACTTGGTGCAGCCGTTCGACTTCGGTCTTCATCTGCTCGATGGTCTGTAGCTGCCCTTCGACCTGGGCCTTGAGCTGCTGCTGCTGCGCCTGCAACTCGTCGCGTTCGGTGCGCATGGTGTCGGCCTCATTTTGCAGCTGGTCGTACTCGAATTCCAGATTGTCGCGCTCAATGCGTGTCTGGTCCAAGCCGGACCCGACGATCGCCAAGGCGACCCCGAGGACCACGCACCCCGCCAGGGCGGCAATCAAGCCGATCTTCACGCCTCGACGCATCTCGCTCCTCTCCCTCTCGCAATCGCTACTTGGTGAATACTTCGCCTGAAGATCCGCGCGGGCCGCTCTGCGCGGCGCCCTTGGGCAAGAGGACAATTTCCACGCGGCGGTTCATGCGGCGGCCTTCCGGCGTGTCGTTGGACGCGATCGGCTTCTCATCGCCATGGCCGACCGGCACCGCGCGGCTGGGATCCAGGCCGCGCTTCTCGAGAAACTGCACAACGGACTGCGCCCTCGCCAGCGAGAGTTCGTAGTTGTCTTTCCAACCTGAGTGCTTGATGGGCTGATTGTCGGTGTGGCCCTCGATGCCGACGGGCTGGTTCATGCCTTGCTCGTTCAAGACGCGGGCCACTTTGTCGAGCACCGGCGTGGCTTCGTGGCGAAGCTTAGCTTTGCCGGAATCGAAGAGGACTTTGTCGAGGACTCGAACCACCAAGCCGCGCTCGTCGAATCCGACGCTGACTTGGTTCTGATCGATTTCTGAGGAGAGGCGAGACTCCAACTGCGATTTAGCCGAGCGCAATTGGTCGGCCTCTTCGGCCTTGAGCTGCGCGAGGCTGCGGAACTGGTCCAACTGCTCGCTCAGCGCCTGGATCTGCTGCATGTCCCAGGGTGACCGCTTGGCGAATTTCACCGCGCATCCCGTTGCGATCATCGCCAGCCCGATCATCGCCAGCCGGGCCGTCCACCATCGCTCACGTCCCATCAGCCGCCTCCTGCACCCTCACCGTGAACGTCTCTCACCACCCATGGATTCCCGCCACGCTCGTCGAGCACTGCGCGCGAGCGAATAGCCGGTTGATTCTAGCGTACCGATTTCAGAGCGTCAAGAAAACGCCGGATTGGTAGTGGGTCAATTTCGTCGCCGATCGTCGTGGCATGACATCGGCTCCGCCCTGCGCCGTCTTCCCGGCGCAGGACACCTCGGCAGCAATGATTTCTGCCTCGGCGCCTCACCCACATTTTTCTACGCCGCACTCAACGCTGGGGCTCGAAAAATCTGGAAGTTCGGCTGCGCCAATGCCATGCCACCCACCGACGCACGTCAAAGTGACCCACTACCCCCGGATTGGTACTGGTGGTAAAGTTTCGACGAGCTAGCGGGTGGCAAGGCGTTTGGCCGCAATCTCATGCCAGATTGCGGCACTTCCTCGGCCTTTGGCCTCGGTCGCCCGCCGCGCAGCGACGCAAAGGCCTTGACAGGCGCCGAGCCGGCCCGATCCTTGCCGGCGAGGTGTCCCGCGCCCGACAGGGGCGCGGGGACCCGCGGTCAAAATTGACCAGTACCACCAGATTGCTCGACGATCAGCCGGCTTTCGTCGCTGGAGCGCCGCCCTTAGTCATCTCCAACATCCAATTGCGCATCGCGGGCGATTCGCGCTTGCTCTGCAGCACCGCCCACGCCAGGAGCACGACGCAGACCGCGACCCACACCCAGGTCTGCGTGCTCGGTCGCTCCGCCTGAATGATCATCGGCACGATCAGCAGACTGACCATGTTCATGACTTTGATCAGCGGGTTCAACGCCGGGCCGGCGGTGTCTTTCAACGGATCGCCGACGGTGTCGCCGGTGATCGCGGCCTTGTGCGCTTCCGAGCCCTTGCCGCCGTAGTGGCCGTCCTCGATAAATTTCTTCGCGTTGTCCCACGCGCCGCCGGCATTGGCCATGAACACCGCCAGCAGCTGCCCGGCGAGAATAATGCCGGCCAAGAATCCGCCCAGCGCTTCCTTGTGCAACACCAGGCCGATCAGCACCGGCGTCACCACCGCCAGCAAGCCCGGGCCGATCAATTCCTTCTGCGCTTCTTGCGTGCAGATGGACACGACCCGCGCGTAATCGGGCGTCTTGGTGCCCTCCCAGATCGCCTTGTCCTTCAGCTGCGCGCGCACTTCCTGCACGATCAGGAACGCCGCGCGGCCGACCGCTTGAATCGTAAACGAGCTGAAGAGAAACGGGATCGCGCCGCCGATCAGCAGGCCGATGAATACGATCGGCTCCGAGATCGACAAGCTCGAGGCGACCTCGGCGTAGGTCTTGCCGACCGCCTTGGCGATATTGGTGATGTACGCGTTGAACAGCGACACCGCCGCGATCACCGCCGAGCCGATCGCGATGCCCTTGGTGATCGCCTTGGTCGTGTTGCCGCAGGCGTCCAAGTCGGCCAACGTCTGGCGCGCCTTGGGCTCAAGGCCCGCCATCTCACCGATGCCGTTGGCGTTGTCGGCGACCGGACCGAACACGTCCATCGAAATGTTGTTGCCCGTCAGCGTCAGCATGCCGATGCCGCACATGGCGACGCCATAGGCGATGTAGGTCGGATTGGTCCCCGCGTAGATCAGCGACGACGCGAAAATCGCCGCCGCGATGACGAGCACCGCCCACACGCTGGATTCATAGCCGACCGCAAGGCCGGTAATGATCGTGGTCGCGTGCCCGGTTTGCGTCGCGCGGGCGACCGCCTGCACCGGCGGCTTCTCGGGCGCGGTGAAGTAGTCGGTCAGATAGTTGATGGCGATGGCGAGAATGATGCCGATCAGCGTCGTCCAGACTGGCCGCATGTCCAGGCCCTGGACGCCGAAGCTGATCCAGGTTTGCGTGGGCGAGTGCGGAAAGCGCAGATAGTAGTAGCCGATGAGACAGAAGCCGACGATCGACACGCCCGCTGAGACGAGGAAGCCCTTGTGGATCGCTTCCATCGCCGCACGCGCTTCTTCCGAGGTCTTGACGAGATAGGTCCCCACGATCGAGCTCACCACGCCGACCGCGCGCACCAGCAGCGGAAAGATCACGCCCTTGTGGCCGAACGACGCCCAGCCCAGGATCATCGCCGAGACGATCGTCACTTCGTACGACTCGAAGATGTCCGCCGCCATGCCGGCGCAGTCGCCGACGTTGTCGCCGACGTTGTCGGCGATCGTCGCCGCGTTGCGCGGATCGTCCTCGGGCATGTTCTGCTCGAGCTTGCCGACGATGTCGGCGCCGACGTCGGCCGCCTTGGTGTAGATGCCGCCGCCCACGCGCATGAACAGCGCCAGCAGCGTGCCGCCGAAGCCAAAGCCCAGCAGCACCTCATACGCCTTCTCGCCGTAGATCATGAAGATCAGCGTGCCGCCGAGCAGGCCGAGGCCGTCGGTCAACATGCCGGTGATCGTGCCGGTGCGATAGGCGATCTTCAGCGCCTGCGCGAAGCTCGTGCGCGAGGCGGCCGCGACGCGGACGTTGCCCTGGACCGCCATGTTCATACCGATGAAGCCAACCGTCGCCGAGAAAATCGTGCCCATCAAGAAGGCGCACGCCCGGCCGATCGCGATCGATTGCTCCCCGGCGGTGAAGTACAACAGCGCCGCTAAGATCAGCACCAGCAGCGCGATCGTCCGGAACTGGCGCGCGAGGTACGCGTTGGCCCCGACGCGGATCGCCGTGCTGATCTGCCGCATCTTCGCGGTCCCGGTCTCCTGGCGCAGCACTTCCACCGTCAAGAACCCGGCGTACAACAGCCCGAGCACCGCGATGACGAGCACGCCATACAAGGCGATCTGCTCCCACGCGCTGAACGCTCCTGACTGCAGGAACGACCACTGCATCAGGACACCCGCCTGCCTGCGGAAAACCAGGAACTCATCACGGTCAACATGGTCACCTCGCTATCTGCTTCTGGTACGCGCTCGAGTTGGCCCGATCGACCATGGCATCCGGCAGTGACATCATGCCCCCACCCGCGCGGGTCGCGTCGCCCGGCACAAGCCTCACCACTGCCCAACCTTCAGCGCCTGCTCCCGCTTCGAACCGATGGAAATCAGGCAGATCGACACGGTCAACAGCTCCTCCAACCGCCTCAGGTACGCTTGCGCGGCCTTCGGCAAATCATCCACTCGCTCAATCTGGGTGGTGTCCGACCTCCAGCCGGGAAACGACTCGTAGATCGGTTCGCATCGCGCAAAGCGCGCCATGTCGGACGGAAACTCGTCGACCCGTTCGCTGTCCAGCCGGTAGCCGACGCAGATCTGGATCGTCGGCATTTCATCTAGGACGTCGAGCTTGGTAACGGCGATGGAGTGGCAGCCGTTGACCCACACGGCGTGGCGCGCGATGACCGCGTCAAACCACCCGCAGCGCCGCGGCCGGCCCGTCGTCGCCCCGAATTCCTTGCCCTTGGTCCGGATGTTGTCCATCAACTCGGACGGAAATTCTGTCGGGAACGGCCCCTCGCCGACGCGCGTCGTGTACGCCTTGACGACGCCGATCACGCGATGGATCGCCGTCGGCGGCACGCCCGCGCCCGTGCACGCGCCGCCGGCCGTCGCGTTGGACGACGTGACGTACGGATACGTGCCGTGGTCCAGGTCCAGCAGCGTGCCCTGCGCGCCTTCAAATAACAGCCGCTTCTCTTGCCGCATTGCCTCGCGCAGAAACCGCGGGCTGTAGACGACGTAGGGACGCAGCGCTTCGGCGTAGCCGAGGTATTGATCGTAGAGGGCCTGAAACTCGAAGGGCGTGTCGTGATAGAGGAGCTTGAGGATGCGGTTCTTCTCTTCGAGGTTCTGTCGAAGCTTGGCGGCCAGCCCCTCGCGGTTGAACAAGTCCGCGACGCGGATGCCGCAGCGCGAGACCTTGTCGACGTAGCACGGCCCGATGCCGCGGCCCGTCGTGCCGATGCGCCCGGCGCGCTGCGACTCTTCGAGCAAGTCGAACCGCTTGTGATACGGGAAAATCAGGTGCGCTTGGTCGCTGATCCGCAGCGCCTGCTCGACGTCGGGGCGCCGTTTTTTGAGCTTCGCGATTTCAGCGAGCAACGCGTCGGGATCGATCACCACGCCGTTGCCGATCAAGCCGATCTTGCCCGGATGCAGCAGCCCCGACGGGATCAAGTGGAAGATGAACTCTTCGCCGTCGGCGATGACGGTGTGGCCCGCGTTGTTGCCGCCCTGGAACCGAATGATGATGTCGGAGTCCTCGGCCAGCAAATCGATGACCTTGCCCTTGCCCTCATCGCCCCACTGGGCCCCCACGATGAGCGTGTTCATGGCAAAGAACCATTGAGTGGCCAAGTGGCCAAGTGGCCAAGTGGCCAGAACGCGTCGAGGCCACCCGGCCACCCGGCCACCCGGCCACTATCGAGAAAATTTGACAAGCTTGGCGTCGAGGACATGCTTGAGCCGGCTGATCTTCTGCATGACGTTGGCGGGAATGGCGTCATCGATGTTGACCACGGTGATCGCCGCTCCACCCGGCTTCTCGCGGCCGTTGCTCATCCCGGCGATGTTGATGCGCGCTTCGCCCAGGATCGTGCCCAGCTGGCCGATCAGGCCCGGCTGGTCTTCGTTCTTGATGATCAACATGAACCCGGTCGGCGCCGCCTCGATGAAATAGCGATCGATCTTGACGAGGCGCGGCTCGCGCCGGGCGGACAGCGTGCCCTGCACCACGAGGCTGTGGCCGCTGGTGCCGACCTCGACGGTGATGAGATTGGCGAACTCCTCCGAGCGGCTGGCCTTGGATTCGACGACCTTGATGCCGCGCTCGCTGGCCAAGAACGACGCGTTGACGTAGTTGACGTTCTCGCCGACCATCGGCTCAAGCAAACCCTTGAGCACGGCGAGGGTGATCGGCGCGGTATCGTGCGCGGTCATCTCGCCGACGTAGGTGACGCTCACCTGCGTGACTTGCGCGCCGAGCAGCGCCGACGCCAGCAAGCCCATGCGCTCCCCGAGGAGGACGTAGGGCTGCAGCGCCTTGAGCGTGGTGCCGTCCATCGACGGCATGTTGGCCGCGTTGCGGATGCCGCGGCCCAAGAGACAATCGGAGACTTGCTTGGCGATTTCGATGGCGACGTTGAGCTGCGCTTCCTCCGTCGATGCGCCGAGATGCGGCGTGATCACGACCTGCGGCAGCTTGAGCAGCGGATTGGCCGGATCGACGGGCTCCGCCTCGAACACGTCTAGCGCAGCACCCGCGATGGTGCCTTTGGTCAGCGCCTGGTGCAGCGCGGTCTCATCGATGATGCCGCCGCGCGCGCAGTTAATAATGTAGGCAGACTTCTTCATCGACGAAAATTCCTTCTCGCCGATGAGGTGATGCGTCTGCGTGGTGAGCGGCGTGTGGACGCTGATGAAGTCGGACTCGGCAAACACCTGCGCGAGCGGCACTGGATGCACTTCCAGCTGCTGCGCGTGCTCGGCCGAGAGAAACGGATCGTAGGCGATGACGCGCATGCCGAAGGCCCGCGCGCGCTTGGTCACCTCCGAGCCGATCTTCCCTAGCCCGACGACGCCCAGCGTCTTGCCGAAGAGCTCGGTGCCGACAAACTTCGACCGCTCCCACTTGCCGGACCGCAGCGACGTGTCGGCCTGCGGAATGCGCCGCGCGACCGCCATCAACAGGCTCATCGTGTGCTCGGCCGCCGAGATCGTGTTGCCCGCCGGCACGTTCATGACGATGATGCCGCGCTTGGTGGACGCCTCCAGGTCGACGTTGTCCAATCCGACGCCCGCGCGGCCGATCACGCGCAGCTGGCCCGCCTTCTCGATCACTTCCGCGGTCACCTTCGTCGCGCTGCGGACGATCAACCCGTCGTACGGCCCGACGATAGCCGCGAGATCTTTCGGCGCCAGGCCGGTCTTGATCTCGATATCCAGTCCAGGCTCCGCCTGCAAGATCTTGATGCCTTCGGCGGACAGTTGATCGGCCACCAACACGCGCAGCTTGCCGGTCTTGGCGCCCTCGCGACGCGATCCGCCGGCGCGCTCGGCCACCGGCTCTTCAGTCTTCTTGCTCATCTGATTAGCGGGCCCCCACCGACTCAAGATTCCCAATCACCGCTTGTGCGGCCCGGAGCGCCTCGCCCGGGGTCACGCTGGCCCCAAGCTCGACCAACGCCAACTCAATCGCCCCGAGCGCGACGAGCACGTCGAACTCGCTGATGTAGCCCATGTGGGCCAGCCGGAAAATCTTCCCGGCCATTTCGCCCTGGCCGCCGGCGAGCGTCACGTTGTAGCGGTCCTGCACTTGCTTCACCAGCTTCTTGCTGTCGACGCTGGCCGGCGCGTTCACCGCCGTCACGCCGTTGGCCGGCCGTTTCGCGAAGACGCTCAGGCCCATCGCCTCAACGCCAGCGCGCGCCGCCTGCGCCATGCGCGCGCAGTGCTTGATCGTTTGCGGCACGCCTTGCTCCAGGATCAGCTTGAGCGCTTCGTCCAACGCGACGACCAGCGAGACGCTTGAGGTAAACGGCGTGTCGTCGTCCGCCAACGCCTTCTGATATTGCCGCCAATCGAAATAGAAGCGCGGGCACTTGGCTTGCTCGACGAGCTTCGAGGCCTTCTCGCTGACGCTGGCAAACGCCAACCCAGGCGGCAGCATCAGCGCCTTTTGCGAGCCGCTGACGACGACATCCACGCCCCACGCGTCGGTCTGGCAATCTTCCGCGAGCAGGCCGCTGATCGCGTCAACGACGAGCACCGCGTGAGTCTTGCCCGTGATCGTCGCCAGCGCCTGGATGTCGTTCACGACGCCAGTCGAGGTCTCGCACAGCGTCGAGAACACGACCTTCGTCTCGGGATGCTGCGACAGCGCGCGGCGCACCGCCTCAGGATCGACCGCCTCGCCGTAGCCGACCGGCACCGTCGTCACGTCGATACCATAGGCTTTGCCCAGATGCTGCCAGCGCTCGGCGAACTTGCCGCCCAGCACCGCAATGGCCCGATCTCCTGGAGACAAGAGATTCACGACCGACGACTCCATCGCTCCCGTCCCGGAACTCGTAAACACGAACACCGGACGCGAGGTTTGGAAGACGGTCTGCAGCCCCTGCAGCACGCGCTTGAACAGCGCGCGGTAGGGCGCGGTGCGGTGATGGATGATCGGCCGGCCCAGCGCCTCTTGCACTTTCGGCGGCAGCGGCGTCGGTCCCGGGGTGAGCAGATAATCCTTGCGCATCAGACTCCTCTATGCGGTTTGTGACTCTGGATGCCTTACTTCTTCGGCTTGCCGTAAATCACTTCATCGACCAAGCCGTACTGCTTGGCCTCTTCGGCGGACATGAAGTTGTCGCGGTCGGTGTCCTTCGCGATCGTCTCGACGGTCTGACCGGTGTGCTTGGCGAGAATCGCGTTGAGCGCCTCGCGCAATCGCAAGATTTCGCGAGCCTGGATCGAGATGTCCGAGGCCGCGCCCTGCACGCCGCCCCACGGCTGGTGAATCATGATGCGCGCGTCCGGCAGCGCGAAGCGCTTGCCCTTGGCGCCTGCCGCCAACAGCACCGCGCCCATGCTCGCGGCTTGGCCGACGCAGTAGGTCGCCACCGGCGGCTTGACGAACTGCATCGTGTCATAGATCGCCAGGCCCGCGGTGATCGAACCGCCCGGCGAGTTGATATAGACGTTGATGTCTTTCTCCCCATCCTCCATCTGGAGGAAGAGGAGCTGCGCGATGATCAGGTTGGAGACGACGTCATCGATCGGCGTGCCCACGAACACAATGCGATCCTTCAGCAGCCGCGAGTAGATGTCATAGGCGCGCTCCCCGCGCGCCGTCTGTTCCACCACCATCGGCACCAGCATCTGCCCATACACAGTCATCTGCACCTCGTATGATAGGAACCGGATTGATCGCCGGCCGCGAGCGCGGCCGCCACAGCCCTACGCAGTTTAGGCGGTTTCTTCCACCTGCGCTACACTCATCAGGAAGTTCAAACTCTTTTCTTGGCGAATTGAGGACAGGACCGACGGCCACATCCCTTGCGCGTCCAGCAGACGCCGCACTTCGGCCGGATCCTTGCCCCAGCGCTTGGACAGTTTCCACAGCCGCTCGACCATCTCATCTTGCGTGACGGACAGTTGCTCCTGTTCGAAGATGCGCTCGAGGATGAAGGCCAGCTTCACGTGGCGCTCGGCGTTGGTCGCCAGCTGCTCGGTGTACTTGGTCAGCTCTTCCTTCGCCTGCTCTTCGCTCATGCCGCCCATCAGCAGCCGAACTTGGAAATCGCGCGTCAGCCGCTCAACCTGATTGGCCACCAGACGCGGCGGCACGTCGATCTTGTGCCGCTTCAGGAGCTCATCGCACAGCGCCTGCTCCAAGTCCTGCGTCTGCTGCGCCTGCTTCTGCTCCAGGAGCTTCGCGTCGACATGATCGCTTAAGGTTTGGAGATTCTCGAAGCCCGCGTCCTTCGCCAGCTCATCGTCCAGGGCCGGCACGCGCTTTTGCTTGGCCTCGCCTTCGCCCGCCGCGACGAGCTCGGCCATCGACTCCTGGATGCGCTGCAGCGCTTGCTGCCGCTCTTCGGCGTTGACGCCGACAGCCGCTTTCTTCAGCGTGATGCCGTGATAGTCGCCGAGCTTGAAGTCCGGCTCGACCTCGACCTGCGCGTCCATCGACAGCCCGCGCGCCTCGTCGAAGTCGAGCTTGCTCACCTCGAACGGCCCGACCGGCCGCAGCTTGTGCTCCTCGGCCGCCTGCTCGAACGCCTGGCGCGTTAGCCGCCGCAGCAGCTCTTCGCGGATCTCTTCGGGATATTTGCGCTCAACCAGATCGCGCGGCGCTTTGCCCTTGCGGAAGCCCGCGATCGTCGCCTCGCGCTGGAACTCGCGCACGACCGTTTCGCGGACGGGGCGGATCGCGTCAGGCTCCACCTGGATGTGCATTTGGCGTTGGCAAGGCGCAGGTTGCGTGAGTCGGATCGTCATCGGCAGTCCAATCGTCTCCACAGGTTGCGGGCGGTTGGCCACAGCGGGATGTCTTGCTTAGCGGGTGTCGCGGGAGAGCCTACGAGGCGTCCGACGTCGTACGGCGATCCCCATCAGCCGGTCTTCCCGATCGTTCATAACCGGAACTTTTCCCCAAGGTAGATTTCGCGGGCTCTGGTGTCGCTGATGAGGTCCTGGGCGGTTCCGGAAATGAGCACACGTCCCTCCGCCATGATATAGGCGCGGTCGGTGATTTCCAAGGTCTCACGCACGTTGTGATCGGTCAGCAGCACGCCCAGTCCGCGCGCCCGAAGCTCCCGGATGATCTCCTGGCATTCGAACACCGTGATGGGATCGATGCCCGAGAACGGCTCATCCAGCAGGATGAACTGCGGATTGGTGACCAAGGCCCGGGTGATTTCGAGGCGCCGCTTCTCGCCGCCGGACAGCACGTACGCGCGCTGCTTGGCCAGATGCGTGATGCCGAGCTCGTTGAGCAGCTCATCCAACCGGCGACGGCGCATCGTGCGCGACAAATCGAGCGTCTCGAGAATCGCCAGGATGTTTTCCTCGACGGTGAGTTTGCGGAAGATGGAGGGTTCCTGGGCCAGATAGCCGATGCCCAGCCGCGATCGCTGATACATCGGGCGCATCGAGATGTCGTGTTCATCTGCGAGGACCTGGCCGCCGTCGGGCTTGACGTAGCCGACGATCATCGCAAAGGTCGTGGTCTTGCCCGCGCCATTAGGGCCCAGCAACCCGACGACCTCGCCGCGCCGGACGCTGATGTCGACACCGTCCACGACCGTCCGGTCGTTGTAGCGCTTCATGATATGACGGGTCTCGAGCCGCTGCAGTCCTGTCATTGAGATTATCGGCCCGTGCTGGGTGAGCCGGGAAGCGCCGGCTTGCCTGGCGACTGCCCGGGCGATTGGCTGGGGAGCTTCTCTTTCACCGCGGACTTGCCGACTGCGGCTCCAAGACCGGCCGCCGAAATCGTTGGTGAGCGCTGGTCCGTCGACATCATCAGCGACGGCTGATCCAACAGCGTCACCTTACCCTTGCCGGGCTCGTACACGGCACGGCCTCCAGTGGCGGTGTGGCCGCCCTGCACGATCCGAACGTCGCCGATGGCTTCGGCGTACAACACGGTGCGCGTTTGCCGATCCAGGTAGGCGACGAGTTTCTTCGAGTAGAGGTCACCCTGCGCGTCGGTGACGTGGACGCTGTCCTCAAACGTCGCCACGCTGCGCTCGTAATCGAACGTCAGCGGCCCCTCGCAGGTAATTTTCACGTGGTGCACCTGGCCCGGAAGTTCGCTGGTGGTTGGATTCAGAATCACTTCAACGTCGCGCTGAATGGTGGCGACCTTGAGTTGCGTGTGGCCGACAGCCTTGCGGCCGCGGATGAGGATGTGATCGGTCTCAAGGCGGACCGGCTGATCGGTCGTGAACTCTTCCTTGTCCGGCAGCCAGTACAGTTCCGGCGCTTGGAACCAGAGGCCGTCGGAGCTGTGGATGCTCACGTCCTGCTCCAAACGAATGCGCCGGTTGGTTTGATTCACGTGGGCCAGCCGGGCTTGAAGGTAGGCGGTCCTAGCAGGATCATAGCCTGTGCCCTGGGGCCGCTGCACCACGACCATCTCGCCGTCGATGTTGGCGCCGGTGCCGTTGAGCTCCCACCGCTTGGAGCCGTCCGGCGCGAAGCCTTCCATCGTAAACTTGTCCATGTGCTGCGTGACCGTGTCGGCCGGCGGCTGCTTCGAAGCCTGCCCACGCGGCTTGTCGCTGCAGCCCGCGTGGGCAAGCGCGTAGAGGCAGCCCATCATCAACCCCGCCGCGCGCAGCCGGCCGTCTTGACCGATCATCGGATCACGCTCGCATCTGTGGTCGTCCCTCGATGGAGACGGCTCGTTCGCTTGTCGTCGATCTGCTCAGGTCGTGTCTTCCAGCGCCGGTGCATCCACATCCAATGGTCCGGGTAGCAACGGATGTACGATTCAACCACGCGGCTCCAGGCCTGGGTCA
>Ga0209515_10004299_pt1 | contig 19370 bp, 15 predicted proteins | sample Subgroupgradi54m_FD_187454 | JGI IMG/M metagenome (GOLD analysis project Ga0209515, IMG submission 187454) | Subsurface groundwater microbial communities from S. Glens Falls, New York, USA - GMW60B uncontaminated upgradient, 5.4 m (SPAdes)... ...
CCTCCCGACGCCAGCCAGATTGACGAGGGCGGTGCTCAGCAGCGTGACGAGCACGGCGCCGCTCATGCCGAAGGACGAGAGGCACCAGCCAATCAGGGCAGCCACCATGGCCAGGCGCATCAGGTTCATCACCAGCAGGAACCGCGTCTGCGCAAGGACCCTCAGCACCGCATTCACGGCGAAGATCGACGGAAGAATCGTCAACGACCAGACCATGAAGATCGGCACGCTGGCCAGATACGTCGTCGTGTAGAGCGTGACGATCAGGTCGTGTGCGACGACGAACAGAAACACGGACAGCGGAACCATGAGAAATGCCAGCCGGCAGATGGTCTCGTGCCAGAGCGCGACCGCCGCCTTGCGATCGCTGGAGTCCTCCGCCATCTTCACCATCATCACGTTGACGGTGGACGTCATGATCATGTCGACGAGCGGAATCTGGAGGCAGCCGACCGCATAGATCGCAAACGTCGCGGCATCGAACCGCGAGGCGACGATGTACTGGTGATAGTTCAGCTGCACGACCTCGACGCCAACCGCGAGCGCGAAGGGAAGCGCGTACGCGAGCTGCTCGCGCCAGAGCATGAAATCGACGCGGAAGTCGCGCCCGTATTCCCTCCAGAGTGCCGCCAGCAGAAGTACCAGTCGAAGCGCGGCAAAGACGGTTGCGCCGATGAACACCGCGCGAAGGCTGCCGAGCCACAGGGCCGGGACGATGAAGAAAATCGTCCGCACGATGTCCGAGCACGCGTAGGTCACCGCAGCCATCAGGTGCTTCTTGCGCGAGACCATCACGATCTCGAGCACGGTCGACATCAGCATGAACGTGAGAAACAGGCCGGCGAGCCCCATGTAGTCGGCCAGGCCCGCGTTGGTGAGACGCACGGCGATCTGCGTTCGCCAGACATAGAGCAGCGCCAGGCACCCCACGCCGGCGAGGGCAAGCGTGACGAGCGCGTTGCAGGCGTACCGTCCGGTCCTGGCCGCGTTCCGCGGAACGAAGTAGTAGAGGCTCTCGGCCATCCCGAGCTGCGCGAGCCCGTAGAGCGTCCCGTACACGAGGAAAAACTGCTTATAGGTGCCGAACGTGGCGGGCGCGAAGATGCGCGCGAGGACGATCCCGATCGCAAACGACGCGACCAGCCCGATGACGCGGCCGGTGACGAGAAGCGCCGCCGGACGCGTGACGTCGGCGTGACCCCTCGACTCGGCTCGGGGCAGGGCCTTGGCGGCGCTCACAGTTGATGCACCCTCTCGCACTTGCGGGCCGGCGGCCAGAGATCGCGGGCCTGGCAGCTCAGGATGTCGGGCGTAAACTCACCGTCGCCGTTCACCGAGGAGCCTTCCCAGAGGAGCAGGCGCTCGATCGTCAGCGTGTGGTGGCGCGGCACGTCGTGGGGGCACGCGGTGTAGGCGTACCGGTATCCGGCGCGCGCCACGGCGTCGACGATGTCGCCGGTGAACTGCCCGCCTGGATACGCAAAGTGATCGATGGGCTCGCCCAGCCGGCGCTCCAGCTCCTGCTTGGATCCTTCGAGCTGCGTGGCCACGTTCTCAGGAGACTCCATCGGCAATGACACGTGGGTGCGCGTGTGGGAGCCTATGGTGAATCCGCGGCGCCGCATGTCGGCGACCATCTCCCACGTGATCGTGAGCGGAACGTTGTAGAACCCGTTGCCGACGCTCGACTCGAGCCCCGCCATCACCCGGCGGATGTCGGCCTGCGGGAGTCCAGGCAGCAGTGTCGAGACCGCCGCCATCGGGGTGGCGGTCGCCGAGCGGCGCGTGAAATCGTGCGCGGGCAGGCCGAGGTCGGTGAGCAGCCCGAACATCCGCCGCCGCGGGTCGTCCCAGCACGCGAAGGCCTTGGTGACGAGGTGATAGAGCTTGTCGTGGATCTGCCAGAGCGGGCGGCCGACCAGATCGGTCACGACGAACATCGCCGCGGGAATGCCCTTGCGCTCGAGCACGGGCAGCGCGTGTTCGTAGACGTCGTGATAGCCGTCGTCGAACGTGATCGCCGCGACCGGCTTCTCGAACGGGACTCCGTTCTGCAGGTGCTCGCCGATGTCATCGAGCGTGACGAAACGGAAGTACTGACCGAGGCAATCGAGATGGCGCTCGAACATCGCGCGGCTGGTGAGCATGCTCGGCATCTCGACCTGCGCTTCGCTCTCGAAGTCCTCGACCACGCGGTGATAGCCGAGCACGAGCGGCCGGTACGTCTTGCGCGCGAGCGGTCCCGCCAGCCCATGGTCATGGGCCCTGGCGATCGCCGTGGCAAGCGCCGTCTTGACGGTTCCGCGCAGGCGACGAACGCCCTTAGCAGACATGAGGACTCCGCCGGGTGAGGGTGCGCACGCGCCGCGCCAGGGTGCCGAGGCTCCGCCGCGCGAGCGAGGCGCTGCGGAGAATCCGCCCGCCGGCATGCGCCGGGAACAGTTGAATCCTGCGAAGCTCGCGCGTCTCGCGCGCCCAGAGCCACTTGTACGGCTCGACGCCCCAGAGCATGTCGAATTCGTCGGCGCCTTCGTCGATCGCCGCGCGAACCGAGAGGCCCATCAGGACCAGGCCGATGCTGTGCTGCTGGTACCGATCGTCGAAGCCGTGCTGATAGAAATAGAACCGGCGGTTGTACATGAAGCCATACATGACCGCCACGAGCTCGTCGTTCACGTGCAGCACGAACATGCGCAGCCAGCCGCGGTCGAGCGCACGCCTCGTCGCTTCGTCGTGAAACGCCCGCAGCGCAGGCGTCGTGAAGGCCGTCGATCCGCCGCGCCCGGCGTATCGGCGCTCGTGAAACGCCACCAGCGCGGCCAGGGCCTCGCGCCGCTGCGCCTCCGTCGTGACCGGCTCAAAGCGCATCGAGAATTTCTGGCCGAGCGCCTTGATGCGGCGCCGCACGTTGGCGCGATGGGACGACCCAAGCGTCCCCAGGTACGTATCCCACGTGTGGCCGGCCAGCGGGATAAACGGACACACGCCATCAGGCGCGTCCGAGGCGGTCCAGCCTTCGGCCTCGAGACGATCCGCGAGCTCGCCCGCTGTCGCCGTCGGCGCCACGTGGCGAAGCCGGAGCGTCGCATTTTCCGATCGGGCAAACCGTGTCAGGGCCCGCAGACCTTCTGCTTCCCACCCGCGGCGCACGATCACATCCAGATAGTCGGAGCCGGCTTCGCCGGTGCCGAGCATGTCGAGCCGCGACAGGAGCGCGACCCGGCTCTTCGTGATGCGGAACGGCGCGAGCGCGACGAGCTCCTGGCCCGCGCGCACGGCCGCGATGCGCAGCTGCGACGCGCCGCCGAGGTGCGTCCACCACGTGTGCAGCCATTCCCAGGTGAGAAACGGGCAGTCGGATGCGCTGGCGCGCAGCAGCGCGTTCCACTCGGGCCGGAGGGCCGTGAATCCCCAGGACGAATCGATGCACTCGACCCTGAGGGCTCCCGCGACCGGGGACCGAAGATCCGCCGCTCCTGCTGCAGGCACCATCACGCCGCCATCCTGAGGTTCAGACTCGACACCTGCCGCGCGACATGTGCGATGTGGCGCGGTGAGAGATCCTGGTGAATCGGCAACTCGAGGACGTGCTGCCGGAACAAGCGCGCATCCGGCGACATCTCGCTGCCGTCGCCGACCGGGTCGTTCCAGAACTCGAGCGCGTCGACGCCGCGCTCGTGCAGCGCGGCCGCCGCTTCCGCCTTGTTCGGAACGATGATCGGGAAGAAGAGCGGGCAGACACCGGCCGGCAACTCGGGGAAGACCGGGGTGACGTCCGGCCCGATCTGCTCGAGCAGCCGACGATAGTTCTCCACACGGCGCCGGACGATCTCGTCGAAGTCGAGTCGATCGAGCAGCCGCTCCGACAGGGGCGACATGGCGAGATCCACTTCATCCAGGTTGAAGCCGATGTCGCCGACGTTGGCGCGCTGCACGTCCAGCGCCCCCGCCGCGCGACCCATGCCGCGCTTGACGGCCTGCAGCGCGGCCCCGACGCCGTTGGCGCGGCCGCGAATCCGCTGCACGAGGAGTTCGGCGGTCCGTCCGAGGACCGACGCCGAGCCCGCGGGCCGCAGCTTGAGCCGCTCCAGCGATTCGAGCCGCCGATCGTTCTGCACGAGCAGCGCACCGTTGGGGAGCGGCAGCGTCTTGTAGAGACAGAAGACCGACCACTGTCCAAAGGTCCCAAGCGCGCGGCCGTCCGCGTCCTCGCTGAGAAGCGAGAGGGCACAGTCCTCGACGAGAAGCATTTCGCGCCGCCGGCACAGATCGGTCAGCTCCGTCATCGGCTGCGGCCATCCGACGTAGTGGATGACATAGAGAAGATCCGGATTGTGGATACGGCAGAGCCGGTCGACCTCCGCGGGATCCCATTGCATGTCGGGACCGACGGGGCAGTAGTGAATCCTGGCGCCCGCCGCCTGGATCGCCATGATCTCGTTCCCGCTGTAATAGTCCGGCGCGAGAACGGACAGCGACGGATTCGTTTCGAGCAACGCGCGAAACAGGTGGTAGATGGCGTTGCGCGCGCGGTAGTACGGCAGGCGGTGCGCGGCGTTGAACGGAAACGGCGCCGCACTGGAGACGACCGGCCGCACGAAGTGGCGCGCGGACAAACCCTGATACGTCGGCACGAAGGTTCCGATTACGCTCGCCATTTTTTCAACTCCGGCGCCATCTGGAACTTGATCGAATGCAAAAGCCGGGCTCGTCTGGAATTCGAGAACACGAACAACCAGTCATGTCCTCTCGCCGCCGGCGTCCATTCCTGCTTCCACGACTCCGAGTCACCGAGGAAGTCGACTTCGCGCAAGCCGTGCGCGAAGGCGTCCTGAGTGGCGAAGTAGGTGAGAAGCTTGAACGGCGAGCAGGTGTGGTACTCGGGGTCGTACCCGGTCTTGAACAGGAACAGGCGGCCGTCGTAGCACGCGCTGTAGGAGACGGCGATGCGGCGGCCACCGACGGTCAGGAACAGCAACCGTAGCCACTCGCGCTCGGCCGCGCGCTCGGTCAGCAGCGTGTAAAAACGATGCACCGCCGGGTCGGAGCAGATCGAGGTGCCCTCTTCCTGCTTCCACCCGGAGGCCTCCAGCTTCCAGGCGTCATCGCACGCGCCCTGGATGGCGGCCTTGTCGGCAAGGATTTCGAGCGCCGGTTCGCCGATGCGCGTCAGGCGCGACATGCGATTCCTGATGTTCGAGCGGAACTTGGACGGCAGGCTTGCCCAGTACTCATCCCAGGTTCCAGCAAGCTCCAGGTACGGCGACTCGCTGCTTGGCCATGTGCCGGTCGCCAGGCCTTCCGCCGCGGCCAGCTTCGACACCACGTCGAGCGTCGCCGACGTCCTGGGTAACTGGGTCAACTGCAGGACGTCCCACTGGTCAACGTTCTCCAGCAGCGCGTTCCAGATCGCGCGATACGCCTCGTCTGGCCGGTCCGCGATGATGAAGTCCGTGCGCGGCGTGTGATCGTTGGCGAGAAACGCGATGCGCCGGACAGGAACGCCGTACACCGTCGCAGACTCGCGCATCAGCGGCGCGATCGCGAGAATCCGCTCGCCGTCCCTGACGACGAGGATGTGAAGGCGATGGTTCGATCCAAAGCTGTCCCACCACGTGCGCACCCACTCGTGGCGCAGGAAGGGATGCGGAACGCGCGCTCGATCGACCGCATCGTTCCACTCGGATTCCAGCTCGACGAAGGCGTCGTACTCGGTGACGAGCTCGACGACGGGGTCAGACTCGGACACGGCGCGACTCACAGCCGTGAGTCGCGCCGTATCCGAATCTGACCCCGTAGAACGAAGTGTCAACATGCCGCTGACGGAAGGCGCCTGCGCTGCTTCCGCTCCAGAAGTTCCAGGTACACGTCCTCGGTCGCGCGCACCATTCGTTTCACCGAGAAGGCATCCGCGATGCGCTGGCGCGCCGCACGACCCAGGTGCGCGGCCAGCGGCGCGTCGTTCAGCAGTCGAACGATGGCGGCGGCCAACGCAGTCGTATCGGCCGGGGGCACGAGCAGACCCGTGACGCCATCGACGAGCGCCTCGGGCGTTCCTCCGACACGCGTCGCCACGGTTGGCGCCCCGGCGGCCATCGACTCGAGCAGGACGTTGGACAGCGCCTCGTTCAGCGAGGGCATCACCGCCACGTCGACGCTGGCGAGGAGCGTGGGGACGTCGGTCCGCAAGCCTGTGAAGATGACGCGATCGGCCACGCCGAGCCGCTCCGCATACTGCTGGAGCTCTCCGAGGTACGGCCGGTCCATCGGGCTCGTTTCACCCACGACGAGGAATCGGACGTCTGGAACGCTCGCTCTCATCGCTGCCGCCGCTTCGAGGAAGTGCTCGAGGCCCTTGAGACGTGTGAGCCGCGACACGACGGCGACGAGCGGCGTCCCATCGGGCAACCCCAGCTCGCGGCGGAGACGCCCGGGCTCGGGGGTGGCGTCGAAGCGGCTCAGGTCGACGCCGTTCCGGATGACCGTGATCGTCGATGGGTCGTACCCGTCTTTCACGAGCCAGTCCTTCACGGCATCGGCATTCACCAGGATGCGATCGGCGAACTGGCAGGCATACCGCTGAACCCGCTTCTGCATCGCGGTCAGGTACGGCGCGCAGTCGCGAATCGATGCGATGACGACCGGCGCGACGAGCCGCGCGGGCGGAATCGCGAAGACGTTGCCGTAGAAGTTGTAGGCGTGCACGATCTGGACGCGCCGCCGCGCGATGTGGCGCGCGAGCCTGGCCTGCTGCGCGAGCGCGTTCACGCTGCAGAAGGTCGCGACCTGGTATTCGGTCAGCGGGATCCGCTGCTCGGCGAGCTCCTCGACAAACGGCCCCCACCGCCGCAAGCAGGCAAACTCGACGTCGAACCGCGTGCGATCGAGCATGCGGGTCAGCGCCATGAACTGGTTCTCGGTGCCGCCGCACATCAGTGTCGGCACGACGTTGAGGACGCGTGCGGTGGTCACGACTGTTCGACCAGCACGCGCGCACGCGCAATTTCCGCGCGGCAGGTGTTCTTGAGGGCGACGGCGAGCCCGGCGATGCTGAAGAAATAGAACTGGTACGCGATCGGGTGAAACATGGCCGCCACCAGGAAGGCGACGAGCGACACCTGGATGCCCGCGGCGAGCGGAGCGAGGCCGTGCACAGCCGGATCCGTGCGGGCGCGTTTCTCGACCGCCCAGGCGCTTCGGAAGCACAGGAGGTGAAGCCACGCGAAGAGCAGGAAGCCCGGCACGCCGAGATCGACGGCGTACTGCAGATACACGTTGTGCACCGACCGCCACGTCGACTGCCCGCGCGCCTGGTTGAGCGCAATCATGTCCTGGCCGAGGCCGACGCCGATAATCGGGTTGTGCGCCACCACGTCGGCGGCAATTCCCAGGTCGTTGTAACGCCCCCGCGCAGACCCCGTCTTGTCCTCGTCCATGTTGGTGATCGTGCTCAGCCTGGCGAGGTAGGTCTTCGGAAGCATCGCCGGCACGCTCAGCGCGACGAGCAGCAGCGCGATCGCCGCGCCGCCCGACCGGCGCCTGGCCAGCACGACGATGAACATGATGAAGATCGCGGCCAGCGCGAGAAATCCCGCGCGTGAGAACGTCATGATCACCGCCGCCATGCTCAGGAGCGCGGTGCCGGTGGCCACGAGCCGCGGCAGCCCGCGAGAGCTCAGGGCGAGGGCGCCGGCGAGCGGGATGATCAGGTTCAGCATCAACGCCAGGTCATTGGGATTGCCGGTCAGCCCCGAGCTGCCCTGGTAGCCGACGATGCGGGTCAGCCCCTGGACGCCGGTCGACATGACGTGGCCCGACAGGTAGTGCCAGATGCCGGTTCCCGCGAGAGGAATCGCGCAGAGCACGAGCGCCCACGCGACGCCGCGCCAGCGCGCCGGCGTGTTGATGATCGTGGCGAGCAGCCAGAAGAACGCGATGGCTTTCAGGTATTGATCCGTGAGCAGTCTGACGCTGCCGCCGGGCCAGTAGGACATCGGGATCGTGATCGTCGACCAGCAGACCAGCGCCAGCGCGATGCCGATCTCGGGAGCCATCGGCGTGATCGGCTGCTTATGGGCCGTTCGCTCAGCGATGTGCGCCACCATCGCGATGCCGCCTGCGAGAAACGCGATGCGGATCACCTTGAGCACCGGAAACCACGCCTGGGGCGACAGCAGCAGGACGCACGTGAAGCCGACGAGCGCGTAGAAGGCCACGCGGCTTCCTTCGAGAGTCGCGGGCAAGCCCGGAGAGGCGATGGGGGCGGTGCCGGCGGTGGACTGCGGGCGCCACCAGCCCATCCCGGCGCCGACAGGGGCGGCGAATGTGCTCACTGTTGTCCTGCAGGCACGAAGGGGATGCTCTCAGCGCGCGTGCGCACCGGCGTCCACGTCACCTGCGGACGAAGCGGGGCGCGGCGGCGCCGGACTTCGGTGGCACCCGTGCCGAACAGGATGGTGCCAACGGTCTCGACCATGATGCGCAGGTCGAGCCACAGCGAGCGGTTCTTGATGTAGTAGAGGTCGTACCGCATCTTCTCGGTCTCTTCGTCGAGGTTGTTCGCGTAGCCGTACCGGATCTGCGCCCAGCCGGTGACGCCAGGCCGGACGGTGGAACGCAGTCCGTAATAGGCAATGCGCTCCATGAAGACCGCCTGGTTGGTCACAGGATGCGGCCGCGGCCCCACCAGGTTCATTTCACCGTGCAGCACGTTGACCAGCTGCGGCAGCTCGTCGAAGCGGAAGCGGCGCAGGTAATGGCCGATGCGCGTGATGCGAAAGACGTTGTCCGACACCCACTCGGACGTCGGCTCGCTGCACGGATGCATCGTCCGGAACTTCAGCAGGCCGAACGGCCGCCCGTTCCTGCCGGCGCGCTGCTGGACGAAGAACATGGGACCGCGTGAGTCGATCTTCACCGCGAGGCCGATCGCGACGAGCAAGGGCAAACACAGCACGAGGCCGATGGCCGCGCCGACGATGCTGACCACGCGAGCGGTCAGGTCGGCGGCGCCGTGATTCCGGAAACCCTTCCCCAGGATCAACATGCTCGGCCGCAGCGCTTCGATGGCCATCTTGCCCATCAGCCGCTCCGAGAACTCGAGGGCGTCCTCGACGAGGATGCCGCGCACTCGCGCTTCGAGCAGCGCCTGCAACGGCAGCCCCTCACGGCGGTCGGCGACCGCGACGCAGATGATCGCCGGGTGGACCTGCTCGACGATCTGCGTCAGCCTGTCCGAGGGACCAAGCCACCGTGCCCGCTCGGGCGATCCCGTGTCGGGCATCAGGAGGTCGACGGTGCCGGCCACGCAGTACCGCGGATGTCCCGCTGATTCGATTTCCTCGATCAGCGTCTCCGCCAGCGGGCCGGACCCGAGAATCAGGACGCGGCGCGATTGCTCGCGCATGTCACGCGTCATGCGGAGGACGGTGAGGAACACCGCCGTCACCAGGAGCGTGCCGATCAGCGCCTCCAGTCCGCCGGCCGGAAAGGCCACGTGCCAGCCGAAGAGCACGGCTGGAGCGATTTCGATGGCCGCCGGAAGTTTGGTCACCATGGGTCCCTGGACATTCGATTCAGGCCTGGCTCGCCATCCGGGACGCGTCGGCGGGGAAGTAACCCTTGTAGTACGCGTCGTAGTAGCCGAACATCGGCCGCGCGTCGCGGTTGAAGACGATCCCGAGCACCTTGGCCGGATCGAGCAGGTTCAACGCCTCGCCGAGCAGCTTGCGCGGCGTGCTGTTGGCGGCGACGACCATGAGCACCCCGTCCACCGAATTGGCGAGCAGCGCCGAGTCGAACACCGGCAGCAGCGGGGGCGTGTCGAGCACGATGAAGTCGTAACGCTCGCGCGCCTCGGCGAGCACCTGGTCGAGCCGCGGCGATCGCAGGACGTGGTGCACGGCGGCGGTGCGTGCACCGGCCGGGATGACCGACAGGTTGTACGCCTGGAGCTTCTGCGTGACGCCATCGAGCGTGGCAGCCGGGTTCCCGACCACTTCGGTCAATCCGCCACCGCCCTCGGTCATGGCGAGCTGCCTGGCGACCGCGGGCCGGCGCAGATCGGCGTCGATCAGCAGCACGCGCGCAGCGTCAGACCCGCGGGCGAGCGCGCCGGCCAGGTTGATGGCCGTCAGCGTCTTGCCTTCGCCAGCCGCCGGGCTCGTGACCGCGATCACCTGCAGGGTGCGGCCGCGACGCAGCCGCTCGATCGTGAGGCGGAGGCCTTGATACTGTTCCGCCGCGAACGATCCCGGCGAGGTGAGCGCAACCAGATGCGAGTCGATTGTTTTAGTAGCCATGACACAGTTCCTGGCGGGCCTAACCGGCGCGCCCGATGATGCGGGCCAACTGATCGTTGCCGTGAGCGAGATACGCGGACGCCGTGGCGATGAGCGCGATCATCGCAATCGCTGACACCGTGGCGAACGCCGCGAACAGCCGGCGCTTGAACGGCATCGGCCCAATCGGGGGAATCGAGACGAGCACCGGCACGCTGGTGAACTCGCGGAGCTCGTCGACGCCGTGGAAGGACATGTCGAACTGTTCGGCGGTCAGCACGAGGCCGACGGCCGCCGCAAGGGCGAGCAGGATCCCCATGAGGATCAGGCGGAGGCGGTTCGGCGCCGACGGTCCTTCCGGCGGGAGCGCCGGCTCGAGGACGCGGAAACGCTCGCCCTGGCGATCGGTTTCCATGCTGGCCGAGAGCTGCGCTTCGTCGTACCGCTTCAACAGCGAGTCATAGAGATCCTTCGCGGCCTGGCGGTCGCGCGTGACGAGCGCGAATTCCTGCTCGCGCTCCGGCGCGCCCTCGAGGCGCTGCTCGAAGGATGCGATCGTCCCGCGGATCGCCGCCTCTTCCCCTTTCAGCTTCGCCAGCTCCCCGTCGAGGCTCTCGATCGTCCGCCGGCGCGGCGCCCTGGCGTCGTCGGCGGCGGCGCCGGCGGCGGCGGCCGCGGCCTTCTCCGCGTCGAGCTTCTTCTGCTCCGCGGTTTCGGACTGGGCCTGTTCGCGCTCGAGGCCCGCAAGCTGCTCCTGCAGACGGACGACGTCGGGATGCTTGCTCGTGAACTTCTGCTGCAGCTGCGCGAGATCCTGTTTCGCCTTGTCGATCTGCTTGAGGCGCTCGATGGTCTCCGGCGACGCATCCGACTGCTCGGCGCGCGCGATCACGCTGGTGTCCTGCAGGCCGTCGAAGAGCTTCTCGCGCTGCTCGATCAGGCGGATCTGCTGCTCGCCGTTCAGCCGCAGCTGCGTGTTCATGCGCTCGAGCGTCGCCAGGTTGACGCCGACCTGCTGCGGGAGCTGGCCGGTGTACCGTGTCGTGTACGCGGTGACCGCCTGTTCCTGCTGATCGAGCTGCTTCTTCGCCTGGCCCAGCTGCTCGCGGAGGAACTGCGACGTGTTGAGTGCTTCACCGGACCGCATCGAATCGTTCTGCTGCACGTAGAAGGCGGCGATGGCGTTGGTGACCTCCGCGACGGTCGCCGGGGAATCCCCCGTGTAGTTCAGGGTGAAGGAGACGGTCTTCGTCTTGCCGCTGACCTGCTCCGGTCCGGACGGGTTGACCTCGACGTCGGTGCGCATCTGATTGAGCGCGTCCCCGATCGAGCCGGACCGCATCTGCTTCGGATAGAGGTGGAACCGGTTGATCAGGACGAGCAGCCGGTCGCGGCTCAGGATCTCCTGCTTGATGATGTGCAGCCGGCTTTCGAGCTCGCCGGTGACCGACGGACGGACGAACGATTCGTCCACCTGCCGCTCGACGAGCACCAGCGCCTGCGCGCGATACAGGTCCGGCAGGTACACCGCGAAGGAGATCGTCGCGGCCACCACGGCCGCGAACGCCGTCATCGCGAGGAGGCGCCGCCGGCGGAGGATGTCGAGTATGCGCAGCGCCAGCGAGTCGTCGGCGGTGGAAGCGAGCGGGTCACGGGCCATTGAAATCCTCTCCTACGGAACCACGATGACGTCGCCGGCCCGGACGTAGAAGTTGTCCTGGTCGTGGCCTTCGGCGACCTTGCGGTAATTGAACGGGATGCGCGTGGTCGTCGAGCCGTTCTGGCGCAGGACGACGATGCGATCCCGGCTGGCGAATTCGTTGAGTCCCTGCGCCCGCGCAAGCAGCTCGAGGACGGTGGCCGGGCTTTTCAGCTCGTAGTCGCCCGGCATCTTCACCGCGCCGACGACCGCCACCTTGAAGTTGTGCACCTCGCGGACGATGACCGAGACTTCCGGGGTCGGCAGGAACTCGGAGAGGTGTTCCGTCAGCTGACGGCGCAGCTCCATCGGCGAGAGGCCGGCCGCCTGGACGTCGTTGACCAGCGGCAGCGACACCTTGCCGTCCGGGCGCACGGGCACCGTGCGACAGAGGTCGGGACAGTTCTTCCACACGAGGACATCGAGGACGTCCTCCGGGCCGATCAGATATTCCTTCGCCATGTCGACCGTGCTCGGATCGCGGACGACGACGGGGGTGCGCGGTGCCGGTGTGGGTGCGGGCGCGCTGGCGGCGGGCGCCGGCGACTCCGTGAGCGCGTTCGCGGTCTGCACCTGCGCCCCTGTCTGCGGCGGCTGCTGCGGCTCCTGCGCCAGCGCCAGCGACGCGAGGCAGACGCTGGAGGCAAGCACGATCGACATGACGCGAATCATTGAGAAACCCCTTTCGCACGCGCCGCCGGATCGTCCGACGACCTGATGGCGCGGCTCAAACGCGGCGCCACGGTGATACCGACGTGAAACACATGCCGCAGCACGTTTGCGTTGGAGAACAGGTTGCGCCTGATATCTCCCTGCTGATAGTCGACGCCATACGATGCGAAGACCGTGTACCAGCCGCCCGGGCTCCACGAGCTCACGAGCGTCTCGCGGTACGTGGTCACCTGGCGTCCATCGATCGTGGTGATGCCGGTGACAGCCGAATGACTGCCGATCTCGATCGTGCGCGTCATCGGCCAGGTCAGACGCCCGGTGCCGCTGTTGACGGCGACGGGCCCGCGGATGCCGAGCACGATCGTCTCGCCGTGCCAGTAGTCGAGCCCGACGTCGAGACGATTGGTGTCGCGGAAAAACCCTGCGACGACTTCGGGCGCGAGGCCGCGATAGGACGACACTCGCGGTCCGGCCTGCAGCGTCACGCGCGTGCCCGGCGCCAGTTGGTAGTCCCAGGCGCCGAGGATCGCGTGCGAGGAGTTGGTGTCCGTCTCGTCGACGAAGCGCCGCCCCATGTAGCTCGCCGTGAATGTCGTGCGCGCGGTGTACTCGTGCGCGAGGCCGGCGCGCGCGACGTGCATGCGGCCGGTGCCGTTGTCCAGGAGGCTTTCATCGGTCCAGTCGTACGATCCGGTCACGCTCGTCCGGGGGCGGACTCGATGCGAGAAATTCGGATAGACCTCCCAGCGGTGCGCCTGCCGGCGGTCGCCGAGCACGCCGCTCAGGAGGTTGATCTCGCCGGGTGTTTCGGTGCGGTCGTACCGCGCGGCGAGCCCCAGCGTGGTGGCGGAGGTCGATCGATAGCTGAGATCCAGGTCCGCGTGACGCCGCGCGTCGAACGTGTTGAGGTCCGCGTGATTCGAGTGCTGCATGTCGAACGTCCACAGGCTGCCGAGTTTCAGCCTGGGCGACTCGACGGTCGCTTCGAGGCCGGGACGCACCTGCAGCATCTGTCCGCCGCTGCCCTGCACCTGCGCGAAGAGGTTGTCGTCGTACACGCTGCCGACCGACACGGAGGGAACGACGTCGACTCGCGACTGCGCGCTCGCGTGCGCGGCCGTGAGAACCGCCGCCAGGATCAGTGAGGTAACTGCTGCTCGCATACGCTCCCGGCGGCTGAAGTGCAATAACTGTTCACATTTTTCCCGACGCACGGTTCTCGCCTTTCTGGCCACTCCCGTTCCGAAAAGTGCCGCGCGGCGCATCATTGAGAGCAGTACGGCCGCTCGCGCCAAGCCCGGCCGGCGCCAGTGGGTAGAGATTTGTTGGTTCATGGATCGCCGTGCGTTTCGGGCTTGCCTAGTGACGGGTGCGTGGTGCCGGCGAGCCGCCCCGCCAGTTCACGACGGGATGGGCCATCGCCCGGTCCTTCAGCGAGTCGACGTCGACCCCATGCGTCGGATAGCACGCGGCGCCGACGGAGATCCGCAGCGGCTTCGCGAACTCGTAGTCGTCGATCCGCTGGACGAGGCGATCGATCACCTTGGTGCAGTTGTCGTAGTCGGCATCGAGGAGCACGAGCGACAGGACGCCGGTCTCCGTTTCGCCGATGAGATCGGTGTCGCGGACCTCGTGCCCCACGATCCGGGCGACTTCATCGACGGTTCCGTCGTCGGCCGTCATCGTCATGCCGTCCCACTCGCGCCGTGTTTCGAGCACGACGAGCGTGAGGTAGTTCTGCGACCGCACCGCGCGCTTCATTTCGCCGTCGAGGACGAATTCGAACGCGTGCGGCGTGAGCAGCCGGCCTTCTTCCTCGAAAAATGAGTCGGCCATGCTACGAAGCCTTGTCGAGGCCGCTTTCCTTGATCTTGTAGAGGAGCGCCTTGTAGCTGATGCCGAGGATTTCCGCCGCTTCCTTCCGGTTCCAGCGCGTCCTCGTCAGCATGCGCAGGATCAGCTCGCGTTCGGCGCCGCGCGCCGCGGTGCGCGCGATGTCCTTCAGCGAGACGTTGCCTGTCGCTGGTGCTCCCGGCGGACCTCCCGCCACCGCGACTCCCGCGTACTCGAGGTCGACACCGGACGGCGCGGAGGCGACGGCCGCCTGCGCATTCGCCGCGGCCGCCACAGCCGGTGGAGGCATGACCGGCTGCAGCGGTGCGTTCGTCTGACGCGGAGCGGAGGAGGACATCGTCTGGGGCCAGTGGTTGAACTGCACGGCAGGCTGCTGCAACTCGTGGACGATCGCCGTCTCGCTGCCGAGGACGACCATCCGCTTGACCAGGTTTTCGAGCTGACGGATGTTGCCCGGCCAGTCGTACTCCATGAAGCGCCCCGAGAGGTCGGGGCTGATGCCGGGGAACGGCTTGTTGTACTGCACCGAGTACTTCTTGAGGAAGTGATCGGTCAGGCAGGGAATCTCTTCGCGGCGCTCGCGAAGCGGCGGAATCGTGATCGTCACGACGTTGAGACGGTAGTAGAGATCTTCGCGGAATTTCCCGCACGCGACCGCCGTGTCCAGGTCGCAGTTGGTGGCCGTGATCACCCGCACGTCGACGTGCACGTCGGCCTTGCCGCCCAGACGCGAGAACTCGCCGTCCTGCAGCACCTGCAGCAGCTTGGCCTGGAGCGGGAAGCTCATGTCGCCGATCTCGTCGAGAAACATCGTGCCGTGATTGGCGAACTCGAACTTGCCGGGCTTGTGCTGGATGGCGCCGGTGAACGCGCCCCGCTCGAATCCGAACAGCTCCGATTCCAGGAGCTCGGTCGGCAGCGCCGCGCAGTTCACCTTCACGAACGGCTTGTCCTTGCGCAGTGACTGCTCGTGCAGCGCGCGGGCCACGAGCTCCTTGCCGGTGCCGCTCTCGCCGCGGATCAGCACGGTCACGTCGGTGTCGGACACGCGCTCGATCAGATCGCGGACTTCCGTCATCGGCTGGCTGTGGCCGAACAGCATCGTGTAGCGCGACTGCTCCTTCAACTGCGCGCGAAGCGTCGCGACTTCCTGACTCAGTTGGTGCTGCTTGAGCGCCTTCTCGAGGACCACCTCGAGCTCGGCCTCTTCGAACGGCTTGCAGAGGAAATCGGTGGCGCCAAGCCGCATCGCCTGCACGACGACGCTGGTGCGGCCCTGGCCGGAGATGACGATGATGGGAACGTCCTTGTCGATCTTCTTGAAGGCAGCCAGCGCGGCCAGCCCGTCCATGCTGCCGGGCATGACGACGTCGAGGAGGACCGCGGCTGGGCGTTCGGCGTGGAAGCGGCGCACCGCTTCATCCGCGTTGGTTATCGTCAGTGCGCTGTAGCTGCGCGCGCCGAGGAACGTGCGGAGGAAGCCGCACATCGCGAGATCGTCGTCTACGACCAGCACTTGTGATTTCTGACTCATCGCCTTCAAGTCCTTCTGCCGGGTTTCACCCGGACGGGCTTCCGTTGAGCAAGCAAAATGCCACAACAGAAAAGAGTTGGAACAGTAAGGAAAATCGGGGTTTGAGGGAAATTCTGGAGCGGCGAACCGAGGGTGGTGGTTGGTTGTGGGTAGTTAGTGGTAAATCAAGCGCCTACCACGACCATCAACTACCAACCCTAACCACCAACCACCACCGGCTACGGGCGTTCGATGCCGGTCTCTTTGATCTTGTTGAGCAGCGTCTTGTAGCTCACGCCAAGCAGCTGCGCCGCCTTGCGGCGATTCCAGTGCACGCGGCGCAGCGTATCCGCGATGACCGTTCGCTCCGCCGAGAGCGCCGCTTCGCGCGCGACCACCGAGAGCCGGCGGCCATCCTTGGCTGGGGGCGGCGCAACGGCATCCCCCTCGCCGTGTTCATCGACCGTCGGCGGCGCCGGAGCCGCGGCGTGCGGCGGCGCGGCAGCGGCTGGCGGCGCGTGATACGCGGGCGGCGCAGGTTCGACCGGAGGCAGGACCGGCACGAGGCGCGGCTTGCCGAGCTCGCGCATGACGAGCTGCTCGTCCTGCAGGATCACGAACCGCTTGACCATGTTTTCGAGCTCGCGCACGTTGCCCGGCCATTCGTACAGCATGAACCGCCCGCGCAGGTCGTCGGAGATCTGGCGCACCGGACGGTTGTAGCGCTCCGAGTATTTCGCGAGGAAAAAGTCGGTGAGCTTCAGGATCTCGTCGCGCCGCTCGCGCAGGGGAGGCACGTAGGCCTCGATGACCTTGAGCCGGTAGTACAGGTCCTCCCGAAATTCGCCGCTCACCAGCATCTGTTCGAGGTCGCGGTTGGTGGCGGTGACCACGCGCACATCCACGTTGATCTTCTTGTTGCTCCCCAGCTTCGTGAACTCGGCGTCCTGCAGCACGTGCAGGAGCTTGGCCTGGAGCGGCGGCTTCATCTCGCCGATCTCGTCGAGGAAGATCGTCCCGGTGTGCGCCTGTTCGAACTTTCCGATGCGCGTCGTCGCCGCGCCGGTGAACGCGCCTTTCTCGTGGCCGAACAGCTCGCTTTCCAGGAGCTCCGCCGGGAGCGCCGCGCAGTTCACCTTCACGAACGGTTTCTGCTTGCGCGTGGAATGCTGGTGGATGGCGCGGGCGACCAGTTCCTTGCCGACGCCGCTCTCGCCTCGAATCAGCACGGTGACGTCGCTGTCGGCCACCTGGTCGATGATGAGCGTCACCTGGCGCATCGCGGGGCTGTCGCTCCAGCCGATGAACGCGCCGCTCTGATCGTCACTGAGCTGCCGGCGCAGATCGGTGACCTCGTGGACCAGGCGGTTGCGCTCAATCGCCTGCTTGATCGCCGAGTCGAGCGCGATCTCTCCGAGTCCCTCGGGATCATGCGGCTTGACGACGTAGTCCGCCGCGCCCAGGCGCACGGCTTCGACGATCGTCTGCGCGTGCTCGCGGCCCGACAGCATGATCACCTGCAGCTCGGGACGCGCCGCCTTCAGCGCCTTCAGCGTCTGCAGGCCATCCATGCCGGGCATGGTGACATCGAGCAGCACGATGTCGGGCGGATCGCCCTGGCGGATCGCCGCCACGATCTCGTCACCGCGCGTATAGGAGCGCGCTTCGTATCCCCGAAGAGCAAGGAAGGTGCGGAGATATCCCGCGAAGCCGGAGTCATCGTCGACCACCGCGATCATCGGCGGCCGGCGGTCGTCGGCCACACCTCCAGCCGCATCAGGTCCTTCGCTGGCCACTGTCGACATCGTAGTCCTGTCCCTTAGGTTCGAAGAGGTAGCCGGAGTGCGGAGCCTGCGCGAGGGCGTTCACCCGGCGCCGACCAGAGCGCGCCGCCGAGCGCCTCGACCACGCGTCGGGCGACGGGAAGCGCCAGTCCGAGGCCACCGCGCCATTCGTCGAAGGAGGGCGGGGTCCCGCGCGCCGCCTGAGTCAGCGACGGAAGCGCCGCGTCGTCGCCGACCGCCAGGACGGCCCACGCCTGGGGAGTGTCGGCGATGACCGAACATTCGGCCACGATGACGCCAGGTTCGCCGCGCTCTCGCAAGGATGCGCGAAGCAACGTCGTGATCGCCGCGGAGAGCCGTGTGCGATCGCCGGTCACCATGACCTGCCGATTCGGTACGCGAGCGTTGAGCTGCACCCCTCGGTCTTCGCCCTCGTGCATAGCGCTCGCCAGCTCCACCACAAGCGCGGCCATATCGACCTCGTGTCGCGCAACCGAGAGCTCCTGTGACTCGAGCTTGCCGAGATCGCTCATCTCGGCGACCAGCGCGCCGATACGCTCGCACGAGCGCTCGGCTTCCTGGAGCATCTTCCGCTGCTTGTCGGTCAGGGGGCCGCCATGCTCCTTCAACAACATCCGCAAGTACCCGCAGACGACGGTCACGGGCGTACGGAGCTCGTGCACCGCCAGCGACATCGTTCGCGGAAAGCGGTCATGTTCGACGGGCAGTGGAATCGTCTCGATATCGTCCTCCAATCGATGAGGCTATCACGCAATTTCGCGTGAATAACCTCGGCCGTGATTCGAATCCGCGGAAAAACAATAAGTTGACAGCGTGGCCACCCGGACGGCCTTCATTCGTGTTTCGGCGTCTTATAATGTGCCCATGCTGATACGAAAAGCTCCCGACCTCCGCTACTCGGATATCACCCCGAAATCGCTCTATCTCCGCCGGCGTGAGTTCCTGCAGACCGCGGCGGGGGCGGCGCTGGGGGCCGCCGCGGTGGCGATGGTGCCGCCGCTGGCCGGGAAGGCCGAGGCGCAGACCAAGGGCACCGGCACCGGCCACGGCGCCAAGCTGGCCAACATCAAGAAGAGCCCGCTCAGCACCACCGGCGAAACCATCACACCGTTCGACGACATCACCGGCTACAACAATTTCTACGAGTACGGTCCGTATAAGGAAGACCCGAAAGCGAACGCGTGGCGCCTGAGTCCGCGCCCGTGGACCATCAAGGTCGAAGGGTTCGCGGCCAAGACGGGGACGTTCGGCTTCGATGAGTTCACCAAGCCGTACACGCTCGAAGAGCGCATCTATCGCATGCGGTGCGTCGAGGCGTGGTCGATGGTGATTCCGTGGGTCGGCATCCCGTTGAAGGATGTCATCAACACGTTTCAGCCGACGTCGCAGGCGAAGTACGTCGAGTTCGTGACCGCGATGAACCCCGCGCAGATGCCGGCGCAGACGACGCGCTCCCTGCCGTGGCCCTACGTCGAGGGGCTGCGGATGGACGAGGCGATGAATCCGCTGGCGATCCTCGCGGTCGGCCTCTACGAGGAGACGCTCCC
>Ga0209515_10004301_pt1 | contig 19366 bp, 21 predicted proteins | sample Subgroupgradi54m_FD_187454 | JGI IMG/M metagenome (GOLD analysis project Ga0209515, IMG submission 187454) | Subsurface groundwater microbial communities from S. Glens Falls, New York, USA - GMW60B uncontaminated upgradient, 5.4 m (SPAdes)... ...
AGGATTATTCTTCCGGTCAGCCTGGGACGTGCCATACGGCGAATTCTACCTAGCGATTGATCCGCTAACCGCCTTATTTCTCCTGCCGATTTTTGGCGTATCGGCGCTGGCCGCTGTGTACAGCAGCGAGTATCTCCGGCCGTTCGGCGAGCGCAGATCCCTTGGGCCAGTCTTGTGCTGGTTCAACGTCCTCATCGCCTCGATGGCGCTGGTCGTGGCCGCGCGCAACGCCGTGCTGTTTCTCGTGGCCTGGGAGGTGATGTCGCTGGCCTCATTCTTCCTGGTCACCTTCGAAGATGAACGCGAGGAGGTCCGGGAAGCCAGCTGGACGTACCTCGTCGCCACCCATCTCGGGACAGCATTCCTCTTCGTGCTCTTCACGCTGCTTGGTCGGCACGCGGGTTCCATGAATTTCGATCAGTTTACGGCCATCAGCGCTGCGTCGCCTACCTTGGCGGCAGTCCTGTTCCTCTTGGCGCTTGTAGGGTTTGGCACTAAGGCCGGCTTCATGCCGCTGCACGTCTGGCTGCCTGAGGCGCATCCGGCAGCGCCGAGTCATGTCTCTGCGGTGATGTCCGGCGTGATGATCAAGCTCGGCATCTACGGCATCCTGCGGACGCTGACGTTCCTGGGTCCTCCGCCTGCCTGGTGGGGCATGACCCTCCTGATGATTGGCGTGACCTCTGGCGTGTTGGGTGTGGTGTTTGCCTTGGCCCAGCATGATTTGAAACGGCTGCTGGCCTACCACAGCGTCGAGAATATCGGCATTATTGCGCTGGGAATTGGCATCGGGCTGCTTGGCCAGTCCGCGGGATCGCCGGTGATGAGCCTGCTGGGATTTGGCGGAGCGCTCCTGCATGTGCTCAACCATAGTCTGTTCAAGGGACTGCTGTTCCTCGGGGCGGGCTCGGTGCTCCATGCGACGGGCACGCGAGAGCTGGACCGGCTCGGCGGATTGTTCAAGGCGATGCCATGGACCGGTTCAACCTTTCTCGTTGGGGCAGCGGCCATCTGCGGTCTGCCACCGTTGAACGGCTTCATCAGCGAGTGGCTGATCTACGTGGGCGGGTTTCGTGGTTTTCTGGAGTTCACGACACGCAGCGGGATGTGGCTGGGGCTGGGTATTGCGGCGCTGGCGTTGATCGGCGGCTTAGCGGCGGCGTGCTTTGCCAAGGCTTTTGGCACGGTGTTTCTTGGGAGTTCTCGTGAAGCACAAGCTCATCCGGTTCATGAGGCTGGCCCAGCCATGCTGATCCCGATGATGGTGCTTGCAGGAAGCTGTCTGGCGATTGGCCTGTGGCCTCATGGTGTCGTGCACTTCATGATGCCAGCCATCAGTTCCATCACTGGCGCATCGCTGCCGGTGGACGCTGCGGGAATCGCCTCAACCTTGGCGGGGTTGATGATGGTCAGCGCGACGGCCGCGCTACTCCTCTGCATCACGCTTGCGCTGGTCGTGTTGCGCCGGCTGCTACTGAAGACCCGGCCGAGCAGCCAGGCGGTGACATGGGATTGTGGCTACGCGGCTCCGACCGCCAGCATGCAGTACACGGCGTCCTCGTTTGCGCAACCGTTGGGGAGGTTGTTTCGGAGTGTCTTGCGAACACAGTCCCACGAGCAGGTTCCTGCCGGGTATTTCCCTGACTCGGCGCATCTGGCGTCTCACACGCCTGATGTAGCCACGACACACCTGTTCCTGCCGCTGTTCGCCAGGGCCAGGCGCGGCCTGGAGAGCCTCCGGTGGCTGCAGCAGGGCCGGGTCCAGTTGTATCTGCTCTACATCTTTATCACGCTCGTGGTGCTGCTGGTGTGGAAACTTGGGGTCTGACGCGATGTCGGTCATCCACCTGCTGTGGTCTCTTGGCTTGGTGATGGTGTTTCCACCGCTGCTGTTAGGCGTGATTCACAAGACCAAAGCCATGCTGACAGGCCGCATTGGCGCGCCGGTGCTGCAGCCGTATTACGACTTGTGGAAGCTCCTGCAGAAGGGTGCTGTCTACAGCCGGACCACGTCATGGGTGTTCCGGGCCGGTCCGCTGGTTTCGCTGGCAGCGCTCCTGACCGCAGCCCTGTTCCTCCCGCTTTCAGCGCCCTCAACGCTCCTCTCGTTCTGGGGGGACGCGGTGCTCTTGGCCTATCTCGTTGGCGTTGCCCGCTTCATCACCGTGCTTGCAGCACTCGATACCGGCTCGAGCTTTGAAGGGATGGGTGCCAGCCGCGAAGTCACGTTTGCCAGCCTGGCTGAGCCGGCGCTGTTGGTCGCACTCGCCGTGATCGCCAAGGTGACAGGAAGCTTGCAGCTTTCGGACATGTTCGGCCCGGGTTTGGTTTTGGCGTGGCATGAAGCCGGTCCTGCGCTTGCGCTGGCAGCCGCCAGCCTGTTCCTCGTACTGCTGGCGGAAAATGCCCGTATTCCCGTTGACGATCCCACGACTCACCTTGAGTTGACCATGATCCATGAAGTGATGGTGCTCGACCACGGCGGTCCTGATTTTGCGTTCATCCTCTATGGCAGTGCGCTGAAGCTGTTCCTGTTCGGCGTCCTGCTCGTCCGGCTTCTCGTGCCCGTGCACATCGGCGTGCTCTGGTTGGATCTCGGCGTTGTCGTCGCTGGGCTGTTGGGCCTAGCGGTCGCCATTGGTGTCGTGGAGTCCTCGATGGCGCGGCTTCGGTTGATCCGTGTGCCGCAACTGCTGGTCACCTCAGGTGTGCTGGCCGCTGTCGGCCTGCTGCTGGTGTGGAGGTAGGCGGCTATGGCGCAGGGCGTTGACCTGATTCTGGTGCTGGCCATGCTGTTGAATTTCCTTGTCCTGGGCAGCAGCCGGCTCAGGGCCTGCATCCGGGCGGTGGCCTTTCAAGGCGTATTGTTGAGCATCCTGCCGCTCCTGCTGCATCAGGGCGGCCTGGCGGTCCATATGGTTGCGTTATCGGCGGGCATGCTGGCGCTCAAAGGATTCTTGTTTCCCTGGCTGCTGCTGCGTACCTTGCGCGATGGCTCCATGCGTGCTGAGATCGAGCCGCTCATTGGATTCACGGCGTCCCTGCTCGTGGGAGCCATCGCCACCATCGTGGCGTTCCTCCTGTCCTCCCGGCTTCCATCACTGCCGTCTATGACCTCGTCGCTCCTGGTGCCGGCAGCCATGGCCACACTGCTCATCAGCCTCGTGGTGCTGGTGTCCCGCACCAAAGCGCTCACACAGGTGCTCGGGTATCTGATGCTCGAGAACGGCATCTTCCTATTTGGACTGACCCTCGTCCAGAGCATGCCGTTGCTGGTGGAGCTGGGTGTTCTGCTGGATCTGTTCGCCGGCGTCTTCATCATGGGCATCGTCATCTATCACATCAGCCGGGAATTCGATCATATCGATACGTATCATCTGACCACCCTGAAGGACTGACCATGTTGCTTGGAGTGGTACTTGTTCCGCTGGTTGGTGCAGGCATGGCCTTTTTGTTGCGTTCAAACAGGCTCCGCATGGCGCTGCTCATCGGAGTCGCTGTGCTTCATCTTGCGCTCGTCATCTCGTGCTGGTATCAGCAGCCAACCTCTCTCCTGGGCGGTTGGCTCGCAGTCGATGCGCTCGGCCGTATCTTCTTGACGCTGGTCAGCGTGTTGTTCGTCTGTGCGGCGCTCTACGCTATCGGGTATCTACGGCATGAAGCTCAGCGTTCTAACCGGACCTTCGTGGGATGCCTGCTTGGCTTCCTCGCCACCATGAGCCTCGTGACCCTCAGCCAGCATCTGGGATTGCTGTGGGTGGCCGTGGAGGGCACGACGCTGGCCAGCGCGCCGCTGATTTATTTCCATCACAATCAACGATCACTTGAGGCCACGTGGAAGTATTTGCTCATCTGCTCCGTCGGGATTGCCCTGGCGCTGTTAGGAACATTCTTCGTTGCGCTGGCAGGCTCAGATCACGGAGGAGGCCAGCTCTCCCTGGTGGTCAGTGAGCTGATCCGCCATGCCGGCCGGCTGCATCTGCCGTGGCTGAAAGGCGGTTTTCTCTTCTTCCTGGTCGGCTATGGCACAAAGATGGGGTTAGCACCGTTCCACACCTGGCTGCCGGATGCGCACAGTGAAGCCCCGTCGCCGGCATCAGCCTTGTTGTCCGGTGCGCTGCTTAACTGCGCGTTTCTCGGCATCCTGCGGCTCTTTCAGGTGTGTCTAGCGGCAGGGCTCGCCTCGTTTGTCCAGGAACTGCTCGTAGCGTTTGGCCTGCTGTCGCTCTTTGTTGCCGCGGTCTTCATCGTCGGCCAATCCGATTACAAGCGGATGCTGGCGTATTCCAGCGTAGAGCACATGGGGATTCTGTCGCTCGGGGTGGGTCTCGGCGGGGCAGGCGCCTATGGGGCCATGCTGCATGCGGTGAACCACTCGCTGACCAAAGCGCTACTCTTCTTTGTGGCCGGCAACATCCTCCTGGCTCACGGGACGAAAATCGCTGCTGAAGTCAGAGGCGTTCTGCACCGACTGCCTGTGTCTGGAGCGCTGCTGCTCGGCGGGTTTTTTGCGATCACCGGCGCTCCTCCCTTTGGCCTCTTCCTGAGCGAATTCACAATCCTGAACGCCGCCGTAAACCAGGGGCACATGGTTGTGGCTGTCGTGTATCTGGCACTGCTTGCCGTCGTGTTTCTTGGCATGGGGGCGATTGTCCTGCCAATGGCTCAGGGCCAGCCTGTGCCCAGGACGACCGGCAGCTCACATGCAGGAGGAGAATCCGGGTTGTTGGTGGGCGCGCCTCTGGTGTTGCTGGTCGCGGTGCTCGTGCTCGGTCTCTATGTGCCGCCAGGCTTGAAAGAGGCGCTTACTCACGCGGCACAGCTTGTCGGAGGCGTTCCATGAGCGTCGCAACGCCGCTTGCCCTCAGGAATCCTCAGGCTGTTGATGAGGCAGCCATTCCGGTTCTGCCGATACAGGAATTCCGTGACACGGTGCTTCACACGGTGAAAGGGGGCGCCCGCCTGTCAGCGTTCTTTGGCCGACTGATCAGCGGGAAACAGGTGAAAGTGTACGCCCTGCTAGCACATGACGAGGTGGGGGAATGTACGGCGATTGGGACGATCGTGCAGGATTCGTATCCATCCCTCACGCCTGAGTGTCCGCAGGCGCACTGGTTCGAGCGGGAGCTGGCCGAGCAGTTTGCCGTCAAGCCGGAAGGGCATCCCTGGTTCAAGCCTCTGAGACACCACCATAACTACCGTGGCGTGCCTGATCTCTGGCCAGGACAAGATTTCGCATCTCCGATCCCCGGCAGTTACCCCTTCTTCCGTGTGAAGGGCAGCGAGATTCATGAGGTCGCTGTGGGTCCGGTTCACGCCGGTATCATCGAGCCAGGACACTTTCGCTTCCAGTGTCATGGTGAGCGTGTGCTGCATCTCGAAATTCAGCTGGGGTATCAGCATCGCGGCATTGAGCGGATGCTTGCAGGCGGTCCATCACAGCGGATGCCTGTCCTGGCTGAGTCGATTGCCGGTGATACGGTCGTCGGTCATGCCCTCGCCTTCTGCGAAGTCATGGAATCGCTTGGCGACTGCCAGATCAGTCCCAGAGCCCAGGCCTTGCGCGACATCGTGCTTGAGCTTGAGCGGCTGGCCAATCACATCGGCGATCTCGGAGCGCTTGGTACGGATGTTGGCTTTCTGCCGGCGGCAGCGTATTTCGGGCGGTTGCGAGGCGAATTTCTCAACCTTCTCATGGAGCTGACGGGCAGCCGCTATGGTCGGAGCTTCCTGCGTCCAGGCGGCGTATTGCATGACCTCAGTGGAGTGTTGCTGGTAGATTTCGAGAAGAGGATGAAGCGGGCACAGAAGGAGTTACGGACATTTGCACGCATGCTCTTTGACACGCCGTCCGTCATCGACCGCTTTGAGGGTACGGGCATCGTGACACGAGAGGTCAGTGAGGAGCTTGGATTTGTCGGCCCAGTTGCCCGGGCATGCGGAAGCCATCGTGACGTCCGGCATGACCATCCCTCAGGCATCTATCAGTTTGCCCATCTTCCCATGATGACGGCTGATACCGGAGACGTGCATGCGCGGGCGCTCATCCGCTGGCTGGAAGCAGAGCGGTCGTTGGAATTCCTGCTCGAGCAACTAACCAGCCTGCCGGAAGGCGAACTCCAGGTCCCCTGCGCGAGGGCGGGTCCAAACCAATGGGCGTTCTCCATGGTGGAAGGCTGGCGTGGCGAGATTGTGCATCTCATCACGACGAATGAGCTCGGCGCAATCGCCCGATACAAGGTGATTGACCCCTCCTTCCACAACTGGATAGGACTGGCGATGGCCTTGCGGGACGGCGAGATTTCGGATTTTCCGTTGTGCAACAAGAGTTTTAACCTCTCGTATGCAGGACATGATCTGTGAGGAATAACGGATGCTGAAGATTCTTGCGACACGAATTGAACAGGGGTGTCGGACGCTCGCGTTCCCTAGCGAAGAGGCGAAGCTCCCGGAGCGCTTTCGCGGCCGTCCGACCATCGACAGCAAGAAATGCCCGGACAACTGTCAACAGTGCGCTGAGGCGTGTCCGACTCAGGCGATTCAGGTTGATGGAACAGTGCAGCTTGATCTCGGGCGCTGCCTGTTCTGCCAGGAATGCGTCATGGCCTGTCCTGAGCAGGCGATCACCTACACTCCTGACTTTCGGCTGGCTTCGACAACACGCGAGAGTCTCATGCTGCGGAGTGATGAAATCCCCAAGGTTTTGGCACTCGAAGAAAAAACGCGCAGGCTCTTTGGCCGTTCGCTGAAGCTACGGGAGGTCTGCGCCGGCAGTTGCAACGGCTGCGAAATGGAGCTGCAGGCGCTGAACAACGTCGTCTTTGACCTGGGCCGGTTTGGGATCCAGTTTGTCGCCTCGCCGCGCCATGCAGATGGGCTCGTCGTGACCGGGCCTGTAACGAAGAACATGCGCACGGCGCTGCTCAAAACCTACGAAGCTGTCCCATCTCCGAAGCTGGTCATCGCGGTCGGGGCCTGTGCGATCAGCGGGGGCCCGTTCCGTGACGGTCCAGAGGTGCATAACGGGGTGGAAAAGTTCCTGCCGGTTGATCTCTACATCCCCGGCTGTCCGCCGCATCCGCTCACCATCCTTGATGGCGTATTGCGACTCTTAGGACGCCTTGAATCAGGTACGAGAGAGGAGGTTCATCAGAAGTGATGAGGACTATCGTACTGCTGACCTGTTCAAACATTTTCATGACGTTCGCCTGGTACGGCCACCTGAAGAACTTCAGGGATAAGCCGCTCTTCCTCGCCATCCTGGTCAGCTGGGGGATCGCCTTCTTTGAGTACACGCTTCAGGTGCCGGCCAACCGCTGGGGCTACGGCCAGTTTTCGCTGGCCCAACTGAAGGTGCTCCAGGAAATCATTACCATATGCGTCTTTGCGGCCTTTGCGACCAGCTACATGAAGCAGCCCCTGACGCGGGATTTTCTCTGGGCGAGTCTGTGCCTGGTGGCCGCAGCGTATTTTATGTTTCGTGGAAATCTACCAATGACGAGATAGCGTGCTTCGGCTGAAAGGAAACGTGCCCCCTACCGCAGTGCCTGGCACCGGGCTTGAAAGCGCTGATCTCGCTCGCCTGAGCAAAAAAACACCCCGGATCCGCCGTCTTCCCACTTCCCCTCACTTCATGACCTCAGCGGATCCAGGGGCCGTCCACTTTCCCAGGGACATCCAGCCACCTCCTTCCCTGGCGGGGCCGGGATCATCGTCGCCTTCCTGCAACTCCCCGTTTCCCGACACGCGCGGGCGCCCAGGTCTCGCTGGGCCTCGAGGGAGTTCTAGGTTTCTCCTCTCCCGTTCCCGTCTCTACCTTACCTCAGCGCCTCGCTGGTGTGTATGATCTCAATCATATCGGGCTAGCCGCGTTTCATAGGCGCGCCGGAGCGATCACGCGCATACCCGCCCGATCCACCGGCGCTTTCTTGCTCTCGTCGAGCTGTCCCGTCCACCTCAGCCTCATCGCTGCCGTCGCGGCTCCCTCGCGCCCTCCGGATTCACCCTCCCCGCACTTCTGGCACGGGCGCCGGCTGTGTTGGCACGCGCCATTCCCGCTCGGGCTCGAGGACAACCTCGAGGTCGTGCCGGATGGCCCGCACGAGCCCCTGCCGGATGGCGGCACCGATCGCCATCGTGATCATCGGCGCCGGCCACTCCAAATCTCGGATGAGCTGGCGCAGCGCCGTCGTCCCGTGCTGCTCCAGGTAGGTCAGCACCTCTCCCTCAATGATCCCGAGATGCGTCACGAGGGAGCGACCTTTCTTCTCCATCGGGAGCTTGCGCCACTCCTCTTCAACGTTCAGCACCAACACCTCAGACGTCATGGCCTCCTCCTGTACTGTCCGTACCTTAGCAGAGCGGCAGATCTTCGTCTATGATGGGGGTCATGGACGGGTGCCGGCGTCGGGGAAGATCATCGCGATGGCAGCAGGCGAGGGACTAGTCCAAGCCTAACGCAAACGAGAGTGCAGAGCGGACAGCGGAGAGTTTCTCTGGACTCAAGAGACCTGCGCGCGCTGCCAGCACACGCTTCGGAACCGTCATGAGCACGTCGCAGTTCGCGACACAGCGCTTGGGAAGTCCCTCGGCTGAACCGAGGGGGACTTCCACGGGGAGATCTCGGATCGTCGTCGTCACGTGGGCCACAATCACGTTGGTGCGGACTTGAATCGCGCGGTTACGAGAGAGGAGGAGCACGGGGCGACGGCCAATCGGCTTCGGGAAGTCGGCCCACCAGATCTCGCCGCGCTGCATCACCACTGGCCCTGCGCAACCTCCGAGAGACTCACTCGATACCATCCTTCCACGTCTGCGGCCACTTCAGGCTGGCGCAGGTACCCCGCCACGTATCGCTGCTCAAGAATTTCCTGCTCCTTGAGCTTCAACCACGTCCGAAACGCCACCAGCAAGATCCGGCTGCGACTCTGACGGGTGCGCTTCCGAATGGTCTCCAGGCGAGCGAATGTTTCTCTCGGCAGACTAATCGCCGTCTTCACCGTTGTGGCCATGCGAGCCTCCTAAGCATTACTATGGTCATACTGTATCAATACTATTCTACATGAGGGCGTAGCGGCTGTCAATACCGTTCGGCGAGGTGAGTCAAGAGGCCTTCGGCGACGTCGCGGGCTCCGGCGTCGGGGAAGATCATGACGAGGGTGGCAGGCGTGGGGCGTTAACGTTGATTCTCAATCTCTGGTCCAGCCTCAGGCTCTTCGTCCCATCCCAAGCCCAGCGCGATCTTGCAGTCCTCCGAGGCCATGGTGCGCGGATCCCAGGGCGGGGTGAAGACGATGTTGACGGTCGCGTTCTTCACGCCAGGCAGAGCGGCCAGCGCCTTCTGCACCATGGCCTTGAGCTGCGGCCCATAGGGGCAAAACGGCGAGGTGAACGTCATGGTGAGCTTCAGCTCATCCCCATCCGGCTGTGGGTTGATGTCCGTCCCGTAGATGAGCCCCAGGTCCACGATGCCGAGGTGCAGCTCAGGATCCTCGATCGGCTTGAGGGCGTCAATCGCTTGTTGCTCAGTCACTGCCATCGCGCTCACTCTCCTTTCAGGCTTCGAGACATTTCTGCTCTGTCGAAAAGCCTCGCTGGGCAGCAGGGCCTGCCGCGACGCCACCCTGCGTCCGTCCTCGCCCGGCGACTATCGCGCCGGTTCTGCGGGCGGCGCAGGGGACCCGTCGCCGCGTCACCCGCTGCCTCCAGGCCGGCTTTTCGACACAGCAAGACATTTCCAGTTTTGACTTTTACCTTGTACGTTTGCCTTTTAACTTTTACCTTTTGCCTTGTGCAGATATTCTTCCATTCCCTGCTCGACGACGTTCCAGGACAGCGCCGCGCACTTGACCCGCACCGGGAATTTTCTCACCCCGGAGAGCGCTTCGAGATCGCCCAGGTCGATCGTCTCATCCGGTTCCGTGCCCTGCATCAGCGCTTTCATCGCCTCAATGAGTTGGCGCGCCTGGGCTGTCGTCTTTCCCTCGAGCGCGGCCGCAAACATCGAGGAAGTCGCCTGGCTGATCGCGCAGCCCTTGCCCTGAAACCGCACCCGGTCGATGCGACCGTCCCCCAGCTTGAGGTGAAACGTCACCTCATCCCCGCAGAGCGGATTGAACCCTTGCGCATGGATCTGCGCCTCGGGCAGTTCCCCGCTGTGCGCCGAGTGCTTGAAGTGCTCGAGGATGACCTCGCGGTACAACTCATCGAGTTGCTCCATCATGGGGTCAGACCCCAAGCTCAAAACTGCGCGACTGTTCCGATTGGGGTCTGACCCCAACTGGTCGGCCGAAAAAGACCTGCGCGGCCCGAACAGCCTCGATGAGGCGATCGACCTCGTCCTTCGTATTATAGAGGTAGAAGCTCGCTCGAGCAGTCGCGGCCACCCCCAGCCGGCGCATCAAAGGCTTCGCGCAATGGTGTCCTGCGCGGATCGCGACACCCTCCGCATCGAGCACCGTGCCCACATCGTGCGGATGCAGCCCGTTGAGGTTAAACGAGATCACCCCGCCTCGGTCTTCGGCCGACGGCTCCGGACCGTAGAGCGTCATGCCGTCCACCGAGCTCAGCCGCTTCCAGGCGTAGGCGGTCAGCGCCTGTTCATGGGCATGGATCTGATCGAGCCCGATGCGCTCCAGATAGGAGAGCGCCTCGCCAAACGCGATCACGTCGGCGATGTTGGGGGTGCCGGCTTCAAACTTCCAAGGGATCTCGTTCCACGTCGCCGAGGTCAGCTGGACATCCGAGATCATCTCCCCGCCCCCGAGGAACGGGTCCATCGCCTCCAGCAGCTCTTCACGGGCGCACAGCACTCCCACCCCGGTGGGGCCGAGCATCTTGTGCGCGGAGAAGGCAAGCGCATCGCAGCCCAGGCGCTGCGCGTCCAGCGCGACGTGAGGCGCGCTCTGCGCCGCATCCACGACCACGATCGCTCCACGCGCATGTGCGCGCTCCACAATCCGCACAATCGGGTTGATGGTCCCCAAGACATTGGACATGTGCGTGATCGCCACGAGTTTCGTGCGAGGGGTGAGGAGGGTCTCGAGCTCCTCCAACTGCAGCCGTCCCTCATCGGTGATCTTGAGGAACGCGAGCGTCGCTCCGGTCGCCTTCGCGATCAGCTGCCAGGGCACGAGGTTCGAGTGGTGCTCCATCTCCGAGAGGAGGATCTGGTCACCGGGCTTGAGAAACTTCCGGCCCCAGGCGTTGGCAAACAGGTTGATGGCTTCGGTGGCGTTGCGGGTGAAGACAATGCTGCGCGCTGAGGGCGCGTGCACGAACCTCGCGGTCTGCTCGCGCACCGCCTCATATGCGGCCGTCGCCTCCTCCGCGAGCGTATGGATGCCGCGGTGGATATTCGCGTTGCTCTGGCTGTAGTACCGCGTGAGGGCGTCGATTACCTGGCGCGGCTTCTGGGTCGTCGCCGCGTTGTCGAGGTAGACCAAGGGCTTGCCGTGGACCTGGCGGCTCAGGATGGGGAAATCTTGTCGGATTCGTTTAACGTCCAACATCGTATCTCGCTTTCCCTCAATCACTCAATCACTTCATTACTCAATCACTAACTGACGTTCACCTTGATCTCATCTCCGTCGACTTTCACCGGATACGCGTTGACCGGCACCGCCGCCGGCAGGCACAGGACTTTTCCGGTCGTCACATCGAAGCGCGCGCCGTGTCGCGGGCACTCGATCGCCGTCCCGTCGAGCCAGCCATCGCCGAGCGGGCCATCGTCATGCGTGCAGGTGTCATCAATGGCATAGAACCCACCCTCGGTGTGGCAGATCAAGAGCCGCTTGCCGCCCACCTCAACCGGTTTGACCTGCCCCACCGGGATCCCACTGACCTTCGCGACAGAAACAAATGTCTCGGCCATGTCTAATTCGGAATGTGGAATTCGGAATGCGGAATGACGTTATTCCGAACTCCGCATTCCCCATTCCGCATTCTCATTGGTGGAGCCCGCTCTCAATCTCCTGCCGCAGCCGCTCCTGGAGCGGTTCAAACGGGACCTGCTGAATGATCGGCTCCACAAACCCCATCACGATGAGCCGCTGCGCGACCTCACGAGGTACTCCGCGCGACATCAGGTAGAACGCCTGCTCGTCATCAATCGGTCCGATCGAGGCGCCGTGCTTGCACTGCACGTCATCCGCCAGGATTTCGAGCATCGGGATCGTTTCCGCTTTCGCCTCCCGGCTGAGCATCAGGTTGTGGTTGGACTGGTAGGCGTTCGTCTGCTGGGCCTGCTTCGCGATGCGGATCAACCCGGTGTAGATCATCCGGCTTGCATCTTGGAGTGCGGCGCGAAATTGAAGGTCCGACGTCGTATGGGCGGCCTGATGGTCTTGCAGCGTGTGCTGGTCGATGTGCTGCGTGTGATGCCCGAAGACGAATCCATGGACGTTGGTCGAGGCGTGCTCGCCAATCAGCTTGGTCACGATGTGCGCCTTCGAGACGGCCGCCCCGAGGTTGATGTTGGCCATCGTGAGTGTCGCCCCCCGCGCTACGGTCGCTCGCTGGAGCAGAAACTCCCGCGCCTTTAGGTCCCATCGTTGGAGCCGCACGTAGTGGACCGAGGCGTCCGGCTCGAGCACCAGCTCAATGCGGCTGTTCACAAGATGCGCATCCGTGGTATGACCTGTCGGGAGGCTCACATATTCATCGATGAGCGTGATTGAACTTCCCGCACCCACCGTGATCACGGTCATGGGGAAGATCGCCTGCTTCGGCGCGGCGGACAGCAGATGCACGAGCCGAATCGGAGCGGCCGTCGTGAAGCTCGGCGGCACCTGGACCACCAGATCATCGTGGTGAAACGCGGTGTTCAGCGTGGAGAGTTTCTGCTCAGCGTCGCTGAATCCGTCCGCCTCGATCGCCTGTCGGATGGGATCGGGCTGGTGGGAGACCGCCTGCGTGAGGTCCTCCACCACGATGCCCTGCGCTGATGCCCGGCTGATCCACGCCCCATTCGCGCGCACGAAGAGCTGCTCGCGACCAAGCGGCTGGGTCAATCCGGCCAATTGCGCGTCGCTGAGCGGGATGGCCTGGAGGAGGGAGGGCGGCGTCGGCGAGAAACCCTGGGCGGGATCGAGGAGCGAGACGTCGGTGCGACGCCAGATGTCGTCACTCGGATGGGGCCACGGCAATTGGGCATGCCGGGCAAGCGCCTTGCGGCGCAGCTCGGTCAGCCACGCCGGCTCCTTGAGCTCTCTCGCCAGCTGATCGATTGTCGCCGTGCTGAATGCATCGTTCATTATCCGCGTGTTATCCGACAGCGCCTTCCATTTCGAGCTGGATCAGGCGGTTCATCTCGACGGCGTACTCCAGCGGCAGCGCTTTCACGAACGGCTCGATGAAGCCGTTGACGATCATGCTCATCGCCTCCTGCTCCTTCAGTCCGCGGCTCATCGCGTAGAAGAGCTGCTCGTCGCCGATCTTGGAGACGGTCGCCTCATGGCCGATCTGCACGCGCTTCTCATCGATCTCCATCGTCGGGTAGGTGTCCGAGCGCGACTCCGGACTGAGGAGCAGCGCATCGCAGCGCACGGTCGATTTCGCGTTCACCGCTCCCGGGTAGACTTTGACGAGGCCGCGGTAGGTCGTGCGCCCCGCCCCTTTCGAGATGGACTTCGAGGTGATGACCGAGCAGGTATCCGGTGCGGCATGGATCATCTTCGCCCCGGCATCCTGGTGCTGGCCGTCGTTCGCGAACGCGACGGAGAGCACCTCGCCGCGCGCTCCTCGGCCCATCAGGTATACCCCAGGGTACTTCATCGTGAGGCGAGAGCCCATATTACAGTCGAGCCATTCGACGGTGGCGTTCTCGTACGCAATCGCGCGTTTGGTGACGAGGTTGTAGACGTTCTTCGACCAGTTCTGGATCGTGACGTAGCGCAGCTTCGCGTGCGGCATCGCGATGAGCTCCACGACCGCCGAGTGCAGCGAATCCGACGAGTAGCTGGGCGCAGTGCAGTTGTGGACGGCTACTCCACCGGCCACGTAGGACTCATCACCTTCGACGCTGAAGTTGTAGACCGGCACGTTCTTCGCCGTCCGCTTGGTGATCCGCTTAATCGGGACATAGGCATAGCGCCCATCGATCGCAAACATCGTCGCGCGCTTCTTATCGTTAAGCCGTTGCTTCACCGTGACACCCACCAGCTTGCCAAACGGCACGGCAAACTCGCCACCAATCCCCACGGTGTACATCGCCTGCCGGCCCTCATGGCGCCGCTCGCGCTTGTTGAGGAACGCGACCACGCCGAGCCGAAGGAGCACATCTCGGAGTTGGCGGGCCAGCACGGGTGAAATCGTGCTGAGCCGGAAGAGTTCTTTTCGGCCATGCTTGTTCTGTTGGTTGTAGTAGTTCCCATCGCCTCGGAAGACGCCCAGGATCAGTTCGCGTTGCTTCTCCTGCGTCTCGATCATCATCCACTGTGGGATCCGTCGAGTCGCAGCCGACTCGCCAAAAAGCTGTCGGAAAGCTCGCGCCAGTTTCGCGGAGCTGACGACGACATTGACCCCGTGGTTCTTGGGGTGTGGAAATTCATCCGCTTTGGTCACCCCGAGAGTCTCTCGGAGGAGATACTTGACGTCCTCGATCAGTTCGCGCTCAGTCTCGCCGAACGTGAAATGGATGTAGCCGCGGGGATCAGTACTCCCCTCCGCCAGAAAATAGCCTGCCAGCCGGAAGAATGCCGGGGTACTGGGTAACTCTACGGTTTCCGTCTTGCGTCGGAACGGTACGTCCACCGTCGCCGACGGCACGGACTCAATGATGCGGTTCACCGGTACCGCGAGATAATCCCTCTGCTGAAGATTCTTCGGCGTCCCCCATTGGACCCTCCAATCCCGGTTGCGTTCATTGGCACGCTCCCGCTTGACATAGAGGAATGGGTGCTCTTCGGTGACCTCGATCTTCTGCGTGGAGTCGCCATACACCTCGATCGTGTAGAGCGGTCCGCTGTACGGCCGCTCCTGCGTGTGGTAGACGTGGCGATACTCGCCGGTGTGCGTCAGAACACGCTGGCCCACTTTGATCTGCTCGATGGGTTTATAGTCTGGGTTCGTGGTGATGAGGGCCCCTTTGGTAAAGCACCCTTCGATGTACGTGACCTCAGCGCCCTCATCCGCAATGATCAGGGTGCGCTCGAACTGACCCATGTTCTTCGCGTTGATACGAAAGTACGCTTGGAGCGGCATCGCGACCTTGACGCCCTTTGGCACATAAATGAACGAACCACCCGACCAGACCGCCGTGTTGAGCGCGGCGAACTTGTTGTCGGCCGGCGGGATCACCGTCCCGAAGTAGCGCTTGACGATCTCCGGCTGCTCCTTGAGCGCCGAGTCCATGTCGAGAAAGATCACCCCTTGCTTCACAAGGTCCTCGTGCATGGAGTGGTACACGGACTCACTTTCATACTGGGCACTCACCCCTGCGAGGAACTTTCGCTCGGCCTCAGGAATGCCCAGGCGGTCAAACGTCTCCTTGATCTCCGGGGGGACATCTTCCCAGGACTCGCTTTTCTTCGCCGTGGGCTTGAGGTAGTAGAAGATGTCGTTGAACTTGATGCTGTTGAGCAGCTCCGTGTTCGCCCACACGGGCATCGGCTTGGCCTGGAAGTAGCGATAGGAGCGCAGCCGAATGTCCGTCATCCAGCTCGGCTCCTCCTTCATCCCGGAGATCTGCTTCACCTTCGCCTCGTCGAGTCCTGGCTCGGCCTTGAACACAGAATGCTCCGGCACGTGGAAGCCGTAGAGCTTCTCGTACTCTTCGTTCACGTTGACCTGCGGCTTCGGGGTGGACATGAGAGACCTCCTTTTACACGCTGGCCGGCTCGGTCGCCGGTTTGAATCCCGCGTAGCCTTTCGTTTCCAGCTCAAGCGCTAGCTCCGGGCCCCCAGATTTGGCGAGCCGGCCATCCACCAAGACGTGGACCGCGTCCGGCGTGATGTAGTTGAGCAGCCGTTGGTAGTGCGTGATCAACAGGATGCCCCGCTCGGGGCTGCGCAGCGCGTTGATGCCGGCGGCGACGGTCTTCAGCGCGTCGATGTCGAGCCCGGAATCCGTTTCATCGAGGACGGCAAGGGCCGGGTTCAGGACGGCCATCTGGAGAATCTCGAGCCGCTTCTTCTCGCCGCCGGAGAAGCCGTCGTTGACGTAGCGGTTCATGAAGGCGTCGGAGATTCCCAGTGCCTTCAGGTGCGTCTTCACCGTCTGCCGGAACTCCTTCACCGGCATATCCGCCCCCCGGATGCCGCGCAGGGCCGCCCGGAGGAAGTTGGTAATGGTCACGCCCGGAATCGCGGTCGGATACTGAAACGCCAGGAAGATTCCCTCCCTGGCCCGCTGATCCGGCGAGAGTGCTCCGATATCTTGGCCGCGGTAGAGGATCTTGCCCGCGGTGATCGCATACTTCGGGTGGCCCATGAGACAGAACGAGAGCGTGCTCTTGCCCGAGCCGTTCGGTCCCATCAGCGCGTGGACCTCACCGGCCTTGACGGTGAGGGTCAAACCCTTGAGGATGGCCTTCCCCTCGACCGAGACGTGGAGATCCTGGACTTCAAGAAGTGGAATGGCTGACTCTTTAGTCATCTTTTCTCCGACTCTTACAGCGCCAAGCGATTGGCGATGCGGGAGGACACAGTATACTCGTTCTCCAGGAGGCTTGCGAGCGTCGTCTGGTCCATGAAGTTCTGGATGTACGTGGTCAAGCCGGACCACACCGACCTGATCCCGCAGTTGCTAAAGTGCACGCAGGTCGCGAGGTTGCCGGTAAACTGGTGGCAAATGTGATCGGTCGTCTGCACCGTCCCCAGCGCCCGAACCACCTCCCCGAGGGTGACGGACGACGCGGGACGGTTCAGCACATAGCCGCCCTTGACCCCCCGCACGCTGTGGACCAGCCCGGACTTGGCCAGGTGGTGCAAGAGTTTCTCGACGTACGCATTCGAGAGCCCCTCTTTGGCCGCGATCTCCTTGACCCGCACGACCTGGTCTTGCGGGGAGCGGGCCAACTGGAGCAGGCAACGTAGTCCATACTCTTCCTGCGCTGTAATTTTCATCTCATTATTAGGATAGCTTAATATGACTTTTTAGTCAAGTATGTTCGGTTCAGAGAAAACGGGCTGGGGAGAAGGGCGAGAGGTCGAACGAGGAATGGCCGCGGAGGATGAGTTCGGCCATGAGCGTGGCGGTGATGGGAGCCAGCAGGATCCCGTGGCGGAAGTGGCCGGTGGCGACGTAGAGTCCATCGATTGGGGTCTTCCCTAGCACGGGCAGCTTGTCTTTCGTGTACGGTCGAAAGCCGGCCCAGGCGTCCAGGAAGGTGCACTGGTTCAAGAGACTGCTCATGTGGCGAAGCCCGCAGAGGATACCGTGGATCCCTTCGAGCGTGAGCGCTTTTTCAAAGCCGACGTGCTCGATGGTGGAGCCGACGAGCAGCCGCCCGTCCCGTCGCTGGACGACGTAGGCGCGCTCGGACATCACCGCGTGGCGCACGAGCCGCTTCGGACCGCGGAAGACCAGCATCTGCCCGCGCGCCGGCTCAACCGGCACAGGCACCGGGAACGTCCCGTCCATCGAGGCCCAACTGCCCAAACAGTTGACGACGATGGGGGCCTCCACCGCCCCGTGGTCTGTCTCCACGCCTCGGATCGTCCGCTCGCGCAGGAGCAGCCTGCGGACCGAGGTGTGCTCTTGCAGTTCCACACCCGATGCTCGGCAAGCACTCGCGAGTGCTTGCATGAGCTGGACATTATCCACCTGCGCCTCGGTCGGAAAGTGAAAGCCGCGCGCGATCTTCCCATCGATCGCGGGTTCATGACGGCGGACTTCCTTGGGCGACCACTCATCGACTTTCAGCCCAAGTTTCCGCTGCCAGCGCGTCTGGCGCTTCATGGCCGATTCTTCACGACCAGACATCGCCAGGTAGAGGATGCCATCGACGTGGTACTCGACGGAATGTCCAGTTCGACGCTCAAGGTGCTCGACCCAGCGCGGGTACATCCGGCGCGAGGCTTGGCACAGGTCAAATAACGGGCCGGGTTGCGGGAGATCGAACTGGGCCGAGAGGATGCCGGCCGCGGCGCTCGAGGCCTCCCGGCCGAGCTCGCCGCGCTCGATGATGACGACCCGCTGGCCGTGCCGCGCGAGCTCCTCGGCGAGCGACGTCCCGATGATGCCTCCGCCGAGGATGATGACATCACGTCGGCTCATGGCGTATCACGGAGAAAGCGGCTCACCTCATCGTGATTGCCGGCGAGCAAGAACGTGACGAGGTCGCCTGAGCGATGAAACAGGATCCGATCGGATAGGCCGGCCCGCAGCTCCCACAACTGAGGCTTGAGTTGCTTGAGACCGATCCCAGGAGGAATCTGGCCGGTCTCAAATCCGGCCACGAGTTGATCGATCGCCGCCTGGACACGGGTTGTTCGGTGCGCATCGAGTCGCTTGACGCTTCGGTCGAAGCGCGGGCTGACGCGATACCGCATGCGTCAGAGCGAGTGGAGATGCTTCAGGAAGGCCTGCGCCGAGTCGAACGTCTTCCCGCCTCGGGCTCGTGCGAGCTTGAACAGCTTGCGGATTTCCGTCTGGGTGTAGGGGGTCTCGGTGGGCACGAGATCCACGCGGGTGATGAGAATCCGATGGCCCTTCTCATCGAGCAGAAATCCCACCCGGTCTCCTTTGGCGTGCACGCCGAGCAGCTCCCGCACGGGCTTGGGCAGCGTCAGTTGAGCCTTGCTCGTCAACGAGGCCGTCACCAGGGTCATGTCGAATCCTCCAGGAAGTAAGGATACCATACTTCCAGGAATCGTGCAAGCAGGCCGCTCGCACGGTCAGCGTTCGATGGGGAAACCGGCCTCGCGCCAGGAGGCGATGCCGCCGATCATCTCCCGGGCCTTGTACCCGCGTGAGGCCAGCACGTACGAAGCCTTCGTGCAGAGCAGGCACGTCACGTTCCAGCAGTAGCTGATGATCTCTTTGCTCTTTGGGAGCTCTTTCATACGCTTGGGCAACTCCTCGAACGGGATGTTGATCGCACCCGGAAGGTGTCCCTCACGGTAGCCCTGCGCGGTGCGGACATCGAGGATCACGACGTCTCGCCCGCCCAGGTCGATCAGCCGTTTGACGTTGTGCGGACCGAGCTCTGCCGCCAGCTTCGCCTCAAAGTACTGTCTGAGCTTGGCCGGGCTGGCTTGGATGATCTTTGGCGGACGACCCGTTGCCGTTGCCATGATTCACCTCCTGTTCTACATCGACACCACAGATGACACAGAATCTCCACAGAGACACAGAGCCTATTTCAAAACCCCAGGAATTGCGGATTTCGGATTGTCGATTGCGGATTATGTCGTCGGTCAATCC
>Ga0209515_10004302_pt1 | contig 19364 bp, 21 predicted proteins | sample Subgroupgradi54m_FD_187454 | JGI IMG/M metagenome (GOLD analysis project Ga0209515, IMG submission 187454) | Subsurface groundwater microbial communities from S. Glens Falls, New York, USA - GMW60B uncontaminated upgradient, 5.4 m (SPAdes)... ...
TCGAGATAAGGAGGGTTATTGGCTGGCCGTGGAAGAAAATAATGCTGGATTGTGGCTTGTACTATGCCATTTTCTTTGTTTAGTTTTTCAATAATAAGTGATTGATCATTATTAAAATCATTGTTATATCTTGAACTCAAACTAATAACCCCAGCAGGACCGGCGGCGAGGGAGGCGAGTTGGGTGACGGCATTTCCTATAGAGGGAATAATTCTTCCTAAAATAGTATAATGAGAAGGATTGTAAAGGCCACTAAGCTCTTTAAAACAGTTTAAAATGGCTTTAAAATCAGCGTCAGGGATGAAACTGTTGCTATTCATGAGTCTTTTTTCATCATACCCTACTTTTTGTTGAACTGTTTTAATAAAATCGTCATAAAAAGGTGGCTTTTGAGCCCATTTACGTAAATGAGCTTCGCGAGCAGACTGAAGAAGAGAGGGCTGTTCGGCATGGGCAAGTAAAAATTGAAGCGCAATAGCTTTTAAAACGGGTTTGTCAACAAGGGGGGCGACCATTAACTACTTTATAATGGTCATCAATATTTAAAAGTATCTGTTCTTTAGTATATAGATAAGTGATAAATAAACGCTAAATATAGATAATTGCGTTGATTTTGTTATATTACACGCAATTAGCTAATAAGCAAATGTGTAGAATGAGGTTAAAATATTTTACACATTAGCTATAAACAAATTAAGAGATTATTATGCTACGTTCCATATTCATTAAGCTTACACCCCTTGTACTTTTAGAACAGGCAGAGTATATTTTATTACGCAGTTATGGAATGTCAAAAAATCTATTGGCACATAGTAATCCAAATTTATTAGAATTGATTAGTGAACGAAAAGCATTAGCAATGTTATATTTGGTAGAACGAGAAGTGCCGGCATATCAACGTTTCTTAGCGGAGCGAAAAATAAACATAGGTGATATATACTCTATTGGTGATTTTAATACTCTTCTTCCAGAAACGACGAAAGAAAATTATGTGAAAAAAAATAAAATAGAGGCGTTGTTTAGACGAGGGGTGCTTCCTACACAAGGAGTAATCGAAGAAAGTTCAGGTAGTTCAGGACATCCTACAGATTGGATAAAATCAATTAAAGAAGATAAGTTATTACAGCTAGAGGTAGATTTTGAATCAAAATATTTGTATAATTTACCAAAAAAATCGATTATTATTAGTTGCTGGTCGCCAGGACCGTGGGCAACTGATCTTAAATTTTGTGAATTATTTGAGCATCAAGGATTGTTGAAGAATGTGGGTCCAAATATTGAGGGGGTTATTGAAACGTTACAGAAATATGGTCCCAGCTATCATTATTTGATTGCAGGATACCCTCCTTTTTGTCGATTATTAATTGAAAAAGCAAAAGATATAATCTCCTGGAAGAAATATACAGTGGATCTTTTGGTAGGGGGAGAGGGATTTGTGATAGGATGGAGAGAACATGTTAAAAGTATTCTTGGAAAGAACGCAAGAATATTTTCTTGTTACGGAGCTTCTGATATAGATATAGGAATTGCATTTGAGACACCGTATGCCATTTTTATTCGTACGTTACTTATGAAAAATGAAAAAATGCGAGAAGCCCTAAATATTAAAGGGAACTACCCAATGATTTTTCAATATAATCCTTTAGCACACTATATTTCGAATACCACCAGAACCAATGAACAGAATAAAATAGTGCATGAATTTACTGTAACTCCGCTAGATCTAAAAGTGGGAGCACCAAAGATAAAATATAATCTTCATGATGAAGGACAAAAAGTTTCATTTCAAGAAATGGAACAACTTTTACTGCAGTTTGCTAAAAATGAGAAAAAGGAGTTTATACGAAAAACTACAAGCCAATTATTACATTTGCCTTTTTTACTTGTAATGGGAAGAAGTGATGGGACGATTTCAATTAATGGGACAAATATTTATCCACAACAAGTGGAAATTGCGCTGATGAAAGAGAAGAAGTTGTTTAGTGTTTTGCATACATTTAGAATCTCTGGCAAATTACGAGAAAAAGAGAGATTGATTGTGAAGATAGAATTACAAGCAAAAGTCAAAGTGACAGAACAATTACGGAAAAAAATAAGTCAAGTTTTATTAAAATATCTTCCAACTATCAGTGAAGAATATCAACAAGCAAGACGAGAATTTCCAGAAGTGTTTACTCCTATTGTTGAGTTATATCATCATGGAGAAGGACCTTTTGTGGGAACGCATTATAAAGTAAAACATAAATATATTGAATAGAAAATAGTGAGGGATATGTATGTCACAAAAATTTGTATATCATAATACAATTAAAGTTGAAGATGCTGACTGGGTGTTAGTAGGAGTGCCAAATGAAGAAGGAAATTTTGCAAATAGGCAAGGAACTTCAAAAGGACCAAAAGCTATACGAAAAGCATCACAAGAGCGTCTTAGTTTTATACGTCAAGGGGAAATACATTGTATTGTACCTGAGCGAGAATCGTTTAGAGTGAAATTGTGTGATACAGGAGATATTAAGAAGAAAAAGATTGCGGATTTTATGAAAAATCTGGGTCAAAAACAGAAAAGTATCCTATTAGGGGGTGATCATTCGAATACTTTTTTAGCATTACAAGGCTTACAAGAAAAGTATAAAGAGATAGCAGTGGTGTATTTAGATGCGCACCCTGATATGGTGGGTTCGTTTCAAAAATATTATGGGTCGGTGGTGTATGATATCTTAACACTTCCTCATGTTAATTCGAAAAAAGTGGTTGAAGTGGGCATTCGCTCAATTGAACAAGAGGAACGATGGCAATTGCATTCTAAAAAAATAAAAGCCTATACGGCGCTTGATGTGTATGAACAAGGGATAAAACAAGTTTTTTCTGAGATTAAACGTAAAATTGGGAATACACCATTGTATTTATCTATAGATTTGGATGTAATTGATCCGGCATTTGCACCAGGGGTAGATACGCCGGCTTCATTTGGATTACTACCGCAGGAATTTTTATGGTTTGTTAAACAATGTGCAAGATTAAATTTAATCTCGTTTGATGTTATGGAAATGAGTCCAAAATATGATATCCAACAGCGAACAGCACAATTAGCGGCGCAAACGATTGTGGAGATTATAGCAAGTGCAACAAAAAAGAAAAAATAGCGAAAGACATAATTATTTATACAAATTTGTTATGTCTTTCGGAATATAGTAAGTGACTTTTGTATAAAAATTTACGTCACTTACTATAGATTAACTTAATTTTTTTCTTAAAAAGAAATTATTCATCACTTTACTTACTTCTGCATAGTTTTCAACGATTACTTGGTGATGGGCGCCTTTAATTATTTTTAATTTTGCGTCTTTTTTTAGTTCTTTAAGATGTTGGGAAAATTTTACCGGAATGGTTTTATCGTACTCGCCACTAATAATTAAAGTAGGAATTTTAAGAGAACTTAAAGTAAAATCAATTTTTGTTTGATTGTGGAATACATATTGTTCAAGGTTATCTAATGCTTTTACGAGACTGAATAAAGGGGTAAAATGTAATAGATGAGAAATTAGATGAATTTCTTGTCTTATGCCTTCAGTAGAGAGATCAATGTCTTTAAAATGAGGAAAATGTTTTTCTAAAGTAGGAGGATGAGTGGAAATAAAACGAAGAAATTTGGTAAAATAAGAATTCATATTTAATAAATGATTATGTTCAAAAGGGTAGGTACTGGCGGTATCTACTAATACAAGTGAAGAGGGATATATTTTTTTATAGCGCATAAGGTAATTAATAGCAATGCCACCACCAATACTATGACCAATTAAAGAAAAGTTGTTAATCTTTTCATTTTTAAGAATGCAATAAATATCGCGAGAGAAGCAAGGAAGACGATAGCGAGCAAAATCATCATGATATTCTGAAGCACCGTGACCGCGCAGATCTAAAGCCAAGGTGGAATAGCCTTTTTGCTGGAAATATTCGATCTCCTTTTTCCATAAAGTCCAATTCCCACCAATACCATGGAGAAATACGAGAGTAAAAGGATTTGGTTGAGGAGAATAATTATAAAATATTTGTGTATTATCAAATGATTGAATATATTTATCTCCCATAAGATATAGTAATAGAAGCAGGTTTAAAAATATTGTTATTCGATTCAATACAGCCCTTGTTTCTTCAATTCTTCACGTTTGATCTGACGGCGATAGTCACCATATTTATCTTCAGGAGAATATTTAGGGGGTTTGGGAGTGATAGTTGGTTGATTGCAATGAGGACAGGCTATTTCAAGAGTATAGCGATTACAAGAAAGACATTTGAGAAGGTGTTCGGTCATGATTTTTATACTTCTTCGGCTTTTTCACGTTCAATAGTTGCAGTAGATACTTTATCAATGAATTTTTCGATGATCTCTTCAATCTTATGAAAATGTTTTTCGGCGGGTTTATAATCAATATCTTCGACTTCGACTTTAAAGCGACCAGCTCCCAGGTACGCTAAGCGAATAGTCGAAGTGACTTTTTCGATTTCGTGCAGAGTATGTTTAATCTTTTCAATGCCATTTGAAGCATAGGTCTGCAGAGTTATTGTGCCTTTGACGACTATTTTTTGCGGTTTGAATTTGTCAATGACCGCAGCAGTTATCTCTTGAGCTATTTTTTTGTCGATGCCCAATTTTTCTAAATTAAGCTTGCCATCGACAACATCTTTAAATGCGAGATGGAGATAGAGGTATTCTTTTAATATTTTGGGGGCGATTTCATCATAAAGTTGTTCAAGGGTTTTTTGGACTTTTTTACTGATATTACGCAGGAGAATTTCGGCGTTGTTTTCTTGTTTTATCTCTTCTAATTTTTGCTGACGTTCAGTGGAATTAACACGACGTAAGGAGAGGTCAATGTGTTTATTGACGTGGTCGATACGTAATACTTTACAGACAATTTGACGATCAATAGAAACGAATTCACGCAAATTGCGAATTCTTCCAGGAGAGATTTCGGATATATGGACAATACCAGGGTCACCGTATTCTAGTAGTTCAACGAAGACAGAATTGGGAAAGATTTTGGTGACTTTACAGAGAACGATTTCATTGATTTCTGGCAAGCCATGACGTTTGTATAACATAAAAAGAGTTTTAGCGAGGTTTATTTATAAATCTTTGGCGAAAATTAAGTGATTGAAAGAAAAAAAAATTATTCCAATATTTCTAATACGCGAGCAGAGATGCGAGACTTGCCACCAGTAGGATATGCTACTTCTTTGCTACAGACTAAGCAAGGAACAACAGTTGCAGCGTTGCCAAAGATGACTTGTTCATTTTTACATTTAGAACAGCGTACTTTAATAAATCGACTTTTAGGAATTGATGGTCTCATTTTATACGAACTCCACACGTTTTGATCTTATACCTGATGGTTGATTGCTCATTTTCTTACAAACGGAACAGGTATAGCGTAAATCAGTTTTCTTGGTGTTTTTTGCGCCGGCGCGTTTGAATTTAGTTACAGCTGGTTTTGAATAACGACCTAAATTGCCTACTCCTCTTGCTCGGCCTCGTAAGCGAGCTCGATATTTTGAACCGTGACTTAAAGAACTTGGTGCTTTCTTTTTATTTTGAGCGACTTTTTGTTCAGTATGTTTTTTACAGTATTTGCAATACCGGTTCATTGCTTTAGGAATTTTCATGATTCTTGGTTAAGACGGTAGGTTATTTATAAAGGTTTTGGGCGGGTTTGTTATTTCAATTTTCCTTCCAAGACATCGACATGGTTACATTTGCCGCATCTCATGCGATAACAATTGTCTTCATCGCTGTAGGCGGCGGAGATTTCGATGAGTTCGGCTTTGTTGTAGCCGCATTTGGTGCAGATGTGGTCGTGGACGGCTAAGATGTTTTGGCCGTCGGCGACTTCGAGAGATTTTATTTGTTGGTTGTTCTTTTGAGTTAGGGTTTGAGAGGTTTGATTTAATTCTGGCTGTGGGTGATCGTTAGGGCAGGCGAGCCATTTGCCGTACTCGGTCTTTTTTAGTTGCAGAAGGGTGCCGCAGGTTTTACAGAACATTACTAATGTATTTTGATGATTTTTTATAAGAGTTTGTGGGGGATTTTGAGAAGTAGCTTATAGCAGGAAAAAATAGAGGGCAGCGATTATAATGAACGAGGCTATGTTTATTATAATTCCTTTTTTCATTTTTGTTCGTTCGTCGATGCCAAGCAGATAGAGGAGGAGGGCGACGGAGAGAAAGCCGCCTAAATGGGCAAAGTGGCCGATGCCGTCTTCTACGGGATTGAGGATGCCGGTGATGTCGGCGTAGATGGTGAGCCAGCCGATGAGCATGATGGGAAGAGGAATGATGGCTTCGTACGTAAGATAGAAAGGGTCAAGAAGGATAGCGGCGGCGATTAAACCCATGATAGCGCCAGAAGCGCCTAAACCAGGAATGTTGTCTTTGAGAATGAAAGCGTGAATTATAGAAGTGAATGTAGTTGAGAGGAGGAGAGCGCCGACGTAAATGAATGCGGTTTTGAGGATGCCAAGTTTGCGTTCGACAACTCTGCCGAAGATGAATAACGCAAGCATATTGCCAAGAAGATGGGCGAGGTTTGCGTGTAAGAAGCCGGCGGTGAGTAATGAATAAGAACGAGCGGTGAATAGGTCGGAGGGGTAGTTGAGGAGTTTGGTTAAGAATTGTTCGCTGAGGAATACACTGAGGAGAAATATGAGGATATTTAGAACAATCATAGTGATTGTGAATTTAGGTTTGATGATGAAAAGCCAGAAATCGTTGAGCGGCTGGAAAAGGTCTTTGAATTGTTTCTTTTTGAAGAGGATGAGGATTAAAGTGAGAGGGGTTTTGAGGATGTTTACGATGATTTTCCAGAGGAATTTTGTTTCAGATTGGATATCGACCATTTATTTAAATGATAATGGAAGAGAATAAATGCTTTGTGTTTTTTAGGTAGAATAATTAAGGTTAATTATTTGGGGGTATTATAATTTTTGTAGGTCCCATAAAATTAAACAAATGCTGGCAAAAGAGAAAAGAGCGATGATGCGATTTTGAATGAGCGGGGAGAGGCCAATGTTGAATAAGAGGAGATGAGGGTTGACGAGAACAGTTATACATAAACCGGCAAAAAATAGAAGTAATACCATTAAGAGAAGAAAGACTTTGCGGCGGTAATAGGTGATCATAAACCATACTTAACATTAAGATATATTTAAATTTCTTTATAGTCTAATAGAGAGGTTCGAGTTGATTTTGTTGATGTAATGAAATTCGCAAGAAACCGAACATCTAGTTGCGAATTTCAAATATACTAAATTGCCTAAAAAGTTCGAATTCTAGGGCAATTTAGTATACATAGTTTACATTGCCATAATATATTTAAATCAATTAAGATAGAAAGGTGAGTGGTTAAAAAAGGTGATTTATGAAACAAATTCGGTTAGGGTTGACGTTTAATGATGTACTTCTTGTACCTAAACGAACGCCGTTGAATTCACGAAGTGAAGCGGATGTGAAATCGAGATTTACTAAAAATATTATGTTGAGTGTTCCGCTCGTGAGTGCGAATATGGCGACGGTGACAGAGCATCGAATGGCGATCTCTCTTGCGCGGGAAGGTGGGTTAGGTGTGATTCATCAATTTGGCAGCATTTCCGAGCAGGTTGAGGAGATTCGAAAAGTGAAGAAGAGTACGAGTTTTGTGATTGAGAATCCGTTGTCAATTCAACAGAATGTTACGGTGGGAGAAGCAATTAGGCTGATGCAGCAAGAAGGAGTGACGAGTTTACTTGTGATGGATGCAGAGATGTTGGTTGGGATTTTTACACATCGTGATTATTTGTTTGAACAAGAGATGGAGAAGAAAATTACTGCAGTGATGACACCACGAGAGAAGTTGGTGACGGCACAGTATGGGATTACATTAAATGAAGCAAAAAAAATATTACATTCGCATCGAATTGAAAAATTGCCATTATTGCAGGAGGGTAAAGTGAAAGGGTTGATTACCACACAAGATATTTCTAAGTTAGAGCAATGGCCGGAGGCGACACGAGATGCGAAGGGAAGATTACGGGTTGGTTGTGCGGTTGGGGTTAAAGATACGCTTGAGCGCGCGGCGGCGTGTGTTGGAGCAGGGGCAGATGTGATTATTTTAGATATTGCGCATTGTCATTCAGATTTAGCGATACAGCGCATTCGAGAGTTGAAGAGTGCGTTTCACGTTGATGTGATGGCAGGAAATATTGCGACGGCGGAAGCGGCGTTTGATTTAATTACGGCAGGAGCGGATGGATTGAAAGTGGGAATTGGGCCAAGTCCGGTGTGTACGACAAGAATTATTTCTGGAAGTGGAGTGCCGCAATTAACGGCGATTATGGATGTAGTAGAAGTTGCACGCAAGTTTGATATTCCCGTTTGTGCAGATGGGGGAATGAAGTATCCAGGAGATGTTGCCAAAGCAATTGCGGCGGGAGCTTCAAGTATATTTTCTGGTTCGTTATTTGCAGGAACAGAAGAAGCGCCAGGGGTTGTAATTATGAAAGATGGCAAGCGGTACAAGAAATATATGGGTTCGGCGTCGTATGACAGCAATCATGAACGACGCGAGAGTAGTTCGGGTACGCAGGTGAAAGAACGATTAGATGTGTTTGTGGAAGGAGTGGCGATACTTGTTGATTACAAAGGGCCGGTGCGAGAAGTTATTCGAGGCGTTGTGAAAGGAGTGCAGAGCGGGATGAGTTATTGCGGCGCAAATACGATTTTGGAGATGCAGGAGAAAGCAGAATTTATACAGATTACGTCGGCGGGATGGGAAGAATCAGGGAGTAGAGGAACGAAGTTGAGTGAGTGAATGAAGTTATTTGATTATTTTTTGTATTTTAGAACTCAGATTATTGAGCCATTTTTTATGTGCATCAACATTGTATGTTTTATTTGCGATTAGTTCTTTAGGAATCTTTTGAGCATTTGCTTCAAAAAGAGGTTCTAGTTCGTTCAAACGACGAAGGAGCATAGAAATGTCTCCTTTTTGTTCTTTGAAATGGAAAAGCAACATATATAATGGGGTGAGATGATCTCTAAATAGTTCAACTTGCTCGTTGTTGTAACTAAGAGAACAAGCGGTTAAACCATAAGTTATAATACACAAAAAATAACCCAAGCTTGAACCAAGATTTTGAATTAATTCTTTTTTTTCTTCTTCGACCAAATATTTCACTCGACTAAGGAAACGTTCAATGAGATTGACATAAGGTTCCATCTGAAGAAGTTCATTAATGCCACCACTCCAAGTATGTACATAAAGTGCATTAACGACAGGCACCATACTAAAATCAAGATGTAAAGCATTGTGAGGAGGAGGTGGAGGGATTATTCCTTTTTTAATCTGAGCTTGCTGTTGTAGAAGAATCTGATCTTCTTGTGCTAACGCTTTTTGAAGCCTCCTGGTTACAGATCCATAAGAAGAATTATACCCCTCAAAGAAAAGTGCGGTTAACTCACGTTTTTTTTCAGGAACAGCGGTTATAAATTGTGGAGATGACTTAGTGAAGAATTGTTTTAAGATAAGTCCGGCGGCTTTTTTATTTAAAGTGTCTTGGCTTTCAAACATGGTTTTAATAATACCTCTTTTAATAGTTAAATTTCATTTTAAGATTAATCTATTTTATTGAAGAGTATATACTCTTTCCTGGGCAGTTATACTTTTTAAATTATCGATAATGATCCCTAAAGCACGTTTTGGATTTTCGATGTATTCTTTCATTTTTTGATCAGGGTGCTCTTGTAAATGTGGTTCTACTGTTTCAAACAGTGCTAGACCTTTTGTTAAATACCACTCCAAATTTTCTTGATATTGTTTAATTTTTACCATTTCTGCCATAACTTCTTGTTTAGCAGCATCACAGTCAGCTTTAGAATGACCACTGTTAGGAGGATTTGTTAATTTCCAATTTAAACCTCTTGAACTAAAAGTGTTAAAGTACTGTTGTATTTCAGTTGCTTCTTTTTTTAATTCTAATAATTTTTGTTTAAGTAAAGCAAGAGTGGAGTTATTTTCTAATTTTAAATAGGGGAGGTGATATTCAATAGCTGAATATAATTCTAATCTTGAACATAAATTTGAATAAACACTCGTTGATGCAGAATTTAGTTGTTTAATTGTTGCGGATTCACCACGAAGAGATTTTCTAATGGGATTGAGTACATACCGATGTTCTGGTTTCCAATCCCAATTTTCAATATCTACCATAAATGGAGTAAATTTATGAACTATATAAATTTTTGTGTGATATTTAATTTAGATTTTAGAGAGTATAATTCTCTTGAATTTTAGCGTATAATTCAGATAATACAGTTGGTGGCTGGCGGGCGCGTTCAGAGATATCTTTACGAATGGTTGTCTCTTCATGGATTTTCTGGCCATGACCATTATTTCTCCCAAATATTTTTAATTCAACAGAGCCGGAGTTGCTACCACCATAAAATCCAGCGAGATGAATGAGATAGGTCTGATATTCAAGGGAATAGGATTCGATACAATGAGGGTCATTTGGTGTGTGGTTATCAAAAGGAATAAACTCTTTTTTCCAGCGATTAGCAGGAACAGCTAGGAGTTCTTGGAGTAGATTTGTAAGAGATGTATTTTCCATAGAATTTATTTTTTGAGAGCTGTTTATAAAAGTTGAGGATGGTTTTGAGAAAACTTAGATTTATTTGACAAATTCTACATTTTCTAAGTCTTCGAATTGTTTGTCTCCAGTAAGAAATTTGACGTGACGTGCTTTAGCTAGAGTATACCCTATACAATCAACATAGGAAAGATCACGTTTTTTGAACAATAATTTAATCATGTTTGCACTCTTGATTATGTCGTCATCAAGATCTATTGTAAAAGGAAGAAGTCGATCATAATACCTGTCTGCAATTTCTTTGCCATATTTATTTAGCAACCCATAATGCACTTCCATCAGATTTAATTTTGAGGTAATTATGCCCACATCCTGAGAATAGGGGTCATAATTTTGATTACCTTCAATAATCTCAAAAAAAGCATACGAGTCAAAAAAATAAGTGGTTATGATTTCCATCCTTTTCTGACCATATCTTTAAATTCTTGTCCGGACATTGTACGAGGAAGAGAACCGAAAATATCTGATAGATTGGCTCGTTTCACTATTTGCACAATAATTTTATCGCCTTCGTGGATATGTTCTGTTTCAACAACATCATAGGGAAGAATAATTCCTACGGAATTTCCCCATTTTCTTACAATTGCTTCAGTTGCCATGGTTTGTGATATTAGTTTAGTTTATTAAGTAAGGTATAAGTTATATTTAAGTATAATTAAAGTATAACTAATATAAATACTTTTTGGTTAGAAATAATTAGAGTGATTACTTTTTTAAAGGATGTTAAAATCTCTCTTATTATGGAACTTCCACAGCATTACAATCCAAAAGAAGCAGAGAAGAAATGGCAGAAATATTGGGAGGAGCAGGAGATTTATCGCTATAAAGCGGATGCGAAGAAGGAGAAGTATGTAGTAGATACGCCGCCGCCAACAGTTTCGGGTAAGATGCATATGGGGCATGCGTTTAGTTATACACAGCAAGATATTATTGTGCGCTATCAGCGGATGCGGGGTAAGAATGTGTTTTTTCCGTTTGGCACTGATGATAATGGGTTGCCGACGGAGCGGTTAGTTGAGCAGAAGAAGAAGATTCAATCGACACGGATGTCACGAGAGGAGTTTGTGAAAATTTGCGCAGAGGTTATTGTAGAGGAGAAGCCGATATTTATTCAAAGCTGGAAAGATATTGGGATGTCGGCGGATTTTAAAAGATCATATTCTACGATTAATACGCATTGTCAGGTTACATCGCAGGCATCGTTTATTGATTTATTTAAGAAAGGGCGGATCTATCAACAGGAGTCGCCGGTGACGTGGTGTGTGTCGTGTCAGACGGCGATTGCGCAGGCGGAATTTGAGTCGGTTGATATGCAATCGCATTTTAATGATATTGAGTTTGAGTGTGGCGGGAAAAAATTAGTGATTGCGACGACGCGACCAGAGTTGATTCCGGCATGTGTAGCGTTGTTTTACAATCCGTTGGATTTGCGGTATGCAGATTTGAAAGGGAAGTTTGCAACAGTGCCGTTATTTAATTATGAAGTGCCGATACTTGCTGATGAGAGTGTGGATAAAGAGAAAGGTACGGGATTGATGATGGTGTGTACGTTTGGTGACAAAGAGGATGTAGAAAAGTGGTTCAAATATAATTTGCCGCTGCGCGTGGTGTTTGAGAAGTATGGTAAGATGAATGAGTTGGCGGGGGAATTTAAAGGATTGAAAATTAAAGATGCACGCAAAGCAATTCTTGAGGCGTTAAAAGCGAAGGGGTTGTTACTTGCGCAAAAAGAGATTGTACATGCGGTGAATGTGCATGAGCGATGTAAAACAGAGTTAGAATTTTTGAAGACGAAGCAGTGGTATATCAAAGTGCTTGATCGCAAAGAGGAGTTACTTGAGGCGGGCGGGCAGATAATATGGTATCCGGCGCATATGAAAGTTCGCTACGATCATTGGGTGCAAAATTTGAATTGGGATTGGTGTATTTCAAGACAGCGGCATTTTGGGATCCCGATTCCAATCTGGACGTGTCAGATGTGTGGGGCGCATGTAGTGCCTGCACTTGAGGATTTGCCAATTGATCCAACAATGGTGAAGCCACGTAAAGCATGTAGTTGTGGAAGTACAGAATTTGTTGGTGAGACCGACGTGTTAGACACTTGGGCAACATCCTCTTCGACACCCGATATTGCAAGTAATTGGGTGCATAAAGGAGAATACGATTTTAATTATGAGGATACGGCGTGTGCATTACGTCCGCAAGCACATGATATTATCCGCACATGGTTGTTTTATACGGTTGTCAAGAGTGTATTTCATCACAAACGTATACCCTGGAAGCGTGTGATGATTTCGGGCCACGCTCAAGATCCACAAGGGCGAAAAATGTCGAAGTCGCTTGGGAATATTGTAGAACCACAGGTAATGATTGAGAAATTTAGCGCAGATGCGCTGCGGTTTTGGGCGGCGGGTTCAAAGTTAGGAGACGATCTGCCATTTATGGAGAAAGATTTGCTTACAGGGCAGAAGTTTATAACAAAATTATGGAATGCATCGAAGTTTGCGTTGTTGCATTTGGAAGATTTCAATGCGAATGAAAAAGTTACATTAACCGATGAATTTGATATCTGGATGATGCAAAAATTAGATGAGACTATCACCCAAAGTACTGCTTGTTTTGAAGAATATGAATACAGCCGAACCAAAGCCGCCGTAGAACAGTTCTTCTGGCATATCCTCTGTGATAATTATCTAGAAATTGTCAAAGATCGGTTATATAATCCAGATAAACGAGGGGTTGAAAATCGTAAGAGCGCCCAGTATGTATTGTATCATTCTCTACTAGCAGTATTGAAGATGATGGCGCCGATTATGCCACATATTACCGAAGAAATTTATCAATTGTATTTTGCGTCGCGCGAAGGGAAGAAGAGTATTCATGTTGCGGCTTGGCCGGTGGTGTTTGGAGTGAAGGCGAGCGATGCGGGGGAGTATGGGGTTGATATTATTAATACGGTTAGGAAATTTAAATCAGAGAAGCAGGTGTCAATGAAGCAGGAGTTGAATGAGATTGTATTAGTTGGGGAAGGTGTTGCTGAACGAGTTGAAAAGATTATGGGTGATTTGAAAGCGGTGTTGAATGTACGCGAGATTGTGTTTACAGGGGAGACTTCTCTTGTGACGGAGAGGTTTAAGGTGGGAGTTGGGGTTGTATATTAGCACAGAATTTGTGGTGATTTTTTTCAATAGGTTTTAAGAAATATAATATTTTATTTTTCTACAATACTTACAGATTAATTTTTGTTCAAATTTACCATTTCCTCTATTAAGAGGACCACCAAATTTATCCCATGTATGAAATCCAAATAGACATTTTAAACCCATATCCCTCTTAAAAATGGGGATATATTTAAAGTTTATTCATATCTAAACAACATAATCAACAAAGTTTATATTTAATAACGATATCCTATAGGATAGACAAAGATGAACAAAGCACTAATAACATGTTTAGGGGTCATATTTCTCTTAGTTTTAACAAGTTGTAATAATATTGAATCGTATTCTCCTAAGAAAGAAATGTTCCCTCTAAACAAAGAGATAAGAAAAACAGAATGTGAAGAATGGGCACAAAAATTAATACCCTCTAAGATTGAAGGAGGAATAAGTTTGACGTTAGGAAATAATTGGCTTTACAATTTTTTATTATTTTGGAATGATGGAACTAGTGTTGAAACAACTCTGGGAGATATACGTTATGAACATAGTGAAGAAGTTGGTCGAAATGTTAATTATTTTTACCCCCATTATCACGAATCTAGTGACAAAGAAAGTCAGGACTTTCATTATTCCAAATTAATTGTTAATGACGAAGGTTATGTTTTAGGATCATTTGATTTTACAGTTGGATTTGTACTAAAACCTGTAAAAATTGAAAAAATAGAATATTCTTATTCTAAAGTTTATTTGGAAGTTATTGAGGCTAAAATAAGTAGCTGTAATTTACCGCAAAACATTAATTTGGGAAATTATATCAAACTTCCAGTAACACAAATTAAAAATGATAGCCAAAAGAATGAAGAAAAAATAGAACCGATTAAATTACAAAATAATGACAAACCACAATTAGAGATAAAACAGGAATCAGAAACAGCTGAAGAAGTTAAATCCGATTTAAGAAAGAAATTTGATAATATAAATAGGGACATGAATTTGGGTGAAATAGAGAAAATAATTGGATCGCCAACAACAATTGATAAAAATGTTAATACAGATATAGGGTGGTCTCAAGTCTATTATTATGGAGATAAACAGGGTAGTGAATATTTTTGGATTAATTTCCCTCCTGAAGGGGGAAACGAAAGAAAACCTATTGACCAATCAGATTTAATGGATTCTGCTTTATTTTTTAAAAAAGATGGAACAGTGATTGTAAGAAAATAATCTGTTTTTTTCTACAAAATTATGGCTAAAGAAACTGCTCATAGTGGAGGACTGCACGAAGTAAGTATAACTAAAGATGACTGGAAAAGATGGGAAACAGAAGATACAGAATCAACAAGAGAATTTAAAGAATCTTTGAGAGCGTGGAGAGGAAAAAAGAGAAATAATAAGAGGGATAATAGAAGAAGATATTCGCAGAGATATTATGAGCCAACCCACCTAGATTATGAAAATGAAGAGTTTGTAGATAGCTCTGTTGGTTCCAAAAATAATACATATAAATTTAGAAATAAATTTTATCTTTATAAGCAACCTCTTAAAAACTTGTTAATATCGATAGTATTGGGGATAATATTATTGATTATTTACTCGATTTTAGAAGAGTTAAACAATATAACTTTAATTTTTATTAGACTTGGATCTTCTCTTTTTATGTTAGGGATGTTTTTCTTTATCAAATACTTAATTAAATTATACAAAAACATTCGTTATTTTGTGATGATGCAACGAAAATGGTTTAAGTGGACTGTTGCTATTATTATTTTAATTCTATTATTCTCTGCTTATCAAAACAGAAATAGTCTATTTGATACAGCTGTGAAAGCATACGAAGAGACTGATTTTGAAAAATTTTCACCGTTTACTGTTAATTTGGATGATGTGTTGAATGAAAGTAAATCGATAGACAACGAAAAAAAGGGAATAGGAAAAGAATAATATTATTTTTTAATTGAAATCCAATACCACTTTCTCCACGATAGAGAATGGGAAAACTTCCATAAAGACATTTAAAAACTTATAGAAAATACTCCCATCTCTACGAAAAAGACGTTCAAGACTGTTGGAAAAGTGGTAAAATCAACAATAACATTTAAATATAACCTACATAATGGTTATTATAACCTAGATTGAGGTTATTTATGAAATTTATACATTTTTTGAAACAAAACCAGAACACACGCAAGATATTTGGAGAGCGAGAGCTCAAAATTATAGAAAAGCAGCTGCAGGGGATTGCGTTAACGCAGTCGGAGAAAAATAGGCTTTCTCGGGATATTCGTAAAAAATTAGTGTTTATTAAAGAAGCGGCGGGGTTTGTGTCTGAATTTGAGTTAAAGAAGGGGGCAGAGGTTAAAGAGCAGATTGCAGAAGTGGTGGAGATAATAAAAGAAGATAGACTTATGCCAAAGATTAGGAAAATAATATTATTTGGCTCAACGGCAGAAGGAATACGAAGTTTTCGTTCGGATATTGATATTGCGGTGTTGTTTTCAGAGATTACACGTCAAGAGGCGTTTGATTTTCGGCGCAGAATACTTGGAGAGGTAGAAAAAATTGATATACAGGTGTATAATATCCTTGCTGATAAAATTAAAAAAGAGATTGATTTGAGAGGAAAAGTGTTGTATGAGCGAACGAATTGATGATAAGATTGAAGAAATAAAGATCTTGTTAGAGCAATTGCTGACATTAATCCCAGCCGAATTTGAAGAATATTCTCACGATTATAAAACGAAAGCGGCGTGTGAACGCTATATTGAACGAATCACTGAAGCAATTGTTGATTTGGTTTTTCTGGTATTTCGAGCAAAAAAATTGAAAATTCCGGAAGATGAAAAAAGTGTATTTCAAATGGCAGTAACGCAAGGAATAATTACTGCTGATTTATCGGCACAGCTTAAGAATTTGAAAGGAATGCGTAATATTTTAGCTCATGAATATGGTATTGTGGATGATGAAGTGATTTATAAAGCACTCAAAGAAGAATTAGAACGAGATGTGGAACTTTTTCTTTTGCAGATACAGAAGTTTAATGATTGAATAAATAACAGACCCACTGGTCACTGGACAGGTGCGGATAGGGTTTATATAGGAGCTATCCCAATAAATATAAAATGACCAAAGAACTCACTGCAAAAGATAAAAACACCGAATTTTTGCTCTATAGCTCTCCCAATGGTGAAATGAGGATTGAAGTTTTGATTCATAACGAAAATATCTGGCTTACCCAAGATAAAATGGCCGATTTATTTGGTGTCCAAAGACCAGCAATTACAAAACATCTCATTAATATTTTTGAAAGTGGTGAATTAGAAGAAAATTCAGTTAGTTCCATTTTGGAACATACTGCTTCCGATGAAAAAAAGTATAAAACTAAGTTTTACAATCTTGATGCTATCTTTTCCGTAGGATATAAAGTTAATTCTACAAAAGTTGCCTGCCAGAATTCGAAACAGAATATCCGCGACCATTTTGCCGATGCCAGGAAAATGGTACAACTTGGCTCCTCAAGTATCCAAGAAGAAAAAGATTGGGCATGATCAAAAGAATCAAAACACTACTCCAAACTCACAATTCCCACACAAATAAAGCTAAATTTACGAAAGCTTTTTAAGAAGAATGGCCGTTTAGAGGGGTAGTCCTAACGAAAAGAGGGGGAGTGGGGATTTTTTCGCTTCAGGATTAAAGAATATTAAATTGAACAAATAGGAGGATTGATGTAATATGGGTGAACAAGGATATTGTGTGAAATGTAAAACAAAGCGAGAGATTGCGAATGCGAAAGAAGTAAGCATGAATGGTAAAGGCGGCGTTAAACGAAGAGCATTGAAAGGAAGCTGTCCGAAGTGTAGTACAACGATGTTTCGAATCTTAGGCGCAAAGAAATAATTTTTGTGCATTATATTTTTTTATTTTTGTTTGTGTTTCAAATTGAGTGTGGTTGAAAATAGCAAGGTTTTTATTCTCTAAAGTAATAATTGTTTTATGGCAGAAGAAAAACAGTTGGATATCATTGTGATTGGCGGCGGGATCAATGGTGCAGCTATTGCACGTGATGCGGCGCTGCGAGGGTTACAAGTTGCGTTATTTGAGAAAGGAGATTTTGGTTCGGGAACAACGCAATTTTCTTCACGATTGATTCATGGAGGATTACGATATCTTGAGCAGTTTGAGTTTGGGTTAGTGTTTGAGGCATTACAGGAGCGAGAGTATTTGCTTAAGACGGCGCCGCATTTAGTACGACCACTACATTTTCTGATTCCCAATTATATTCATAGCACACGAGATTTATGGTATTTGCGTTTAGGGATGTTAGGGTATGATGTACTTTCGATTCTAAAGTCGCTGCCGTGGCATTCGTATTTGAAAAATGCGCACGCGATGAAATTATTAGAACCCGGTATTGAAACGGAATGGTTACGGGGAGGGGTGGCATATTATGATGGGCAGGTCAATTTTCCCGAGCGGTTGTGTTTGGCGAATGTGTTGCAGGCGGAGAAAGAAGGGGCGGTTGTAAAGAATTATACTACGGTTATGAAGGTGTTGACTGAGGGAAAGAGAGTAGTTGGCGTACGAGTGCGAGATGGGTTGAGTGGAAAAGAAGAGAACTATTTTGGAAAAATGGTTGTGAATGCATCAGGGCCGTGGGTGGATAAAATAAATGAATTGTTGCCATTACAAGAATTATCGGTGGAGATTGGGGGAACAAAAGGGAGTCATATTGTGGTGAAAGAGTGGAAGAATGCGCCACGGCGAGCGATATATGTTGAGGCGTATGCGGATCGACGGCCGATATTTATTATTCCCTGGCGAGGGTATATATTAATTGGGACGACAGATATTCCTTATTCTGGAAATTTAGATGCAGTATATCCGACGCGAAAAGAGGCGGAGTATTTTATTTCGGAAACGAATAGGTTATTTGTTGATGCGGATTTGAATTTGAAGAAGATTATTCATGCGTATGCTGGCGTACGTCCTCTTCCGGCGGTACGACGAGAGGCGCCAGGAGATATTCCACGCAGTCATATTATTCATGATTATAGTGAGGTGGGAGTTGAGGGATATATTTCGATTATTTCGGGGAAGATTACGACAAATCGAAGTTTAGCAGAGGAGGCAGTTGATGATATTGTGAAGAAGTTGGGTGGTAAAGGGAAGAGATGTGTGACGCGGCGAACAGCGTTAGTTGGCGGAGAAATTACAAATATTGAGAAGTATACGAGAGAACATGCAGTGAGAATCGAAAAAGAGTATGGATTAGAACGCGAGCAGGCGCAATATCTTATTGATATGTTTGGTACCGAATATGAGAACCTGTTGGCGTATGGTCGCAGGGATAAAAAATTATTTAAGAGAATTTCAAAATATCATCAAGATGTAATGGCGGAAGTTCATTATTGTGTTGCAGTTGAAAAAGTGAAGTGTGTGGGAGATTTTTTATTACGGCGAACAGGAATTGGAACTGGTGAGGGACAGGGATTAGATTGTGTTGAGGATGTGGCAACTGAGATGGGGA
>Ga0209515_10004303_pt1 | contig 19356 bp, 18 predicted proteins | sample Subgroupgradi54m_FD_187454 | JGI IMG/M metagenome (GOLD analysis project Ga0209515, IMG submission 187454) | Subsurface groundwater microbial communities from S. Glens Falls, New York, USA - GMW60B uncontaminated upgradient, 5.4 m (SPAdes)... ...
AGTTTCACCAGCATGAGTTTCCAATTTAACACCGACCAGTGGTCCTTCTTTTTTAATATGCCTAAGTGCATCTTCATGTTTATCAATTGAATATTTTGATTCGTCTCCAGCAAGATCAAAGCTTCGAATCATAGAATTAGGTCTTTGTGCAAGCTCAATAGCTAACTTAGCGGTTTGAAGTGAGTCTTCTTTTGTACCAGCCCGTTCAGCTGAAATAGTTACATATGATCGCATATTATAACCATGATTTCTATGAACCCATTCAGCTCCTTCTCGTAGACCTTCCTCTACAGCTTCAACAATTTCTTTTGGTTCTCCTCCTTTATTTAATAAGCTAGTACGCGGAGCAAGAATTTTTACATTGTCTTTAGCAGCTTCTTGTACGATGCCAAAAGTTGCACGTCTATATTGTGATGGTGTGTAAACATGTCTTGAAATCCTATGGTATACACCTCCAAGATCTGTAAGTTCGGTAAAGTTGTCGTAAACTGGTTTAACAAGATTCATGAGTTCAATAATTTCATTATCAGATACACCATGTTCTTGCATAAAAGTTTTAAGATCTCTTCTTCGAGTTGAACCACGAGTATGAACATGAAGATCAGTTTTTGGAACCTGCTTAAATACTGACTTTAGAGGTCGTGGAATATGCCAAGCTACAGGATGTATATTTGAAACCATATATTTCTATAATAGTTATTATAACTCTTGGTTGAATAATATAAATATTTAGTATCAAATTTCTTACTATACCTGAAATTTAACTACTTTGTTTTGCAATAGTTAAATTTGCTAGCTGCCCGCAAGCAGCATCTATGTCAGTGCCACGCTCATGTCTTATAGTTACTTTTTTGCCACTTCTTTTTTCCAGAATTTCTTTAAACTTATAAATCTTTCCCATTGCGGGTCTGTTTAGCTCAACAGTGGTTTCTGTTGGGTTGTATGGGATTAAATTAATATGACAATGAAGATCTTTGATTAAGTCTGATAGTGCTTTTGCTTTTTCTATTTCATCATTTATATTTTCTAACATAACATATTCAATAGTAATTCTTCTTTTTGTTTTTTCATAATAGTAATGAAGACTTTCTATAAGCTCATTCATTTGATATTTTCTGGATAATGGTACTAAGTACTCTCTTGTTTTTTGATCTGGAGCATGTAGTGATACTGCAAGAGTGATTTGCAACTTTTCATCAGCAAGTTTTTTTATATATGGTGTAATGCCACTTGTTGAAATTGTTATGTGTCTTGCCCCTATGCTTATAGAATCTCTTATCAAGTGAACTGCTTTTATAAGTTCATCATAGTTTAAAAGAGGCTCACCTTGTCCCATAAATACTATGTTGTCAATTCTTTCTTTTGTATCTCTTTGAATTGATAATATTTGATCAATAATTTCATTTGCTTTTAAATTTCTTTTAAATCCAATTGTTCCTGTAGCACAGAATGGGCATCCTACAGCACAGCCAGCCTGAGAACTAATACAGGCACTGTAGGTATCATGATCTTCTAAAAACATTCTTACCGATTCAACAAGCTTATTGTCTTCAAGTTTCCATAAGTATTTTATTGTTTTATCCTTACTTAGTTGTTTTTGTTCTAAAGCTAATGGAGTAAGAAGAAAATTTTCTTTTAAAAATGTACGATCGTTTATGCTAAAGTCAGTCATTTCATCAAAAGAGGAAACATTTTTTTTATAAATCCAACTGTGAAGTTGTTTCCCTTTATAAGAAGGCCATTTAATACTTTCAGCAAGGCTTATGAGCTCAGATTCGTTTAATCCTGATAGATATTTAGTGTTAATTTGACCTTTTGTTTGCATAGATACATAGTATATAGCAATGAGTGATAGGCAATGAACAGGAAGTACTTACTACCATTTGCTCTTAACTAATATCTTAATCATTGACTTATTTTTTCCTGAAAAATGCTAGAAGTATTATAAGGAATAAGTGAATCATCATGCAAAGTATAAAAAAAATATTAATTCTACTTTTCTGTGCATTTACATTTAATCTTTCGGTTTTGGCAGCAGACTTTATAGCTCCCAATTCAAGCGGTGAGCCAATTGTTATTGATGTTTCAGAATTAAACTTGCTTTCAACGATTGATGTCACTGTAGGGGATTTCACTGATCAGCCAAGGCCATACAGAGATGAAAATACAAAATCACTTGTTATTTTTCCTCCTGCTGTCTCAAGTTCAGAAAGAACTATTCAGGTTCGTGCAGGAAGTTCAACAATTACTAAAACAATAAGCTTTAGAGCTTCGCCTTCAGGAACCTTGAAAAATTCACTGTTGCCTGATTTACAAAAAGCGAGGGGTGGAAATACTGTAACAAAAATCTCTGATGGCAGAGTAGTAATTATTGGTGGAGGTAAAGGACTTGCCGATACTCCTACTGACTCAATAGAGATTTTTAATCCTGAATTAGGCAAAAGCCAGTATTTAAAAACTGCCGATGAACTTGGCAAGGCAAAACTTAAAACTCCCAGGAGTCAGCACACTGCTACTTATCTTGGTATTAGTAATGCACCTGTTGGAATGATTTCTGGTCCTGTGGAACAAATACTTATTGTTGGTGGGTTTTCAACTGATGGAGCCTTGGAAAATTCTATAGAGATTCTAGAGATTAAAGTAGGTAGCGATCAATCTGTCAGCACTTTATTGATGGGTAAAAAACACAGATTGAAAAAAGCAAGACTTTTTCACACCGCAAGCTTATTGCCTGATGGAAGGATTTTAATTGCTGGAGGTCAGGGGCATATAGGAATGGGTGGTATAGGAGCTTTGAACAGCATTGAGATCTTTGACCCTTTAACTAAAACAATTTCTCCTTCCAATATTTCATTGCTTACTCCTAGGCTTTTACATACTGTAACTACCTTGCAAAATGGAAATATTCTTGTTGTTGGGGGATTTACAAATGATCAGCAAGGACAGTTTGGTTTTGGGCATGCAGTAAACACTTCTGAAATCATTGATGTACAGAACTTGACTATAAGACAGGTTAACTCTCTTTTAAATGGTAAAGGGGTTGGAGGACATACTGCTACCCTTCTAACTAATGGTTTAGTTCTTATAGCAGGTGGAAGCACTGACTTCTTTTCAAGCAGGACAACAGATGAATTTAAAGGACAAACTAAAGGAACGCTTCAATTTTATGACAGCAGGAATGAAGCCTTTGGGTTAGTAAAAAGTTCTTCTGGCGGAAACTTAGAACTTCAGCTCCCAAGATTTTTACATCAAGCAACACTTCTTCCAAATGGAAATCTGATTATAGTTGGTGGCTTAAACATAAAAGCTGGTTTATCCTCGACAAATGTTATTAATACTCCTGTTACAAGAGTTGAAGTTTTAGATTTGAATCTAATTTCTTTTAGTGGAAATTCTCTTGAAGGAGATTTACAACCAGGGTTTGATTCTTCTGTAGGAAGAATTCAGCCCACAGTACTTTTAATAACACCAAAAAATAAAACACAAGGATTGTTATCAATGTCTGATTTAGATAACTTTGTAAATTGTGCTATTTATGTTACAGGAGGATTTACAAATGGATTAGGCAAGATTCCTACAAAAACAAGTGAGCTTTATCAAGTTAAAGCAAATAATACAATTGAAGGAAGAGAAATTAAATCAGATCCAGAAGCTTTTATTCGAGGCAGTTTTATAAGTCAGCTTTTAGTTGGTTTAGATGACTTTATACAGGTTCCTGCTCTTCAGGTAGAGCCACAAACGATCAATTTATCTTCTTCTAATAACTTTATATTAACCACAAAAGTACTTTCTACAAATAATCAAGTAATTCTCTTAAAGGCTCAAAGTACTGATCCAAATGGTTCTATTGTTGTTAGTCCATCACTATTTCAGGTAGGGGATACTGTAAGCATAAGCAGGAAAGACAGTTCAGTACAAGGTGAATTTGAAATTAAATTTATACCGGTAGATAATTCTCAAGATTTTATTCCAGCAAAAGTCAAGGTCAATGTCTCGGACAGTTCAAAGCCGTTTTTAGCTACTGTGCCAGGCTATGGAATATCCTTAAGTAATCAAAGCAGCTCTAATACAGGATTAATTCAAGTAAAAGTCTTTTCTCAGGATGGAGCTTCGGAGTTTACATCAATTCCTTCCAGCACCCAAGTTACTGCAACAATATCTGATCCATCGGTTGCTAATTTAGGTGGTACAGGAATTTCTTCAGTAACAGGTACATTGTCAACTCAGTTTATGATAAATGCTTTAAAGCCTGGGAATACAAATATAAATTTTTCAATTAATTTCCCTGATGTTTTACCAGTGACTATTCCTCTTGAAGTCAGCGGATCACCTACTTTTTCAAATACTCCTGTAAATTTTGAAATACTACAAAATTTGGTATCAAATGGTATTGTGTTGTCTGATATAAAAACATTGGATTCAAGCAGCATTGCATTTCAAAATCTTGGATCATCTGTAAATCTGCCCCTTTTTCCTATATATGTTCCTGTCAATCTTTTAAGTTCAGTTGATAGCTCCCAGATCTCAGGACTATTTACTATAAGACCAGTTTTTGGAATTGACTTATCTACTGCTATACCAAGAACATTTGTTAATAACAATGAATCAGCTTTTAAAACTTTTCTTTCATCAGAGCCAGTTAGCATAGGAGGTATTGTTCCTTCTTCTGGTCCTTCACTTAATCCTGTAGCAATTTTGGCTTCTAATGATGGCTTAAGAAGAGTTGTTTATGAGAGTGATTCATCATCCAATATAAATAATGGACTTACAATGATTAGTAATTTGTCAGATGTTAAAGATGTTGATTTGTTTGAAATTGGTGGAACAAATCGTCCTAAAGCAGTTCTTGTAAAAGCTTCAATGTTATTTGTGGCTGATGCTGAAGATGGAGGACAAGAAGTTGCTGTAAATCTTTCTGACAATGGCTTTGAGCAAGAGCTAATAACCATTAACGATCAAATTGGTTCTGTAGTTTCAGTTGGAAATAGTGGATTTGACTTTGTCTTTCCTGTTACTGATGCTGAACCAAAAGTTGTAAATTTTAAACTTTCTGGAAATACAAAAAATATTTCTGTTATTAAAAGTTTAGAAGATAGCACTGGTCCATATGTTGTAGCTTATGATGGAGTTGGCGCTTTTTCTATTGTAAATCTTTTAGGTGTTGATGCTCAGATTAATACTTTTAGCTCAGATGGTAATAAAATTACAAAAATTGATTATGCTGGAAGATTTAGCGTGAATGGTTTGATTACAGATGTGCTTATTGGTTCAACACAAAGAGGAGTTGCATTGTTTGATCTAAATAGAAGAGTAAGTATTCCTTTAAATGAAGATTTAAAAATTGGAAATAAAATTGAAGATTTATTAGTTATTGATGGGATAGCTTATCTAGCTTTAGGAACTGAAGGGATTTTAGCTTTGAATATTGGTTCTTTAATTGATGCTGATAATTCAACACCGGCTATAATTACACAATTTAAAAAGAATAAGCTTTCAGTAGTTAAACCAAATGGTACAGAAGCAGTTATTACAAAACCATTGCATGCTTCCAAATTAGCTGACTCAAGTCCTTTTTTGCTTTCGGCTGGTAGTGACAATAATTTAACCGTGATTAAGGTATCGCCTTAGGTTAAACTAAAACTTTTTCTTTAGCAGAGGATTCTTCCAAGAGAGCTTTAATTAATCTTGATTTACGGTTAAATTCTTTGAAGGATAAAATGGGTTTGCTTCCTGCTTTAGGAATATCAACTTTTAGTTCAATCCATGATTTACAGCCTTCATACTCTGGAGAATTTGTAATTAATATTGGATCACTAAGAGCATATGCTCTCAGAAGAAGTATTTTTCCTTTGTGGTTTGGATAAAGATTCCAGGAGCTCTTTAAATATTCTTCTGAATTGACAAGCTCTTTTGAAATGCTTAGAAGTTGAGTTAGGCTTTCAATAGTAAGTTCTTCTTCTAATTCTGCCCAGTATTTTATTTTTATCTGATTGTCTTTATTTGGTTTTGCATTTTGATCAAATAAAAGCCATAAATCTCTTTTTATTTTGCTTGGATCTTCCTGTGTAAATGTTGGAAAAAAAACAAATTGATTTTGTTCTGTATTAAAATTCTCAAAAGGAGCTTTAATGCTGGGGGTATCATTTATCCCGCCTTTTCTCCATATAGCAACAATTAACCCTTTGCTTAGAGCTTCTATAGTGGTATTCCATTCTTTTAATGCGTATTTCATTTCTTTCGTCTATATTAGCGTTTTCTAACTTTAAAATATATTACTACAAAGAAAGAAACCGTACATTAAATTTTTTTCATAATTCTTTAACTACTAAATAGCTTGTTGATTCATCATATTTACTCTTGCTTCTCCAGCAGATCCTAAATTTGCTGTATTGCTTTGCCCTGGCACAGATAAACCTTTCCCGATTTTAATTAAAGCAAATGCAGCATTTGTTCTAATACTTTCTGATTCGCTTCTGTCTCCAAGTATTTTTTTAAGCAATGGTGATGCTTTAGTTGCAGCAGGTCCAATTTCTGCCATTGACCATATAGCATTTTCTCTTACTTCTCCATTGCTTTTATCGGCTGCTATGTCAATTAGTCCAGGGACAATCATTTCAGGAGCTTCTCTTCCTATTGAACCTAAAGTCCAAGTTATAAGTGTTCTAACATCTTCATCATTATCAAAGAGAGCATTGATTAACTTAGATGATTCAGTAGCGGCTTTTCCTCCAATATTTCCAAGAGCTATAGCAGAAAAAGCTCTTACTCCTTTATCAGGATCATTTGCTAAAAGCTCTGCTAATTCTGGCACTGCTTTTTCTGCTTTTTCACCAAGATTAGACAGTTCAAATGCTGCTCTTTCTCTTGTGTTTCTATCAAGATCACTTAACTCAAGGATTAAATCTTCTACAGGTTTTTGAGTTTCTTCTTCAATAATAGGGTTATTTAATTTAGTTGGCTTTATATTAGTATCGCTGCGTAACGTTTTTTGAGCATTTGCTCCAAGATCTGAAATATAAATCATATATAAGTCCTCCAATAATTTTCTTTTCAACTATTAAACGGCTTATTAACCTTATTTATTTCAGTATTTTTCAAGACATTGGTTATAAACCCTCAATAATAATTTAAATTTCAGTTAAATTAAGATAAAAGAAAATTAATATTTTCTTATGGAATAACTTTTTCAATCTTACGTTATTAAATTAATTCTTGAGTTTTAGTGCTGATGAAGAATGTAGTTTTGTAGCTGACCTTGAAATCATTTCTAATATTGCTTTTACAAGCTTTGTAATTCCTGTTTCCACTTCAGCAGGACCTTTTGCAAGCATATAAGCTGGGGTAGTTACAATAAGATTTTCATTATCTATCACTATTTCATTAGCTTTTTTATTAATGTGTTTAGCTCCCATTTGTTCAAGTTTTTGAGCTGTGCCAGAATCATTTCCAATTGTAAGCTCAACATGTTTGTTTCCAAATACTTTTGAAATCATGTTAGGGGCTATGCAGATTGCACCAATTGGTTTTTTTAGTTTATACATTTCTAGTAGAAAATTCTCTACTTCAGGTAAGACGGTTAAATTAGCACCATCTTTTGCAAATGTACTTAAGTTGCAGGCAGCTCCAAATCCTCCGGGTAAGATTACTGCATCAAGTTCTTTTGGGTTTATGCTGTTTATGTCTTTTATGTTTCCTCTTGCAATCCTTGCAGATTCAGTAAGCATATTTCTTTTTTCATTTTCAGGTTTATTTGTGAGATGGTTTATAACCTGAGATTGTTCTTTATTTGGTGCCATACAAACCGAGGTACATTTCTCTCTATCAATGGCCAAGAGCGTGATTACTGCTTCATGAATCTCTGAACCATCCATTACTCCTGAACCGCTTAATAAAACGCCTATTTTATGCATTAGAGTTACCCCCTTGGATAATGATTTTATCACCTGTTCTTCTAGGGGAAAGCTCAAAATTTAATATTTTAAATATTAATTTATTATAGTCCTGATTGAGAGGACTTCCTATTTTTAATTCACTGGTTTTAATTCTCTATAGGACCAGTACTGTAAAAATGTTTTTAGGCAATCATTCCTTTACCATTTTATGGGCATCACTAGTCTGGTTATAAAAAAATTAATTATGTGTCTAGTGAAGGACTATTTTTAAGGACAAAAATATCGGGTAAATTTACTGAAAGAGCTATTAGGAAAAGCATTTGAACAAATATTACAATAATGAAATTCTTCGTGCTGTTGTAAACAAGCAAAATGTAATAAAGTTGCTTATTGTTTACAATCTTACTTATTTGTTGTTTTGTACTTTATTTACAGATGATTCAAGATTTGCATTTATGACTGCTGCTTTAATTGCACTGGCAACGCTTATTGGTTTAACAGTAGCAAAAATAATTGAAGACTTTTCTGAATATGAAAAAGAACATCATCAATTGGAAGATTCTATGCTCAAAACAATAAGAAGAGAGTATCAAAAAACTCATATGATGAGAGCAAAGCAAGCGTTTCTATTGAAAACCCATTTAATGGATGATGAAGGAAATATAGCAGACTTTGAAGAATCAATTACTGAAATAAAGATAGAAGAAGAACCAGATATTACTGAAAGAGTACATTTATCCTATCTGAATAGGTTTGGTACTCAAAGCCTTCACGATGTTGAAAATGGAGGCCAGCATCAAGGGACATAACTTCGTTCAGATAGACGATGATAAGAAAATCTTTAAAGGTGATTATTTAGTTGTTACAAGCAGGATCTTTTTTTATGACTTTAAAAGATTTAAAAAATGAAACTAAAATAAAGTGTACTTCAAGGGAAAGGACTTCACAGCCTATCCTTACAAAAAAGAAGAATGACTGTAAGTTATTAAATAAAAAACTTTGGGAAAGTCATATTAAAGAAGTTAAAAATCCCAATAATAGAAATTTACAAAGCCGTGATCTTTTAATTAGAAAGTATGTTTATCTTGTTAACTGGGTTGTAAGCAGACTTCCGGTTACTACATTACAGGGAATGGATAGAGATGATTTAATAGGATATGGAACCATTGGACTTATAGAAGCAGTTGATAGGTTTGATCCGGATAGAAATTCTAGTTTTGAGTCTTTTGCTATTACAAGAATACGTGGTTCTATATATGATCAGTTGCGATCTTCTGATTGGCTTACAAGAGGATCTAGAAAAAGAGTAAAAAATCTTTTTAAAGTAACAACCATATTGGAGCATAGACTTGGCAGATATCCCAATGATAAAGAAATTGCAGAAGAACTCTCTATATCACTACAAGAATTAAGAACTATACAACAAGAGGCACAGATTGGAATATTTTCTCTAGATGAACCAAGGGATCATTTAGATGAAGGAAATCATCTTGTGGACAATATTTCATCTGGTTCCATGTCATTTTTAGATACACTTGAAGAAAATGAATTAAAAGAACGATTAGCAAGAGCAATTGATTCTTTGCCAGAAAAAGAAAAAACAGTTGTAGGACTTTACCATTACAAAAAATTGACGTTTAAAGAAATTGCTGAGGTAATGCAATTTTCTGAATCAAGAGCAAGTCAAGTCCATGCACGAGCTGTGTCTCTGCTTAAAGCAAAAATGTTAAAAGAGTAAATAGATAAAGAAACAAAATTTAACATCTATGTAACCCACGGTTACAGGATTTAATTGTTATTTATTGTACAATTTACTCTTCATGAAATATTCTTCGCCAGACATTTTTTTGCTTTTGGCTTCATTAAAAGAAGCCTACGTGAGCAAAACCGCTATAAAAAAACTATTTCACTCTTGTGATGACTTTACTGAAAATCTTGAAGAAGTGTGCAAACCCATTTCCAGTCTTGATTTGAATGAGATTAAGGATGCTTTGAATGAGAAAAACATAAGGTTTATTGCTTATTGTGATAAAGAATACCCTTCTAAATTAAAAGAAATGTCGGATTCTCCATTTGGACTATTTTGTAAAGGTGATATTGGTTTATTAGAGAATTTGAAAACAGTTTCAATAGTTGGTACACGCTCTGCAACTAGCTATGGTAAGAACATCACAAAAAAACTTTCTCAGTTTTTTGCAGAGCAGAGTATAGTTGTTATAAGTGGTTTGGCGGCAGGAATTGATACTTTTGCTCATGAAGGTGCTCTTGAAAAGGGTAAAACTATTGCTGTTCTTGGAACAGGGATAGATATTGTTTTTCCTGCTAGCAATAGGGAGCTCTATAATCAAATTGTAAACAACGGCTTAGTTATATCTGAATATTCTCCACGAACAGAGGGGGCTCCATGGAATTTTCCACAAAGAAACAGGATTATAAGTGCGTTGAGTGATGCAGTAATAGTTGTGGAAGGAGATTTACAAAGTGGAGCATTAATTACTGCGCGTTTTGCCATAAAATATGGAAAGCCTTTGTTTGCAATACCTGGACCGGTTGATTCACCAATGTCAAATGGTCCAAATATTCTAATTAAATCCAAAGTTGCAGAATTGCTTACTTCAGCTCAGGATGTGCTTGAAAAGATAGGCGAAGGCAAACAAACTCAACTTAGTTTTAATGGAGATAAGTTTTTTAAAGAATTAAATGATAGTCAGAAAAGTATTTATAATGCTTTATCATCTATTCCAAAAAACTTTGACTCTGTTCTTTTAGAAACAAGTTTAGATATTCGTGAATTGACAAAAAATTTATCATTAATGGAGTTGAAAGGAATTATTGAAAAGACAAGTGATGGCGGATATATAAGATGTTAAGGTCTAGATTCCGCATGAATTGATTTGCCAGTAGTTTCTACTAAAGCTTTTTGCTTAGACTTAAACCACAAACCATATTCAATGCTTTCAGTTATAGCAAGCCAGGTAGCATCAATGATATTTGCACTGACTCCAACTGTATTCCAGTTTGTGTTTCCATCTGAACTTTCAACCAGTACTCTTGTTTTTGCTGCAGAACCGTCATGTCCATCTAAAATCCTTACCTTAAAATCAACAAGTGAAAACTCTTTTAGCGCAGGATAATAATGATTCAATGCTTTTCTAAGTGCATTATCAATTGCATTCCCAGGACCTACTCCAAGACTTGCTGTGTGAATTATTTCACCCTTTACTTTTAGTCTGACGGTGGCTTCAGCAAGCTGTTTTGAACTGCTAATTACCCTATAATCAATAAGTTCATATAACTTTGGTCTTTGATTTAATAGTCCAAGAAGCAAAAGAGCAAAGCTTGCTTCTGCTCCTTCAAACTGATAACCTTTATGCTCCATTTCTTTTATTTTCTTAAGCAATTCTTTTGCTGTTTCTTTTGGATCTTCTCCAAGATCTATTTCATATTTTTCAGCCAGTGAAAATATATTTGAAACTCCTGCTTGTTCGCTTACTACAACTCTATTTGTGTTTCCAATAGCTTCAGGAGTAACATGTTCATAGGTTTTAGTGTCTTTTTTTATTGCACTTGCATGAAGTCCACCTTTATGAGTAAATGCACTGAACCCAACAAATGCTTGATGATCATTTGGGTTTAAATTTAAAATATCTGAGATTTGTCTTGAAATTTTTGTAAGCTTTGGTAAATTCCCTTCAGGAAGAGATTTTTTATTGTACTTAAGTTCTAAATTTGCAATTATTGAAATTAGATTTGCATTGCCGCATCTTTCCCCAATACCGTTTATTGTGCCTTGTATTTGAGATGCACCTGCTTCAAATGCAACTAGTGAATTTGCTACAGCTAAATCCCCATCATTGTGTACATGAACACCAATTTTAGACTTGGTTCCAATAGCTTCTTTTGCTTTTAAAACCCCAGACTTAACATCATCAGGTAATGAACCGCCATTTGTGTCGCATAAAACAATTACTTCAGCCCCTGCTTCGCTTGCACATTTAATAACTTTTAGAGTGTATTCTTCATTTGATTTTAGTCCGTCAAAATAATGTTCAACATCAAAAAAAACTTTTTTATTGTGTGACTTTAAATATTCAATGCTTTCCTGAATCATGAGAAGATTTTCTTCTTTACTTACATTTAAAGCAACATCTACATGCATGTCCCAGCTTTTCCCAACAATAGTTATATATTCTGTTTTTGCCTGAAGCAAAGAATTTAATACAGAGTCACTTTGTACTTTTGAATTTGCTCTTCTTGTGCTTCCAAATGCAACAAGTTTTGCATTTTTTAAAGTGAGTTGATTTACCTTTTTGAAAAACTCTTCATCTTTTGGATTTGCCCCAGGCCATCCGCCTTCTATAAAATCCACTCCAAGCTCATCTAACAATTGAGTGATTTTTAATTTGTCATCCACGGAGAGGGAAATGCCCTCCATTTGAGCGCCGTCACGGAGAGTAGTGTCATAGATTTGGATTTGCTGGCTCATAGATTTGTTCTAAATAATGATAAATCGTTATTACAGCTTTTTAAGGAAATTAATATTGTTTTAAAGATTGATAGAATACTAGAGAACTAGAAATAAGGAATTTTAATTTTTTTCTTCTTTTCTGATTATCTAGTTTTCTGATCCTCTGATTCTTTAGTATTGTCCGAGTGGCGGAATGGCAGACGCGTACGTTTGAGGGGCGTATGGGCAACCGTAAGGGTTCAAGTCCCTTCTCGGACATTTTTAGAGCGGTAAGATAATTAAAAATAAATCATGGTTCAACAAGTTGCACTTTCTCAAATAAGACAAATTTTCATTCAAGTTGCAAGAGTTAATGGCTATGAAAAAGATTTATCCTGTGAAGTTCCAAAAGATGATGGCATAGTACCAGAACAATCAGGAGAGAAAGGATTTATTGTTTATGAACAGGAATTTGCAACAATATTTGAGAAAGGCAATATACCTGCATGTGTACTTCAATTAAATGAACAGGGAATAAATATTGTTTCAACTAATAAGACCGGAGATCTTGCAAAAGAACTTGCAAATGCAATTGATAAAGAGCATCCTGAAACAATAATTAATTTGCAAATTGGATGTCTTTGTGATTGTTCTTGTGGAGAAACTTGTGGAGAAAAGTGTTAAGCAGTTCTTTCAAAGACACTTGCTGCAGAACTAGCTACTTTTTATATAAAAGCTAATGCTGTTGCTCCTGGATTTATTGATACTCAAATGACTAAGGCAATTCCTGAAAAGACTAAGAGTGCTATTGCAGAGATTCATAAAAGAAAAACTCTTGGTGATAAATTTGGACAGCCTGATGATATAGCTAAGGTAATATTATTTTTAGGCTCTGATTTGTCAAGCTTTGTCACTGGTCAAGTTTTAGTTGCTGATGGTGGACTTACAATTGGGGTTATTTAATTTTAGAAACTAAGCTGCTATAATTTCCTTAATTCTTTTAATTTAAATAAATCTTTTGGAGGTTTGCATATGCGCGTATCTTCCAGTGCTTTAAATTTTCATAATGCAGTTACACTACATGGAAAATTTGATCCTGAAATCTTTAAAAATAGACGACAAAGATTAGTAGAGCAGATTCCTGATAAATCTCTTGTTATTATCCCCAATAAAAAACTTTCTATTCGCTCAAATGATACTGAATATAAATTTAAACCTGATAGTGATTTTTATTATTTGACTGGTATTGATGAGCCTAATTCAAGTTGTGTTCTTAGAAAAGAAGGACAAAACTTGACTTATATTTTATTTGTAGAACCAAGAGATGAAAAGCAGGAAATTTGGACAGGGAAAAAGATTGGGTTAGAAGGAGCAAAAGATATTTATGGAGCTAATGAATCATATAAGATTACTGAGTTTGATGAGCAGTTGGCAAAGTTTATAGCCGATTCAGGTTTTATTTATTTTCCATTTGGAAATGACAGGCATTTAGATTTGAACATTACAAGTAAAGTAGGTGAACTTAAAAAGAAAAACAGAGCTTTTGTAAAGACTCCTCAGGGACTTTTTGATATGCGGGATTTGGTTCATAAAATGAGATTAATAAAAGAGCAGTCAGAGATAAATTGCATACAAAAAGCTTGTAACATTTCAAAATTTGCTCATATCCTTGCTATGAATCAAACAAGACCAGGAATGCATGAATATGAACTGGAGGCTTTAATAGATGGAGAGTTTAGAAGAGCTGGTGGAGTGGGTCCTGCATACAGTTCAATAATTGGTTCTGGAAACAATGCAGCTACTTTGCATTATATAAAAAACACAAGAAAAATGGAGGATGGAGATCTTGTTTTGGTGGATGCTGGAGTAGAGTTTGATTATTATGCTTCTGATGTTACAAGGACTTTTCCTGTAGGTAAAAAATTTACAGAAGAGCAAAAAAGTATTTATAAAATTGTTTTAGAAGCTCAAGAAAAGACTATTGAAAAAGCTGTGCTAGGAGTGAGGTTTATCGATCTTTATAACGAGGCTGTGTTAATTATCTCTAAGGGGCTTAAAGATTTAGGGTTGCTAAATGGAAGCGTTGAAGAGATAATTCAAAAAAAAGAGTATGAAAAATTCTTTATGCATAAAATAGGACACTGGATGGGACTAGATGTGCATGACATGGGACCGTATATTGATGATGAAGAGAAGTCAATAAAACTAGCACCAGGAATGATTTTAACGGTTGAGCCAGGGATTTATATTCCTGAGGATTGTGAAAATGTGCCAAGTCAATTTAGGGGAATTGGAATAAGAATTGAAGATGATGTGTTGATAACAGAAACAGGTAATAAGGTTTTAACTAGTGGAATACCTAAGTCTATTGAGGAGATTGAAGATATAAGAGATTAAGATAGAACATTAAAACTGTTTAATCTATAGTTTTATAAAACCTGATAGTATTTTTACTATTGTTAATTTAAATAGGTTCATATTTATAAAGTAATTAAAGGAGACTATAAAATGTCTAAGCTACTTCCTGTGGTGATCGCTAATAATACAGTATTTGCTAAAGCCCGTAGGATTACAGCATCATCATTACTTGGGCTAGCAACTCTTCAAGGATGTGAAAGAAAAGAAAATGTAGAAATTCCACTTAATCCACAAATGCAAGTAGTTGAAATTGAAAGAGATAATATTCCTGATAAAGATGGTTTATTTTTAAGTACAGTTGATCAGGTTTTACTAAAAGTAAAACTAAATAAGATTACAAGTGCACAATTATATGATGGAGCGAGTGGAGCATATTATGAATTTACTTTAAATAATAAAAATAATTTATACCTCAGGATGCCTAAAGATCTAAATGAGGTAAGTAGATTAGAGAGTGGTCTACAAACATTAGGTACCGAACCAATCTATGTTACTAAAGGCAAAGCACTTTCAGAGAAAACTGTTTCAGATAAATTAATAACTTTAGCGCCTTCTTTAGTTGCAGTTATTTTAATAGCTGTTTTAGGGATGTATTTTAAGCGCTTATCAAGTGGTGGAAAAGATGGTTGGAAACCAGTAAAATCTAACGATAAATTTTCAGATGTTAGGGGTTATCCTCATATTATAAAAAGGCTTGAAAAGATTGTTAAATATATTAAGGATGCGGATAAAAATAAAGTTGAGGCAGAATTACCAAAAGGGATCCTTCTTATAGGAGGACCAGGTACTGGGAAAACCTTAACAGTAAGAGCTGTTGCGGGGGAAGCTGGTGTTCCACTTATAGCTGTTAGTGCTTCAAAATTTATAAAAATGTTTGCTGGTTTAGGTGCTGTCCAGATAGATAGTTTATTTAATGAAGCTGAAAGAATAGCTAAAAAACATGGCTATTGCATGATCTTTATTGATGAAATAGATGCCATAGGAGGCAAGCGTTCAAGCAATGCTAGTGGTTCTACTGATTCTAGTAGAGAATATACTCAAGCAATAAACCAATTATTAAATAGAATGGGTGGTTTTAAACCAAATACTAATATTCTTGTTTTTGCAGCTACTAATCGTCCTGATACACTTGATCCTGCTCTTACAAGACCTGGACGCTTTGATATGATAATTGAAATACCACCACCAATTTCATCTAATCAAAGAGAAGATATCTTAGATAAATACTTGAGCAAAAAACGAGAGAAAGGATTACTTGCACCAGATATAGATATTAAATGGTTAGCTGACAACACAGAAGGTTTTACTGGAGCAGACCTTGAAAATTTAGTTAAACAAGCAGCGATTATTGCATTTGAAAATGATCAGTCTCAGATAACAAAAGAAAATTTTAAGTCAGCGATTACAGAAATAGCAATAGGAATAGAAAGCGGAGCACAAGTAAAAAAGAAAGATCTAGAAGTGATTGCTAGACATGAACCAGCTGGACATGGGATAATTGGTCTTGCTTGTAAAAGAGAACCTGAAACCGTATCTAGTATTCCTAGAGGACAATCACTAGGACATGTAATGTTTTCAGGTGGACTATACAGCAAAGTTTTACCTAACAAAGCTGAACTTCTTGAAAGCCTTCTCATTCTTTTAGGTGGAAGAGCTGCTGAGTTAGAACTCTTACCACCAAGTAGTGAAACTACTGGGGCTAAATCAGACTATAGAGAAGCAAGAAATATTTTACGTCTAATGTTAACCAGTGCAATGTTTCCTGGACATAGTTCCTCTGATTATAGTGATCCACAAAAAGAACTCTCAGATGATGACATTAGATTTACAAATCAAATCCTCGACAGGGCATTATCAATTGATCAGAAAATTATAAAATTAGTGCCAAGGGGAAAACTCGAAACTTTAATAAAAGAATATCTTGAACTTGAAGAAGAACTAAAAGGGAAAGATGCTAAAGCTTTCTATGATAGGCTTTTGGAAGGTGTTGATTGGGAACCCATATACGGTCTTATTCAAGAGTTTAAAGAGTTTATTGATAATCCAACCAGTGAACATAAAACTAAAAATACAGAAGAAGTGTTGGCTTAACGATATTGTGGACTTATTAAACAAATTCTATAGTTGCAAGAAACCTTAAATAGATTTAATGTATTTTTTTTGGCAAGTGTTATCATAAAATATATTAAAATTACATTCTCAAATTTTTAAGAAGGAGATATAAATGCAACTACAATTAATAGAGCGATATGTTACCTTGCTTCAAAGAGGCTTTAGTGGCACTAGGGAGAGGTTTGCTCCAGAAGTTGAGTTAACAAATGCAGCAGGGAGAGTTTTTAATGCATTAGATGAATTACCAGTTTCTGGAGTATTTGTAGACAACGTTGATTCTAATTCATTTGATGCTACCAATTTACGCGGAATTAGATTATCTGAAATTATTAACCCAGTTGATTTAGCTAGGCTGAGAGAAGAACTAGTAAAAGAAGGAATAAATATTAATGGCCCCTTTATTGATAATGAAATGATTCGAGAACAATATGCAGCTAGGAGGGAAAGAGAGTTGAGTGGTGAAACCTTTCGTGATGGAGAAGCTATTTTCCCATTCAATAACATTTTCTTTCGTAGCGTCAACTAATTTCAATATTTAGCTTAGAAGAGATAAATCTTTTTCTGATATTTCAAGCCATGGCATGTCTGTACTGTGGTTTTTTATCTAACTTTGCTAAACTGTACTCATGGATTTCATCTTTGTATTTGAATACTTACTTAAAGAGTTTCAGAAAGAAAAAATTGATTTTGCGATAATCGGTGGATTTGCTCTGCAGGCTTATGGCATGGCAAGAGCGACACAAGACATTGATTTTCTCGTCTTAGTCAACAATAGAGATAAAGTGAAAGAACTAATGACTAAAGGCGGTTTTAATTTATTGCATGAAAGCAATGATGTCTTGAATTTTGTTGGCAGTAAGCCTGCCTTAGGCCGAGTGGATTTTTTACTGGCTCAGAGAAAATATACTAATGAAATGCTGACAAGAGCAACTGAAAAAGATGTTTTTGACGGAAAATTTAAAATAAAGTTTATTAAGATTGAAGACCAAATAGGATTAAAGGTTCAATCAAGTTCAAATGATCCTACACGCTATCATCAAGACATGGCAGATATTGAAGAATTGATTAAAAATAATATTAAAGAGCTGGATATGAGTATAATTAAGGAATATTTTTCAATTTTTAATAGGGTTGACGAGTTCGATAGAATTATAAAAGGTGCAGAAAATGTTAAGTAATCTTGAAAAATTAGAGATGAGAGCAGATGCTTCCGATAAAGAGCGGATGAAGGATTTTCAGGTACTTAGAAAAGATGTTGGAAAAATTTCCTTTGAAGACTATCTAACTTTTTTAAACAACATTCAACAAGTTTTTAAACCATTTAACATTTCTACTCATAAGACAAAAACAGAATTGAATAAATTATAAATTTCATTTAGTTTGTATTTCTTGCTCTTAGCCTGTAAAACTCTGATCTTAAACAAGCTCTTTCTCTAAGTACTCTTGAGCTATTAACTATTAAGTCTTTAACCGCATCTTTAATTGTTTTTGTTAGGTTTTCATCTATTGTGGTTGGGCAAGTAATGTTATACCAAGAGGGGTTTTACCACTGCTATCATTTATTCTTTGTATAGTCAAAAGTAAACGTAATTCATCTTGAATTTTTATTAATCCTGAACTAAAAATGGTTCCAATTTCTTTGCCACCTGAATCAGGAAGTTCTAATATGAATTTAGGTCCTTCTATATAGCGGGTAAAATCTCCTTCTGAATTATTTCTGATAAAGCTGAGGATTTCATCATTTACTTCTTTTATTACATTTGTGCAATCACTGCTAATATTTCTAGGTTGAATTTGTAGTTGAATAACCTTCCTGCCATTTTCACTCCAAATGGTGACTTTATGTCTGTTACCAAAAAAAGGTAAGTGGTGGTTAGAAAATATTTTCATGTAGATTATAAATTATCTAAATAATACACCATTTAACCTAGTTAGGAAGTATTTAGGTTTTTAAGGATTTGAATAGAATTTTCAATAAAAAAAGATACAGAAGATTCTAATCTTCTGTATCTTAATCTTTACAGTTATAGAATTGTTCTATTTTATAAGGTCAACAAGTGCATCTTTAAATTTTGCAAATCCATTTTTATTAGGACCAATTGTAACTCCGTTATTGTTAAGAGTAACAAAGTCACTTGGTGAAGTTAATACTGTTTTTAATATTGCACCTCTTATATTTCCTTGGAAGTTTGTAAATGAGTCTATTGTGCCCTCAGTAGTACGTCCAAGAGCATTTCTTTTGCTACCAAGTGTTATGCCATCTTCACTTGTTGTGATACGTCCTAAAACATTAAATGGATTTAGTGCTCGTAGCACTGAATTTTGAAAGCGGGTTAATAATCCTGGGTTTGAGTTTACTGCATTATCTGACATATTAATTCTCCTTTTAATTTTTTTATACCGTTTGGTCTAAATATATAAGGTTTTTCTTTAATCATTATTGATAAATGTAAGATAAAAAATATTTAATTTTAGATAACTTATTAG